>Ga0268264_10004805_pt1 | contig 11460 bp, 11 predicted proteins | sample KBSSwiS32_FD_190357 | JGI IMG/M metagenome (GOLD analysis project Ga0268264, IMG submission 190357) | Switchgrass rhizosphere microbial communities from Kellogg Biological Station, Michigan, USA - KBS Switchgrass S3-2 (SPAdes) (version 2) | ecosystem: Host-associated > Plants > Roots >... | reverse complement strand
CAGCCGGTCACCAATCCCAGGGAGCTTGCGCAAGCCCTCGTCGCCGCCGCCGCGGTAGATTTCAGTGACCGGTTGGCCTAAACCACGGACCGTAGCGGCTGCCTTGCGGTAGGCCTGTACCCTGAAGGGATTGGCGCCCTGAGCCTGCAACAGTTCCGCGGTTTCCTCCAGACATCGCGCAATGGATCCGTTTTCCATGGCGGTTTAGTCGGGCTCCCGTACCATCAGCACGGAGCAGGGGGCATTCCAGGTCACTTTCGCGGACACGCTCCCCAGCATGGTGTGTTTTAGATCGCGCGTGCCAGTGGCGCCAATCACCACTAGATCATACTGGCCCCGTTCGGCTTCGCTCAGGATAAGGTCGGCCGGATCGCCTTCGTCGGTTATTGTACTGACTACTGAGCGGTTGACATGTAGGAGTTCTCGCGCCTGCTCCAAAACAGTCTCGCCTTCGCGCACTAATTCTTTCTCGAAGGCTCCCGCTTCCGTCTGTTCCTTTTCTTCGTCGTCGTAGGTTTCCCAGTCCTCATTGAGCCCGAGGTGTACCCAGGGTGTTTCGGTGACGTGCATGAGGCAGATATCGGCGCCGCTCAGATCAAACAAGGAGCGCAGAGTTTCAATCGCGCGCCTGGATGCAATCGAGCCATCCACGGCTACCAGCACTCGCAAGCCACTTTCGTTGCGTAGTTCGCGGGCGATCAGCACTGGGGAGCGGGCGTGTTCGGCCACTCGGCTGGCGACCGGACCCAACCCCTGCTCCCCCGGTGTCGCTCCGCGTCCCTTCGGACCAATGACGGTAAGATCGTAGTCCTCTGCTTTCGCCACGATCACAGTCGCAGGCGAGCCGATCTCAGTCATCAAGCTGGCGGATCTGGCCTGGTCGCCCAGATCGGCCTTGGCATCCGCCAGAATTTGGGTGATTTCACTCAGGATGCGGCGTTCGTATTCCTGTCTTTGTCGGCCGCCCCGTCGCAGCTTGGGGTAAGATGGTGCCACGCAGAGCAGCGTGAAGTTGCGATAATCCGGGCCTAAAACGCGGGCGGCAGTATGCAGAGCGGTGCTGGCTTCTCCCGAACCGTCGGTGGCTATCAGTATATTCACGCGAACCAAAAGAGCACGCGGCAAGCCACGCCGCAGACGAGCACCTGTCCGCAACGCGCGAGTAGAAGCACTTACGGATAGGGGATGATCATCCTGAGAGACTGGGCCTGAACGTGCCTTGACTTCAGAGTGAATCGGAGAGAATTGTAGCGCCCGCCCATGGGAACGACGCCAGCCGAAGGTCCGAGACGCCCTTCCAGGCAGCGCATTACGCTGGCGGATTATTTCGTGGAGTTCGCGGGCTCACCCGCTCGGTACCTTCAGCACGACGACGGATACAGAAGCTGGTCGTATACGTATGCGCAAGTCGGTGCCGCTGCGCGTAACTTCTCAGCCAAGTTGCAAGCCGAAGGCATCGGTAAGGGCGACAAGGTCATTTTTTGGTCCGAGAACCGACCGGAGTGGGTGGCTGCATTTTGGGGATGTGTGATCGCGGGAGTAGTCGTCGTACCGATCGACTATCGTGCGTCCAACGATTTTCTGGGGCGTGTCCAGGACAAGGTTAAGGCTCGCGCTATCCTCATTGGCGACGAAGTCCGTCTGCAACAGTTGAAGACCTTGCCGGCCGTGTGGCGGCTTTCGAATCTGGACTGGAGCAGTAGCTGTTCAACACACGTGGCCGTAACGCTTCAGCCCAATGATATTGCCGAGATCGTCTTCACTTCGGGTGCCACGGGCGAACCCAAGGGCGTCCTGATCAGCCATCGCAACATTCTGTCGAATCTGACTTCTCCCGAGAGGATCATCACCAAATACGTGAAATGGTTCCGCCCGGTATTTCCCTTGCGGTTCCTCGCCCTGGTTCCACTCAGTCACATGTTCGGTCAAGCGTTGACCCTGTTTCTCCTACCATTGATCCCAGGCGTCGCTGTGTTCATGCGCGGGTACAGCCCTCACGAAATGGTGCGGCAGATTCGAAGCCGGCGCATATCGCTCGCGGTGGTTGTACCCAAGCTCCTGGAGGTTCTCCGCGAGCATGTCCTCCAGCAGTTTCCAGAAGCTCGGGAGTCGGCTCCGCCAGGGACCCACTGGACGCGGCGCTGGTGGCGCTACCGCAGAATTCACCGGCACTTCGGTTGGAAGTTTTGGGCGTTCGTGGCGGGAGCCGCCCCGCTTCCAGCAGAACTCGAGGACTTTTGGTCCAATTTAGCGTTCGTGGTCATTCAAGGCTACGGGCTTACAGAAACGGCGCCAATTGTGGCGTTCAACAATCCCTTCGCCGTGAGAAAGGGAACGGTCGGGCGGCCGGTTGAAGGGACCGAAATCAAGATCGCCCCGGACGGCGAAATTTTGGTGCGGGGTGAAAGCGTCACCTCCGGGTATTATGGTGAGCCTTTGGAAAGCAGCTCCGCGTTCAGCGAGGGTTGGCTGCATACTGGTGATATCGGCGCCTTCGACGATACTGGCCGCCTAGTGATCCGGGGCCGGAAGAAGGAGGTCATCGTCACGCCTGAGGGACTCAAGGTATTCCCAGAAGACGTCGAGCGAGTGCTGAATACTATCCCTGGCGTGCGCGAGTCCGCGGTGGTTGGCAGAGGCCATCCACACGCGGTACTGGTTCTCGAACCCGGAACATTGTCCGAAGAAGTCATCCGCACGGCCAACCTGCAGTTGGAAGATTACCAAAAGGTCCGTGGGCTTTCGGTTTGGTCAGGGAACCATTTGCCGAGAACCTCAGGCACGGAAAAGATCAAACGGGCTGAGATTCAAAGTTGGGTAGATTCCGGCGCGTCGGCGTCCCCTCCGCCGTCAGGGAATCGCTTGCTGGATGAAATGAGGCGATACGCACCTGGCCGCGCAATTACGGAAAGCACGACTCTCGACCAGTTAGGGCTCAGTTCGCTGGACCGAGTAGAGCTGATGATTGATCTGGAGCGACACCTTGACACCAGCATGGATGAGTCCGTCTTGGCCGGCTCTCGCACGCTCGGCGAACTGGCACGAGTCACCGCCACGCCTGCACGGGAAGAGTTCCCCCGTTGGAGCAGATCCTGGCTGGCACGCATCGTGCGGCGGAGCGCGCTATCCATGTTGTGCTTACCCCTAACGCGCTTGGTCGCACGGGCTCGTACTAGGGGCCTTGAACACCTAGCGACACTGAGCGGGCCAACCATCTTCGCGTCGAATCATCAAAGCCACATGGACACGCCCTGCATTCTGGCGGCTCTCCCGGCGCGATATCGCTACCGGGCCGGTGTGGCCATGTGGAAAGAATTCTTCGATGCGCATTTTCACCCGGACCGGCATACCAAACTCCAGTGGCTCGGGAACAGTTTGTTGTACTGGCTGGTGACGCTATTTTTCAACGCCTTTCCGTTGCCCCAGACCGAGGCCGGCGCAAGTGGATCGTTAAGGTATCTGGGAGATTTGGTGAGCGGTGGATGGTCCGTTCTGTTCTTCCCCGAAGGCGAGCGAACCCAAGCTGGCGAGATTCATCCGTTTCAGCCCGGCATCGGGCTCATCGCTTCCCGGTTGCGCGTCCCGATCGTACCTGTGCGGCTGCGTGGAGTCGAGAAAATCCTTCACCGCGGTCAATATTTCCCGAAGCGAGGTCAGGTAGAGATCGCTTTCGGACAGCCCTTGTACCTGAGCGGAGACGATTATCCAGCGCTGGCAAAACAGGTCGAGCAGGCGGTTCGGGAGCTGTGACGGATCTACAGCATTGGCCGCCGACATGCTCAGACCACATTGATAGTGAATCTTCAAGGGAATCCAAATGGCTTTCAAAGTTCGAGTCGAAGGCTTCGCTGAGGGTGCTTTCATACCAAGGCGTTTGACTTGTGACGGAGACGACGTCTCACCAGCTCTAGACTGGGCGGGGGAGCCTAAGGCAACTAAGAGTTTTGCGTTGATTGCAGACGATCGGGACGCGCCAGGTGGCACTTGGAACCATTGGTTGCTGTGGGATATTCCTGCGTCTGTTCATTCGCTGCCACAGGGCATAGGCGAGGGCTCGGTTGGGAAATCCGGCACCAACGATTTTGGTAGATCCGGATACGGAGGGCCTTGTCCTCCGCGGGCCAAGGGTCCGCACCGCTACTTTTTCCGTCTCTTTGCGCTGGACATAAAATCGATTGGATTACCTTCGGGAGCCAAACGGCCCGCACTCGAGAAAGCTTTGCGGAAACACGCTATTGCGGAAGTTGCGTATATGGGCCGCTATGAACGCAGCTAAAACGACCCCGTTCGGCGAGCGAAATGTGGGGTGCCAGTCGGAATTGATTGAGGTGATTAAGACACGTCGGGCGGTCCGGGAGTATATGGATGCCCGCGTTGACCGGTGGACGGTGGAACGTCTGCTTGATGCTGCGGTACTCGCGCCGAGTGCGATGAATCTACAACCCTGGGCGTTTGCGGTATTGCTGGATCGAGAGCGTATCAACAATTACGCACGTCGAGCCAAAGATTGGTTGCTTGCCAATGACTCGCAGGTATCAGAATCTGCCCGCCACATTCTTGACGATCCTAATTTTGTGCTGTTCTACCACGCACCAGCGCTAGTAATTGTTCTGGCCAAGTCTTCCGATGCGCAAGCCGCGGAAGATTGTTGTCTTGCCGCGGAAAACCTCATGCTGGCGGCGCGGGATGAGGGACTTGGCACGTGCTGGATCGGTTTCGCACGTCCATGGCTGGATCTTCCATCCACAAAACACGAAATGGGATTACCCGCGGGTCACCACGTTGTAGCGCCGATTGTGCTTGGTTACCCAAAGGCTTGGCCCGAGTCACATGGGCGCAATCCTGCGGAAATCCACTGGCTTGACTGAGACTTAGGAGGACTTATGACACCGCTGCCACAGATCACATTTCGCAACATGGAGCCCGTTCCCATCCTGGAAGCGGGCATCTTAAAGGAGATTTCCGTTCTGGAGCGTTTCTTCCGGCGCATCATGAACTGCCGGGTCGTGATCGAAGGCCCCAAGAGGGCGAAGATATGGGGGGCCTTTACAAGGTGCGGATCGATGTAGGTGTTCCCAATGAGGAGCTGGTTGTGGAACACAGCCCCAGCCTGCACGGGACCCTTAAGGATGTCGAGGCTCCTACCAAGACCAAGCAGTCCGAGCCAAACCGCATCCACCGGGATGTGCGCCGCGCAATCCATGACGCGTTTCAAGAAATGCGCCGCCGCCTTCAGGACTATGTGAGGCGGATGCGAGGCCAAACGAAACAGCACGATGTTAAGATACAAGCCAAAGTCGTTAAGCTATTTCCCGAGATGGACTATGGATTTCTGGAAACGCCTGACGGCCGCGAGATCTATTTTCATCCTGACAGCGTGCTGGATACGCACTTCGATCGCCTGCGTATCGGAAGCGCTGTCCACTTTGCGGGAGAGGTTGGCGAAAAGGGTCCACGGGCCACCACGGTTAAACTCGTGCATCCCACCAAGCAAGCTCGCAGTGCTGCTAGGACCAAGGTCGTCAAGATCTCCAAATCGCCTCACCGCAAACGTGCCCAGCAAAGGGTGGCAATAGGACGTAAATAACAAGCTGGGCCGAGGCGCCTTTGTCGCGGCGCCTCGGCCCCCCATATCCTCCGATATCTGTCCCGCTTATTGCTGTTTGTTCACGCTGCTGCGGGTTTTGTCTTCGTGCCTTCTTCAACCGTTATTTGACGAATGGTTTTCTTCGCTTCTGGTACCGGCACTGACACCTTCAGCACGCCGTCATTCAATTCGGCCTTTGCCTGGTCCGCCTTGGCCCCATCCGGCAACGGGATGGAACGGTAGAACTGGCCATAGCTCCGTTCCGACTTATAGAATCCCTCGCGTTCCTCTTTGTGTTCGCTTTTCCGCTCCCCTTTGATGACCAGGGCATCGTCTGTCAATTCCACTTTCACGTCTTCCTTCCTGAGGCCAGGCAGTTCCGCAGTCACAACCAAATTTCCGTTGGACTGTTGGATGTCGACTGCTGGACTCCACGCTGTAGTTTCTACGCTCGGAGAAATGCCGCGAAATGCCCGGTCCATTTCGTCTGTGAACTCGCGCATCACTGCGAACGGACTCAATCCGAAGAATCTGCCAACCGGGAACATCGGTGTAAAAAGTTCATTAAACAATGTGGGCGCCGGAGCTTCCGGTTTGGCGAGCGATTTCTCTTTTGTAACTTTTACTTCTGGCATAACTACTCCTTTGTTTATCTGTTTATCGCGATTCCAACACCACAAACTGCGTGCTACCTCCGCGATTGATAAGCAGCATCACAGGCTCGTTCCCGCCACGACGAACGGCTTCTTCGAACTGCGGGACATTCGTAATTGCTTTGCGATTGACTTCCTGGATGACGTCTCCTCGGCGCAGACCGGCTTCCGCTGCCGCGGAGCCCGCCTCAACATCCACCACGACAACACCTGTACTCCGTGCTGGAAGGTCAAACTGGCGCCTCATTTGCGGCGTAAGTTCTTCTACCGAGAGACCTCGCGTCGCATGGCTCGCGTTGACATCACCCCCTATAGCTTCTGCCGGTGCCGCGCTTTGCTCACCCAGTTTCACGGCAATGGACATTTCGCGGTGGTCGCGAAATACCTTCAGCATCACAGTGGTTCCCGGCGCCTTCATCGCAACTCCAAAGCTGAGCGTACGCGTCTCCGCGATGGGTTCGCCGTCCATCGCCAAGATGATGTCGCCTCTTTGTATTGCACTCTTCTCGGCCGGGCTCCCCGCGGTTACGTCGCCAACTAGGGCGCCTTGCGGCTTGCTCAAACCGAAGGTACGGGCTACGGCCGGTGTCACCGGTTGAATAGAAACGCCAAGCCATCCCCGGACCACCCTGCCATCCTTGAGAATTCGGTCCATCACTTGTCGCGCCATGTTGACAGGAACTGCAAAGCCGACACCTTGATTACCTCCGCTGCCCCCGGACACGATGGCGGTATTAATACCTATCAACTTGCCGTGGACATCGATCAGTGCGCCACCTGAGTTACCAGGGTTGATGGCGGCATCGGTCTGGATGAAATCCTCATAGTCTTCGATGCCAAGATTTCCGCGGCCCACGGCACCGACAATTCCCAGAGTTACGGTGTTTCCCACTCCGAAGGGATCACCTACCGCCAGCGCGAACTCGCCCACGCGGACCTTGGATGAATCACCGAAGGCGAGCACGGGGAAATTGCTTCCGTCCAGCTTCAATACGGCGACGTCCGTCTTGGGGTCCGTACCCACGACTCGCGCCGTAAACTCCCGCTTGTCCGCCAGAGAAACCTTAATCTCCGTCGCGCCTGACACAACATGATTGTTGGTCAGCAAATAGCCGTCAGGTCTAACGATCACGCCCGAACCGAGACTGCGTTCTCGCCGCTCGCGAGGCTGGCGGAGATCCCGCGGGAAGCGGTCGCCAAAGAAGTCCCATAAAAACGGCGTCACATCCGGTGAACGGACAATTTTGGCGGATGAAATGTTAACGACGGCCGCGACGGCAGCTTCAGCGATGGGAGCAAAACCGTTCTCGAAAGAAGGTTCTACTGTGGTGGTCGCGGCAGTGAGCAAGTTTGGAGACCGGGACTGTCGTTCCGGCCCGATGGAGAGCGAGCCCACCACGCCTCCCAGCCCGATTGCCAGCAAGAGACAAATAACTGCACTCGACCGAGGAATGCGAAGGATCTTTTTCATTTCATTGCCCCCTTCTGCTGCGATCCGAATATCTCACCTAACGGGCTGGGACTTCCAGCTTGTCCGTAAGGCCTTGGAACCTTTGCTTGGCCCTCCCGTAATCAACGAAATCTCCAATCATGGCTGCAAGATCGCCAGCATAATCGGCGTTGGCTTCGAGATAATCCTTGTACTCCGGTGTTGTCAGCAGGTTTGGATGCTTGTTGATGTGTTCGATGACTGCGGACGTATATCCTTCCAGTTCGTCGAGGAAGGGAGTGATCCGATCAATCGCTGTCTTCTGCCAGGGAGAAGCTGTATTTTTCGCGTCTTTGAGCTTCCCGACCTGCCGCTCAAGCGCGTTGACGTGTTCCCTGATCTGCGTAATCGCGATGGAGTGACTCTCCCAACCCGCATTTGACCGCGTATACGACTCCATGGTCTCGGCGTCTTCTTTTAACTGGAATGCCATCGTCTTTGCTTCCGATAGAAGTTTGGAGACTTGCTCAGAATCCGGGACGTCGGCTGCTTTGATTGCAGGCGAGAACATCGTCAGTGCTGCCGCTATGAATGCCGTAACGGTCATCCAAACTGTGCTTTGATGTTTCATAAAACACTCCTTTTCCTTGCGAGCTACGCAAGTTTCCGACGCTTCAACAGGAGCAATTGGAGCACCACGAAGAAATGAAGCGGTTCAATCATTCCTGGGGGGCTATTGGTTGGGCTGGCCTGGGTGAAATCCCGCAGGTGGTGGAGGCGCTTCAACGCTGGGCAGACTTAAGATGCCTGTGAAACCAGTTTCGCGCGAGAACTGCAACCTGATCCAAGGTGCCAGGCTCTTCGAACAGGTGGGTAGCGCCCTCAATGATTTCAAGCTTGTGCTCAGTTTGGGCGGGCAGCTTTTGGATCGCTGAATGATTGAGATCCAAGACCACCGGATCCTCTCCGCCCACAATGAACAGGGTCGGCGCGACCACAGCCCCAAGTGCCATCCCTGCGAGATCTGGCCTGCCTCCCCTTGAAACCACGGCGCGCACGGCGGCGGGGCGCTCGGCAGCCGCGACCAGCGCGGCCGCGGCACCGGTGCTTGCTCCGAAGTATCCAAGTTCCAAATGTATTAGGTGGTTTTGCCTCAGCATCCAGTCTGTGATCGCGACTAAGCGTTGGCCGAGCAACGGGATATCGAATCGCAGTTCCGCGGTTCGCAGATCGACGGCTTCTTCCTGCGCAGTAAGCAGATCGATCAAGACGGTTCCGATCGTCCCCTCGTTGAGAACGTCAGCCACATGCCGGTTTCTCGGGCTTCGCCGGCTACTGCCGCTCCCATGAGCGAACACGACGAAGCCTTTAGCTTGAGGCGGCAAGGCGATGTCGGCAGCGAGTTCGATGCTATCAACGGGTACTTTAACGCCGACGTGCTCCACTGCTGAGGCAGGCGATCTCACGAATTCAACGTCAGCAGTTCACGTACCAACTTGGCTGTCGACTTGCTCCTCGCCAAAAGCGAACACGGAGGTGGTTATGCTCGATCCGATTCGCCCCATTGTCACAGACTTAGTGCGCGACGCCGCTCATCGTATGACTGGTTCCGCTGCGGACTACGACGACCTGCTCGAATTCTTCGGCGATGCTCACGTCGTTCTGCTCGGTGAAGCATCCCACGGGACACACGAATTCTACCGGGAACGCGCACAGATCACCAAACGCCTGATCCGTGAGAAGGGCTTTACGGCCATCGCCGTAGAGGCCGATTGGCCAGACGCCTATCGCGTGAACCGTTATGTACAAGGGCAGAACGTGGATGCCGATGCCGTCGAAGCGCTGGGCGGGTTCCGGCGTTTCCCAGCCTGGATGTGGCGCAATGCGGACGTTCTCGATTTCATTGGCTGGCTGCGCAGTCACAACGATTCTCTGGCGCCTGGTTCGGCAAAGACGGGCTTTTACGGGCTGGATCTCTATAGTCTGCACACGTCTATTGAGGCAGTCCTGAATTATCTGGATAAAGTGGATCCGGCGGGAGCACAGCGCGCTCGTTACCGCTACGCATGTTTTGAGCATTTCGGAGAAGATCCGCAAGCCTATGGCTACGCCGCCGGATTCGGTCTGAGTCATTCGTGTGAATCGGAAGTGATCGGACAATTAGTCGACTTACAGCGGCGCGCCGCGGAATACGCACGCCGCGACGGGCGGGTCGCCGCCGAGGACTTTTTCTATGCCGAACAAAACGCCCGTTTGGTGAAGAATGCGGAGCAATATTACAGAACCATGTTCCGTGGCCGTGTTTCCTCCTGGAACTTACGCGATCAGCACATGGCCGAGACGCTTGGCGCTCTGCTGGAACACCTTGCTGCTCAAAACCGGGCTCAGCCCAAGCACGACACGAAGGTAGTGGTCTGGGCGCATAATTCTCATCTCGGCGACGCGCGTGCCACGCAGATGGGTCAAGCCGGAGAGTGGAATCTCGGGCAACTTGTCCGGCAAAAGCATGGCCAGGATTGCGTCTCGGCGGGTTTCAGCACCTATTCTGGGACAGTGACGGCGGCGTCGAACTGGGGCGAACCGGCCGAGCGGAAACGAGTGCGGCCGGCGATGCCTGGCAGCTACGAGGAATTGTTTCACGACGTTGCGATACCGGCCTTTGCGCTGACTCTGCCGCCTGATAGCCACGTTGCCGGCGGATTGCGCGAGCCCAGACTCGAACGGGCGATTGGCGTGATCTATCGGCCTGAGTCGGAAGTTGCCAGTCACTACTTCCATGCGAGACTTTCCGATCAGTTTGATGCCATCATCCATATCGATGAGACCCAGGCCGTCGAACCACTGGAACTGACCGCGGAGTGGGGCGTCGGCGAACCGGCAGAGACGTTTCCTTCCGGAGTGTAGCTATCGAGAACGGATCGCTCTCCATGATCAATGAAGAAATCGCACGTATTTTTTGAGCGTATGGCAAAGGTTCTCGCTTTTAAAGGCGAGGATCGCTTCCGCATCATGGCTTATGAGAGAGCGGCGGTCTCGATCCGGGATCTGGAGGAAGACCTGAGTGTAATCGCGCAAAGAGGAAACTCGAGGAAATACCGGGCATCGGCAAAGATCTCTCCGAAATGATTTCGGAATACGTCGCCACCCGGAAAATGAAGCGTTATGAGCGGGAATGTAGAGGGATTTCTTCTGGACTGATCGAGTTAATGAATATTCCGGGACTGGGACCCAAGACTCTTGCGCTTCTGCACAAGAGAGTCCGGATCAGTAATTTCGAGGATCTCAAGCGAGCCCTCGATACCGGCGCGCTCCTGAAGCTCAAAGGATTCGGCCAGAGGAAGATAGACAACATCAAGCGAGGGATTGACCTGTGGCTCGCCAGGCAGAAGCGAATGCTCATTGGCGTGGCTCTGCCTCTGGCGGAGAATCTGCGTAAGGAGATTCGCAAGATTGGGTTGATCGAACGGGCCGAGGTGGCCGGCTCCCTGCGTCGAAGGAAGGAAGACATTGGCGATCTGGACGTGTTGATCATCTCGAGAGACAGCCCGCGTGCCGTCAGAGAGTTGATCCGGCTGCCGTTGGTGAAGCAGGTTCTGGAACTGGGAGACACCAAGGCCACCGTCATGATCGAGGGAGGGATTCACGTGGATATCCGTGCCGTTGCCCGCGAATCTTACGGAGCGGCCTTACAGTATTTCACGGGGTCCAAGCAGCACAATATTCATTTGCGCAAGCTGGCTCGCGATCGTGCGCTGAAGTTTAACGAATACGGCGTGTTTCGCGGCGATAAG
>Ga0268264_10004804_pt1 | contig 11460 bp, 14 predicted proteins | sample KBSSwiS32_FD_190357 | JGI IMG/M metagenome (GOLD analysis project Ga0268264, IMG submission 190357) | Switchgrass rhizosphere microbial communities from Kellogg Biological Station, Michigan, USA - KBS Switchgrass S3-2 (SPAdes) (version 2) | ecosystem: Host-associated > Plants > Roots >... | reverse complement strand
GTCGAGCGCTGCGGCGAGTGTGAGGGATGTGAGATCGGTCACGCGGCGAGGTCTTTGGAATAGAAAATGTTGTGCGGGCTGTCGGTGTAATCGAGAACGGCGCCGCACCGCTGGAAGCCGTGGCCTTCATAGACGCGCCACGCCGAGCTGAAGCCGGGCACCGAGCCGGTCTCGAGCACGAGCTGGCGATAGCCCTCGGCGCGTGCGAGCTTCAGGATTTCGCCGACGATGGCTTTGCCGACGCCAAGGCCGCGCGCTTCGGGGCGCGTGTACATGCGCTTCACTTCACCAACGCCATCAGCATGCCGCCGCAACGCACCCATGCCGATGGCGCGGCCATCTTGGCGCGCGATGAACAGCGTCGTGTCCGGCTGCGCCATTTGCTCGACGGTCATGTGATGACAGAACTCACGCGGGGTCTCGCCCAGCGCCCATTCATTGAGCGCCGCGACCAGTTCGCGCACGTCGTCCTGCAACGGCGTTTCAATGGCGACGATGACGCTCACTCAACCACCTTTGGCACGACGTAGAAGCCGTCTTCGGCCTTCGGCGCGTTCTTCAGCACACGGTCGGGATTGTCACCGTCAGTGACCACGTCGTCGCGCATCGGCAGCGACAGGCCCTCGACGGCGCTTGTCATCGGCTCGACGCCGTCAATGTTCACTTCGTTGAGCTGCTCAATCCAGGCCATGATGCCGTTGAGTTCGGCGGCCATGGGCGCGACGCGCTCCTCTGGCAGGGCGATGCGCGCCAATTTGGCGACTTTGCGCACGGTTTTTTCGTCGATGGACATGGCGGAGCGCTAGCAGCCGCACCCGCGCCGTTCAAGACCAGCGATCTCAGTCGCCGAGCGAAACAACATTTTATCGCGGCCATGTTTAGCAAAGAGGCAGTTCGGTCCATAAGGCGGGCGCCTTGGCCCTGCTTGACCTCCCACAATTCGCCGCCGCGCTGCCGACGCCCGGCGCGCTCATCGGGCTCGATCCCGGCGAGAAGCGTATTGGCGTGGCGGTGAGCGATGTCGGGCGGCTGATCGCCTCTTCGCTCGGCACCGTGGAGCGGAAGAAGTTCGCGCTCGACGCCGAGGCTATTTTGAAATTCTACGACGAGCGCCAATGCGCGGGGTTCATAATCGGCCTGCCGTTGAACATGGACGGTTCGAGCGGCCCGTCCGCGCAAGCCGCGCGAGCGTTCGCGCGTAATCTGTTGGCCTTACGCGATGTTCCGCTGCTCCTGTGGGACGAGCGGCTTTCGACAGCGGCGGTGACGCGCACGTTGATCGAAGGCGACGCATCGCGGCGGCGGCGCGGCGAGGTCGTCGACAAGATGGCCGCCGCCTACATGCTGCAGGGCGCGCTCGACGCGATGCAAGAGCGCAAACATGGATGACGTCTTCAGCGAACTACTGCCGGTTTTCATTCTGATTGTGGTCGGTTGGGCAGTGCGCGCGTTCAACGTCGCGAGTCCAGAGGCACTGGGGCACGTCAATCGCTTTGGCTATTTCGTGCTCTATCCGGCATTCCTGTTCACGCTGAGTTCGCAGGCGAGCGTTGCCGGCGGCGAAGCGCTCAGGTTTGTGGGCGGCCTGCTCGCGGGCTTTGCGGTGATGGTGCTGCTGGCGCTGGCGCTGAAGTTTTTCTTCGTGAAGGAGGAAGGACCGGCGTTCACCAGCGTGTTTCAGGGATCGGTGCGCTGGAATGGCTTCGTGCTGCTCGCTGCGGCGCCTGGGCTCTACGGCGCGCTGGGGCCGCAGCTCATTGGCATTGCGTTCGGACCGTTGGTGCTGGTGGTGAACACGATCTGCGTGATCGTGCTGGCGCGATGGGGTGAAAACGGCGCCAACTCGCCGCGCGCGATTCTCGACCAGATCATCGCCAACCCGCTGATCCTCGGCTGCGCGGCTGGTTTGCTCGCGCAAGTGTTGGGTCTCCGCCATCTCGGGCCGTTGTCGAATGCGCTCAATCTGCTTGGGCAGGCGGCGATGCCCGTAGCGCTGGTGTGCGTGGGCAGTGGGCTCGACTTCAAAGCTGTGCGCGCGGCGCGCGTGAAGGTGCTGGCGGCTTCCGTGATGAAGCTGGCGGTGGCGCCGGCAGCGATGTGGGGCATGGCTATGCTGTTTGGCGCGAGCCCGCTCGCCGCGGCGGTGGCCGCAGGCGTGGGTTCAACACCGACCGCAGCGGCCGGCTACACGCTTTCGCGCGAAATGGGCGGCGACTCTCGCCTGATGGCGGCGATCATCACCGCGACCACGCTACTTTCCTTCATCACTATGCCGATCGCTATCGCGCTCACGCTGCACTGAGGGAACCGCTCGGCGGGGCGCGCGCTTGTTCCGGTTCGATGATCGATGCCGCTCCCGCCGCCAAAGACGCCGGTCTGACCTACGTCACCGATGCCAATGGCGGCATTGCGAGGCGCAAGTCCGGCAAAGGCTTCGCCTATCGCGACGCAGACGGGCACGCGGTGCGCGATCCGAAGACGCTTGAGCGCATTCGCTTGCTCGCCATTCCGCCGGCTTGGACGGATGTGTGGATCTGCCCTTCGCCGAACGGGCACATGCAAGCCACCGGCCGCGATGCGCGCGGTCGCAAGCAACACCGCTATCATTCGCGCTTCCGCGAAGTGCGCGACGAGGCGAAGTTCGAGCATCTGGCGGAGTTCGGCGCCTCTTTGTCCACGTTGCGCGCGCAGATCGATCGCGACATGCGCAAGAAGGGCCTGCCGCGCGAGAAGGTGTTGGCGGCGATCGTGCATCTACTCGACACCACCATGATCCGTGTCGGCAATGACGAGTATGCCAAGTCCAACAAGAGTTATGGCCTGACCACGCTCAAAGATCAGCACGCGCAAGTTCGCGGCGAGCAATTGCGCTTCGTGTTCACGGGCAAGTCCGGGAAGAGCTGGAAGCTGACCCTCAAGGACCGGCGTGTGGCGAAGGTGGTGAAAGCCGCGCAGGATTTGCCGGGACAGCGTCTGTTTCAATATTTGGATGACGACGGTATCGCGCAGCAAGTCAGCTCGACGGATGTAAATGGGTATCTGCGCGAGATTTCCGGTCGAGACATCAGCGCTAAGGACTTCCGCACCTGGGGCGGCACTGTCCTCGCAGCGGCCGAGCTTTCAGCGCTAGGCGATTTCGACACGCAGGCGCTCGCGAAGGCCAATGTGAAGCAGGCGATCGAGCAAGTATCCGGCACGCTCGGCAACACACCGACCATCTGCCGCAAATGCTACGTGCACCCCGCCCTGATCGAGTCCTACCTCGACGGCGCACTGAAGCTGCCGCGCGCGCTGCGCCAAGGTTTGTCGGCGCATGAAGCCAGCGTGCTGGCCTTTCTGACGCGCAAACCCAAACGCCGCGCAGCAAGCAAGAGCCGCTAGCGCTCGAACAAATCCTTCTGCTTGGCGTGACGAAGCGGTTCGACCGGGTCGCTCCGGCCGACGACCATGTTTGGGTCTTCTTCGAAGCCGGGATGATTGGTCGGATCGACGACGTAGGTGTTCGCCTGAGCCATCGGCTCGAGCGGCGCGCGCGTCTGGGTTTCCGCGGCCTGTGCCTTGCCGGCCCCCAAGCCCGCAACCACAGCCGCCAGCGCGAAGCCCACCGGCTTCAGCGAAATCTCTTCCCGTTTGGGGTGCGTCTTCATCGCTCCCTCCTTGCTCAGCCCTTCCAAACCCGCTTGATCCACCATTGGAACAAACCGAGTACAGCACCGAGTCCGGGTCAGCAATGCGGCTGAAACGAAATTCTTCGTCATGGTCTCGCCACGCTTGCGGCGGTTCGGTCACAGGGCTTAACAAGCGCGCATGGCCGAGAGACCGAGTCCGTGAAGAAGAGCGAAGCACGCACCAGCCCCGTCCGCTTCCGTCACAAGCATCTCCTAGCCATTTCCGATTTGGATCGTTTCGAAGCCGAAAGTCTGCTCTCGCGCGCCGAGGCGTTCGCGCCGCTGGCCGAGCAGAAGATCAAGAAGCTCGACACGTTGCGCGGCCGAACTCTCATAAATTTGTTTTTCGAGAATTCGACGCGCACCCAGTCGAGCTTCGAACTCGCCGGCAAGCGCATGGGCGCCGATGTCATCAACATGTCGGTGAAGTCGTCGAGCGTCGCCAAGGGCGAAACGCTGATCGACACAGCGACGACGCTCAACGCGATGCGCCCAGATCTCCTCGTGATCCGTCACGGGTCATCGGGCGCCGCGGAATTGCTTTCGCAGAAGGTGGATTGCGCAGTGATCAACGCCGGCGACGGCAAACACGAACATCCGACGCAAGCTTTGCTCGATGCGCTGACCATTCGCGATCGGCTCGGCGGGATCGAAGGACTCGTTATCGCCATCTGCGGCGACATCCTGCATTCGCGCGTGGCGCGTTCGAACGTAGCATTGCTGACCATGCTCGGCGCGCAGGTGCGCTTGGTCGGTCCACCGACTTTGATGCCAGCGGGCGCTGAGCGTTGGGGCGCGAAAGTTTTCCACGACATGCGCCAGGGCATCAAAGGCGCGGACGTCGTCATGATGCTGCGCGTGCAGCGCGAGCGCATGGACGGCGGCTTCTTCCCTTCGGTGCGGGAGTTCTTCTGGTTTTACGGGCTCGACGAGGAGAAGCTCAAGTATGCCAAGCCTGGGGCGGTGGTCATGCACCCAGGACCGATGAACCGCGGCGTCGAGATCGACTCCAGCGTCGCCGACAATCCCAACATCTCGCTGATCGAAACCCAGGTGCGCATGGGTGTGGCGGTGCGGATGGCGGTGCTGGAAGCGCTGGCCGAGAGCGGCTCCAACACGGAGGCGCAGCGCCCGTGACCAAACCGACGCTCATCAAGAACGCCAAGCTGATCGACCCGTCGAAGGATAAGATCAGCGACGGCGCCATCCTGTTCGCAGACAAGATTCTCGATGTCGGCGCCGTCACGAGCGCGCCCGATGGCGCGGACGTCATCGATGCGGGCGGCGCGCATGTCGCGCCCGGCCTGATCGACATGCGCGTGGTGATCGGCGAACCGGGCGCCGAGCATAAGGAGACGTTCAAGTCGGCCGGCCGCGCGGCGGCGGCGGGCGGCGTCACTACCATGGTGATGATGCCGAACACGACGCCGGTGATCGACGATCAAAGCTTGGTCGACTTCGTGTTGCGCCGCGCGCCAGATCGCACGGGCGGTGTACACATTCTGCCAGCGGCGGCGCTGACCAAAGGCTTGAACGGCGCGCTGATGACCGAAATCGGCCTGTTGGCCGAAGCCGGCGCCGTCATGTTCACCAACGGCGACAAGCCGATCGTAGACTCACGCGTCCTCCGGCGCGCGCTCTCCTACGCAACGGCGTTCAACGTGCTGGTTGCCCATCGCCCGGAGGATCCGTTTCTGAGCGACGGCGGCGTGATGCATGAAGGCGAACTCGCCGCACGGCTCGGTCTGCCGGGCATTCCAGGCGCGGCTGAAGCCATCATGGCCGAGCGCGACCTGATGCTCGCGGAGCTGACCGACGGGCGCATCTTGCTCGACATGCTGTCTTCGGCGCTGACCCTGCCCGCGGTAAAACGCGCCAAGCAACGCGGCGTGAAGGCGGCAGCGAGCGTCAACGTGCATCATCTCGTGCTGAATGAGCACGATGTCGCCGGTTATCGTACCTTCGCAAAACTTTCGCCGCCTTTGCGGAGCGAGGATGATCGCGTGGCGCTGGTGCAGGCGGTGAAGGACGGGCTGATCGACGTGATCGTTTCCGGTCACGATCCCCGCCAAGCCGAAGACAAACGCTTGCCGTTTGAGGAAGCGGCGTTCGGCGCGGTTGGCTTGGAGACGCTGCTGCCCGGCGCGCTGACGCTCCATCACAAAGGCGACGCGCCGCTCACCACGCTGATCCGCGCCATGACGTCCAAACCAGCGGAGTTACTCAATCTGCCACAAGGCCGCCTCAGCAAAGGCGCGCCGGCTGATGTGATTGTGATCGATGTCGGCGCGCCGTTCTGTCTGGACTCCGATAAACTCAAATCCAAATCCAACAATTCGCCATTCGACGAGAAGACACTGCAAGGCAAAGTGCTGCGCACGTTCGTCGGCGGGCGAAGCGTGTATGGTGCCGAATAAGGTACGGAGGGTGTCGATGCGCATTCTGGTATTGGCCGCGTTGCTCGGTTTGGCGGCGTGCGGGACGAGCGGCATGAGTTCGCCAGGATCGCCGGGCTCGCCGGAATATCCCGGTCAACAACCCTCGCCCGTGCCGCTGCCGGCCAATGGGCCGATCGCCTACACCTGCAGCGATGGCACGCAGCTGACAGTAGACGTTGAAGGCAGCCAAGCACGTGTGGCGATCATCGGCGGGCCCTCCATGGTGCTGCCGAGTTCGGGCACAGGCACGTATTCCAACGGCCGCTACACATTCGCTGGCGGCGGTGCGGCCGGACAATGGACGGTGGGGCGCAGCGTGCCTGTGGATTGCCGCGGCAGCTGAGGATGCGCGCCGTCGCGATTGCACTGCTCCTGCTCGCAACTGCCGGCGTGGCCAGCGGGCAGGCTCAGAACGAAACCACCAGCAATGACGCGCCCACGGGCGGCTGGGGCTCGTGCGCCGACGTGGCGCATCGGCGCAGCGCCGAACAGGAAATCGCGGCCTGCACACGCGTGCTCGACAACACCCAAGCCGAGATGTGGCGCGGTGCGGCGTTCTGGTGGCGCGGCGTGGCGCATAAGCGCGCTGGGCAGGCGGACGCAGCAGTCGCGGATTTTGCCAGCGCCTTCACCGCCTACACCCACTACATTGAAACCACGCCACGCTCGTCGGAAGCTTATTTCCAACGCGCGCAATTGCTCGCGTATCTGCAGCGCTACGATGAAGCGCTGCAGGACTATGACGCCGCCGACCGAATCGCGCCGAACCAAGCTGCCTCGCACTATGGCCGCGGCAGCATCGCCTTCTCACGCGGCGATTATGCACTGGCGATGCGGGAGTTCGATGTCGCGCAACGCACCGCGCGGCTGCGCAGTTCGTCCGGCGCCCTGCACATGACGGATGGTGCCTACAGTGGACGCCGCTTCGTCGGGCAAAGCTTCGATCAGTTGCGCTGCGCAGCGCGTGCGGCGGCGGGCGTCGACCTCGCGGAGGCCGCGCAAATCTGCGACCGGGCGGTACGGGAGTCCGACGGCGACGCCGACGCGCTGATGTCGCGTGGCTTTTTCCGTTTCAAGCAAGGGCAAGTTGATTCGGCGCGCGCGGACTTCTCCGCGGCCCTGCGGGCGCGGCCGGATTTCGCGAGCGCCTTGCTCGGACAAGGCGTGGCGCGGCTGCGCGCCGGCGATGCCGACGGCGCCGCCGACATCGAGCGTGCACGCCTTTTGGACGCCGCCGCTGTCAGTTCTTTTGAGAACGCCGGCCTACGCGCGTCGTGAGCGACGGCGTCGATCCTGAGCTCGTCGGCAAATGGCTGCGCGGCTGGGCGCTTTCGCGCGAGAAGCCGGCGCCTGAGGCCATCGAAGGCGGCTGGCGCGTGGCGGTCAATGAGCCGGATCAAGTCGCACGCTATGTCTTTCCAAACGGCGGCGAGGCCGTGCGGCGCCTAACGGAGGCTACGTCGCCGACGCTGACTCCGATAAAGATTTGCGCGGCGCCTGATGTCGTTGCGCCGTTGCTGGCGCCGCCCTGGGTGATCGACCGCACCTCCCCGATGATGACCAAACCAACCTTGGTCCCGGCGGAGACAATCGTTGCAGACGGATACGCTACGATGGTCACTGGCGCCGGTGACGTGCTGCTCGCAATGGCGCTCACCAACACTCACGATCTGGTTGCAGGCGGCCGCGTCGCGTTGATCGACGACATCGCCGTCTTCGACCAAATCTGGACGCATGAGGCGCACCGGCGCCGGCGGCTCGGCAGCAGCGTGATGCGGACGCTGGAGAACGTCGCGGTCGAACGCGGCGCGGCACGCGGCATGTTGGTGGCGACCGATGCGGGATGTGCGCTCTATTCAACGCTCGGCTGGCGCGTCTACGCGCCCTACACCACCGCCATCGTGCCGAACGCCTAGGCAGCGGCCTGGTTGAGCCGTCCGGTCATCGCCAGCGCTTTGAACCAGAAGTACGAGGCCTTCGTCGCGCGCAAGCTCGAAGCCCGATCTTGCGACACGAAGCCAAACTTCGAGCGATAGCCTTCGGCCCATTCCCAATTGTCGATCAGTGTCCAATGAAAATAACCGCCCACGCGTGAGCCTGCTTCCATGGCGCTCTTCACCGCCTCGAGGTGGCGGCGCAGATAATTGATGCGGAAGGTGTCGTTCTGGATAGCGGGATCGTCACTGAACGGATCAGAGCAGCCGTTTTCCGTGATGAGCACGTTCGGATTGTCGTACTCCTCGCGCAGCCGCTTCAGGATCTGCCACATGCCGGCGGGATCGACTTCGCGGTTGAAGGCGTCGCGCTCGGTGTGCGGCGGCGGATCGGCAGGCGCGATGTGCGCTTGGCTCGCCAGATCAAAGCGCATGTAGGCCGGCGCATAATAGTTCGCCCCGATGAAATCGACGGGCTGGCGAATGACGCTCATGTCGTTTGCCCGCAGCGAAGGCTCGATGAAACCGCGCGCTTGCGCCGGGTACACGCCCTTCAGCAACGGATCGAGAAACGCGCCGTTCCACACCGCGTCAAAGCCTTTGGCCGCCGCTTCATTCAACGGCGCGATGCCGTCTTGGCCCGGGCGAGACGGAGTGATCGCCAGCGTGGTGCCAATAGTAAGATCCGATTTCGCCGCGCGCAGCGCCTGGATGGCCATGCCCTGCGCCAAGTTCAGGTGGTGCGTCACAGGGCCGATGAGATTTGAGTCTTTCAGGCCCGGCGCATGCACACCCAGCACATGGCCCGCGAACACATGCACGGACGGTTCATTCATGATGCAGAAGTGCTTGACGCGGTCTCCGAGACGGGTGGCGATGATGTTGGCGTAGTCGGCAAAGCGTTGCGCGGTTTCGCGTTGTGACCAGCCGCCGTGTTGCTGCAACGCCAGCGGCAAGTCCCAGTGAAATAACGTCGCGTATGGCGTGATGTGATCTTCAAGGGTCGCATCGACGAGCCGCGAATAGAAGTCGACACCCTTTTGGTTCAGCGCGCCGGCGCCATCGGGCACAACGCGCGGCCAGGCGATTGAAAACCGATACGCCTTCACCGCCAGGTTCTGCAGCAGTGCTACGTCCTCGCGATAGCGATGATAGGAATCGACGGCGATCGCGGCGTCGGAATGGTCAGCGATCTTGGCGCGCGGGAAGACGTCCCAGATGCTTTGGCCGCGCCCATCGGCGTCGAGCGCGCCTTCGGTCTGAAACGCCGACGTCGCCACGCCCCAGATGAAGTCGCGCGGGAATTGCCGCGATTGCGGCGCCGGGAAGGTCGCGGGTCTGTAAGCGGGTGCACACCCAGCCAGAGCCGCGGCAGCGGCGCCCAATCCCAAATCACGGCGCGTAAGCATGTCGTCCCTCCAGCCGCGCCAATTTAGGCGATCAACGACCGAAGTCTCTACTCCACAGAGCCGCATGAGCCTGTTAGAGACGTGCGGGTGCTGCTGGTTTCATTTTTTCTCGCCGCGATCGGCGGCTATTTGCTCGGCTCGATTCCGTTCGGGCTTGTCATCACGCGCGCCGCCGGCTTGGGCGACATCCGCAGCATTGGATCCGGCAATATCGGCGCGACCAATGTGCTCCGCACCGGCCGCAAGGATCTGGCGCTCGCCACGCTGCTGCTCGACGCCGGCAAGGCTGCGATCGCTTTGGTGGTGGCGCGCTGGCTAAGCGGCGGATCGCCCTATGAAATTGAAATCGGCTTGGTGGCGGGCGCCTTCGCCTTCCTCGGCCATTGCTATCCAGTGTGGCTCGGCTTCAAGGGCGGCAAGGGTGTTGCGACCTATTTTGGCCTCTTGCTGTTTGGCATGCCGCCGCTCGGTGTCGTTGTCGGCGTGATTTGGCTGGCAATGGCGATGATGTTCCGGATGTCGTCGCTCGCGGCGTTGATTTCGGCGGCGGTGGCGCCGGTGCTCGCGATGGTCGGCGGCTATTCGGGATCGGAAATCGTGTTCCTGGTCCTGCTGGCGCTGCTGATCGTTTGGACGCATCGCGCCAACATCGCGCGTCTGCGCGCCGGCACTGAGCCGAAAATCGGCGAGAAGAAAGAAGCGCCGCCCGCGATGGCAGCGCCACAAGCCGCGACCGAACCACCCGCCTCCACGGACCCATGACGCGAACGCTCTCGCGCCCGGAGCGGATCGCCTGGGCACGGCTAGCACGCACGCCGCGTATCGGCCCGCTGACGTTTCACCGCCTGCTCGCGCGCTTCAAAAGCGCCAGCGCCGCGCTCGAAGCGCTACCGCGCATTTCCGACGCCAAGCCGCCGAACGAAGCGCGCATTGGCGATGAGCTCGACGCGCTGGAAAGCATGGGCGCGCGGCTGCTTGCGTGCTTCGAACCGGATTACCCGCCGCTGTTGGCGCAGCTCGACGCGCCGCCGCCGCTACTGGCGGTGCGGGGCGATGTGAAAATGCTCAAGCGCCCTGCCATCGCGCTGATTGGGGCGCGCGAAGGATCCGCCGCGGCGCTGATGCTGGCGCAGCAAATCGCGGCGGATCTTGGCGCTGCCGGATTTGTAGTCGTCTCCGGCATGGCGCGGGGCATCGATGCGGCGGCGCACAGGGGTGCGCTCGAGACAGGCACAGTCGCGGTACTAGCCGGTGGGTTGGATCATCCCTATCCGCCGCAGAACCTTAAACTGCACGAAGCGATCGTCTCCAAGGGCGCAGTCGTGAGCGAAGCGCCCCTCGGCGCGGTCGCACGCGCACGCGATTTTCCACGACGCAATTCGATCATCTCCGGTTTGTCACGTGCCGTCGTGGTGATCGAAGCGGCGCTTCGCTCCGGTTCACTCATTACCGCGCGCGCAGCAGGCGATCAGGGGCGCGACGTGATGGCTGCGCCGGGTTCGCCGCTCGATCCACGCGCGCGCGGATCGAATGCGCTGATCAAACAAGGCGCAACGTTGATCGAGAGCGCGGACGACATTATTGCCGCGCTTGGCGATGGGGGCGTGCCAGCGCGTCCGCTCTCAGCCGGTCCCTTATTCGCGGATCGTGACGTTGAATCACCGCCAGGATTGCCGAAAAAAATCGCCGCGCTTCTCTCGCCGACACCGATCCACGTGAATGACTTGGCGCGTTTGGTGGAAGCGCCCGCAGGCGCCGTCGCGGCTGCGCTGACAGAACTGGAACTAACCGGCCAAGCCGATTCGCTTCCGGGCGGCTACGCCGCGTCGTCGGGCGCAGCGTTTTCAAGCTGATGATCACTAAGCGTGGCGCGGGCCACCCTTTTTGTTTCCTCGAGCGAGTGCCCAAGGGCCTTCAGGCCAGCTTGCCTGGCCATAACAGCGAGCTCTCCCGCCATCGCCACAACATACTGCGCCACCTCTCCTGCAGAGGGAGTTCCTTCGTGAGGCGC
>Ga0268264_10004802_pt1 | contig 11461 bp, 9 predicted proteins | sample KBSSwiS32_FD_190357 | JGI IMG/M metagenome (GOLD analysis project Ga0268264, IMG submission 190357) | Switchgrass rhizosphere microbial communities from Kellogg Biological Station, Michigan, USA - KBS Switchgrass S3-2 (SPAdes) (version 2) | ecosystem: Host-associated > Plants > Roots >... | reverse complement strand
AGGCAGGGCGCACCTTTCCGGTGGTACGCCCTGCAAATTGAAGTAAACAGGATATCGGCGAAGGATTCAACCTGTTACCGATGTCTTGAGGTCGAGGTGTTACCTATGTCCTGAAGGCCGGACAGCAAGCAGCGCCCCTACTTCGACCAGGGTGGCACGACGCCGTTCATCCGGGCGTAGGCGATCGATTGGCCGAGGTGCTCGTGGCTGTGGCCGATGATCACGAGGACGATGGCCCGCTTGGTCATCTTCTGGCCGAAGAATTCGACCTGCGTGTCGAGATCGGCCGCGGAGAGCGCCGCGATCACTTTCTTGACGTGGACGTACGAGGCTTTCATCGTCTCGATCGCCTTCGCCTTGTCGGTGGTCGATTTCTCGATCCCTTTGGCGTCGACCCCTTCGGGGACCGGAGTGCCGAGGAAGGTCGCGAGGAAATAGTTGCCGCCCGCCACGTGGAGGGTGATCTCGACGTACGAGCGCACCCCTTCGGCCGGCCGCCAGGCCCATTTCTCGGCCGGCACGGCTTCCGCGAGCTGGGCCAGCTCGCCTTCGGTGTAGGAGAGGTTCGCGTCGGCGTCGGCGAGGAACCCCGCGCTTGCCGAGACGGCCGCCGGGGCGTCGGCCGCACGCGCCGGAGCAGGGGTGGAAAGCGAAGCTGCGGCGGTGGTGAAGGCGGCGAGCGCCAAAGTCAAAAGCGGCAGGCGGGTACGGTTCATCGGGTTTCTCCTTGCGGGAACAGGTGAACGATCGAGTTGGCGTAATAGGCGAGGGTCGTCCGCTCGCTTTCGACCGGTAGATACAGACCTTCGCGGACCGCGATCAGGTGGCGTTGTTCGAGCATGCGCAAGCCGAACGATATCGCATAGTCACGATCGCTCCTCGGCACGTAGACCCGCGCCCCGGCGGCTTCGAGCGTCGCGATCCAGTCGTGGACTTCCGCCTTCAGCTCGAATTCGGACAACCCTTCCGGATGGGCGAGCAGAGCGGTCGCAACCAGCGAAACCGGCAGCGCCGGAACGACTTTGCCGATCTCGGCCATCAGCTCGCGGGCCAGCTCTTCGATGCGCGGGATCCGCTCCTCGCGCGAGAGCTTCCGCGGATCGAAGCCCTTGCGGGCCAGGTAATCGCGGGTCGAAAACGGCGAGCCGAAGTTGACGCAGGCATAGCCGAAGCGATGCCATCGCCGGAGCGCCATCTGCCAGAGATTGCGTCCGACGAAACCGGAGGTCTTGGTGAGCGCGCCGAAACCCCGGGCGCGCGGCTTGACCGTTTCGGCCGTAGCCGGATCGGACTCGCGCACGTCGAGCAGCAGGGTTCGATCCTCGAGCGTCCGGTCGTAGTTCAATCCGACCGGCACGAACACCAGATCGCGCTCGCCTTCCGGATCGAAGGTGCGCAGCATGTAGTCGAGAATCCCGATCTTCGGCGCGCGCAGGCGGCCGTCGCGCGACAGACCCCCTTCGGGAAAGACCGCCTGCGGCACTCCCCCTTGCGTCGCCATCTGGATGTAGCGTTCCAGCACCCGGCGGTAGAGCGGGTCGCGCGAGTTGCGGCGGACGAAATAGGCGCCCATCGAGCGGATCAGCTGCTGGAGCGGCCAGATCCGCGCCCATTCGCCGACCGCGTAGGAAAGCGCGATCCGCTCTGCCACCAGGTACGACACCAGGACGTAATCCATGTTGCTGCGGTGGTTCATCAGGAAGACCACCGTCGCGTTCGGCGGAATCGACGCCAAGCCCACCTCGTCCGAGCTGCCCAGGCGCACGCGATAGAGCAGCCGCGCGGCGCCGCGGGCGATCCAATACCCGATGCGGAAATAGGCGTAGGCGTTGAACGACGGAACGATCTCGTGGGCGTAACGCTCGACCTTGGCGACCGCGACCTCGCGAGGCATTCCTTCCTCGCGGGCGAAGGCCTCGATCGCCTGGACGACGGCGGGATCGTAGAGCAGCCGGTCGAGCAGCACCTGGCGCTTGGTCAGCTGGAACTGCGGGATCGCGATCCGCAGCCGCTGGTTGACTTCCTCGATCGCCAGGTTGACCCGCCGCCGCAGGAACCAGCGCACGCTCGGCACCAGCAGTCGTTCTAGCGCCCACCAGACGGCGAGCAGGACCAGCACGACAACCTGCCAAAGCGGGAGCGTGACGCTAGAGGTCAAGCGGTTCCTTTCGCTGAAAGAGCGCGGCGATCATAGCGCCGGTCTCTCCTGGGTGCGCGGGCCTCCGGCCCGCCTTTGCGGGCGAGACGCCCGCGCACCCAGGGGTCAGAGGTACCCGAGCGCCTGGAGCGCTTTTTGCTCCTCCGCGCCGAGCGGTGCCGAGGCCGCGAAGCGCCTGCGCTCGGCGAGGTGCTCGGCGCGCAGCAGCGAGCGCAGGTACCCGGCACGCACGGGATTTTCCGCCGCGAGATCGCGCATCTCTTCTCGGTCGGCGGCGAGATCGAACAGCTTGCCCGCGCGGGAGAACTTTCGGCTCCACGGCTCGATCAGGTGCCAGCTCCGGAGCTCGACGCTTCCTCCTTGGCGTCCTTCGTAATCGAGGTGAGAAAACCTCGGGCCCTCCCGCGTCTCCGCGGCCAGCCGATCGACGCCGCGCAGACCGGCCCTCGCGGGAAGGCCGAGCGCCGCGAGGATCGTCGGCATTGCGTCGAGATGCGCCGCGGGCGTTGCGATCCGTCGCCCGACGGTCTGGCCGGGAAGTCGGACGATCCACGGCACGTCGAGCACCTCGCTATAGAGCGTCCGGCCGTGCCCGAGACCGCCGTGCTCGCCGAATTCCTCGCCATGGTCGGAGATTACGACGATCAGAGTGTCGCCAAGCCGGCCGCGCCGATCCAGCTCGTCGAGCAGCGCGCCGAAGCTGCGATCGATTCCCGCGATCTCGGCGTCGTACAGCGGCGCCATCCGCGACATGAGCGCGCGAGCCCCCGGGCGGCGCCGGTCGAGCGCCCGATAGATTTCCTCGACCTTCGTAAGGCTGCCGGACCCGGAGGGGACGCTTCCCGCAAAACGGCGGCGAAGATCCTCCGGCGGCTCGTACGGCGCGTGGGGATCGATCGCGTGGACGTAGAGGAAGAATGGAGCCGGGCCTCTGTCCGGAGCCGCTTCGTCGAGCCATGCGAGTGCCCTACGCCCGAGCGCCTCGCCGCGCGCCAATTCGTCGAGAAACTCGAACCTCTCGAACCCCTGGGCGAAGCCGGAAGCCTCCGTCACATGGGCGTTCGCGCTGAACCCCGCCGTCCGGTAGCCCGCATCCCGAAGCACCTCGGCGAGCGTCGCCACCGCGGGAGGCAGGCGCCGGTCGAGCCGGTTTGCTCCATGCACGGCGGGAGGCAATCCGGTGAGGATCGTCGCGGTCGCGGGACGCGTCCAGGACGAGGCGGCGGTCGTTCGCTCGAACACGATCCCCTGTCGGGCGAGAGCATCGATCCGCGGCGTGAGCCCACGCGTCGAGCCGTAGGCGCCCACCCGGTCTGCGCGCAGGGTGTCGATCAGGTAGAGCAGGACGTTCGGCCGCTTCGCGGGAGAGGGTTTCGTCGCTGCGGGCTTCGGCGAAGCAGGAGGTGAATGATCGGGAGAGCGTAGGACGGGTCGCCGTACGATCGCCCAAGCCGATGCGTCTCCGGTGGCGCGAAAGGTCCACCGCACGAGCCGTTCGCCTTCCCCGGGAATCTCCCAGGCCCCCGCCTTGGAACCCGGAGTGAGGCGCGCGAGCCTCTTCTCTGATCCGCGTTCGACCTGCACCAGAATCTCCACCTGCGGCGCGCCGCCGCGCGAGGCGATCCCCTCGACCCCGATCGCCGTCCGCCCGTGAACTTCAAGATACCCGTCGATCCGCACCCCGCCCGCGAGCGCGATCCCCTCTGCCACCCCCGCCGCGAGGGTCCGATCGACCGGTCCCGGAGGGCGCGGTGGCCCGATCGGCTCGGCCTCGCGCCGCGCTTCGCAGAGAGGTAGTTCGGCTGCCAAGGTCCTGCGTACCGGCCACTCGCGGGGCGCGGGACCGCACGCTGCGAGCAGGAAGGTCAAGGCGAGGGGTCCAGAGGGGCGAAAATGCATGAGGGGATCTTAGTGGCAAGCCGAGGCCCTTGAGAGGTACGTTGGAGGCAGCATTGAATGGATTCCCGATCTCAGGCAAAATGGATGCTATGAAGACCACGGTAAATATTCCCGACAGAGAGTTGGAAGAAGCCATGATCTCGACAGGGGCGCGTACCAAGAAGGAAGCCGTCGTTGCGGCTCTGGTTGAGTTCAACCGTCGGCGACGTTTGGAGGTGCTGGCCTCCCAGCTCGGCACATTCGAGGGCTTCCCTTCTCCTGAGGATGTCGAACGACTGCGAGGCGAGGGGTGACCGAGCGAATTTTGATCGACACCTCGGCGTGGGTGCATGCCCTTCGGCGCGATGGCGTAGCGGAGGTCCGGGCACAGGTTGCGGCCCTGGTGACCTCCGGCCAAGCTGTCTTCTGCGACCTCGTATTGCTGGAGCTTTGGAATGGAGCTCGCGGAGCGCAAGAGCAAAAAGTCCTGAGGGGCCTGGAACGAGATCTCGAGAAGGTTGAGACTACAACTGAGGTTTGGGACTTGGCTGTCGATCTTGCTCGGAGGTGCCGTGCCGCGGGCGTTTCCGCCCCGGCGACGGACCTCCTGGTGGCCGCGATATCCCGGCATCACCGCCTTCCTCTCCTTCATCGCGACGCCCATTTCGAACAGATTGATCACGCGGTTCGCTGATCCTCTGCCGCATCCCGTCAAGCCATACAATCCCTCCGCCCATGCGCCGCATCGCTCTTCGTCTGCTCGTCGTCCTGGCGACGATCGCCGTCACCCTTCTCGTTGCCGAGGGGGTGTTGCGGCTCTACTTTCGCGCCAAGGGGAGAGACTCGGGCGACGTGCGCTCGATCCTGGCGAAGTCGGCAAAGACCTCGGTCGCCGACAACGCCGAGCATGGGGGCAGGTTCTCGCTCTCCGGTTTGGTCAAAGCGAGCGCGTTTCCTGATGTGGTCTACGAGCTGAAACCGAATGTTTCGGGGACCTTCCGAGGCAAGAGCCTGCGCACGAACGCCCAGGGCCTGCGGGGATCTCGCGATTACCCTAGCCCCAAACCGGCTGGGACGTTCCGGATCGCCGGGCTCGGCGATTCCGTGATGTTCGGCTGGGGGGTCGGGGAGGGCGAGCCGTATCTGGAGATCGTCGAGCGGGAGCTTGCGGCGCGCGGGCGGCCGGCGGACGTTTTGAGCTTCGCGGTGCCGGGGTACAACACTTCCCTCGAAGTGGCCGCGTTCGAGCACCGCGCGCTGCCGTTTTCGCCCGATCTCGTGGTGCTTCATTTCATCGGCAACGATTTCGGCCTGCCGCACTTCCTGCGCCGATCCGACGCACCTCTCTCTCGCGGCGGCGCTCCTTCTCGGTGGCTGCTGTGGGAGTTGCTCAAGGCTCGCTTTACGCCCCCCTCGCCCGATGACGAAGTCGACCCCGACCTGATCGGCCACGATACGACCGGCGGCGCGCCGGGCGAGCGGTACGAGGCGCGCAAGCAGTACGAGGGGATCGTGGGCGAGGCGGCGTTCGTCAAAGCGTTCGGCCGCTTGGGCGAGCTGACCCGGCCACGCGGAATTCCGGTGATCGTCATGGCTCTCGCGGGCGACGAAGGGCGCGGCAAGCTGGCGCGGGAGACCGCCGAGAAGAACGGCTTCACCTTTTTAAACGCCGCGCCGCATTTCTACGACTATCTGGTCGCCCACGATCTCCAGCACGACCGGAAAAACTGGGTCACCGTGTTCCGCATTCCCCACGACGGCCACCCGAACGCGCTCGGCCACCGGCTCTACGCCGAGGTGCTCCTTGAGGAGCTGGCGCGGCGCGGCATCGTAAAATCGGCCCCGCCGAAAGGAAACACCCTTTGAGCCGAGTTGAGCGCTTGCGCCTGCTGTTTGCGGTCCTGTTGGTCGTCTTGGCACTCGACCAGGCGACGAAGCTGCTCGCCCGCAGGCACCTGGCCTACGAGCCGGGACGGACCTATCTAGGCGGCGTCGCCCGGCTCGAATACGCCGAGAACCGCGGCGCGTTCTTGAGCCTCGGGGCGAATCTGCCCGCCGGCTGGCGCGAAGGGCTGCTCGCGGGCCTGAACATCCTCCTGGTCGTCGGCCTGACGATTTATCTGGTCCGCGGCCGGGACCTCAACCGCTGGCCGACGCTCGCGCTCGCGCTGCTGATTTCCGGCGGGCTCGGCAACCTGATCGACCGCGTGATCCATGGCGGCGCGGTGGTCGATTTCATGATCCTGGGGATCGGCCCGTTGCGGACGGGCGTGTTCAACATCGCGGACCTCTGCCTCACCACCGGGGCGATCCTGTTCGCCTTCACCGGCGCCACGTCGAAGCGGACGGAGGAGGCGGAGCCGGACTCCGAGGGGTCCGACGCAAAGTGAGCGACGATCTCCGGGAGCCTCCGGAGGACCGGGGGGATGAGGCAGAGCAGGCGCCGCTCGCGCCGATCCTTCGGGCTGCCGAGCGGTTTCGTGCGGAGCCTGAGCCCACCGCACCAGCCGGAGCAGACCCGGCGGTCGACGAGGAGCGGCGAGCCGCCGTAGGGGAGTTTCTCGGCGATCTGGCGCATACGCTCGCGGCCCGCGGCGGCGCGGAGGTCGAGGCGCTTCTTGAACGGTCGGAGCACGAGCGGCGCCAAGCGCTGCGCGACCGGCCCGAGCTGCGCACGTTGGAGGCTGCAACCCAACTGCTCGCCCGCTGTCGTGCGGCTTGGCCCGACGATCCGGGCGCGGCGGTCGAGGCGGCACGGCTGGCCCATCGGCTCCTCTCGGAACCAAACCCCAAACAGGAGTTGGCGCCCGCCGATCGCGCGCCTCTCCTGGCGTTTTCGCGCGAGCATCTGGCGGCGGCCGAGCGGATCGCGCGTCGGGCGGGTGAGATCGAACGCAGGCGGGGGGCCGATCAACGGCCCGCGGCTTCGGAGGCTTCGTCAGGGGAATCGCTCGACGACGCCTACCCTCTCGGTGGCGCGCCGATCTCGGAAGTGGCCGAGGACGCCCTGTCGGTCGAGATCGAAGCGGCGCTCGACGACCTGCGCGACGCGAGCCTCGTTTCCGGCCGGGCGAACGACGCGGCGCTCGTCGTGCTCGATCGAGCGCGGCTGGCGCTCGCTCGCGAGGGGCCGACCGCGCTGGCGGACTTTGCCCGCGCCGAAGCCGATCGTTTTCTCGACCCTTCCCTGCCGCCGGTCCCGCGAGAGGCGTTGCGATACCTAGTCGCCGCGGCCGATGGAGGTACCGTCGATCGCGCCTTTCTGGATCGCTTGACTCGAATCCTGCTCGCCGCGGGTGTCGGGTTTGCGAGCTGAGTCCGGCTGCTATGCTCCCTAGGACCGCTTGCGGCCCGATCGCCAAGGAACCTCCATGCGCCTGATCAAAATCGCCATCGCCAGCCTCGACGCGACCGTCGGGGCGGTGCGTTCGAACACCGACCGGATGCTCAAGATGGCGCGCGAGATGGCGGCCGAGGACGTGACGCTCGGTGCGTTCACCGAGCAGGCGATCGGCGGCTATCCGGCCGAGGATCTCGTCCAGTGGCGGGCGTTCCTGGCCGCCCAGCGGATCGAGCTGGAGCGCTTCGCGCACGAGACGCAGACACTCAAAACGGTGTTCGCGGTCGGGCTCGCGGTGCCGGTCGGGGGGCAGATCTTCAATTGCGCCGCTGCGGTCCACGGCGGCTCGATCCTCGGTTTCGTGCCGAAGGAGAAGCTGCCCACCTATAACGTCTTTTACGAGGCGCGGACGCTGTCGCAAGGGGCGAGGGGCTTGGCGCTCGACGCGGGTGGCGTCCCGCTCGGCGACTATTTGTTCGACTTCGATTTCGGCACCGTGGCGCTGGAGGTGTGCGAGGACGCCTGGTCGCCGGACGGCCCGATGCGCCGGCGCTGCTATTCGGGGGCGGAGCTGGTCATCAACATTTCGGCCTCGCCTTTCCGGCTCGGCTTCGTCGGCACCCGGCGCGAGATGCTCGCCACCCGCTCGGCGGACAACGAGGCGACCCTCGTCTACGCCAACGCGGTCGGCGCGCAGGATGGCTTGATCTTCGACGGCGGCGGTTTCGTGTTCCAAAACGGCCGGCGGGCGCTCGATCTCGAACGCTTCCGCGAGGGGTGGAAGGCCTGCGTGATCGACCTCGACCGGACCCGCCGCATCCGCCAGGAAAACACCACTTGGCGGGTCGATTGCGAAGATTTCCAGCGCGCCCAGCCGCGCGTTCCGACGATCGACCGCCGCGACCAGCCTACCGCCGATCGCTCGAAGCTCGCCTATCCCGCGCCGAGCGGGGGAAGTTTCTTCCTGCCGGCCCCTTCCGATCCTTCCGCGCCGCCCGAGCCCACGGCGCGCGAGGAGGTGCTCGACGAGCTGTTCGAGGCGCTCGCGCTCGGCGTTCGCGACTACTGGGTGAAGACCGGCGCGTTCAAGGGGCTGGGCATCGCTCTGTCCGGCGGGCGCGATTCGGTCCTGACGATCCTGGTCGCCTGGCGGGCGGCCCAGCTCGCGGCTCCCGGGCTCTCCGGGGACGATCTCCGCGCGCGGGTCGGCGAAACCGTGCAGGCGTTCTACATGCCGACCCGCTACTCGGCCGAAACGACGCAGGGTGCCGCGGCGAAGCTCGCCGAGGAGCTGGGGGTACCGCTTCGCACGGTGGCGATCGAAGAGGCCTTCGACCGCGAGGTGGAGGCGACCCGCGCAATGCTCGGGAAAGGCGACCCCGCGGTTTCCGACGCGTCGGTCGAGCCGAGCGAAATCACCAAGCAGAACGTCCAAGCGCGCCTGCGCGCCGGGCGGATGTGGAACTGGGCGAACACCTCCGGCTATCTGTTTCTCCAGACCGGCGACATGAGCGAAAAGGCGGTCGGATATACGACGATCGGCGGCGACCTCGAAGGGGCGCTGTCGGTCATCGCGAACGTGCCGAAGACGGTGGTGGTGGCGCTGCTCGAACGACTTCACGCGCGGTTTGGTTTCGAAGGGGTCGCGATGACGCTCGCCACCGAGCCCGGCCCGGAGCTGGCCGCGGCGCAGACCGCCGAGAGCGAGCTGATGCCGTTTCCGGTGCTCGACGCCTGCCTTCACCTCTACGCGGGAGAGAAGCTCGCGCCCGACGAGGTGGCCGCTGCCCTCCCGTCGCTCTTCCCCGACATCCCGCAAGAAAGACTCGCCGCCTGGGCGGAGCGGTTCGCGACGCTCTTTACCCGCTCGATCTACAAATGGGTCCAGGCGCCGCTCGCCCTCCACGTCGGCTCGCTCGACCTCGATCGCGAGAGGGCGCTCCAGCTCCCCGTGGTCCAGCGCAACGAATGGAGCGGCAAGGGGTAGCAGGGGCGATGTGAAATTTGTTGGCCCGAAGTATCGTGATGAACGAGGCCAATTACGTCTTCTCTGTTCCGTGAGCACTTTTGCTCCCGGAAATGGAGACGACCGATGGATTCCCACTCCCGCCCCGCCCCTCGCCCCATCCCGTACCCAGGCAACGCACCCCTCGCGCCGCCGCTCTCCCCGCCCCTTCCGCCACCGCCTCCTCCTCCGCCACCCCCGCCGCTTTCCGCGGTCGATCGCCTGGTGCTCGCGATCCACGAAGTCACCCGGCCGCAGGGTCCGAGCGCGCGGTTCGACCCGCATGGGATCGGTGACCGCCTGCGCCGAGCCTCGGTCGGCGCGGCCGATCTGCTCTCCCGCCTCGAACCCGACCACCCGGAAGGGCGCCCGCGGACGCTCCGGCTCGGCGAGCTGGCCGAGGCGCGCAGCCGCCTGGCGGAAGTCGCCTACTACGTCGATCTCGGCGAGAGGCTCGGCACGCTCGACGCCTCCGAAGCGCTGGAGCTGTTCGAGCTGGGCCTCGCCGCGAGCGTCGATCTCGCGGGACGGCTCGACCGGCTGATCTATGCCCGAAGTGGTGAGAAGCCGGGTCGACCGGGCGAGCCGTTTGATCCGGCGGTGACGATGAGTATCAGAATTCCGAGCGCGGTCCGGGAGGCGCTTCCGATTTGATTCGACCTATCGCCGCGCCGAACTTGAGAGTCGAGAATGGGGCCGGTTGTCGTCGGCCCCGCTCCCTCATTACCGCTGCCAGGCGTACGACACCTTGAAGAACAGCGACCGGCCGGTGGCGCGGAGGTCGCCGTTTTCCTCGCGCAGGCGATCGTCGCCACAGCCGAGGAACAGGACGGTCTGCCAGTTTATCTTGTAGCTGTAGAGCAGCGAGCCGAGGAACGAGCCGGAGCGGCGGGGTAGGGTGATCCCCGCGACCTCGGAGTCCTGATCGGTGCGCTGGCTCTGGGCGATCAGGCGGAGGATCGAGCGCGCCGAGAATCCGTAGGTGGCCTTGAGCCGTTCGACCTGCGCGGTGAATAGCCGGCCGACGCGCGGCGAGCGCCCTTCCGCGTCGACGTCCAGCCAACGTCGCTGGGCGCTCCATTCGAGCCCGAGCCGGGGAGTGGGGCGTATCGTGCCGGCGAGGGTGAACGACGCGCCGGTCCCCAGCCGCGCCTGGAAGAAATCGATCGCGTCGCCTAGCTGTGCCGTCAGGCTGATCCGCGAGAAGCGGCGCGACGGGTCGATCTGGACGAAGAAGAGCCCATAGCGCTGTTCGAGCAGCGTTCCGCGCGCGTCGACCTCTTCGGAATGAAGCTCGACGTAACTCTGGAGATTCTTCTTGCCCATCATGAAGACACCGGGAGAAAGATCGCGATAGATCCGCTTGCCGTGGGTGTTCTCCTCGACCTGGGCGCCGCCGTAAAAACGAACGAAGTTGAGCAGGCCGCGCTCCGGGTACCAGCGCAATCCCCCTTGCGCCCGCGCCCGCTGGAATCCGACCTGCGGCACGAACCCGGCATCGGCGCGGAATTCGTCTCCGGAGTCGGCCCAGCGCAAGCTCCAGTCGTAGCGGGTTTCGTTGCGGCTCCAGTTGAGGAAGGATTGGTGCGAAGAGAGTTTGCGACCGTCCCATTCCGCCGCGAGATCGGGGCGGTTCGGCGTCTCGCTCTCGCTCCAGAGGAACTGGAAAGAGACGAGATCCCGCTGGCTCGGGCGCCATTGAAAGTCGGGGCCGATCACCCGATTGTGGCCGCCGCCTTTTACCTCGCGATCGGTGAACAGGAAACCGCCGAACGAGCCGCCGAAGTCGCGTCGCAATCGGCCGATCGCCACCTGCGAGCTGAAATCCTGGAGCGCGAAGTTCGAGTTCGTCGGGCCGGGCAGGATGGCGAGGCCGCCGCCGCGGTCCTCCGCGACCAGCAGGGTATAGGCCGAGCTGCCGATCTTGCCCGAGCCGCGCAGGCCCCATTTCGGCGAGGTGATCGTCCGCGTATAAACCGCTTGGATCGGCGTGTCGAGCAGATCGACCCCTTCGAGGAAGAACGGGCGCTTTTCGGGGAAGAACAGGGCGAACCGTTCGTTGACCGCGATCTGCGACGCG
>Ga0268264_10004793_pt1 | contig 11475 bp, 18 predicted proteins | sample KBSSwiS32_FD_190357 | JGI IMG/M metagenome (GOLD analysis project Ga0268264, IMG submission 190357) | Switchgrass rhizosphere microbial communities from Kellogg Biological Station, Michigan, USA - KBS Switchgrass S3-2 (SPAdes) (version 2) | ecosystem: Host-associated > Plants > Roots >... | reverse complement strand
CCTACATGATCACGACACAGATCCGGCGTCAAGCAAAACGCGCCGCGCTACCTGTAGACTAGAATCCCTCGCCACAAGTGCCAAGCGAGCGCCGGCGCTCGGCAATCCGGAGTGGATGGCTGACCTCGAGTACGTGTGGCGCATGCGCACGCATGACCCCCTGCAGCGCCTGAACAAGCGGGCGGTGCGGCAACGCAAGCGAGCGAGGGAGCACACCAGGCGGGGCGAGAGCGCGCAGGCGGTGGCGATGTCGAGGTCGGCCGAGTGGTCCGAGCATCGGGCGCAGGCGATGGCGCTCCCTCGGGCCGAGCTGCTGGCAGCGTGCGGCACGCGGTGGCGTAAGATCGCATGTGCCTGCGGGCCTCGCGAGGTGCGGGTCGGGTGCGGCCAGGTCCAGCTCTGCGAGCAGTGCCGCGCTAAGGGCTGGCGCAAGTGGCGGCGCAAGCTCGTCCGCTCGCTGGACGCGCACGTCCGGGCGGCGCGCGCCGCGTGGGCGCAGACGCGCATCGGCATGCTGCCAGGCGTCTACCTGGTTACGCTGACGGTCGCTCACTCGGGATCGATCGAGCAAGATCGGGACCACTTAGGCAAGGCGTGGCGCCGGCTGACGAAGATCGCGCAACGCGAGAAGTGGTGGGGGGCGTACGCGCTCACCTACGAGGTGACGCCCGGGCGCGATGGCCTCGGACATGTGCATCTGCACCTCGCTGCGATCTCGAGCTGGATCCCCTACGATCGGCTGCACGAGGCATGGCGCGAGGTGTCGGGGGCGCGCGTGCTCGATGTCAGCGCGCCCCGGGCGGCCACGAAGGCGGCGAGGGCGGCGGACTACCTCTCAAAGTACGTCACGAAAGGCGTGGATCCTGCGGTATTCACAGGCGCTAAGGCGGGAGAGCTGATCGTGGCGATGCGCGGGAAGCGGCGCGTAACGACGTCGGTAGGCTTCTGGACACCGGTCCGGGACCGCGAGGCGTGCTGTCCGACATGCGGGCAGAAAACGCGATCGCTCGGTGCGCCGGAGTCGTTGCGTGTGGTCGCGCCGGGCGCCGTGCTGCAAGCGATGGCCGAGCGCATCGGTTGGTGGATTCCCCGAGGTGGCGTACAGTGCGCGCTGAAAGGATGGAAATCATGAGGCTAAACGGACACAACGATCAGTGCACGTGCGCCGAATGCGGGCTGGCGCAAGACTTCCCGCTCACGCCGCTGACGGCGGGCGAGCAGGCGGGCGAGCCGGCATCGATCGGCATCGAGCTCAACGAACGCGAGCAGGGCATCGTCGAGCGGCGACTCGAGGAGGTGCCGCCGCTCCCGGGCCTGGTCAAGGAGCGCGCGGCGTGGCCGCTCCCGCCGGAGGTGCGGAACGCGTTCGTGGTCGGCGCGATCGAGCTGGATCACGCGCCGTCGACGGGTCGGATCGTGGCGCTCAAACTGCAAGTGCTCGATGGCGCAGACCGCGCGACGGCGTGGGCGATCTGGTGGGACCGCGAGCGCAACGCGCTCGTGGCGCGGCCGTTACGCGTAGAGCAGGGGTAGATCGATGAACCGGTCGACTACAGCACAACTCATGGCGCTGATCGTGGTCGTTGCAGCGATCTGTATGCTGGCGATCTACGACAGGCTCAACGGTGAGGCGGGGGCGATGCTGGGGTCGATCGTTGGGTATCTCGTGAACAACCTTGCGCCGCGCACACCGTACGGGCGGCCACCGAGCAGTCCGCCGACGTAGGGTTGCGCGCCGCGCGCACGGCGTGCTACATGTCTGGGGTCCGGGGACCGGCGGATCAACACCGCGGAGTCCCTATGCCTGAGCGCTTCACACTGCCCCCCGTGGTGACGGGATCGACGTGGAGCACGGTCTGGGGCGCGCTGTCGTGGGAGCGGCCGAGTCGCGGCATGGTGACGGACGATGACGGAACGATCGCGCCGCGCTGGACGAACCGCGAGGCGATCGCGGTGATCGCCGGCGTCCGAGCGGCGGCCCCTGCGGAATTCCCGCTGTGGTACCAGTTCGCGGCGATCGCGTACGGCTGGAACCCCGACACGAGCAAGCTCGATCGCACCTCGGCGCAGGCCGATCGCGACTACGACGCGAACGCGGCGGTGCAGCTCAACCTAGAGATCCAGCGCATCACGCAGGAGCTGGACGCGCGCCGCAAGGCGGATCCGCGGATCGATCTGGACGAGCAGTCGTGGAGCGATGTCACGTTCCAGGCTGAGGTGACGAAGGCGCTCCGTGAGGACGGAGCGCAAGCGCAGTTCAAGATCCCGCTCCCGGCCTGCAAGGATCCTAAGACCGGGAAGCCTGCGCGGCCGGTCAAGGGATCGGACGGCAAGTGGAGGTGTCCAGGCGGTCCGCTGCTGATCGATGACCCGATCACAGCGATCATCAAGGCACTCGCACCGATCGCTCTCCCGGCGGCGCTCATCCTGGGCGCGGCGTGGGTCATGTCAAAGCGCCCCAGGCGCGCTCGTAGAAGGAGATCGTAATGGCACGCAAAGGACAGTTCAAGAAAGGCGGCGGGCGCCACGGCGGCGGCTCGTCGAAGTCTCGCAAGCGCCGATCGTCGTCAACCTCGCTCGTCGTCGTGACGCCGCGGGCGCCGGCCCGGCGCCACGCGTCGCATCATCCCGCGAAGCGGCACAAGGGCCACGGGCGCCGCAGGCGCGGCCACGGCGGCGGGGGCCGCGGTGGCGTGACGATCCCGAAGCTCGTGGGCACGACGCTCGTGCTCGCGAACGTGTGCGGCACGAACAACGGCCCGCTCGGTGACAAGGTCTACAACCTGGTCCAGAAGATCCCCGGGGCGAAGACCTTCGGCGGCGCGGCGACCGCGGGCCTCGCGGCGGGAGCGATCTACAAGTTCACCCGCATGGGCGGGCGCTTCCGGCCGTACCTCGCCTGCGCCGGACTGATCGGCGTCATCGGCGCGGCCCTCAAGATCGGCGAGCAGGGGACCGCCTTCAAGTGGCTCGGTGACACCAACGATCAAGTGATGGACGTCGAGTAGTCGGAGCGCGTCGTGCCACCGAGTGGGTAGCTCGGTGGTGCGGCGAGCGATCGAGTGATCGGCTCAACACCACAACAGAACCGCGAGCGATCGCGGATGTACGAAGGAGAAGATCTATGACGGTTCGAATCGGAAACGGTCTCGGCGATGTGGACTACGAAGTGGGCGCGTTCTACGACGAGCTTGCGGCGGCGCCGTATGGCGGCGGGTTCTTCCCGATGGCGCGGATGCCACCGAGCTACCCGCCCTACGCGAACCCCGGCATCCCGTCGCGGCGCATCATGCCGACGATCCCGGGTGCGCCGGCCCTCGGCGCGAAGCTGCAGCCGCTCGGGTTCACCACGGTCACGTTCGGCGCGGCCACGGGCACGGCGCTCGCGGCCACCACCCGGCCCCAGAAGCCGTTCAAGGGCCGGCGCCTGGTCGTCGACATCGCCCGGACCGGTACCACGGCCACGGGGCTCATCACGGTCACGAGCATCACGGTCGGCGTCAACAACCAGCTCGTGAGCACGGGCGCCGTGGGCGCGGGCGCCTTCGCGGCCACCGCGTTCGACTGCAACGTCTCGCTGTCAGCGTGCTCGAGCGCGCTCGACATCGCGGTGAACTACGCGATCTCCGCGGCGCCCACGATGACGGACGTCGTCAACATCGCCACCACGCTGTTCGGGGAGACCGTCGGTAGCTGAGGCGAGTGCCCGACGAGTCGTCATGACGCTACATGTAAAGATGGAGGTGCCCGCAGATCCGGCGTCGCTGACGGCGGCGCTGGAGGGCCTCGTGCGCCTGAGTCAAGCACAGCTTGGCTCGGGGCTCGGGGGCGGAGGGTACCCTCCTCTCTACGCGTCGCGCGTCGTCTACCGCAGAGAGCGGCCAGGTGAAGAGGACTGGAAATCGATCGATCGACTGTACGCTGACGGTGAAGGTGACTGCGAGGATCTCGCGGGCGCGAGAACCGCGCAGCTCCGTCAACACGGCGAGCAGGCGAACGCGATCGTTGTCCCGACCAGAACCGGGAAGTTCCACGCGGTGGTGTTGCGCGAAAGCGGCGAGATCGAAGACCCGTCGCGCATTCTCCTAGCCATGGAGGCCAAGCACATGCCAAAGCAAAAGACGAAGATCTGTATCCGCGATGTGGGTGACCATTGCGTCGGATCGATCGAGGTGCCGATGGCTGGGGGTCAGAAGCTCTCGGCGCACGAGGTGGGGTGGGACCCCTGGGCGGCGCTGCACAAGGTGATCTCTTCCGTGCTGAAGGTGGCATCTGATCCCGCGGTGGCGTCGATGCTCCCGCCGCAAGCGGCGATCGCGCTGCAGGTGGCGGCGCGCATCGCCGACATGTCGCCCGAGGGGCTCAAGCGCCTCATCGGCGACGATCGTACCACGGACGCGCAGAAGAAGCTCGCCAGCAAGGTGCTGATCGCGAAGCAAGAGAACGGCCAGGGGGCCGCGGAGGTCGGCTGGGGTCTGACCGACCTGGCCAAGGCGGCGGTAACCGCGATCAATCCGATCGCGGGTGCCACCTGGATCACTGCGGACGCGGTGAAGAACGCGACGCAGGCCAGGGCGGCGCGCGCGCCGGTCGTCGTCCAGCGGGATCGCTCGCAGGGGCGATCGGCGCAGATGAACCCGCAAGTGCCGCCGGGGTACCCTCCGGGGTACCCGCCTCCGGGGTACCCGCCTCCGGGGTACCCGCCTCCGGGGTACCCGCCTCCGGGGTACCCGCCTCCGGGGTACCCGCCCCAGGCGTACCCGATGCCACCGATGTACGGCTACCCGCCGGCGCCGATGGCGCCGATGCCGTACATCGACCCGGCGGAGATGGCGCAGTTCATGGCCGCGCAGCAGCAACCTCAGGGCATGATGTCGCCCGAGGAAGCGGCGGCGATCATGATGTGGGGCGCGAGCGCGTTCGCACCCGGTAGCTTCCCGGGGTTCGATGAGAGCGGCCAGGGTGCCGCGCCGCAGTGGGGCGGTGGGTGGGGGTACTAGCACGAGCGCTGGTAGTGGCCGCGATCCTGTACGGGATCGCGGCCGTTGCTCGTTGCTCGTTCGGGAACACCAACAGGAAGGGATCGCCAGTGTCGCACATGAACGCGCGTGAGCGCATGATGTCTCTGCTCTCGGATCGCCAGGCACTGCCAGCGGCGATCCTTCCTCAAGCGAACCTCGCGCACGAGGTCGGCGTGGCGCGCGTGCGGATGGACTCCGGCAACGCGCGAGCGTGGAAGATCACGCTGGGGCGACTCGATCGCAAGGATGGGAAGTGGGAAGCGGCGGGAACTAACTCGCTGTTCACGGGAGCGCAGTACCAGTACATCAACGGCCTGGAACAACTCTCGTTCATCCCGCCGCGCCGCGGTAACCCGATCTTCGGGTCGGGCGATCCGAGCAACGGCGCCGTGCTGCAGCAGCAGTGGGTCGAGGTCGCCTGGGGTAGCGAGGGCGGCGCAGGGACGAATCGTCTGCTCGCGCACTGGCCCATGCTCGGCGGCTCGCTCGTGGTGTCCGGGACCTACGTGGAAGTCTGGGGCGCGTCGGCGATCAACACGGACGGTGTGCCGCCGATCGATCCCGGCTCGGTCCCGGTGTTCCAGGCGCAGATCGACCCGTGGGAAGGTGACGCGTCGATCGCCGGAGATGAGCTGACGCTGACCGACGTCGGCGCAGTTGTCGAGCCGCAACAGGGTGGCGAGTGGAGCGCGCTCCCTGATGGCGGGTTCGTCAATGGCTTCCTCGTGATCCCCGACAACAGCGTCGGATCGTTCGCGGGCGGACGGCTGAAAGCGTCGGCGGTGCAGAACGTGGCACCGTACACGGACTGGGATGCGGTGCTCACGCGCAAGCCGTTCCTTGCGCCGACGATGCCGATCATCTACTTCTATGCGCGGACCACGGGGGCCGCGTGCGTCGTGCAAGACAACGCGGCAGTGAGTGCGACCGGCGTCGTGAGCGCGAGTCCGGGCAACGTCGCAGTGCTCATCAACATCGCGGCGCCGTGCACGAACCTGCAGCTTGAGAACGCGATCAACACGAGCGCGATCATCCAAGTGCAGACCCCGTCCACCAACCCGGCACACATCATCGCGAACGCGGTCGCCCCGAATAGCTGCTGGGGCCAGGTCGCAGCGCCTGCCGCGCCGGGCATCCCGAATGCGCACCTCGGCATCGCCGGGCGAATCGATCTCTTCCCGGACTTCCTCACGTACAACTCGTCGATCCCGCCCGTGGTGGAGGGAGCGATCTTCTACGTGCCGGATTTCTCGCGCCGCGTGCGCGTCTCGCTCACGGGCGCCGATAGCATCGTGCCCTTCAATTCCGATCTCGCTGCGTCGGTCACGTTTTGGGACGAACGTGGCACGGTGGTAGGCGGCTTTCGTCAGGGCCGGATTCTCAACGCGGGCGCGATCGTCGGTAGCAACGCGCCGGAGTTTCAACCGATCCCCTACAACGCGGTCCTGATGTCAGTGACGGGCGATCCGGCGATCTTGGATGCGCTGGCGTTCGTACACTGGAGGATCTCGCCGTAACGCGGCGAAGAAAGCGATCGTCATGGCCGAGCAATCCTACACGGACAAAAACGGAGTGATCTGGAAGCTCATCACTGCGGAGAGCGGTGTGTTCGCGACGCCCGATCCCGCCTCGCAGCGGAAGTACAGCGATGCGCCGGACCTTGGCCCGATCAACGCGCAGAAGGGGGACCGGCCCGGCGCTGCGCAGATCGACGGGATCAAGAAAGTGGTCGAGGCGTACGCGGGCCAGCACGCCAAGGAAGTGGCGATCGAGGTGACAGCGCACGCGGGCGGCAACGGCTGGGTTCTGGTCTTGCTCGGACTGCTGATCGCCTCGGAGCTGGACGACTGATGACGGACGGGGAGGGCCTCGCGCTGCTGCTGCTCGTGCTCCTGGCCGCGCGCAGGAGCGCGCATGTCGAGCTCGCGGCCGGGTGGGTCTGGCCGGTCCCGAGCTGGAATGGTCTGCTGCCGCAGATCTCGCAGGCCTTCGAGGATCCGCGCCACCTCGGCGTGGACATCCTGTATCGCGCGGCCGGCCGCTGGACGGCGCCGGCCGACACGCCGATCGTGGCCGCGAACGCGGGAACTGTCACGCAGGTGTACCGATCGCCACGCGGCTGGTCTGTCGTGCTGGACCACGGACCGGTGTTCTCGTTCTACCAGCACATGGAGTCGACCACGGTCAAGCGGGGCCAGCGCGTGGCCGCGGGCGAGCGTCTCGGGACGATGGGCGCGGATCCGCTGGACGCGCAGCACGTGAGACACCTACACTTCGAGCTGTGGCAACGGGTGGGCGCCGATGTTGCCAGGCTCGATCCGCAACCGATCATGGCGCCGTGGAGCGTGCTCTCATGGATACAGTAGCTGAACAACTCCTCATGCACTTGCGGCGGATCGCGCCGCACAAGGTGCGCGTCTACGATGCCTCGGACGAGCATCGCGACGTCGCGGTCCCGACCCGGCGGCGCAAGTGGGCGCAGGTGATCGCGACGATCGAGGCGCGCCCATGGGTCCGCTGCGAGCTGCTGGACAAGAGCGGGGCGGCGCTCGGCTACGTTGAGAACGATGGGCCGGCCGGAGAGGTCGAGGAGCTGAGCGGGGGCGCGACGCCGCGCGCGGCGGAGCAACGGTGGCTGCTCGAGATGATGATCAAGGCGCAGACCACAGCGCTCTCGTTCCGGGACAAGGAACACGCGGCGCTGCTCTCGGGCGTGCGCGACATGATGCAGGTGCAGACAGAGGCGATGCGCGAGACGATCGCTCTGATGCGCGAGCAACGCGACATCGTGCAGGAGACGGCGGCGATCAAGGCGGCGGCGGAGAAGGGAGACGATCTCGAGCAGATCGTCAAGCTCCTGGAAGCGTCGCCCAAGCTCATGCAGGTTCTCGGGCCGGTCATCATGGCGCTCCGTCAACCGCGGCAGATCGCGGCCGCGAAGCCAGCCGCGAAGCCAGCCGCACCGAACGGTACGGTGAACGGAGCGGCCAAGTGAGCGCCTCGTTCTGGGTCCTGAAGATCATCGGGCCGGCCGCGCTCGCCACCGATCGCCGCTACGCGAGACTCGTGCTCTCGGGCGACCTGGCCGTGGTGACGGATGAGCTGTGCGAGCCGATCGTCGAGTTCGATGACCAGGAACCCGCGATGACCCGGGCGACGCTCGAGCACGAGCGGACGGGGATCGTGCACAAGGTCGTGCTATCCGCCGATTTGCCATCGATCTTGAGCACTTAGGAAAGTGCTTGACAGCGATCGATCGATCCCTCACTATCGACCGATCCCGAGACTTCACTCGGGTCGAGAAGAGAGGGCATCATGTCGAAGCAAGAGCAACCGGGGCACTACACGCAGCACGGGACGAAGAAGCATCAGTGCAACGGCCCGGTGAGCTGGACGGCGATCTTTAGGCGGGTGGCCGGCGCCGACGGCCAGGTCGGTGATGGGGTGCGGGCGGCGCTGGCCTACGCGGCCGGCCATGAGGCTGCGTTCGTGGCCTGGGCCAAGGGGCACCCGGAGGCCTGGGCGAGGGCCAGCACGGCGCCGGCCCGGCCGGCCAGGGCCAAGGCGCCTGGCCGGGCCGCCAAGGCGCCTGAGAGGGCCGCCAAGCGCGCCGGGAAGCGAGCGGCGGCCAAGGCGGCCCCCAAGGCCCCCAAGGCCCCCAAGGCCCCCAAGGCCCCCAAGGCAGAGCAGCAGACGCTCCCGGAGGTCAAGTAGCCATGGCGCCCCAGGGGAGGGCGGCGCTCACGGCGGCGATGGAGGGGGCCTGGGCGGCGCTCCTCGAGGTCCGGGACACCGTCAAGGATCACGGCATGGGACTCGTGGCCGCGCGGCTGACGCGTATCTGTACCGAGCTGGACGACCTGAGGGCCGTCATGGAGCAACGGTCGGTCGACCCGGCCGAGCTGGCCGGGCCGGTCGCCAACGAGCTGGCCTCGCGTGCGACGTTCCACGCGCAGCGCGCGCTCGGCGAGCTGGACGTACCCGGCATGCTCGCCGGAACGGTCTCGGCGGTGGCGGCCGTCAACGCGTTGACCGCGACGATCGCGAGCGCGTTCGTGCTCGGGTACGGCGCGTGTGTGGACGAGAGCAAGTCGGCAAAAACGATCCTTCGCGATCGTAGGAGGGTGCGCAAGTGAGCAAGTTCAAGGTCTACAGTGCAACGATCGATGTCGTCGCGGACAACTTCATTGACGCGTGCACGCAGGTGCGCACGCTCCTGCGGCCGGGCGTCGGGTTCACGGTCCGCGAGCGCGTTGGCGAGGCCCCGTCGGCGCGCGCGGTCCTCGGGTCGGGCGCCATGCGTTGGGCGGTCACGGTGCCGGGCCAGCTCGGGGGCGAACCGTGCGAGCTGATGGTGGCGTTCGACCCGGGCCGGCGCCGGGGCGTTGTCGTGGTCATGACCGCGGACCAGGCGGACAAGATCTCCGTGGGGACCCCGGTGCACCTCGGACCCAAGGCGCTCGCCGACATGCTGTCAGCGATCCGCATCTGGCCCGAGGAGGTCATCGCGCGCATGGTGACGGAGGATGCGCTCTGCGAGAACCCGGCGCCGGCGCCGGCGCCGGGTTCCAAGTGAGCGCGGACCCTATCACCGTGCTCACGCTCCTGGCGATCGCTGGGCACGATGTGACACCGCAGGTGTCGGACACCCTTGCGTGCGCGGTCCACACGCGAGTCGAGGCGCTGCTCACGGCGCGGCGGGGGCCGTTGCCGTCCGAGGACATCGATCGCATCGAGTTCGCGGTGGCGTCGGAGCTGATGGTTCTCGGGCTGGCTATCATCGCGCGCCTGCCGACAGCCGGCGTCGACCTGGACGCAGTGGTCGAGGCGCTGTCCACGGCGGCGGTGGAGCTGCAGCGCATGGCTGACGAGCGGAGGGTGGTATGAGCGGCCCGAAGGCGGACCCCGTCACGCACACGCTGACGCTCGTCGGCATCCGCGAGGACAAGTCGACGCACACGTTCTACCGCTGGGCGTTCGTGGGGACCGCCGCGTCGCTCGCGGTGACAGCGTTCGATGAGGCGATCGGCGTGGCTGGCATCGCGCCCGGGTTCGTCGCCTGGCGGTTGGAGTGCGCCTGCAAGTGGGCATCGGTGGACGCGCAGCGCCCGATCGAGCTTGCGGGCCTCGGGTTCGTGCATCTGCTCGCCGCGCGACTCTAGCGGATGAGCACGATGCTCATCGCCGAGGGCCGGTGCAGCGCCAGCAACCGAGGCTGTCGTCGTAGTGCTCGAGCTGGCGCCCGACCGGTGCGGCGCACCGAGCGCACGTGTCGATCGCGTGCGGCGCGAGCGGACCGGCGAACGGTTCGCGCTCGTCGTGCGCGGCGAGCAGTCCGCGCATGACCGTGCAGGCCAGCGAGGTGCACGCGCCGGCTGCGCACGGCGCGGCCGTCGTCGCGGTCGCCACGAGCGACTCCCACGTGGACATCGACAGCACGGCGACGATCTCCCCAGTCGACGGGTCGATGTACTCACGCATCGGGGGTCTCGGACGCGTGAGCGGCCTGGGCGTCGGTCCACTGGGAAGCGCCGTGGCTGTGGGGGCCAGCGTGGCCGATCGTCCGAGAGCAGACCCACCCGGCCGGGTGCGGCGTGTTGCAGGCGTCGGTACCGGCGCGCGGACACTGGCCGCGCACGCCTGCGGCGTCGCGCCACTGGAAGTGATGCATCACGTGGTCTTCGTCGGTCGCGCGAATCGATCGGCACTGCTCGGCCGCGCGCCAGCCCGACAGGAACGCACCTTCCTGGATCACGCGCACCTCTTCGATCATGTCGCGATCGTAAAGGTTGACGCGCGCCCGGGCATCGTCGCCAGCGCGCGAGAGCTTGTCCATCATCTCCGCGCCGCTGGCCACGGTGCTGGCGATCTTCGCACGAGCGCGGTGCATCAGGAACGCGGAGATCGAGGCGCGGGCAATCACTGAGACCATGTGGGCCAGTGCGATCGCCGCAAACAGAACGAGAAAGAGATCGGAACGCGAGAGTGTGACGTCAGACATGATACCTCCGTGGGTTAGTCCAAACCCGGCGAGGACGGAGATCGCACGGAGGTATCAGCCGGCGCTCCGTCCTCGCCAAGGTCTGGGGGCACCGAGCACTCTGGGGTAGGCGCGCCGGAAAAGTCAAGAGGCATGATGGCCGCTAGCTCCGTCGCGTCGATGCCTACAGGGTAGGCTGCTGGCCAGGGGCGGGCGCCCGGGGAGGGCGGCTGTGGGAGTTGCCGCCGGCCTGGCCAGCATCGGTACACTCTCACGCTTGCAATCCGGAGTGCAAGGGGCGCAAAAATGAGGCCCGGGAGTGTGCAGCTCTCCGGGCCTCGAAGGGAGGGCATCAGCAGTGCCCGTCACCAGCCACCTACATGATCACGACACAGATCCGGCGTCAAGCAAAACGCGCCGCGCTACCTGTAGACTAGAATCCCTCGCCACAAGTGCCAAGCGAGCGCCGGCGCT
>Ga0268264_10004790_pt1 | contig 11478 bp, 6 predicted proteins | sample KBSSwiS32_FD_190357 | JGI IMG/M metagenome (GOLD analysis project Ga0268264, IMG submission 190357) | Switchgrass rhizosphere microbial communities from Kellogg Biological Station, Michigan, USA - KBS Switchgrass S3-2 (SPAdes) (version 2) | ecosystem: Host-associated > Plants > Roots >... | reverse complement strand
GAGACCTCCTCCTGTTCCAATCCCCACGTGCCGCAAGCACACCGGCCATGGCCATGGGGGCTTTGACCGGACTACTGAACTGGAGAGAGTACCTATGACGCAGAACCTCGCTACGCTGAACCTCACCGATGCGCAGGTCACGGCCGTGAACGCGGCGCTGACCGAGCTGGAAACGCAACTGGCTGGTCTGATCACGTTGTCCGCTTCCATCAAGCGCTCGGCGCGGAAGATGGGGCAGAAGTCCGAAGCATTCTGCCGGCAGACGTTGCGCGTGCTGGAGCAGAATCCGCAGATCGTGCCGCCGAATGTTTCGTGGGCCGATGCGGCGGCGGATCTCAATGCGATCGATGTGTTGCGTCCGATCATGGTTCGGCTGTCGCGGTTGAGCGATCGGGCGGCGGATACCGAGATTGCGCTCGGCAGTGATGTGATGGCGATGGCACTGCAGGGTTATCGTCTGTTGAAGCTCACGGGTCGCAGCGAGGGCCTGGAGACGCTGCGGCAGCAACTGGGCGAGCGGTTTGCCAAGACGCCGCGCCAGGCGCAGCCGGTGCCGGATGCGCCGCCGCAGTTGGCGCGTGCTGCGTAGCGCGCGGGTCCTGCTTCTGTCCGAAGAAAAGCCGCAGTGATGCGGCTTTTCTTTTGAGCTGTTTCGAGTCTTGGCTTCAACGCCTCTCCCCTTTTGGGAGAGGTCCGATGGGCAGGAAGCCCAAGTGGCTTGATGGCCATGGATGGCCAAGAAAGCCAAGTGCGTAGCGCGACGGTGAGGGGATAGGCATCTAAGATGCCGCTGATTTCGTCTTCACCCTCTCCCCAACCCCTCCCCCATCAAGGGGGAGGGGCTAAAAGTGATGCGGCTTTTCTTTTGAGCTGGCGTGCGTAGCGCGACGGTGAGGGGATCGGCATCGAAGATGCCGCTGATTTCGTCTTCACCCTCTCCCCAACCCCTCCCCCATCAAGGGGGAGCGGCCAAAAATGCAGGTGCATTTCGAGCGCTCCACTCGGCCCCCGCTCTCGATCACAAAAAGATTGCTCCCTCCCAAGCAATCCTCCCGCTCGACCACAAAAAGATTGCTCCCTCCTAAGCAATCCTCCCGTCGCCGCTCGGTTGCCTTGTGCCTGTGCATCGCCGCCACGGCGATGCTTCATGACGCGCGCGCTCTCGTACATCCGAGACCTGCTCCCTTCCACGGACTCACGTGCGCCGATGCTCACCTTTCTTGCGTCCGTTCATCGGCATCCTTCGATGATTCATGCCGATGCGTGCTCGCTTGCATCAAATACGTGCGCCAACCGATCCGGCGCGTGCTCGCGTGCAAGGCGGTGCTGCCCGCTTCCATAGCTGCCGGGGATGGACGATGGGCTCGGATGATCCCGCCTGCAATCTCGTTGCTGCGGGCGCATCCACAGCCGGTGCCGCGGCAATTTGTCGTGCATCGACGTAGGGCTTATGCAACGAATTTGTTTGGCCCAGGAACCGGCTGCCACGCGGCGTGTGCAAGGCTCGAGCGGCCCGTATTACGCTGTAATCGGGAGTGCAGCCTCGGGCATTCCATCGCGTCCCTGAATTCCGGAGTTCACTGTCATGCGCGTGTCTGCTTCGCTCCCAGAGGATACTTCAGCGCCGCGGCGCAGCGCATGGGCACTGTGCATCCTTCTGGGCGCCTGCCTGCTGCTCGCGGCCGCACCGGCGGCGGCGCAGAACTGGGCCGTCCTCGTCGATGGCTCGGCATGCACGCTGCAGAAGGCGATTGCGTTCGCAAACAAGGGAAACGGCGTGGATGCCGCCTCGATCGGATCGGCCACGACGAGTTATGCGGGTTGCACGATTCTTGCGGACCCGTTTCCAGGGACCGCACCGCATCCTGGAAGTTATGGGTTTCTTGTGCAGCCTTCGCAGATCACACTGTCGACGATCGACAATTACTGGTACGGCCCGAACGCATTGCCGCCGATCGCGTGTGACATCGTCATCATTCCCGCGTCGGGAACGTTGCGCCTCGTCGCTTCGCATACCGGCGATCCTTCGCCGACGACAGCGAATGCGTTCCGGCTCTTCTACATATCCGGCGGGTTATCCGGATCGGGATTGCCGGCCGGCCATCTCACTCTGCTCCATACGACACTGGAGAATGGCTATGCCAAGGGCGGCAATTCCGGCGGCTTCGATGCGGGCGGCGGGGCCGGCATGGGCGGCGCGATTTTCAACCAGGGGGCGCTCACGCTGAACGGTGTCAGCCTGCTCGGCAACACGGCGCACGGTGGCAACCAGTCCGGCGCCGGCAACGGCGGCGGCGGCGGCATGGGTCAGGATGCCGTCGACCAGGGCGGCGGATTCGGCGACCAGACCACGATGATCGCCAACTTCGGCGGCGCGGGCGGCATCACGGACGGCTGCCGCGGTGGCGGCGGCGGCGGCTTCACGAGCGGCAGCAACGGCGGTGTCGGCGCGACCAACAGCGGGACCGGCGGTGCCGGCGGCGGACTCGGCGACCTCGGCGGTAACGGCGGCAGCGCGAGTTCGAACGGCGGCAGCGCCGGCGATGGCGGCGGTGGTGGTGGCGGCGTGAGCAGCGGCGGCGGATGCCCGGCGCCACCGCCCGGGCAGGATGGCCGCGGTGGAAAATTCGGATCCGGCGGCAAACCCGGCGGCTTCCTCGTCGCTTCAGTCCCGTTCGGCGCGGGCGGCGGCGGCGGCGTTGGCGGCGGCGGCGCGGCCGGTCTCTACGCGACGTCACCCGGCGGCGGCGGCGGGTTCGGCGGCGGCGGCGGCGCTGCGTTCGGCAACGGCAGCCACGGCGGCACCGGCGGATTCGGTGGCGGCAATTACGGCTTCGGCGGCGGCCCCGGTGGCGCAGGCATGGGCGGCGCGATCTTCAATCACCGCGGCAGCGTGAGCCTGCTCAACGTCACCGCGAACGGCAATGCGGCGATCGGCGGCGCGCGGGATTTCTTCAATGGTACGGCGGACGGTGGCGGTCTCGGCGCAGTACTGTTCAACCTCAACGGCACGGTCACGATCGACTTCTCGACGTTCGCCGGCAATGCACTGTCCGGCACGAATGCGAACGACGACGCGCATGGCCAATCGGACGGCACGGTCTACTCGCTCGCCTACGGCAGCAAGATCGAAGACGGTTCGGCAAGCACGGCAGTGCTGAAGATCAACAGCAGCATCATCCACGGCACCCACGCCGACGCGGGCAACGCGAACGACGATGTCGTCGTGAACGTGGTCGGCGGCGGCACGTCGAGCTACCAGTTCGTCGGCAGCAACGTCATCGGCACGATGCATGCGACAGCGGGCGTCACGGAGACGCTGCCGAGCAACGCGCCGATCACGGCCGATCCGCAGCTTGGTGCACTGAGCATCTATCTGTCGGCACAATATCCGCTGCCGGTATTGCCGGTCGGCATGAACAGCTCTTCGGGCTTCAATGCGGACGTCAACGGCAATTGCCTGCAAGCCGACGGCTCAACGGCGCTGTCGATCGACGAACGCGGTACCGCACGGCCCTACAACGCGATTTGCAACGCCGGCGCTTACCAGTTCAACGGCAATTACATCTTCGCGAACGGCTTCGAGCCGACCCCTTGATCTGGATGAAACGGTGACAGGTTCACTCACGCCTGTTTGAATCCAGGGGTTCCATCAAGTTTCCGCCTGCGCGTGGATGCAATCGAACAACTTGTTACTTCTGCAAGCGCCACCTCACCCCGGCCTTCTCCCGTCAGCGGGAGAGGGGGAAGAGCAGCCTTCGAGTTCCCGACCGGCCCGTCAATGCGGTGACCCTGCCCTTCGTCGCCGCTGTTGGGTTCGCGGAGGAATCTCGCATCGAAAACACGGTAGACTGGGGCGGGGACAACAGGGGAACCGCCATGACGATCGTTCGCAGCGCCGCTTGCCGGCGCGTCTTTGCCTTGCGTCGCGCGTTCCCGGCGGCGACCTTGCTGCTCGTGCTGACGCAAGCGTCGCAATGCCATGCCGCCGCAGACGTGGTGAACAGCAACACGACGCCGATTGTCATGGCGGTCGAAAGCGAGGCGGCGACGCCGTATCCGTCGGTGATCAACGTCAGCGGCATCAGCGGCAACGTCACCTCCAAGGTTCAGGTGATCCTACGCAACTTCGGGCACATCTTCCCCGACGATGTGGATATCCTGCTGGAAGCACCGGACGGCACGCGCTCGATCGTGATGTCCGATTCGGGCGCAGGCGTCTCGGTGAGCGGAGAGTACCTAACCTTTTCGCCGACCGCCACCAGCCCCGTTCCTGACGAGAGTGCGATCAGCGACGCGCTGCCCTTGCGCCCCACGAACGGCACGTCCGTGGATGATGTCAACTCGCTGTCGGATGTGTTTCCCGCTCCCGGGCCCGGTACCCTGGTCAGGGCCGTCGCCGATTTCGACGCCTTCAACGGCATCAACCCGAACGGCGCCTGGAAACTGTATGTGGTGGACGACTACCCATCGCTGGATGGAGGCGCCATCCTCGAAGGCTGGTCACTGGTGCTGACCGTACCGACGATGTACACCGTGACCAAGGTTGCCGACACCAATGACGGGACCTGCGACAGCGACTGCTCGCTGCGCGAGGCGATCGCGGCCGCAGGCGACGGCGACCTGATCCGCTTCGGCTCGCCTCTGTTCGACGGCTCGCAGACGATCACGCTCGACGGCACGGAACTGTCCATCTCGAAATCCGTGACGATCGAAGGTCCCGGCGCGGACCGCCTGTCGATCTCGGGCAATTTCGCCAGCCGAGTGTTCAACGTGGCCAGCGCGACGGCGGTCACATTGAAGGGCATGACGATCCGCGACGGCAATGCCGACGTGGGTGGCGGCATGCTCAGCACCGGCCAGTTGACGCTCACCGATGTTGCCTTCTCCGGCAACAAGGCCAACGGGGATGGCCAGAGCCCCGGAGGCGCCCTCTACCTCGGTGCCAACGGCAATATCACGGGATCCACGTTCAGTGACAACCTTGGCGGGCAGGGCGGTGCCATATTTTTCGCGAACTCCGATACGCTGCGCCTGGCCAACACCACGATCAGCGGCAACCGGGCGAACTATGGCGGCGGCATATTCTTGTTGAGTGCCAACGGGTCCGACGTGCGGCTCGACGTTATCGGCAGCACGCTGGCGAACAACGGGGTGCCGCCCGGCGGCGACGGCGCGGGAATCGACGTGGTGACGCAGAACTCCGCCGAGTCGAGCGCAACCGTCACCCTGCGCAACACCATCATCGCGAACAACGTCGGGTCGAACATCAATGCTCTGGCCGCTTCCGGCACCATCAGCATCGCATCGCTGGGCTTCAATCTCACGAACGACGCGACGAGCCCGTACCTCATTGCACCAAGCGACATTCGCGGTGTGGATCCGAGGCTCGGTCCGCTCAACAACAACGGCGGCCACGTCGAAACCCACCCGCTGCTCGGCGGCAGTCCGGCGCTCGACACCGGGCACAGTTCCGGCTATCCGAAGGACCAGCGCGGTGTGTCGCGCTTGTTCGATGCGCAGGTAGGCGGCGCGCTCCACGGTAGCGACTATTCCGACATCGGCGCGGCCGAGATGCATGCGCTGTTGGTCAGCAACACCGACGACAGCGGTGCGGGCAGCCTGCGCATCGCGATGGGGATCGCCAACATCAACGGCGCCGGCCAGGACGACATCCTGTTCGATCCGAACGTCTTCGGTGCGACGCCGCAGACGATCAACCTGGCCGGCGCGCTGCCGGAGATCAACACCAGCCTCACTATCAACGGCCCCGGTGCGAAGCTGCTGACCGTACGCCGCGACACCGGCGGCGACTACGGGGTCTTCAATGCACCAAACGGCGGGTTCGAACTGGCGTTGAGCGGCATGACGATCAGCAACGGCCTCACATCTGGGTTCGGCGGCGGCCTCTATAGCGTCAGTCGCACTTCCGTAGCGCAGGTGGCGTTCACGGGCAATGACGCAGCAGCTGGCGGCGGTCTTTCGCTCGTCAACGCGGACGGCACGGTGAAGGACAGTACGTTCAGCGGCAACGCCGCCGATAGTGCCGGTGGCGGCATCTACTTCCAGGCAAACAACCACTCTTTGCGCGTGATCGACACGACGCTGAGCGGCAATAGCGCGGTGTTAGGCGGCGGGGGCATCGAGAACGCTTCTCAGGACGGCACGCAGTCCCTCGTCGAGATCGTCAACAGCACGGTCGCGGACAATGACGCTCCCTCCGGCGGCGGGGTCGAGGCTTTCACCCAGGTCGCGTCGGGCTCTGCGGCGGCGATCACCCTGCGCAACTCGATCGTAGCGAACAACACGTTGCCGAATCTGGCCACGCTTTCCATTTGTGACGGGTGCAGCCCAACGATCGTCTCGCTCGGCTACAACCTGACCGACGATCCGACGCCGGTGTACCTCGACCAGCCCACCGACTGGATCGACACCGACCCGATGCTGCGCCCGCTCGCGGACAACGGCGGGCCGACCAAGACGCACGCCTTGAAGCCCGGCAGCCCGGCGCTCGATGCCGGCGACCGCTCCGGTTCGAACACGGACCAGCGCGGTTATCAGCGACCGTACGATCAGTCCGGACCGACCAATGTCTCGGACGGTTCCGACATCGGCGCGTTCGAGCAGGACGACACGCTGTTCAGCGACGGCTTCGACGGGTAACAGAGCGCTTTCGGCGCCTCCAGCTGCGTCGAGGTGGCGGTTCCCTTCTGCCGCTGGCGGGAGAAGGTGCCCGGCCTCGATAGAGGACGAGCGGATGAGGGTGGGACAACGGCGAACGAGTCGCCCGACCTAGGCGCCGAGCGGATGAGGGTGGTACAACAGCGAGCGAGTCGCCCGACCTAGGCGCCGAGCGGACGGGGGTGGTACGACAGCGAGCGAGTCGCCCGACCTAGGCGCCACCCTCACCCGGCGCGCTTAGCGCGCCGACCTCTCCCGCCAGCGGGAAAGGTGCAAGTACGTGTGCGTTCCCGTACATGTCCTGGACCGCATCTGCTCGGCATGCCTTTCATGCGAGACCGTTCGCTAGGAAACCTCTGAATAAGGCGTCATCCCAGCGAAGGCTGGGATCCAGTTCTTCTGCAATATGTTGAAAAAACTGGATTCCAGCCTGCGCTGGAATGACGAGCAAAGACTTATTCAGACCTTCCCTAGAACAGCATGCCTTTCATGCGAGACCGTTCGCTAGAACGGCATGAAATTCTGCGCCTTGGCGGTCATCTCACGGCGGCGTTTCACGTCGGCGGTGCTGAGCCAGTTGACCAGCAGATACTGGATACCGGTCTCGATGAAGCCGACTTTCGGCGTCGTTTCGAGCGCGCGTCGGTCGCCGCAGCACGTGAAGATCGCCTCGCAGCGCGGGCCGTACAGCGCGAAGCCGTGACGCAGCGTCGCCAGCATCAGGCCGCCGTATTCGTGCAGCGCGGCCTGCTGGCCCGAGGTCATCGCGCGCAGGACGTTGCCGTCGGTGCACGCGCCGCCGGCCAGATAGATGTCGCCGCAATCGGTGAAGTGCACGTAGCTGACCGGCACCTGCACGCCATCCGCGCGGTGGTAGAACGCAACGATGTGATGCGGAAAGTCCGGCACGGATTTCTTGTACGCGCGCTGAAACAGCGGCTCGGCGAGCGCCGCTCCGTCGTCGACTTCGGTGACCGTGATGAATTTCTCGATGCTCATCTGGCTAGCTTACCGGAGCTGACGCAACTTTTAATCTCCGCCCAGATTCATCATCTTCGCCCAGATTCATCATCTTCGCCCAGATCCATCATCTTCGCCCAGATCCATCATCTTCTTCGCCCAGATTCATCCGGACCGCTTCTTTTGCTCGTCATTCCGGCGAAAGCCGGAATCCAGCGTCTTCCTGCAGACAATAAGGCACTGGATCCCGGCTTCCGCCGGGATGACGGCATATCTTCAACCGTTGCGGCGAAACCATTGTCGGTTTATGGCGACGGCTTCTTCAGGTTGCGCACCCCATGCGGCACATGACCGGCGGTGACGTAGCCGCGCGCCGACTCGATGTTCGCGCGCGAATCGTCACAACACGTACTCCGTGCCGACCGCCTGCATAGATCGTCATTCCGGCGGAAGCCGGGCTCTCAACAGCGGAGCTGGTCATCCAGTGTCTTCCTGCAGACAATAAGGCACTGGGTCCCAGCTTGCGCCGGGACGACGGCATATCTTCAACCGTTTGCGGCGAAACCATTGTCGGTTTTATGGCGGCGGCTTCTTCAGGTTGCGCACCCCATGCGGCACATGGCCGGCGGTGACGTAGCCGCGCGCCGACTCGATGTTCGCGTGCGAATCGTCACAACACGTACTCCGTGCCGACCGCCTACATAGATCGTCATTCCGGCGGAAGCCGGGCTCTCAACAGCGGAGCTGGTCATCCAGCGTCTTCCTGCAGACAATAAGGCACTGGGTCCCGGCTTGCGCCGGGACGACGGCATATCTTCAACCGTTGCGGGGAAACCATCGTCGGTCTTATGGCGATGGTTTCTTCAGGTTGCGCACCCCGTGCGGCACATGGCCGGCAGTGACGTAGCCGCGCGCCGACTCGATGTTCGCGTGCGAGTCGTCGAAGAAAATGTCGGCGCCGAACGCTTCGAGGAACGGACCCTTGTCGCGGCCGCCGAGGAACAGCGCTTCGTCGAGGCGCACGCCCCAGCTGCGGAGGGTCAGGATCACGCGCTTATGCGCCGGCGCCGAACGCGCCGTCACCAGCGCCGTGCGGATCGGCGAGGCGTCGGCCGGAAATGCTTCCTGCAACCCGTGCAGCGCGGCGAGAAAACCGCGGAACGGTCCGCCGGACAGCGGCTGGTCGGCCAGCTCGACCTCGTTGCGATGGAACGCGTCGATGCCCTGCTCTTCCGACACGCGTTCGGATTCGTCGCCGAAGATCACCGCGTCGCCATCGAATGCGATGCGCAACTGATCCGACGCGGTCTGCGGCGCCTTGGATGGCAGGATCGTCGCCGCGGCGACACCGTCGTGCAGCGCGCGCGCGACACTTTCGGGATTGGCCGACAGGAACAGCTGCGCGCCGAACGAGGCGACGTACGGCGCGGTCGGCGCACCGCCGGTGAACGCGGCGCGCACGATCGACAGCTTGTAGTGCTCGATCGAATTGAAGATGCGCAGGCCGGTGTCGCTGGAGTTGCGCGACAGCAGGATCACCTCGACGCGCGGCGCGGCCGGCGCCGCGTCGTTCAATTTCAGCAACTTCTGCACGAGCGGAAACGCGATGCCGGGCGCGAGCAGCTCGTTCTCGCGCGCCATCTGGTATTCGCGATACGCCTCGAGGCCGCTGTTCTCGAACAGGTCGTGGCTCTCGGACAGATCGAACAAGGCGCGTGCCGAGATCGCCACGACGAGCCGGTCGTCGCCCGGACGCTCGGCGCTGCGTGAGTCAGCCGTCGAAGCCATCGATGAAAACCACCTCGTGGTAGGCATTCCAGGCGTCGACCCGGCCGTAGCCGGCCATGTTGTTGGGCCATTGCGTGATCGGCGTGCCACCGCAGCTCTGCACAACGCCGTTCGTATTCGTCACGCCCGACGTGGCAGCAGTGGCGCGCAGGATCGACGCAACTTTCGCCGGATGCCCTTTGAGCGCCGGAAAAGCCGACATCAGCAGCGCGGCGACGCCGGCAACGTGCGGCGCCGCCATGCTGGTGCCGCTCTTCGTCCCGTAGGAATTCGTTGGAACCGCCGAGTAGACCGACGCGCCCGGCGCGGACAGGTCCGGCCGGATCAACGAACTGCCGGCGACCGGTCCGCGTGAGGAAAAATTGGCCAGACTGTCGCCGCTGTCGGTGGCGCCGACATCGAAGCTTTCATCGTAAATCGCCGGCGGATCGATGATCGTGGAACAGGCCGAGCCCGAATTCTGCGCGGCAACGACGTAGAAGATGCCGCCCGCAACGAGATTGGCGACGGTCGACTCGAGAATGTCCGCAGGCGTGCAGCCTTCGCCGGCCGGCGGCGCGGCCTGCGGACAACTCCACGAGTTGCTGACGATATCGGCGCCGAGATCCGGATTCGGGTCCGCTCCGTCCAGATCGGTGGGGGCCAGCATCCACTGCATGCATTCGATGTAGCGTGCCGGTGTTCCGGTGCCCCGATCCATGTTGCGACAGCCGATCCACTTCGCGCCGGGCGCAACGCCGATGATGTTGCCGGCCCCGTCGTTGCCGGCGAACGTGCCCGCCGTATGCGTGCCGTGGCTGTTGTCGTCGCACGGCGCCGGCGCATCGTTGCCGCACGGATTGCTGGACGAATCGTGGATCGCGTCGTGCCAGTTGTAATTGTGGTCGGCCGCCGACCCGTCCCAACCACGATAGTGCGCTATCAGCGCCGGATGGTTCCACTGATAGCCGGTGTCTTCGCCGCCGATCACGACGCCCCGGCCGGTGAATCCCGACGCCCAGACGGCCGGCGCCTCGATCTTGGACACACCCCAGGCAATCGAAGCCTGCGGTGCGGCCGGTCCGGGCGGCGGCGGCTCGCCGTCCGGCAGGCGCATCGCAATGTGGGGATTGATGTCGATGCGTGCGATGTCGCGACGCGTCGCGAGTTCCGCAAGCGTCGCCGCGGACAGACGCGCCTGCATGACGTTCGCGATCCAGAAATCACGATGCGCAAGGCCGCGCACATCGAGCCAGCGGCGCAGAGCGCCCTGATCGCTGCCGGCGCGCGCACGCAACGCGTCGACCAGCGCACGGCGGCGTATGCGACGGTCGGCGTCCGGGCGCAGCGGCGTCAGCGCCGGGCGCGACTGGTCGGCAAGCACGAGCAGCACATCGGCGCTGCCGTCGCGCGCCGCCGCGGAAAACACGCCAGGCTGCACATCGGCAGCCAGTGCCTGTGCAGCGGCAGCCAGACCGATCAGTCCCGCGACACGGCGCAACTGCCGAGCGCGCTTGCGCTCAGTACGCGAACTGCTCATTGAGGATGCGATCCTCGAGGTTGTGCTCGGGATCGAACAGCAGCGTCACCGTCTTCTCGCGCGACTCGCGGATCGTCACTTCGACGACGTCGCGGATCTCGTTGGAGTCGGCCGTCGCGCTGACCGGCCGCTTGTACGGATCGAGAATCTCGAACTTCACTTCGGTGCCGGCGCGCAGGATCGCACCACGCCAGCGCCGTGGACGGAACGGACTGATCGGCGTCATCGCCAGCACGTCGGCACCGAGCGGCAGGATCGGACCGTGCGCGGACAGGTTGTACGCCGTCGACCCGGCGGACGTCGACACGAGCACGCCGTCGCACATCAACTCTTCGATCTTGACCGCGCCATTCAACGACACGCGAATGTGCGCCGCCTGCTTGGTCTGGCGCAGCAGCGACACCTCGTTGAACGCCAGCGCATCCATCGTGTTGCCCGATTCGCTGACCGCCTGCATGACCAGCGGCTTCAGGATCGTCGGATGCGCGCGGGCCAGCCGCTCGGCCAGCCCGTCGGGATGGAACTGGTTC
>Ga0268264_10004779_pt1 | contig 11495 bp, 10 predicted proteins | sample KBSSwiS32_FD_190357 | JGI IMG/M metagenome (GOLD analysis project Ga0268264, IMG submission 190357) | Switchgrass rhizosphere microbial communities from Kellogg Biological Station, Michigan, USA - KBS Switchgrass S3-2 (SPAdes) (version 2) | ecosystem: Host-associated > Plants > Roots >... | reverse complement strand
GGGGCGAGATCTATAAAGAGGCCATGTCCATCGCCCATAAGATATATCTTACGAGAGTACATGCAGTGGTGGAGGGAGATGCGTTCTTCCCTATCATCGATGAAGGGCTGTGGCAGCTGACGAGCAACCTGGACTTCCCGGTCGATGACAAACATGCCTATGCATACAGCTTCCAGGTATGGGAGCGAAAAAAATAGTTTTTGATGTATTCCCGCCTGCAGATAGCCCGGAAATATATTCGTTATTATCTCACTGCCAAGAACGGAAAGGGGCATGGGGTCCATTCTCCATTTGTCTATGATCTCATCCGAAATGTATTGAATGACAAACGCCGGCCTGCCGTTTGGGAACGGATAGAGTCGCTGCGTGCGCGGCTGTTGAAAGATGATACCTGGCTGGAGGTGGAGGATATGGGAGCAGGATCGTCGGTGGCGAAGGGGCGTCGTCGTCAGGTGTGTGAGATTGCACTGCATGCGGCAAAACCGGCGAAGCTGGGGCAGCTGCTTTTTCGGATCGCGCGGTATTACGGGTGTGAGCGAATAGTGGAGCTGGGAACCTCCCTGGGGCTTTCAACGGCGTATCTGGCCAGCGGGGCGGACCTGGGCGAGCCGGATCTGACGGAGACTGCTGCAACGGCGGGGATGACGGGGCATGACAGCGTACGTGTATGGACGATAGAAGGGGCAGCTGCCATAGCGGCGGTGGCTGCCCGAAATTTCCAGGAGATGGGGTTGGTGAACGTGGAGCTTGTCGTGGGTAATTTTGACGAGCGGCTGAACGGAGTATTGGATCGTGCCGGGCGTGTGGACCTTGCCTTTATAGATGGCAATCACCGGCTGGAGCCAACCTTACGTTATTTCCACGAGATCATGGAGCGGTGTGCGCCGGATGCGATACTCATCTTTGACGATGTACATTGGAGTAAGGAAATGGAGGAGGCCTGGGAGAAGATACAGCGTGATCCGCGGATATATATGACCATTGATCTTTTTTTTATCGGACTGGTGGTCTTACGGGAGGAGTTCAAGGTAAAGCAGCATTTTAGCATACGGTTTTGACGGGTAGGGGATTTTGTGTAACTTATGAGCTATGATCGTAGGCGTACTCAAGGAACCGGCATTTGAATCAAGAGTTTCGTTATTGGCGGAAGCTGTGACAGCCCTGGTAAAGAAGAAGGTCGAGGTTTGGGTAGAGGCGGGAGCTGGCATAAGCGCCTATTGCGGTGATGACGATTACAGGAAGGCGGGAGCGAGCATCCGAAGCCGGGAGGAAGCGCTCGGGGGTGCGGACATACTTCTCTCCATACACTACAACGATATTCCCGGTACGCTGGCGCACAAGGTCCTCATCGGCGTCTATCAACCATTATACAATTCTGCGCATTTACCGATATGGGCCAAACAGCATATTACGAGCTTCAGCCTGGACATGCTGCCTCGTACGACGCGTGCGCAAAGCATGGATGTCTTGAGCTCACAGGCGAATATTGCCGGCTATAAGGCGATCCTGCTGGCTGCGGGTCTTTCTCCCCATTATTTTCCCATGATGATGACGGCTGCGGGAAGCATCGCGCCCGCCAAGGTCCTGATATTGGGCGCTGGAGTGGCGGGTCTGCAGGCTATTGCCACGGCCCGGAGGCTGGGGGCTGTCGTGGAGGTCTTTGATACCCGTCCTGCAGTAAAGGAAGAGGTGATGAGTCTGGGCGCGAAGTTCATAGAAGTGGACGGGGCCGCGGATGCATCGAAGGCGGGCGGCTATGCGGTGGAGCAATCGGAGGAGTTCCGGCAAAGACAGCAACAAAAGATCGCCGACAGTATTGCCCGGGCGGATATTGTCGTGACGGCGGCGCAGATACCGGGCAAGCGGGCTCCCCTGCTGGTGACGAGCGGCATGATAGAGGTCATGCGGAAGGGATCGGTGATCATGGACCTGGCGGCTGCCACGGGAGGGAATACGGAGGTGACGAAGAATAACGAAACGGTGTTCCATAAGGGAGTGATCGTTGTAGGGAATTCGGCCCTGCCGGCTACCATGCCATATGATGCCAGCAAGCTGTATGGGAAGAATGTGTCGAACTTCCTGCAGCTGATCCTTGGCAAGGAAGGGGAGCTGAACCTGAACTTCGGGGATGAGCTGGTAAAGGGCTGTTGTATCACCCATGATGGAGAGGTGGTACATGAAAGAGTCAAGAACGTCGTAAAAAACCAATGATATGGAGAATATATTAAGCTGGATCGGGATACATCAGCAAATGATCTATATCGTGATCCTCATGATCTTTTTGGGTATCGAGGTGATCGGCCGGGTGCCGGCGGTGCTGCATACGCCGCTGATGAGCGGGGCCAATGCCATTCACGGAGTGGTGATCATCGGAGCGATCATCGTCATGGGCAAGGCAGACCCTCACAATTATGTAGCCCTTGGATCGGGCTTTTTGGCGGTGGTGCTGGGTACGCTGAATGTGGTAGGCGGCTTTGTAGTGACGGACAGGATGCTCGAAATGTTTAAGAAACGGCGTTAAAATATTATTATGGGAAGCGTGCTCACCCTGTGTTATCTTATAGCCTCTGTGACCTTTATTATCGGGCTGAAGATGTTGTCGAATCCGGCCACTGCCAGGAAAGGAAATCTTATTGCGGCGGGTGGGATGACGCTGGCGATCATCGGTACCATTTTTCTTTATGAGGATGGGGGAGAGTACCTGCATAATTACGGGTGGATCTTTTCGGGTATTGTCATTGGAGGGATAGCGGGGACATTTGCGGCCCGTAAGGTGCAGATGACGGCCATGCCGGAGATGGTGAGTCTTTTTAATGGGATGGGTGGAGCGTGTGCGGCGTTGATATCGATAGTGGAGTTTGGGCGGCTGCATGCGGGACCTTCGTTGAGCGGGAGCTTTGTCGAATATCCACCGTTGTCAGCCCTGGGTGTTTCTCATAACAATTTGCATTTAGAATTTGGCATACCGACCGGAGAGCTGCTGATCATCCTGCTGGGTGTGATCATCGGGTCTGTCAGTTTTGCGGGGAGCATTATTGCGTGGGGGAAGCTGAATGGACGCATCAAGGATATCAGCTTTAAAGGACAGCATGTTATCAATCTGGGGTTGCTGCTATTGATTATGGCATTGGCAGGTTATGTATTGGCTGCTGCGAGCCGAGGTCCGGAGGTGGATTCGGAGCATGTATGGAAATCGATGATGGAATTGATAAATGCACCGTTGACTCCTCTCGTCCGGGGATTGTTCTATGTGGTCTTCGTATTGTCGGTGGGGTATGGTGTATTGTTTGTGCTGCCTATCGGAGGCGCCGACATGCCGGTGGTCATCTCGCTGCTGAACTCTTTTACGGGTGTGGCGGCCGCCTGCGGGGGCTTCCTTTATGACAATAAGGCGATGCTTACGGGTGGGATACTGGTTGGTGCGGCGGGGACCTTGCTGACGATATTGATGTGCAGGGCTATGAACCGGAGTCTGTTGAATGTATTGATCGGCTCGTTCGGGGGTGCGACGGCAGGGGCGACAGGCGTGGCGGAAGCTGCGGGTGGACGGAAGGAGCAGGGCAGCTATAAAGAAATTTCCATCAGCGATGCGGCAATGGTGATGAGCTATGCGCATAAGGTAATGATCGTGCCGGGTTATGGACTGGCGGTGGCGCAGGCGCAGCATGCGTGTCATGAGTTGGAAAAGCTGCTGACGGAAAAAGGGGTGGAGGTGAAATATGCCATTCACCCAGTGGCGGGGCGGATGCCGGGGCATATGAATGTGCTGCTGGCGGAGGCGGATGTGAGCTATGACAATCTTTTGGAAATGGAGCAGGCCAATGAGCAATTCCCTTCCACGGATGTGGTGGTGGTGCTGGGAGCGAATGATGTTGTCAATCCTGCGGCCAAAACAGATCCCTCTTCTCCCATCTATGGGATGCCGATACTCGATGTGGAGACGGCCAAGGCCTGTATTGTCAATAAACGTAGTATGAAACCGGGTTATGCAGGTATTGAGAACGAGCTTTTCTTCCGTCCCAGGACTTCGATGTTGTTCGGGGATGCCAAGAAGGTGCTGCAGGACCTGATCTCGGAAATCAAGCGTATATAATCGCATGTACATGCAGAAAAGAAAATTTACGACGCCATTTTGGTGGATGCTGGTCATGGGGATCATTGCCAGCGCTATATCGATGGGTATATTGTATTTTTTAATGTCACAAGGTTATCGGATGGGCTGGCTGATCAGGCTGAGCCTGTTCTACCTGCCGGTGATCATGTTTGTCGAGGCGGTAATGTACTGGACGATACGGACGCGGATCACTTATCGCAGGGATGCTTGGAACCATCTTATTTTATTCACAGGAGCCTATGTCTTTAATTATGTTGTGCGGGCGTTGATCATGGCGGTGTTTATCCTGCATTCTCCCGCTGCGATGCGGGTGGCTTCTTTTATGCGTACGGTGTCCTATGGGCAGATGGGGCTGTTTTGGGGTCTGGTGATCGTGGCGCATGTCTTTTTTGCGCGGGTGCTTATAAAGGCGTTTGCTAAACCGCTGGTGGAGGAGGTGGTGGAGAGCGGGAATTTGCTGGATGATGTGTTGGATTGATGAAGGTCAGAGCAGGAATTGCACATTAGCCAGCTCTCTGCCGACCTGCTGGACGCCCTTCAATATTCTATGTGTCTGGGTCGGTGAGGGTTTTTTTACGCCTTTAATATATTGAGCTAACAGGCTTTGATTCATGCCTATCCTTTCAGAAAGGGCTTTTGCATTAATAACCTTATAAAAAGCAAAGAATTGAGGCAGGTCCAATACTATTTTTAAATCATTCTCTGTAACGGATTTGCCGGACTTTTCAAGGAGCAGATTGACCGCCTCGAGGATATTGGATTTAAGTTCTTCCAGGGACTTGCCCGCAGTATAAACAGGGTATTTTTCAGCATGAGCGGAATATCCTGTCTTAGTCTTTTCAATGATGATCGTGATCTTCATAATTCAAAATTTTCTTCTCCAGGCCTTTACCTACTTTGTTCCATAATCATATGACTTCCAGACCGTCTTACGAAGTACCAGCCATCTCTTTTAAGCAATCTGACAAGCTCGCTGGATCTTATAAAAGTGAAGGTAATAAATTTATTACCTTTCTTAAAATGTTTTTTCTACTGATCACCACCCTCTATTAAGTATGGAAGATGTAAATTTGCATCACTATTTATAAAAATATAATTATTGCATTCTTCACTTCCTACAAAATTTCTTTCTTCTATTGAAGGCGTCACGGGGTTCGATGCGGCTGCATTCGAGGCGGTGCATGCATCGGGTGAGCAGGTGGTGTCGGTGCGGCTGAACCCTGCGAAGTGGCCGGGGGGCGGGATTGCCCGTGCCGGGGAAAATGTGAATGGGGGCGGGTATGCGGACGAGCGCGGGGGCGGTGCGATATGGCCGGGTGATGGAACGGCGGGTGTGCGGATGGAAAAAGTGCCCTGGTCTTCATGGGGCTATTATTTAAGCGAGCGTCCTTCTTTTACGTTTGACCCTTTGCTGCATGCGGGAGCATATTATGTACAGGAGGCGTCGAGCATGTTGCTGGAACAGGCGTTGCGGCAGACGGTGGATCTATCCCGTCCGCTGAGGGTGCTGGATCTTTGCGCCGCACCTGGAGGGAAATCGACGCTGGTGCAATCTCTTTTGACGGAGGACAGCCTGCTGGTGAGCAATGAGGTGATTCGCAGCAGGGCGGGGATATTGCAGGAGAACATCATAAAATGGGGCGCGGCGGGTGTGGTGGTGACGAACAATGACCCACGCGAGCTGGGGAGGATGGAAAATTATTTTGACCTGGTGGTGGTGGACGCGCCTTGCAGCGGGAGCGGTCTCTTTCGTCGGGAGCCGGAGGCTATCAGAGAATGGAGCCCGGAGAATGTGCAGCTGTGTCATCAGCGTCAGCAGCGGATACTGGCGGATATCTGGCCGGCCCTGCGTAAGGATGGGATATTGATCTACTCTACCTGTTCGTATTCGGTGGAGGAGGATGAAGAGATACTGGATTGGATGATGGATGAGCTGCAGGCGCGCCCTTGCCGGCTGGCGATGGACGGGGCGTGGAATATTGTAGAGTCGCAAAGTAAGAGAGAAGGATATGGCTACCGGTGTTATCCGGACAAGTTGAAGGGAGAAGGTTTTTTTATTGCCGCTGTACAAAAATCCGGGGGAGATGCGTTCTCTTATCCAAGGCAGAAGAAGCAGGGGCTGGAAAAATTATCCCGAGGCCAGGTGGAGGAGCTGCGGCCATGGATCGTGGAAGGTAAGGAGCTCTTCTTTTTCCGGCATGAGGGGTTGGTCCGGGCGGCGCCGGCGAGGATTGCGGAGGATATCGTCTATCTGCAATCTTTTTGTTATTTGAAAAAGGCCGGGGTCCTGATGGGGCAGCAGGGCGGGAAGGAATTTATACCGGAGCATGAGCTGGCATTGAGTGTGATAGCGGGGCGGCAGCTGCCGGCGCTGGAGCTGTCGAGGGAGGATGCCATCGAATACCTGCGTAAGGAGGAGATCCATGCGGAGCAGGGAGGGAGGGGATGGACGCTTGTGCGATACCAGGGGCAAAATCTTGGATGGATAAAGATACTGCCCAATCGGGTCAATAATTATTATCCAAAAGAGTGGAGGATACTTAAGAGGATACCCTGAGCGGGTGGGGTCTCTCCGCAGGATAAATTCAGGATGATCCGAAGGAGAGAAACTATATTTGTGTGTTTTAAAACTTTTTCTATGCCTTTAAAGGTTGTTGTAGTTGCTCTGATCAGCTTGCTATTCGTGAAGACTGTCCGATCCCAATCCGATGAACTATTGATCGAGGGTCAGACGGGGAGTTTGCATCTGCAACATACGGTAGTCGCAAAGGAGACCTGGTATAGCATCGGCCGGCTCTACAATCTCAATCCCAAGGAGCTGGCTTCCTACAATAAGCTGGATATGACCAAGCCGCTGTCCATTGGGCAGGAATTGCAGGTCCCGCTGACGGCTGTCAATTTTTCCCAAAATGGGGTAAAGGCTGCGGGGGAGACACTGGTGCCGCTGTACCACGTGGTCCAGGAGAAGGAATGGATGTATCGTATCAGCGTCAATCATAATAAGGTGCCTATCGCGAATCTGGAAAAATGGAATAATATCAATAAGGATCAGGTAAGGGCGGGCATGCACCTGATCGTAGGATATATAAAGGTGAAGACGGCGTTATCGGCACTGGCTACCAAGACGACGGCAAAGCCGGGTGAGGGGACTTTGGCCGGGACAGCGAGTGAAAAAACTTCGGGGAATGAAAAGGTTGCGGGGGGCGAGAAGACTGCGGGGGCCGAAAAGACTGCCGGAGGTGAAAAGACTGCCGGGAATGAAAAGCCCGCAGGAGCTGAAAAGCCCGTAGGAACTGAAAAAACTCCGGGCGCCGGCGGAGGCAAGGATACAATGACCCATACGATAGTAAAGACAAAAGATACAGCGGTCCATGCGATGATAAAGACGGATAAGGCCCTGGATGCAGTGAAGCCTGTAGGAACAGGTACGGTGAAGACGGAAGAGGGGACGACCGCATCTGGTGCAGGGAAGATGACTACAAAAACTGAAGATAAAACGAGTACAGTGAAGCCTGTATCGGCCACTGGTAAATCCTTTAATGGAGGATATTTTAAAACCGACTATTCGGACGGAGGTAAATCGATCTCGGGGCTGGCGGGGACCTTTAAGAGCACGAGCGGCTGGCAGGATGGGAAATACTACGCCTTAATGAATAATATCCCGGTGGGCACGATCGTAAAGGTCACGGGTGGCGCGTCAGGCAAGACAATATATGCCAAGGTGCTGGGGCAATTGCCTGATATGAAGGAAAGCGCGGGTCTCGCCATTCGTATCAGCAATGCTGCAGCCGGTGAGTTAGGAGAAGGCGATAGTAGGTTTAATGTTGACGTTCGTTATTGAGACGTTAGGGAGAACCTATTTTCCGGACATTTTTGTTATCTTAGCAGGCAAATTTCAAAACTATAACCGCTGCCTGCGTGAGTTTACCTTTTCCATATGAAGAAAAGCCCCTATTGACAAGGGTATCCCTGGGTGATGAAACCGCGTTTGGCATTCTCTTCCACGCCTATCACAACAAGCTGGGTTCCTACATCTTAAAGCTCACTGAATCATTCCCATTAACAGAAGAGATCGTACAGGATGTCTTTCTTACCATATGGCAGCACCGGGCGACGTTGGGGGACATCAACAGATTCGAGCCTTACCTGTTCGTCATTGCGCGCAACCGGGCTTTCAACTGTCTGAAGCAAATGGCCAGAGAGCGGCTGCGGCAGGAGGAATGGGCGAGCCATCTCCGGGATGAGCCGGATGCGGAAGAATATATCGAAAGCTGGGACGGATATAAAACATTGATCGACCAGGCCGTCAACCAGCTGCCACCTCAACAGAAAAAAGTCTATCAGCTGCATAATCAGCAAAATATGGGGTATCCGGATATAGCCCTGCAATTGGGGCTGTCCGCGACCACTGTCAAGAAGCATATGAGCCTGGCGCTGAGAAAGATCCGGGACTATGTCAGCTCGCATATGGACCCGGTGAGCATTTTATTCCTCTGTGGTCTCTATTTTATCGGCTGAATGGATTTATATGGCGGATGTCCAGGGCCTGCCTGATGAACGGGCCGGGCGCCGAGATCCCTCTCAAAAAAAATTTTCCTTTCCATTACTTCGCCGGGCAGGTCCTGTTGTCATAGGGTGGGGGACCTACACATGGATAAAAGACTACGCTACCTTTTTCACAGATGGTTTGATAAAACAGCTACCGCCGAAGAGCGGGCTGAGCTGATGGCTTTGTTGGGAAGGACTGAAAATGACGATGAGACCCATACCTTGTTACAGGAGGCCTGGGATAAACTGGGGGCGGAAGAAAAGGTCTTTAGCGAAGCGCAAAGCAAGGAGATGCTCGATAAGATACTGCGGCCTGCGGGGGCGGGAGGCAATGTACGGGATACAGGCGTGGGAACTGAAGGCGGGAGGGCGAGTGCGGGGGTGGAGTATGAGAGGGCGAAGACCGGGGCGGAGTATGGGAGAGAGAAGGCTGTGATCAGGATGCGGAGATGGATGATCGCGGCGGCTGTATTGCTGTTGCTGGGTGTGGGCGCGTGGTTACTGGCGGGACGACATGCTTCTTCCGGGATAGCCTCTTCGCCTGTCCTAATAAAAAACAAGCCGATCGATGTGCCTGCGCCCAATGGGAACAATGCTATCCTTACGCTGGCGGATGGATCCACGGTGGTGTTGGACAGTGCGAAGAATGGGGAACTGGTGCGGCAGGGGGATGCGCAGGTGTCCAAATCGAATGCGGGCCGGCTTATTTATAACGCCATTGGACATATGCCGTCGGCCATCGTATACAACACGGTGTCTACCCGACGAGGCGGACAATTTCAGATCGTACTGCCGGATGGCAGCAAGGTATGGTTGAATACGGTGAGCTCATTGCGATTTCCCACGGCATTCACGGGTACGGAAAGGGTGGTGGAGCTGAAGGGTGAGGCCTATTTTGAAGTGGCGAAGAATGCGGCCCTGCCATTTGTAGTGCATGTAGGTACGAGGGAGGACAAGGGCATGGATGTCCGGGTGCTGGGGACGCAGTTCGATGTAATGGCCTATGATAACGAGGCGGAGATCAGGACAACCTTGCTGGAAGGGGCGGTGAATGTAATGAAAGGAGATAAGAGCAAGGTATTGGCGCCGGGGCAGCAGGCGAAGCTGGATAAGCAAGGGGGGCTGACGTTGGATGCGAATGCGGATGTGGAGCTGGCGACGGCCTGGAAGAATGGATTTACTTCTTTCAGGAGCGCGGATATCCGGAGCATCATGCGCCAGGTGGAAAGATGGTACGATATAGACGTAGTATACGAAGGGAATGTGCCGGATCGGACCTTTAGCGGAGGTATTTCCAGGGATGCCAATCTTTCAGATCTAATACGCCTGCTTGAGGTAAGTAAAATCCATTTTAAAGTAGAAGGAAGAAAATTGATCGTTACACCATAGCGATCAGGAGCACATAGTATATAGTGTAATAGGCTTGCCCAACAAAAAACCGGAAGTGTTCGCAGCACTCCCGGCAGATAGCTTGGGTAAACTTTTATATACAATCGGGAGACTGTTTTATTGTTTAACCTAAACTAAAGCAAAGTTATGTTTTTGAAAGTTCTTTTCAAACTCCTGCTTCGCAGGCGGGAGCTATTACCTGGACGGACGGCTGCTTTGTCCGGCCATTTAACCAAAACGCTGTTGATAATGAGACTCACAGCCATCTTTCTACTCGGGGCCTGTCTGCATGCGGGCGCCACGGGCTACGGTCAGACGATCAGCCTGAGCGAGACAAACACTTCCCTATTAAAGGTCTTTAAACAAATTAAAAAACAAAGCGGTTACGAGTTCTTCTATGAGGACAAGCTCATGGAGAAGGCCAGGCTGGTGAGCATTCATGTGCAGAACGCCCCATTGGACGAGGTGCTGGGGCTTCTGTTCAAGGATCAGGCGCTGAGCTATGAGGTCATTGGCAAAACGGTAGCCATCCGGGAAAAAGAAATGGCGGCTATACCGCAGCCGCTGCCTCCTCCTCCAATGGATGTGCATGGACGGGTACTGAATGAAAAGGGTGAGCCTGTTGCAGGAGCCACGGTGGGACTGAAGGGTACAAAAAAAGCCGTTGTTACGAGCGACAATGGAGAATTTGCTATCCAGGCGGATAAGGGACAGGTGCTGGTAATCTCCTATGTGGGCTATGGGACAAGAGAAGTAGTGATCAGCGAGAACAATGCCAGCAATCTTTCCATCAGCCTGAAGATAGCCAACCAGGTGATCAACGAAGTGGTGGTTACTGCCCTTGGCGTAAAGAAGGAAAGGAAGGCGCTGGGATATTCGGTGACGGAAGTAAAGGGCGAGGAACTGACGCAGGCGCGGGAAGTAAACGTGCTCAATTCCCTGGAAGGCAAGGTGGCGGGGCTGAATGTGAACTCGGTGGCGGGCGGACCGGGCGCATCTTCCAACGTGCTCATCCGGGGCGTATCCAGCCTGTCGCAAACGAATCAGCCTTTGTATGTGATCAATGGCGTGCCGGTGGAGAACCAGCCGAACAGTAACGTAGGATCACAGTATGACAATATGCCGGACCTGGGAGATGCCATCGGCAATATCAACCCGGACGATATTGAATCGGTGAGTGTATTGAAAGGCGCTGCGGCCACGGCCCTGTATGGGTATCGCGGCAAGGCGGGCGTCATCCTTATTACAACCAAGAGCGCGAAGAACAACAGCGTCGAGGTCAACTCCAACTATGTGGCGGAGCATGTGGTCAATCCCACGGACTGGCAGTATGTATACGGCCAGGGGGGCAACAGTACCAAACCGGGTAATCAAACGACGGCGTTTGACAACGGTCAGTACAGCTATGGCGATAAGCTGGATGGGACACAGGTGATGCAGTTCG
>Ga0268264_10004773_pt1 | contig 11501 bp, 9 predicted proteins | sample KBSSwiS32_FD_190357 | JGI IMG/M metagenome (GOLD analysis project Ga0268264, IMG submission 190357) | Switchgrass rhizosphere microbial communities from Kellogg Biological Station, Michigan, USA - KBS Switchgrass S3-2 (SPAdes) (version 2) | ecosystem: Host-associated > Plants > Roots >... | reverse complement strand
ATCCTCTGATCCATCGCATCGGTCTCCCGCCAGGGCATCGTGGGGGCCCTCCTTGGGACCCCACTCTGCCCCAACCTGTTACCGATGTCTTGAGGTCGAGGTGTTACCTATGTCCTGAGGCCGGACAGCCGAAGGCGCCCGAAGGAGCGAGGAGGCCTACGAAATCGCGAACCCCCATATGATCCGCCGATGCCGCGCGCCGCGATCTCGGAAACCGGCCGCGCGCTGGTCGTCGCTTCGCTCGCCGCGGTCTGTTTTGGGGCGATGGCGTTCGCGGCGAAGCTTGCTTCGGCCCATCTCTCCGGCTCCGAGGTCGCCTGCATCCGATTCGCCCTGATGCTCTCTCCCTTGCTCTGGCCGCCGATCCTGCGTAAAGCGCTGGTGGTCCAGCGACTCGACCTGTTGTTGTATCGCGGCTTGTTCGGCGGCCTCGCGGTGCTCTGCTATTTCCTCGCGATCGCGCACATTCCGGTGGGGCTGGCCACCCTGCTCAACTACTCGGCGCCGATCTGGAGCGTGCTGTTTGCCGCTCGATACTTGGGTGAGCGAATAGACCCTCGTTTCCTCGTGCCGATCCTCGTCGCGGCGATCGGCCTGCTCCTCGTGGTGCTGGGCCAGACCCCCTCGCAGATCGTGTTTTCCTTCGGCCGCTGGGAGTGGGTCGGAGTGATCTCGGCGGTGCTTTCCGGCGCGGCCGTGGCGTCCTTACGCGCGGCCCGGCGAAGCGAAAGCTCCTGGTCGATCTACACCAGCTTCACAGTCTGCGGCCTGCTCGTCACCCTGCCGTTCGCGCTCGCCTCGTGGCGGACCCCGACGGCCAAAGAAGCGCTGGCGCTCGCCGCGGTCGGCGTCACCTCGATCGCCGCCCAGCTCGGCATGACCCACGCCTACCGCTGGGTGACCAACCTCCAGATGGGCGTCTGCACGCAGCTCGCGGTGGTGGTGGCGATGGCGCTCGGCATCGGCTTCCTCGACGAGCCGGCCACCGCGCTCGGCCTGGCTGGCAGCGCGCTCACGATCGGCAGTATCCTCGCGGTCGTCGCGATCCAAGCCACGCCGCGCGCCGTCGAGTGAGAACTCCTATGTCCATCCCTCTCCTGCCGGAAGACGGCCCTCCCCTCGATCGCCCGGCGGCGGTGGCCGGGTCGCCGCCCAAGCCTCGGCGCGGCTGCGTGCGGCGTTTCTGGCTTCCCGCGCTCTTACTCTTCTGCGCCTACGTCGCCTGGAAGGCGATCACCTGGCCGGACGTCGCGGCGCTCGCCAAGGAGAATCCGAAATCGACCGCGTTCATCGACGCCTACCGCAATCGTTGGTTCTTCCCCGACCGCGAGGTCGAATGGAAGTGGGTCCCCTTAGAAAAGGGGATCTCGAAGAACCTGCGACGCGCCGTGCTGGTCGGCGAGGATGGCGCGTTCTTCGGCCACGAGGGATTCGACACGGACGAGATGAAGGACGCGATCACCAAAGCGATCAAGAAGAAGCGCCTGCCGCGCGGCGCCTCGACGATCACCCAGCAGTTGGCGAAAAACCTCTGGCTCTCGTCCTCGCGCAACCCGCTGCGGAAAGTCGAAGAGGTCATCCTCACCCGCCAGCTCGAAAAACACCTGACCAAGAAGCGAATCTTTGAGATCTACTTAAACGTCGTCGAGCTCGGCCCCGGCATCTACGGCGCCGAGGCCGCCTCGCGCCACTATTTCGGCCGCTCCGCCGCCGGCCTCTCGGCCCACCAGGCGGCGCAGCTCGCGGCGAGCCTGCCTGCCCCCAAGACCTGGCATCCGGGCAGCGACAGCAAGCGATACCTCTGGCACGTCCGCTGGATCGAGCGCCACATGCGGCGCACCGGCTGGGTGAGCGGCCGGGTCTGACCGCCCGCGGCCGGCCGGCGCGCCGCATCAGTGCTCGGTCGGCGCTTCGCCCCGCTCCTCCTGCGCCTCAGCGGGCTCCTCAGGCGGTACGACGATCAAGTACGCTCCGGAGGCTTTCTTCGAATCACCCGGTTTGATGTCCTCGACGCCGTCGGGGCCTCCGCCTCCCCAAACTACCGCAAGGTCCGCTGCATCGACGGTCGGCATTACGGGGGATGTCTCGCGCTTCGTCTTCGTCCGGGACACTGGACGCCGGGCTTCAGTTGTCTGCTCTCTCTCCATGACTCATCTCCTCGTCGACCAAGGCGCATGCGCTGCACCCGGCTCTACCCTCGTTGGATCAAGACATCAGTGGGTTGGTTCCGTTTGAGAAAGACACCACTCAAACGGTTCCGTTGAGAGTTTTTCCCCGCTTTTCCGGAACCGCGATGCACGGCAGGCCAGGTACGCCGATCCGCTCCACTCAAGAGGTCGCTTCCTCCGGCGCGGCGAGGCGCACGGCCGGATCGCCGAAGGTGGCGTAGTACCGGGCGTCGTGGCAGGCGGCCTCGATCTCCCAGAGCGTCTCGGCCGCGACTTCCTTCTTGTCGTGCGCGCATTGGCTCAATTCGGTCTGCTCGATCAGTCGAGCCTGGTAACTGGACCGAAAGGTCTCCATCGCCTTCCCTACCGGCCGCCCGCAAAGGAGATCCTTCAAGCATCGGTCGTAGATCAGCGGCGCCTCAGGATTTGCGTCCTCGTCGCCCTGCCCTTCGCGAAAGCTGTAGGCGAAGACGAGATCGAGGTGACCGATCGCCGCGAGCGCCCCCTGCGCGAGCAGCCGCTGAGGCAACCGGGCGACCAGATCCAGCGGCGCGAGGCGTTCCGGGATCGGAAGGCCGGCGAGATGCAGCTCATTTTGCGCCGGAACCCCAAGGCTGCAACAGGCGAAGTGAAACGCGATCATCCCGCGCAAGCGAAGCTCGGACCCCAAATCGTCGGCGGAGAAGTAATCGGCATCCGAGATCGCAGCGGCCTCGGGACCCTGCCAGTCGGCGCACACCAGCGCCCCCTGGTGAGCCGCCTGCCGTTCGTCGCCGCTCTCGAAAACGGCGCCGTGGCCGGCGGTGAACAGGATCGACGGCGGCACGGCCCGCCCGAGAAGCTCGGCAAATCGGTGCTTGGTCGCCTTCTCGCCCAAGATCCGCTCGACGGACCAACCGTCGCCCGGCAGGGCGCAGGCGTCGGCGAGAGGCGCAGCCAACTTGCGGGAGCTCTCCGCCGAGAGTGGATCGGCTGGATGCTCGGGTGCGAAGAAGGCGATGCGCCGCGGGATTCCCACGGAGGCCTTGGCGCGCTCCGCGCGCGCGACGCTTTCGGCATAGCGCGCGTAGCCTTCGATCGAGTCGAAATCGATCCGGCCGACCGCATACTCCTGCGCGGCCAGATCGGTTTGGAAGTCGAACGGGATCGCCTGCGGCCCGCCGATCAGCAGCAGGTAACCCGGGATCCTCGTCGGATCCGCGATGCCCGGTGTCACCCTGTAACGCCGGCGAAAATTGAACAGCAGCTCGCCCGGCCGATACTCCAGCTCGCGAAAATGACGCTTGGAGACCACCCTGACCTGCTCCCGGCGCAGGGCGAACAGTGGAGCCAGCGCCTCGCGAATCGCCGGCACTTGGCGGTCGCCGGCCGGAAACACCACCCCCCAACCGCGCTGTGCGACTTCCCATTCGGGTAGATCGGAGCCCGGCGAACGCTTGCCGCCACCGCGCGCCAACAACTCCGGACCGGGCCCCAAGGCTCCTCGGATACCCGCCACTTCCCGATCGGCCAAGCTGCGGCGAGCGTCCGCGACCAGCTCCGGCGGCGCATGGGAGCGGCGGGCCGCGACCTCCAGATCGTCGCTCGACAGGGGCGGCAACGCATAACGGCCGGTACGGCCGTTGACGCCGAAGAGTTGGATTTCCCGCAGGTTGGGCTTCTTCATCGGTGAAAGCCGGAGAGCGCGGCGGCATGAAGCCGCCGCAACTTCAACTCTAGGTGCGTTTCGGCTTAGCCGGAGCGGGCGAAAGGAAGAACGCACCGGACTCGGCGATGATCCTCTTCGGCGACGGCTTAGGGTCGGTTTCCGTGCCGTCGCCAGTGGCTTCGGCAGCTGAGCGTACCGGCTTCTTGGGCGCCTTGGACGCCTTGGACGCCTTGGAGGCTGCAGCGGCCGGCGCGGCGAGTTGGGCCTGCAATCGATTAGGCATGTCCAGATCCTTTCATTATAAGCGCCGAGGCATGGGTGCCCGGCTCATCCCATTCCCGGAAGACACGCTTCAATTCGTTGCGTTGAGTACTTTTTCCCTTTGGTGCCCATCTTCTCGCCAATCGCCTTGAAGCACAAAGGCGCCCCAGTAGTACGGATCGTTCCACTCAGGCCGGGAACGAACCGCGAGCTGGCTCTGGCGCAGGGCGGCCGCGGCGGGGAGCCCTCGCTCCAACAGTTGGCGATAGAAGCCGACCATCAACTGTTTGGTTGAAGAATCGTCGACCCGCCAGAGGCTCACCAGCGCAGTGGCGGCCCCGGCGGCAAGAAACGCCCGCCCGAGGCTCTGCGGCCCTTCGCCGCGCGTCTCTCTCCCGAGCGCCGTATCGCAGGCGCTCAAGACCACCAGGTCAGCGTGGAGCTTCCGGCCGGCAAGATCGCCCAAGCGAAGAAACGAATCGCCCGCGAGCTTGCCGCCAGCCGGGTTGAGCCGGGCGAGTGCCAGCCCCGACCGCGCCGGTCGCGCCGGATCGACCAGCCCGTGAGTCGCGAAATGGAGGATGCGGAAGGATTCCAGAGGCGATCCGAGCACGGCGCTCCGGTTCGCCGCGAATCCGAGCCGCTCCACAACTTCCCCCGCACCGGCCAGCCGGGTGATCGCCGCCACCTCGGACCTCGTGCGAGCGATCCGCGGCAGTTCGCCGGAGGTGGCATCGCGCTCAACCTTGGGCGGCGCTCGAAACCTGGCTTTCATCCAGGCGCCGAGCCGCTCGAAATAGGAGGGCGGCACGACGGCCGGAGCCACACAACCGAGCCGATCGTCCGGGCAGCCGAACACCGGGTCGCCGACCGCGAACAGCCCCTCCGCCGCCGGGCGGCGCGCCACCGCGTCGCGGATCTCGAGCGCGAGCGACGCCGACGGGAGGGTGACGACGGCGCCCCGGTCGATCAGCCGCTCGGGGTTCGCCTGATTCGAACCGGGGATCGGCAAGGCGGCAAACGGTACGTTGAACAGTTGGCCGTCCGGGACGACCACGAAACGCTCTCCGGCCAACTGCCGCGCGATGGGGCCGAACAGCGTCTGGGAGAGGAGCGCGATCCGCCTTTCGCGCCTCGCCAGTCCAGCCGGTGGGACTCCGAGCGCCCGGGTCGCCAGCCGGCTCTGCGCCTCGATGGCGGCTTGGCCGGGAAGCGCCGTGAGCGACAACCCTGCCCGACGCACCACCCAGACGAAGCTCCTCGTCTCCCCGAGCCAGAAGTCGAGCAGCACGTAGCCGGGGGGGAGCGCCGCCTGAATCTCCGCCAGGCTCCGAGGCGGAGTCACCGGACGGCCGCTCACCTCGTCCAAGAGAGTCCGCGCTCGCGATCTTTCGCTCGCCTCAAAGGCGGCCCGGGGCTTTTTCTGTTCGACCAGGAGATCGACCAGGCGCTCAAAAAAACGATGCCGGACCTCCAGCAGCTTGGCGCGCGCCTGGGGCTCCAGCGCCGGACGCAACGCCTCCAGGATCGCGATCGCCTGTTCGAGATCGGCGCGCGCCCGGTCGAACCGCCCGGCTTGACGCCAGGCGTCCGACCGACGGGAGATCACCCAGGCCCACGCGCTGCGATCGCCGAGGCGGCGATACCCTTCCAGAGATCGAGCGAAGCGTTCGAAAGCCTGTTTGAGATCGCCGTTGCGCATCGCGGCGACGCCGAGCATGACCTCGACATTCGCGAGATAGGCTGGGTTATCGACCTCGTGAAGTAGGATCTTCTCCGCCGGCCGCAGGAAGGCAAGAGCCTCCTTCGTGCGCATCAAGTCCAGTTCCATCGCTCCAACCGTGAGCAGGCAGGAGGCATCCCGTTCGCGGTCGCCCAGCCGCCGGGCCGCGGCGATCGCCCGGGTTGAAATCTCCCGGGTCCGATCCCAATCCTTCATGTTGCGATAAGCTAGGGCGAGGAGATCGAGCAAGTCGACTCGCAAAGCGGGAGGAGGATCGAGAGCCAGGCCCGCCTTGGCGTCCGCCGCCGCCTGCTCGGGATCGCCGAGATCGACAGACACCTTTCCCAAGGTGAGCAGGGTTTGTGCCTGGTACGTCCGATCGCCCAACTGCCGCCAGATCGCCAGCGCCTGTCGTCCTCGCTCGAGCGCCTCGCCGAACCCGCCTCGGAGTTTCGCGAGCGACGCCAAGCCACCAAGGGCAAACGCCTCGCGAAACCGATCGCCCGAACGTCGCCCCAGCCGCCACTCCTCCTCGTAGGCCGCCGCCGCTTCGTCGAAGCGTTGGCGCTCCACCAAGACGTTGCCCAGTTTGTGCCACGCCGCCCCGGCGAGCTGCGGTTCCTCCGCCACGGCGGTGGCCGCGCGAAAGTGCCCGAGAGCCGCGGGATCGCCCGCCGACAACCGGCGACCGAGCCGATCGTGAATCTTCGCCACGAGGTCGCGCGCCCCGGCCCGCTCGGCCGAGCGAAGGGCTCGTTCGAGCATCGGAATCGCCGCTTCTGCCGGCAGTTCCTTCGCCTGCTCGAAGTCGGCGAATGCCGCGGTGCGCCAACGCTCGCGCGGCCCGGCCGGATGGGGGGTCGAGATGGTCAGGCGATACCCCGGCGTCTTGCCGATCGCTTCGTCGAGCACAACTCGAATGCGCGCTTCGCCGGAGGTTCTGGCGATGAGCTCGAAAGCGTCGGTTCCAGTCGCGTAGGTACGGCCGTCGATGACGGTCGGCCGGTCGCCGCCCGGCGCGAGCACTTCGAGCAGGACGTCGCTCGACCGCTGCTCGGCGGCAATCCGTACGAATTGGCCGGCCTGGAGAGAAACCTGATAGAGGTGCGCGGCCTCGCCATCCCGCCAGAGGCGAACGACCTCCAGCCCTCGAAACGTCTCGTCGGGCAGACGCCCGGCCCTACCCGCGCCCAAGGTGAGCCCGGCGGCAAAAGCCAGCAGGGAAAGAACGCGGGGCGATCTCAAAGTGAATCAGAGAATATCAGGGTGCGGAATCTTCTCCCTGGCCGCCGGCCGGAGCCGTCACGACGAACGTGCCGAGCGCCCGCCAAGACTCTGCGGTGCCCCCGTCGCCGGCCGGTACCGAAACCCGTACCTGACAGCCGGGAATGCGGCGAAAGCGCGCCGGGATTTCCAGGCCGTACTCGCCCTCCGCGGTCGCCGGGCTCTCGCCTTGCCATTCGACTTCGCCTTCCCCGTCGAGGATTTCGACCCGGACCGGCGTTCCGGCCGACAGCTCGGGCAGGGGCAGGAGCAGCGCCAAGGGTCGGCCCTCCCCCTCTTCGATCCCTCGTGACGGACCGCCGCGCGCCTGGCCTGCGGGCACCGCCTCGGCGATCACCACGCCGAGGTGGGGTTGATTCGCCTGATGCCAGGTCCAACCCGCGGTCGCGAACGACATCACCGCAACGAGCGTGGGAACCCACGTCGTCCAACTTCTTGCCCTCGGCGGTGGCATCAGGGTGGGCGGGGTGATTTCGTCGAACTGTTTGCGCAGCTCGTGCCAGGCCCGGCGCTCTTCCGCGTCGGCCGTCGCCATTGCGACCTCGGGCTCGGCGACGATCGTGGCTCCCGCCTTCGGCCCGCCGAGCACCAGCTTGCGACAGGTCCGGCAGCTCACCAGATGGTCGCGCAGGGTTTCGATCTCTGCCGCGGGCAACTCTCCCGCGCCATAGCGCTCCCAGGTCGCGGCGTCCGGATGGGCGGACACCGAGCGGGCCTGCTCGTCGATCCAGGTCTTGGCTACGGCGGCGAGTCGAGATTCCAGGTCGATCATTTCGTCTCCTCTCGCCTCAATGAACCGGTTCGACCGGATCGATCAGGATGTCGCGCAGGCGGCGGCGGGCTTGGAACAGGTGGGCGCGGACGGTCTCCTCCGAGACCAGCAGCAAGGCGGCGATCTCGCCGTAGCTCTGGCCGTCCAGGTAGAGCAGAACGACGCGGCTCATCTTCTTCGGCAGCGATTCGATCGCCGCGCGCAGCCACAGAGCCCGTTCCCCTTCGAGCGCGTCGGAGAGCGGATCGACCGTCGGATCGGGAAGGTCGAAAAAATTCCCCTCGCCGTCGTCGAGCGGGATCTCGCGCCCTTTGCGCTTGCCCGCGTCGCCATGCCGCAAGCGGTTCTTATAGATGTTCTTCGCGATCTGGTACAACCATCCCTCCTTCGCCTCCAGGTCCTCGAGCTGGCGGATGCCTTTCCAGACTCGAGCGAAGGTCTCTGCCGCGAGATCTTCCGCCTCCTCGGTGGAAAATCGTCGGACAATGAAGAAGACACGGATGGAGTGCCAATGGTTGAGAAAAAGTTCCTCGACCATGCGGGAATCGTCCCGATCGCTTCCAGAGGTGGGGATCGCCATGGCGTCTAGCGCTCGGTCGGCGCCCGCAGGGCCTCGATCGAGATCGTCACCTTGACCTCGTCGCCGAGCAGCGCGCCGGCCCCTTCGAGCACCCGGTTCCAGGTGATTCCGTAGTCCTTGCGATCGAGGGTGAACGCCGTCTCGAATCCGATCCGCTCCCCTTGCGGCGTCCGCACCAGGCCAAGCAGCGTCACCGGCAGGGTGACGCGGCGGACGACGCCATGGATCGAAAGATCGCCGGTCACCTCGAAGCGGGTCGCTTCGAGCGCCCGCACGCCGGTGCTCGCGAAGGTCAGCTCGGGGAAACGCGCGGCGTCGAAGAAGTCGGCCGAGCGCAAATGGGCGTCGCGGTCGTCGTTGTCGGTGTCGATCGAAGCGGCCTTCACCCGGAACTCGACGCTCGATCGGGAAGGGTCGTCGCGGTCGTAGCGCAGCGTGGCGGAAAAATCGCGGAACCGCCCCGGCACCGGAGTCACGAAATGCCGCACCGAGAAACCGACCGCGCTGTGATCGAGGTCGGCACGGTAGACCGCGGGCTCGTGCGGCGGCGGCGCCTGCGCCGCAAGGCGGCTCGTGCTGAGCGCGCCGAGGAGCAACAGGCAGACGGCAATACCGAGGGCGACGTAGGGGCGGAGCTTGCCTCCGTCCAGTGCCGGCGTAGATCGCGGGCGGAGACGAGCTCCGCCCCAACGGAGAACGGCGGGTAAAGGGTTCGCTGCCGCCATCCCGCTCCCTTACACCGCGAGCGCGAACGGTTTCTCGGGATCGATTCCGAGCTCCGCGATCGCCCGCCGCGGCAGGTCGGCGGCGACTTCGCCGCGCAACGCGAGCTGGCAGAGCGCCGCCACCACCACCGACTCCGCGTCGACCTCGAAGAAGCGGCGCAGCGCCTCGCGCGTGTCGCTCCGCCCGAAACCGTCGGTGCCGAGCGCGTAGAATCGCCCGGGCAGCCAGCGGGCGATCTGATCGGGCACGATCCGCATGTAGTCCGACACCGCGATGATCGGCCCGGGCTCGTGTTCGAGCAGGGAGACGACGTACGGTTTCCGCGCCGGCTGGTCGGGGTGGAGCATGCTCCAACGCTCCGCTTCGAGCGCCTCGCGGCGAAGCTCCTTGTAGCTGGTGGCGCTCCAGACGTCGGCCGCGACACCGTAGCGCTCGGCCAGCAGGTCGCGGGCGCGCAACGCCTCGCGGAGGATCGGACCGCTGCCGAACAGCTGCACCCGCGGCCGGCCGTCGGGCGGTGTGCTCGACACCTTGTACAGGCCCTTCAAGATACCGGAGTCCGATCCTTCGGGCTTCTTCGGCATCGGGTAGTTTTCGTTGCACAGGGTGATGTAGTAGAAAACGTCCTCGCGGTTGCGGTACATCCGGTGCAAGCCCTCGCGCACGATCACCGCGATCTCGTAGGCGTACGCCGGATCGTAGGCGAGGAGATTCGGCACGGTGCTGGCGTGGACATGGCTGTGGCCGTCCTCGTGCTGCAACCCCTCGCCGTTCAAGGTCGTCCGGCCGGCGGTGGCGCCGAGCAGGAAGCCGCGCGTGCGCTGGTCGCCCGCGGCCCAGATCAAGTCGCCGATCCGCTGGAACCCGAACATCGAATAGAAGATAAAGAACGGGATCATGTCGACGCCGTGCGTGGCGTACGAGGTCCCGGCCGCGGTGAACGACGCCATCGAGCCGGCTTCGGTGATCCCCTCTTCGAGGATCTGCCCGTCGATCGCCTCGCGGTAATAGAGGAGCATCGCCTTGTCGACCGGCTCGTAGAGTTGGCCGACGTGGGAGTAGATGCCGAACTGGCGGAACATCGACTCCATGCCGAACGTGCGCGCCTCGTCCGGGACGATCGGCACGATCCGCTTGCCGAACTCTGGATGTTTCATCAGCTGTGTGAGCATGCGGACAAACGCCATGGTGGTCGAGACCTCGCGATCGACGCCGTCGGAGAACTCCTGCCAGAAGCTCTCCCCCAGGCTCTCGATCGGCTCGCTGCGGGACTTTCGCGAGGGGATCGGCCCGCCGAGCGCCCGGCGCCGTTCGCGCAGGTATTGCATCTCGGGGCTGTTGTCGGCCGGGCGGTAAAACGGCGCCTCCGCCAGCCGATCGTCCGGAATCGGGATGTTGAACCGGTCGCGGAAGTGGCGCAGCTCGTCCTCGTTGAGCTTCTTTTGCTGGTGGGTGACGTTCCTCCCCTCGCCCGCTTCGCCGAGACCGTAGCCCTTGATCGTCTGGGCGAGAATCACGGTGGGCGAGCCCTTGTGGTCGACCGCCGCCTTGTATGCGGCATAGACCTTCGCCGGATCGTGCCCGCCGCGGCGGAGCTTGCGCAGCTGGTCGTCCGAATAACCGCGCACCAGGTCGAGCAGCTCCGGGTACTTGCCGAAGAAATGCTCCCGGATGTAGGAGCCGGTCTCGACCGTGTACTTCTGGTAGTCGCCGTCGATCACCTCGGTCATCCGCTGCATCAACAGGCCGGTGTTGTCGCGCTCGATCAACGGATCCCAGTCGTCGCCCCAGATCACCTTGATGACGTTCCAGCCGGCGCCGCGAAACGCGGTTTCGAGCTCCTGGATGATCTTGCCGTTGCCGCGCACCGGGCCGTCGAGCCGCTGCAGGTTGCAGTTGACGACGAAGATCAGGTTGTCGAGCTTCTCGCGCGAGGCAAGCGTGATCGCGCCCAAGGATTCCGGCTCGTCGGTCTCGCCGTCGCCCAAGAACGCCCAAACCTTCCTCGCGCTGGTGTCGAGAATGCCGCGGTCGGTGAGATACCGGTTGAATTTCGCCTGGTAGATCGCCGACAGCGGACCGAGCCCCATCGAGACGGTCGGGAATTCCCAGAAGTCGGGCATCAGCCAGGGGTGCGGATAGGACGACAGGCCGCCCGGCACCGAGATCTCGCGGCGGAACCCCTCCATCTGCTCGATCGAGATCCGCCCTTCGAGGAATGCCTGGGCATAGATGCCCGGTGAGCCGTGCCCCTGGATGTAGATCAAATCGCCGTCGAAGCCGCTTTCGCCGCGGCCGCGGAAGAAATGGTTCAAGCCGACCTGGTAGAGCGTGGCCGA
>Ga0268264_10004768_pt1 | contig 11512 bp, 11 predicted proteins | sample KBSSwiS32_FD_190357 | JGI IMG/M metagenome (GOLD analysis project Ga0268264, IMG submission 190357) | Switchgrass rhizosphere microbial communities from Kellogg Biological Station, Michigan, USA - KBS Switchgrass S3-2 (SPAdes) (version 2) | ecosystem: Host-associated > Plants > Roots >... | reverse complement strand
GGCCGAGAGCAGCGCCGCCAGCGCCGAGTACAACAGGCTCCGCTCCAGCAGCCGCCGGTCGCGCGGGGGCTGGTGGGCGCGGATGACGTTGGCCAGCACCAGCTGCGACGCCAGCACCGCCAGCATCCCGAACGGGAGCGCGCGCCCGGAGGAGAGCAAGAGCGCGTTCCCCATCCCGCCCGCGTACCCCAGCGTCCCGGCCACCGCGAGGTTCCGGAGCAGCGCCTTTCGCTCCGGCTCCGCGCGCCGGTACGCGACCACCAGCGTGGCCAGCGGGATGGTGGCCGAGATCACGGCGAGCGCCATGGCGGGCCAGAAGAGGGGGCCTCGCGCCATCGCCAGCGGCCCGTAGAGGAGGCCGGGGCTGAGGATGCCGAGGAGCGTGATGGTGGCGGCCCCGATGTAGGCCAGCACCACCAGCCCGTAGGAGCGCTGGGCGGTGACGTCGTAGGCGGCGTGGAGGAAGCCGGCGGCGGTGAAGGCCCCCACGGCCGCCAGCCGCTCCCCCAGCGGCGCAACCCTGGGGAAGGAGATGCACAGCAGCACGCCCGACCACACGCCGATGGTGAGGCAGTAGATCGCCAGCCCCCGCGCGTTCCGCCCCCGCAGCGCCGCGGTGAAGAAGAGCAGGAACGCCACCGAGAGCACCGGCACCAGGCTGTACGCGTAGAGCGGACCCATCGGGCTTCCGCTCCGCAGCCTACCCCGCCGCGGCCATCAGTCCTTCGGTGACGTCCTCCACGCTGTCCGCGACCTCCTTGAACAGCTGCACCACCTCCGCGTCCGGGCGGCCGGCGAAGCGGAGGAGCTTGAGGCGGGAGCTCATCTCCTCCAGCTTGAGGGCGATCTTCTCCAGGTCCTCCAGCGTCCGCTCGCGGATGCCGTGCAGCCGTTCGATGTTGCGCGCCCGGACGACCAGGCTCTGGTAGCGCGCGTCCGACTCCGGGATGCCCCGGGCGGAGATGCGCGAGAGCGCCTCCCGCGCCGCGGCCAGGTCGAACTCCTCCGTGCCCAAAAGCGCGTCGATCTCCTTCACCCGCCGCTCCATCTCCGCCACCTGCCCCGTCACCAGCCGCACCCGCGCCACCTCCGGCGCCACCGCCTGCGCCACCCCCTCCACCTGCGCCAGCGCCTCCAGCAGCCTCGCCTGCGCCGCCTGCATCCGGTCGCCCAGCGACGACGCGTCCGGCGACCCGGCCCGCCGCGGCTCCCGCGCCCGCTCCGGCGCCAGCAGCGAGGGCGCGTACAGCGGCCAGAACGCGGCCCCCATCACGAACAGCGCCACCCGCGCCGGCGGCGACCCGTCCGCGCTCCGCAGCACCAGCGCGGTGGCCACCGCCAGCCCGATCAGCCCGTAGATGATGCCCGTCTCCAGCACTCCCATGGCGCACCCTCCTCCTTCACAGCCACTGGCCGAACCACTCGCCCGCGCGGTAGAGCGCCACCGGCGCGATGGCGGTGAACAGCGCGCCCCAGGCGAGCACCATCCGCCGCACGAAGTTGCCCCGGCGCTGGTGCGTCACCGGCAGCACGTCCACCATCGACCGGAACGCCTGGTACACCGCTCCGACCCCGAACAACCCCACCGCGAACGGGATGGCCATCCCCACCTGCAGCGTCGTGTCGACGTCCTCGAAGAGGCCCACCACGTTCCCCAGCACCCACGCGGCGTAGAAGGGCGCCGCCCCCAGCAGCAGCACCGCGGTGCTCGCCACCCCGCGCAGCGCCTGCGCGGTCACCATCCGGAAGGACGCGTCCAGGCCGGAGAGCTGGGTGAAGAAGTAGAAGCTGGGCAGGCAGATGCAGATCGCCCCCAGGAAGGCGAGCACGAACGCCAGGGGCATCCACACCGCGGGCAGCCCGCTGGCGAAGAACGAGCTGGGGATGAGCCGGTCGCGGACGAGCTGCGCGCTGGCGCCCACCACCAGCCCGTAGACCGCCAGCCCGACGACGGACAGCGAGGCCAGGTCCTGGATCGCCTTCGGGAGCGCTCCCTCCTCGCGGAGGATGCGGTCCAGCAGGCGGGGGCGGCGGAGCACCAGGTCGAACATCGACGGGCGCACCGCGGGCATCTCCTCCTCCGGCTCCGCGGGCTTCAGCTCGCCCCGGGCCTCGGCGACCACGGCGGCCATCAGCTCGTCCACGGGTTCTTCGACGGGCAAGGCCTGGATGACGGGATAGGTCGCGGCGCTCACGAGTTGGCCCCCCACGCGAAGAGATCCACCAGCACCATCAGCTCCGCGCCGATGATGCCCACCAGCAGCAGCCAGACCACCGCGAACCCGCGGCTGCGGTCCGGCTCCAGCGCCTTCATCGTGCGCAGGAAGACGTCGATCATGCAGATGCCCACCGCGGTGAAGACGAGGACGTTCACCGCCGCGCGCACCAGTTGGTACGGCAGCGCCAACGAGAAGAACCAGCTCACCGGGACGCTGGCCAGCATCGCCAGCGCGCCGAAGCTCACCGTGGCCAGCGCCGCCAAGAGCGTGGTGGACGCGTCCAGCTTCGACCCCAGCGAGCTGTTGATGATGTAGAGCGCGGGCAGCGCCACCGTCCACGCCAGCCCGGCCGCGAACGGCGCCTTGATCGCCCCGGCCAGCATCCCGCCCACGCCCAGGTGCAGGCCCATGGTGAGCCCGTACGCGGCGATGCCGAGGATGGCGTTGGCCAACAGCAGCGGGAAGACCAGCGCGGGCGGCGCGTCGCCGGCGCTCTTCTGGCGGTCGCGCCAGCGGAGCGCCAGCGCCTCCGGCCGGCGGAGCGCGAGGCCGATCTCCACGATCCCTCGCCGAAGTTGCAAAGCGGTGCTCATTCGAGACGTCCCTTTCGTGGGGTTTCGCGAAGGGGCTGGTGCAGCGCGCGTGCCGCCGCGCAATGCCTTGGAAGGACGGAGGGACCACCGGGCGAGCGCCGTCAACGGCGTGGACAGCGCACCTCCGGCGTTGTCGTCGCCGGCGGAGCTACCTCGCCCGCGCGAGGTGCTCGGCGAAGAGGCCGCGGTCGTCGGTCCAGGTGCGCTCGCGCTGGAAGCCGGCGCGGCCCAGGATCTGGTCCACCATCTCCGGCGTGTACTTGTACGAGTTCTCGGTGTGGATGCGCTCGCCCGACTCGAAGCGCACCCTCAGGTCGAGCGCGTCCACCGTCACCACCTGGGCCCGCGCCGACTCCAGGTGCATCTCGATCCGGGAGGCCTCCGCGTTCCACACCGCCACGTGGCGGAAGGCGTCCAGGTCGAAGTGCCCGCCCAGGTCGCGGTTGATCCGCGCCAGCAGGTTCTTGTTGAACCGCGCGGTGACGCCCTGCGCGTCGTCGTAGGCGGGGACCAGCACCGCGGGGTCCTTGCGCAGGTCGGTGCCCAGCAGCAGCGCGTCGCCGGGCCGCATCGACGCGCGCCACCCGGCCAAGAGCTCCACCGCCTCCTCGGCGTCGAAGTTCCCCACCGACGAGCCGATGAACAGCACCAGCTTGCGCCCCGGCCGCGCGTGCACCTTCTCCAGCGCCCGGTGGAACTCGTCCTGGATGGGCACCACCTCCAGGCCGGGGAAGCGCGCGCGCAGCGTGGCCCGCGTCATCTCCACCGCCGCGGAGGAGACGTCCACCGCCACGAACGCCGCCTTCGGCGAGACCTCCAGCACCGCCGCCAGCAGCACCTGCGTCTTCTTCGCGCTCCCCGAGCCCAGCTCCACCACCGCGGAGACCTCGCCCGCGGCCTCGGCGATCGCCGGCCCGTGCGCCTGGAAGAGCTGCAGCTCCGCGCGCGTCAGGTAGTACTCGGGCAGCTCGGTGATCGCCTCGAAGAGCTGGCTCCCCTCGCGGTCGTAGAACAGGTACGGCGGGAGGCGCTTGGGCTGGGCGGTCAGCCCACGCCGCACCGCGCTCGAGAGATCGGGATCCACCGACACGGCGGCGCAGACTGCCAGAGTCCGGCGCGCGCCAAACGGATTTTTGGCACCATGCGTCGAATGCCGCGCCGAAAGACCCTCGCCTCCGCTATCGCGGCCCTGGCCGCCGCCGCCCTCGCCTGCGTCACCCTGAGCAGCCTGTCCCGGCCCGTGTTCGCCATGATCGAAGGCGACAGCCTGTGCAACGCCACCATCGCCATGGAGGCCCACCGCGAGGTGTGGGGCGAGAGCGGATGCGAGGCGGGCTCCACCGGCTGGCAGCACCTGCGCGACGCGACCGAGGCCCAGCAGCTTCGAATCTTCATCGCCTTCTCCGACCTGCCGGACGCGGGCAGCCCCTGCCCCAACAAGCCCGACGGGGGCGCCCCGGTGAATACGCGGCTGCAGCTGGAGCTGCTGCAGGGCTCGGGCGAGTCACGGTGGATCGTCTGCGGGCAAGAGGACGGCGGGATCGCCCCGCCCTTCGACGAGGCGGTGTCGGCGATGCGCGAGCTGGGCCCGCCGCCTTCGCGCTAGCGGACCTTCTTCAGCTCCTGGAGGAACCGGTCCGGCTCCAGGTAGCCGGTGATGCGCGGGTCGTTGAGCATCTCCCCGCGCGAGGAGACGAAGGCCACCGTGGGCAGGCCCTGCACGCCGAAGCGCTGGTAGAGCGTCTTGGCGAGGACCTCGTCGTCATCGCTGGTTCCGTCGACCTTTACGCTGACGAAGCGGCTGGCCTCCTCCACGACCGACGGCGCCACGTAGACGTCGCGGTCCAGCTCCTTGCAGGCGGCGCACCACTCCGCGAAGAAGTCGATCATCACCGGCTTGCCCTGCGCGCGCGCCTGCGCGAGCACGCCGTCGAGCGTGGCGGCGGGATCGCCTTTTTCGTTCACCTTCGCGACCCAGGTCACCGCCGACTGCTGCGGCGGCGCGGCCCACCCCAGCTTCACCCACAGCTCGCCGGTACCGGCCGAGTTCATCGCGCCCACGCGCACCAGCAGCGCCACCGCCACCGCGGCCACGCCCACGCCCTTGAGCGCCGCGTTGGCCGCGCCCTCCTTGAAGGAGCGGTGGACCGCCCCGGCCAGCACGCCCGCCGCCGCCACCACCGCCGCGATGACCGTCCCCGGCGTCCGGCCGAGCTGCGCCGCCACCGCGGCGAACCCCTCGCGCAGCGGCGCGAACCCGTCGCGCAGGTAGGAGACCGCCAGCCCCACCAGCATCACCCCCAGCGCGCTCTTCACCCACTCCATCCACACGCCGCCCTTGGGCAGCTTCACCGCGAAGACGCCGATGACGAAGAACGGCGCGCCCACGCCCAGCGCGTAGATGAATAGCAGCCCCGCCCCCAGCGGCGTGCTCTGCGACTTGGCGACGAAGGCCAGGAGGCTGGTGAGCACCGGGCCGGTGCAGGGCGCGGCGAGGAAGCCGGAGACGCTGCCCATCAAGAAGGCGCCCGCCACGCCCGCGCCGCCCACGGTGTTCAGCTTCGTCTGCAGGCTGGAGGGCAAGGCCAGCTCGAACGCGCCGAACATGGAGGAGGCCAGCACGCCGAGGAAGACGGCCAAGCCGATGCTCACCGCCGGGTTCCCCAGCACGGAGCCGAACGCCTGGCCGCCCTTGGCCGCCAGCACGCCCAGCGCGCAGAACACCGCCGCCATCCCGAGGATGTAGGACGAGGTGAGCACGAGCGACTGCGCCCGGCTGGTCCCCTTCCGCGCGCCGAACACGCTCACCGTGATGGGGATGAGCGGGTAGACGCACGGCGTCAGGGAGGTGAGCAGGCCGCCGAGGAAGACGATGCCCGCCGCCAGCGCCATCTGCCCGCCGGCCAGGTAGCTCGTCGCGTCCAGGGACACGCTCGGGCCGGTGGGCATGAACCAGGGGACGGCGACCACGAGGACCGCCGTCACGAGCGCCAGGATGAGGACTTTCTTCGGCATGCTCTCCCTTGGTTAGTCAACGCCGGGCCGGCATGCAAACCCGCGGGCGTGGATTACCCCTCCGCAGGTTTATGACCGTTGGGCGGGGTTGGTTTCAGCCCGGCCGACCGGGCGATCCCCATCACCCCCTCCACCGCGGCGGCGATGAAGCCGAAGGGGTTGGCCCCGTCCACGGCGGTGACGTGGATCTCGCCCATCTTCTGCTGGAACGCGGCGGCGATGGCCGGGAGCTGCTGGGCGACCTGGAGCTGGATCATCTCCGGGGAGACGCTGTTCTCGATCTCCTTGAGCTGCCGCAAGCGCGCCAGCTCCGCCTCGTGGGAGAGCCAGGCGCGGCGCTGCTCCATCTCGGCGATCTTCACCTCCGCGGCGACGCGCGCGTGGTGCGCCTCCACCACCAGCGCCTGGGCGTGCGCGACTTCCGCCTGCGCGGAGGCCACCTCCGCCTCCAGCCGCGCCTTGTCCGCCTGGGACTGGATCTGCGCCTGCTCCAGCTGCGCCGCCGCCGCCACCGCCTCCAGCCGGGCGCGGGCGATGGCCGCCTCGCGCTCGGAGTGGGCGTGGGCCTCCAGCCGCTGCTTCTCCATCTCGGCGGCGATCTTCGCCTGGTGGGCGCGCTGCTCGGCGGCGATGCCCTCCAGCCGGGCGCGCTCCTCCGCCTCGGCGCGCCGCTGCTTGGCCATCATCTCCGCCTGCAGCCGGGCCTCCGCCACGCGCGCGTCGGCGGCCAGCTTGGCCAGCGCGGCCTGCTCCTCGGCGGTCTGCTTCTCGTTGCGGATCTCCTTCTCGGTGGCGACGCGGGTCAGCTCGATCTGCCGCTGCGCCTCCGCCTCGCTCAGCCGGACCCCGCGCTCCTTCTGCAGCTCCGCCTCGCGCGCCTTCTGCTCCTGCTCCTGGCGGAAGCGCGCCTGCATGTTGGCGAACACCTGCCGGGAGAGGACGCGGACGTCCTGCACCTCGATGGTGTCGATCACCACGCCCCAGCCCTTGCTGGCGCGGTCCTCCGCGCGGCCGACGCCGGAGACCACCGGGGCGATCTCGCGCATCAGCTCCACCGCCAGGCCTTCCTTGCGGCGGGTGAGGCACTGCTCCACGGTGAGGTTCGCCACCAGGCGCCGCACCGCGCCCACGAACATCTCGCCCAGCATCATCTCCAGCTTCTCGGCGGCGCGCTCGGCGAAGGAGAAGTTCAGCATCCGGAACGCCACCAGCGGGTCGGCGATGCGGTACACCGCGACGCCGGTGACCTGCACGCCGACCTTCTCCGCCGTCACCTGGTCCGCGGTGAAGTGCAGCCGCTGGATGGTGGTGGGGACGATGGCCACCGACTCCCAGGGCCACTTGAAGCAGGACGCGCCCTGCCCCGCCTGCACCACCGTGCCGCCGCTCATCCGGATCAGGAACTCGCTGGGGCGCGCGGAGATCATGCCCCAGCGCTTGAGCTTCTCCGGGTCCTCCTCCGGCTTGCCGGCGCGCCACCCGCTCTCGTAGCGCGGCCGCGCCTCGAGGGTGATGACAGCGCCGTTCGACTCGGGCGCGCCGCCGTACGCGGCGTTCAGCACGCCGTTGCGGGTAGGACGGACTCCGTTGCTGTGGCTCGCGTTGCTCGACTCCGACGGGCTCGGCATGGGCATTCGCGGTGGTGGAGCACGGGGCCTGCCAGCCGGGGAGTCGAATCGTTTGGCGGAGTTGGGAGGAGGGCCCGGGAGGGTTGATCCGTCGCGGGGCGCGCCGCTCCAGGCTGGAACGGAGACGCTTGCACCCGGGCACCCACAGGAGCATCAAAGGGGCGTGCCCGCGCCCCGCTCGGTGTACCTGGACAACCACGCCACCACGCCCGTCGACCCGCGGGTGCGGGAGGCGATGCTGCCCTTCCTCGGGGAGCAGTTCGGCAACGCGGCGTCGCGCAGCCACGCCTTCGGGTGGGCGGCGGAGGCGGCGGTCGAGAAGGCGCGCGAACAGGTGGCGGCCCTGATCGGCGCCCAGGCGCGGGAGATCGTCTTCACCTCCGGCGCCACCGAGTCCAACAACCTCGCCATCAAGGGCGCGGTGGAGCTGTACCGCAGCCGCGGGGACGGGGTGGTGACGCTGAGGACGGAGCACAAGTCGGTGCTCGACGTCTGCAAGCGGCTGGAGCACGAGCGCGAGGAGCACCTGCGCGGGTTGCGGAAGCTGCGGTTGATGCAGCTGGCCGGGGAGGCGGTGACGGAGGAGAACGCGGCCGCGCTGGCGGAGCGGTTCAAGCTGGAGGAGGACCCGTGGCCGGCGAGGTGGGCGGAGGCGGCGCCGGCGGGCGCGCGGGTGACGTTCGTGCAGGTGGGGAGGGATGGGGTGGTGGACCTGGGCGCGCTGGAGGCGGCGATCGGCGCGCGGGTGGTGATGGTGAGCGTGATGCTCGCCAACAACGAGATCGGCGTGCTGCAGCCGGTAAAGGAGATCGGCGCGCTCTGCCGCGCGCGCGGGGTGCTGTTCCACTGCGACGCGGTGCAGGGGGTGGGGAAGGTGGGGTTCTCGGTGGAGGAGGCCAACGCGGACCTGGTCTCGCTCTCCGCGCACAAGCTGTACGGGCCCAAGGGGGTGGGCGCGCTCTACGTGCGGCGCAAGCCGCGGGTGAAGGTGGCACCGCTGATCGACGGCGGGGGGCACGAGCGCGGGATGCGCTCCGGGACGCTCAACGTGCCGGCCATCGTCGGCTTCGGCGCGGCGTGCGAGCTGGCGCGGGTGGAGCGGGAGGAGGAGGCGGCGCAGGTGGGTCGGCTGCGGGACCGGCTGTGGGCGGGGATCCGCGAGCGCGTGCCGGAAGTGTTCGCCAACGGGACCATGGAGCCGGGGCGGCGGGCGCCCGGGAACTTGAATGTGTCGTTTGCGGGCGTGGACGGCGAGGCGCTGATGCTCTCGATGCGGGAGGTCGCGGTATCCTCCGGGTCGGCGTGCACGTCGGCGTCGCTGGAGCCGTCGTACGTGCTGCGCGCGCTGGGCGTCCCGGACGACCTGGCGCGGTCGTCGATCCGCTTCGGGGTGGGGCGCTTCAATACCGAGGAGGAGATCGACTTCGTGGTGGGGAGGTTGGCGGAGCGGGTACAGGCGCTGAGAGAGCTACGAGCGGGAGAGACGCGATGAGCGAGGCTGGGGTGACTGAGGTGGCGGGAGCGAGTGGGGCGGGTGGAGCGACTGGACCGGCCGGGTTGACGATCTCGGACGCGGCGGTGACGCGCCTGAAGGCGATGTACCAGGAGCTGAAGGCGGCGCCGGAGTCGGGGATGCGGATCGCGGTGAAGGGGGGCGGGTGCTCAGGGCTGAGCTACCACATGGACTGGGCGCCGGCCCCGAAGGAGCGGGACAAGGTCTTCGAGCGCGACGGCGTGCGCGTGTTCGTGGACGGCAAGAGCATGCTGTACCTCAAGGGGAGCGAGCTGACCTTCGAGGCCAGCCTGATGGCGTCGCTGTTCAAGCTCCACAACCCGAACGCGAAGACGCAGTGCGGGTGCGGCGAGAGCTTCTCGGTGTAGGTGCCAAGGCGCACGCCGCATAAGTCCGGAAGCCGCGCCGGCGCGTAACCCTTTTCTTGGCGGGTGCGTAATCCCCGCGTTGCCGGGGTCGCGGGGGAAATGCGGCCGCGGGCGACTTGCACACTCTCGAACAGCTCAAGGAAGGGAAACGAAATGCGATTCGGATGGACTCGTGTTGTCGGCGCTCTGGTGGTCCTCATCACCGCTTGCACCTCCGGACAGATCGGCCCCAAGGGCGACACCGGCGCGGTCGGCGCGACCGGCGCGACTGGGCCGCAGGGGATCCAGGGCGTGGCTGGCCCGGCTGGTCCGGCGGGTCCGCAGGGGCCGGCCGGCCCGCAGCTGGCGATGCCCGGCGTCTACACGCTGAGCAATGAGGCGGCGGGGAACGCGGTCGTGGCGTACACGCGCGCGACTAACGGCAACCTGACCCGGCGCGGGATGTTCGCCGCCACCGGCGAGGGCCTGGGCAGCGGGCTGAGCAGCCAGGGCGCGCTGGTGTTCCAGGCGAGCACGCAGCGGCTCTTCGGCGTGAACGCGGGCGACAACACCTTCTCGATGTACCAGCTGGCCGCGGACGGCTCGCTCACCGAGCTGGCGAAGATTGGGTCGGGCGGCGTGAAGCCCACCAGCATCACCGTCTCCGGTTCGTACGTGTACGTGGTGAATGCGGGCAGCGCGAGCAGCGCCGCCAACATCTCCGGCTTCATGGTGAGCGGGAACACCCTGTCGGCGATCGCCAGCTCCACGCAGCCGCTGAGCACGGCGCAGCCCAACCCTGGGCAGATCGGCTTCACCCCGGACGGGAAGTTCCTGGTGGTGACGGAGAAGGGCCCCGCCAAGCTGGACGTGTTCCCGGTGACCAACGGCGTGGCGGCGGCGGCGAAGGTGCAGACCTCGTCCGGCCTGACCCCGTTCGCCTTCGTGTTCAGCCCGGAGGGGTACCTGGTGGTGGCCGAGGTGGGCGCGGGCGGCGGTCCGACCTCCTCCGTGAGCTCCTACGGCATCGGCACTGACGGGACGCTGACCACGATCACCGCGTCGCTGGCCACCAACCAGGCGGCGGCGTGCTGGGTCGCCATCGCGGGCGGCACCGCCTACGTGGCCAACGCCGGCAGCGCGAATCTCAGCGTGGTCAACGTGGACATGCAGGGCAACCTGACCCTCAACGGGTCGCCGGTCGCCGCAGGCACCGCCCCGATCGACCTCGCGGTCTCCCCGGACAACGGGTTCCTGTACTCGCTGGCCGGCGGCTCGCACGACATCCACATCTACGAGGTGAACGCGGACGGCACGCTGAGCCCGAAGGGCATTCTGGCCAACGTCACCCAGCGCGCGGCGGGGTTGGTGGTCCGGTAGCTCTGGCTCGGGGCTTGAGCTCCTGCGGTACGGCGGCGCGGTGGCCTACGGAGGGCCGCCGCGCCGCCGGCTTTTTGGTGAGTGGGGAGAGGCGCTGGACAGGTGCGGGGCGCGGCGTGGATCCTGCGCGTCTTGGGTTCGGAAGTCCTACTCGTCGACGGGAGTGTCCTGGAGAGCATCGCGCGCCTCCACCAGCCGAGCGGCGCGTTCAAGGATGAGCTGCGCGCGGTGGGGTTCGATGTGGACCGGCCGGAGATGCGCTACCCATCCGGGATCTTGCTGGCGATGCTGGACGTGTGCGCGAAGCACCGGTACCCGGACCTGCCCCGGGAGGACGCGCACCGGCAGATCGGCCAGAAGTTCGTAGCCCTCTTCTTCGGGACGTTCCTGGGGAAGGTGGCGGGGACGCTCCTGCATGCGCTGGGCGTGAAGCGGTTCCTACTGCGGTTACCCAAGGTTGCCGCGATGATCACCGCGGGCCTGGAGATTCAGTCGGAGCAGGTGGCGCCGGGGGAGATCCGGCTGGTGTTCAGGGGTCCCGAAACCATGTCTGCGGAGTACACCCTCGGCGCCGTCGAGGGCGCCGCGCTGGCAGCCAAGTTCGCCATGCAGTCGGAGATCGTCCGCCGACAGCCGGGAGAGTTCGAGTTCCGGATCACGGGAATCGGCTGAAAAGGCGACTGCGGCACTATGCTGCGCGCCCCTATGACCCCACCGCGTCCGCCCGTCCACCCTGCCGTCGCGACCAAGCAGGCCGAGTTCCACGCCGACCTCGTCGAGGAGGTGGCGAAGGCCGCCGCTACCGAGAAGGTGGTGG
>Ga0268264_10004767_pt1 | contig 11512 bp, 11 predicted proteins | sample KBSSwiS32_FD_190357 | JGI IMG/M metagenome (GOLD analysis project Ga0268264, IMG submission 190357) | Switchgrass rhizosphere microbial communities from Kellogg Biological Station, Michigan, USA - KBS Switchgrass S3-2 (SPAdes) (version 2) | ecosystem: Host-associated > Plants > Roots >... | reverse complement strand
GGGCTATCTCGATGGGTACGGTGACAAATTTTTCCACCTCTTCGGCGCTGCGGCCGGGCCATTGTGTGATGAGGGTGATCTCGGTGTTGGTGACATCGGGGAATGCCTCGATGGACATGTCGTGAAAGACGATGATACCTGTGATGACGAGCAGCAGGGTGGTAAAGAAAATAAAATATTTATTCTTCAGCGAAAAAGCCAGGATACACTTGAGCACTTTGTTCATAGTAGCATTTTTGGGGCATGTAGACGTGACAGCCTAGGCGGCCTGCGCGTTTGGGACGTGGCAATCACTGCCATGACCTTGCCGGATCAAGGAAATAAAGTGAAAAGAAGCTGTGGAATATGCGTTAGCACTCGGGTGGAGGGGAGAGGATGTCTATGCAGCAGGAGGAAGGCGGCTGGCTTGTTGTCTCGACAGGCTGTATATGGGATCTTTTCCATTGCGCCATTGGCGGCGGAAAGCTATGCTGTACATCAATGCTCCATGAGAAGCTTTTGTTAAGCCCTTTGAGGTTGATATTGCCTGTGTAGGTAAAGGCGTCCTGGTTGCCTTTTTTCCACTCCACCACCCATTCGACGATGGTCTCGGTGGGATCATGGCTGCTGAAGCAGGTGCGGTCCATGTACGACTCGCTGCAGATGCTGAGGTTGAGCAATTGCAGGAGCAGAGCGATGATCAGCGATTGACGGGCTATGAACAGGACCTTTTTCATCATAACGGACCGGAGGTTCGTTGTGCGGCAAATGTAGACACTATGAACGGCTGTTCGTGTTAATATCGCATTAAACGGATGTTAATGCGTCCCGTCCTGGTGTTGGAGCGGGCCTGGGACCCGACCTGTCGGAGGGCGCGCTATTTAGGTTTGTATTTTGCCTCTTCGAGGATACGGCGGACTGGAGTGCGCATGAGCGCATCTGGAGTGATGTCGTTGTGCAGCTGTACATATTTTTTTACGATCTGCCAGCCGACCCATGTGCCGACATTGCCGGGAGACGCATCGGGCATTCCAAGTGTTTTGGGGCCTTCACCGATGTAATTCTTTATGATGTCTGGATCTACGGTGTAGAGGTCGGTGTTTTGCAGAAAATAATTCCATAGGCCTACTTCACTGGTGGAGCACCATTTGAGCTGTGCATTCGTGAAACCGGTGATGATGCTGTCGGGTGCAGATGGGAGGAGCTTGCCGGACAACCACCAATATCTTCCTCTTGTGATCATCTGCTCGATCATGGGACGGCCATCGCTGCTGTCGGGAAAAATATCCTGTGCGAGGACGGTGATACAGTTAGGGGTGATGTATTGGGGCTCAAATCTGCGGGAGATATAAACGGGATACATATCCTGTCCCTTTCCGCTGAGATAAAAGGAGAAGTTGCTGCCGGCATAGGATTGCAGACCGATGGCAAGCGCATATCTTGTGATGGCGACACCGGGTGCGTCAAAGGGGCCGATATAGGTTACTACTTTTTGGGGAAGGGTATATTTAGGGAAGTAATATTTTACATAACGAAAGCCTTCGGTGAGCTCTTTTTCCAGCCAATGGAGGTCAGGATATTTCTTTTCCAGCGAATCTTTTACGGGTAGATAGCTTACGAGGAACTGCCGGCTGGCGGCCAGGGCTATGGTGCTGGTGTCGGAGGATGGAGGTACGCCGAGGATATTGTATAAAAAGTCGGTGAGGAAATAAGGATAGTCCCTGTCGAGCCTGTCAAGACCCGGCTCGATGTGATTGGAGTCAAGCGAGAACCAGGCGGTGTCAAAGCGGATGACCTGGACGGGCTTTATTTCTACGCCGGAGACGTCGGGACCTTTACCGCCGCCGCAAGAGGATAATAAGAAACTGAAAATGAGGGCGATCCCCCACAGGGAGAGATGGAGACTACGGGGAAAGGGTCGATGAGGAGTGTTGACAGTCGTGAGCGAATGGTTCTTCATACTGCGAAATAACGTGAATACCCCCACATTAGTGTAAATTTGTAGTATGAAGATCGCACTGGCCCAACAAAATTATCACATCGGGAACTTTGAGGAAAACACCCGTAAGATCATCGACGCCATCCGGCAGGCTAAAACAGCGGGCGCCGACCTGGTGGTATTCTCCGAACTATGTATTTGCGGCTATCCTCCCAGGGATTTTTTGGAGTTCGAGGACTTTATCACACAATGCTATGCCCATTTAGATCGTATAAAAGAGGAGGCTGACACGATCGGGGTCATTGTAGGGTCACCGGCGCGTAATACGGCTCCGCAGGGGAAGGATCTTTTTAATGCGGCCTGGCTCCTTTATGAAAAGGAGGTCAAGGGTGTGGCGCACAAGACCTGTCTTCCTACCTACGATGTATTTGATGAATACCGCTATTTCGAGCCGGCCTATGAATGGAAGGTGATTCCTTTTAAAGGCAAAAAGATCGCTCTTACCATCTGCGAGGATATATGGAATCTTGGAGACAATCCTTTGTACAGGGTCTGTCCTATGGATCAGCTGATAGGGCAGGGGCCGGATGTGATCATTAATATTTCGGCCAGTCCTTTCGACTATGATCATGATGTGGACAGGAAGGAAGTGGTAAGACAGAATGTAGAAAAGTACAAGCTGCCGTTGTACTACTGCAATGCGGTGGGGTCACAGACGGAGATCGTCTTTGACGGAGGCACGCTGGTGTACGACGCAAAGGGGCGGCTGGTAAAAGAAATGAAATATTTTGAAGAGGATTGGGCTATTGTGGAGCTGCCTGCTCCGGTGCCGCCTCTTTTTGAAGAGATATTGCCGGGGTTCTCGATTCCCATCCATGAAGAGGCTGCAGGGGAAGAGCTGTCAGCGCCCACGGGTAAAGTGACGGCTGTCAGTGGAGCGGAAACACAGTCTACGATGGCGGCTAAAAAAGACGGAGGGGAACCAGCTGTGTTTGACAAGGAAATGCGGGTGTCCAAATTGAAGGACCCCGAGAAGGTGGTGGAGTACCTGGTGAACGCAGAAAATATCCAGGAGATACATCAGGCGCTGATCCTGGGTATACGGGATTATTTTTCCAAGATGGGTTTTAAAAAGGCAATTTTGGGCAGCAGCGGCGGGATCGACAGCGCTGTGACACTGGCCCTGGCGTGCGAGGCGCTGGGAAAAGAGAATGTAAGGGCGATATTGCTACCCTCTCCCTATTCGACGGGTCATTCCGTCAGCGATGCGGAACAGCTGTCACGCAATCTTGGTAATCCCTATGACATCATTCCCATCCGGGAAGTGTACGAGTCCCTGCTGCATACGCTGGAGCCGGTGTTCAAGGGTACTTCGTTCGGGTTGGCGGAGGAGAATCTTCAATCCCGCACACGGGGTAATATCCTCATGGGCATCGCCAATAAGTTCGGCTACATTTTGTTGAATACCTCCAATAAGAGTGAGCTGTCTACCGGCTATGGTACGTTGTATGGCGACATGGCGGGCGGGTTGAGCGTGTTGGGCGATGTATACAAGATACAGGTATATGCGCTGGCGCGGTATATCAACCGGGATGGAGAGATCATCCCTGCCAATATTCTCGAGAAAGCTCCATCGGCGGAGCTGCGGCCTGATCAAAAGGACAGCGACAGTCTGCCTGAGTATGACGTGCTGGACAAGGTGCTTTATCAATACATCGAAAGGAGGCAGGGTCCCAAGGAGATCATTGCCATGGGTATCGATGAGGCGCTGGTAAAAAGAGTGCTGCGGCTGGTGAATACCAATGAATACAAGCGAAATCAGTTTTGTCCCATCATACGCGTGAGCTCTAAAGCCTTTGGCGTAGGACGCCGGGTTCCCATTGTCGGGAAATATTTGTCGTAGAAGGGCCTGGGCCGGGCCTGCCCGCGCCATCGGCGGGTGATCCAAGACTACTTAATGCTTCAATGATAGCACATATCGTACAGAGAAGCCCAGTATAGAGGTATCCTTATACAGCTGCAGCTGGGTGCTGGAAAGTACCGATACGGTGAGTCCGGTAGCCAGTATGGGATCGGCATCTGATTTCAGGATAGGAGGATTGGTATTGCTTATGCTCCAGGAATAGGTGGCCGTCTGCGGGTCGGTGCTGTTGCACTTGGTAGCTCCGTCATCCACTATCACGGTGCTGTCCGTCTTGAATTGATAGGTATTATCCTTGTAACAAGGCTGTATTAACGTGTCGGGATAATCGATCTTGCCATCTCCTGTAAGATCGAAGCCGGAAGTGTCGTATTTCCAGATGGCCTGGGTCATGAGGGTCATGTTGGAGCTGTTGTTGCTGCCGGACTTGCTCTTGCTGCAGGCGGTCCAGATGAGCAGGAGGGTCATGAGGCTGGCGGCCGTCCAAAGAAATCTTTTCATTTTGGTGTAAATAATTGGCTGTTAAGGAATTAATAGTATACTTCTACCTATGCAATTTTCAGGCCAGGGATGGATAGCGGATTGCGGTAGGTCGAGTGGGAGGTGGAGCTCATGATCCCGGAGGATAGCTAGTGCCGGAGGATAATGGTATAGCGTGAATGGTCGCTGCCGAGGCGCTGGTCGGCATAGATAACGAGCTTATCGTTGTTAAGGGTCTGGATCTTGTAATACTGATCCTGGAAATAAAGCACGCTGTCATTATTCTGGAAGGACCAGAAGAACGGGAGGCTGTCGGGGCTGCGGTGTTTGTTCCGGGGGCGGGTCTCTTTCAGGGCGCCGGTGCCGTCAGTCCGGAAGACGATGGCATAGTCTTTTTCAAAACCAACGATACGGGGGTCGAGTGCGTTGAAGCTGGCGGCGTCCTCATCTCCCGTCTCGGTATTAAAGCCGGCCTTTTCATATTTCCAGGGTGAGCTGGTGAGGAGGTCCATATCATGACGGGACGAGCTGTGACAGCTGCCCAGGGTCAGGAGGCTGATCGAGATTGCTAATATGGTCCATTTCGAAAGCATTCAGCACGGGTTTCCATTAGAAGGCAGGAGGCCTCTTAGGTTTAAACTAAGGTCTTAAAAACTTATTGCCTGCGATGATTAAAAACGGGTTAAAAACGTCCGTCCCATGGGTAAAAATAGAGCCGGCCGTTTTTTGCATATGTCTGATTGGACACCAATCAGGGGCTTGCGCATATGTATAAAGACGAGGTTAGGGCTGGAAAGGTTGCCCGGGGGACGGGCGGGAATGATTCCCAAAATGGTATAAAAAAAGCCGCCTGTGCGGGCGGCCTTGGAAATGTAAAAAAGTTGTCGGTTTATTGTTTGGTGAGGGTTGTCGTGCTGGTGGCTGAAACTCCGCCTGAAGTCCCGGTGTAAGTAAGCACCAGGGCCGTGCCATTGAAGCTTTTGATGTTCACCGTATCACCGTCTTGTATAAGATTGCTGCCGCTGATATACCATTCACCCGTGCTGCTGCCATCGGGGTTGCAGGTGGTACCTGCATCGGTATAGATATATGTAGAATCATCCTTTAATTGCAGGAGGTCGTCCTTCTGGCAGTCGTCAATGTATGGCATATAATCGACGGTGGCGCCTCCGGATGTGACGGTAGAGGCAGTCAGCTTATAGGTACCGGCAACGGTTTTCATGCTGTATGATCCGCCGCTGTCCTTCTTGCTACATCCGGCAAGGAACAGGGTTAGAAGGGATGCTATGCTTACAGCAACAAATAACAAGGTTTTTTTCATAAATGCTGGTTTGTGTTAACAAATTAAGAGCGATCCTTTAACAGTGTAGGAAGGGGTTTTATTGCCATAGGTATCATCTTTTTAGGCAACTATTTCCCCTTCTGCGTGTAAAAATTCAAGTTTATGATTATCTGGCAAGCTACTTGCCTCTTGTTTCGTATTTTGCAATCTTAATATTAGAAATATGCTCTATACTGCGGAGGATATCAGACAGTTAAATAATAAGATACAATACCAGGCGGCCTTTATCGACAGGCTCAGGGACGAGGTAGGAAGGGTCATTGTGGGGCAACATCATATGCTGGATAGATTGCTGATCGGGCTGCTGAGCAATGGGCATGTCCTGCTGGAAGGGGTGCCGGGCCTGGCAAAAACACTGGCTATCAAGTCGCTGTCACAGGCTATTCATGCCCAGTTCAGCCGTATCCAGTTCACGCCGGACCTGCTGCCGGCGGACGTCATCGGTACGATGATCTACAACCAGCAGAAGCATGAATTTGTCGTACGGAAGGGTCCGATCTTTGCCAATTTCGTACTGGCGGATGAGATCAACCGTGCCCCGGCCAAGGTGCAAAGCGCCTTGCTGGAGGCGATGCAGGAAAGACAGGTGACCATTGGTGATACGAGCTATAAGCTGGAGGAACCTTTTTTAGTCCTCGCCACACAGAACCCCCTCGAACAGGAGGGCACTTATCCGTTGCCGGAAGCTCAACAAGACAGATTTATCATGAAAGTGATCGTGGATTATCCCAGTAAACAAGAGGAGCAGCTGATCATCCGTCAGAATGTGCAGGGCACCCAGGCTCCCAAGGTGGAGCAGGTGGTATCGATGCAGGAGATCAAAGAGGCAAAGGACCTGGCGCGGCAGGTGTATATGGACGAGAAGGTGGAGCATTATATACTGGACATTGTGTTTGCTACGAGGACTCCGGAGAAATACAAATTAGAAAAGCTGAAGCCCCTGATCGCGTATGGCGGCAGCCCCCGTGCGAGCATCAACCTGGCGCTGGCGGCGAAGGCCAATGCTTTTCTTAACAAGCGGGGGTATGTGATACCGGAGGATGTGCGTACCATTTCCAAGGATGTGCTGCGTCATCGTATCGGGCTCACCTATGAAGCAGAGGCGGAGAGCGTGAACGTGGAGCAGGTGATCGACGATGTATTAAAAGCAATACCTATTCCCTGACCCTGTCAGGCCCGTGCCGGAGGCTTACGGCCAGTGGCACAGATATTAAACCATCATTATGTTGACGACCGCGGAAATATTAAAGAAGGTGCGGGAGCTGGAGATAAAGAGCAAGCGGCTGACCCGCCATCTCTTTACGGGAGAATACCACAGTGCATTCAAAGGCCGGGGTATGAGCTTCCGTGAAGTGCGGGAGTATGCTGCGGGAGACGACATCCGATTCATCGACTGGAATGTCTCTGCAAGGTTCAACCATCCCTTCAGCAAGCTGTTCGAGGAAGAGCGGGAGCTGTCGGTGATGCTGCTGGTGGATGTAAGCGCGAGCTCGCTATTTGGTACTGTGCATGCCCGTAAGAAGGACCTGATCACAGAGATCTGCGCGGTGCTTGCCTTTTCGGCCATCAATAACAATGACAAGGTAGGGGTCATCCTCTTTAGCGATAAAATTGAAGGATATATTCCCCCTAAGAAGGGGAGGGAGCATGTTCTTTATATGGTGCGGCAGCTGCTGACTACGGAGCCCCGTAACAGGGGGACCAATCTGCGGGAAGCCATCCGATTTCTCAACCGCAGCGCCCGTCAGAAAAGCATTGTCTTTTTCCTCAGCGACTTTATAGAAGAGCGTGGGGTGGATGCGACTGCCGGTGCGGGTACTGGCAGACAGGAGGAGCGGTTTGAGGATGCGCTGAAAGTGGCGGGCAAGAAGCACGATGTCATAGGGATCAGGGTCTATGACAAAATGGATATGCAGCTGCCTGCCATCGGGATGATCGAGGCGGAAGACTCGGAGACGGGCGCCCGTTTTTGGGTGGATACGGATGATTACCTGGTGCGGACCAATTATCAACAACATTTTTTTGATCAAACGGAACAGTGTAAGGGCATTTTTCAAAGGGCCGGTTCGGACCTCCTGCACTTACGCACAGACGAAGATTACGTCAAAATATTACAACGGTTTTTTGTCGGACGTCACCGGCCGGCATAGTACATGAAAAGATCGACATTACATATACTTAGCCCCGGACGAACCAAAGGTTGGTGGGGCGTGGCCTTCCTCCTGATGTCACTGACAGTGGCTGCACAGCAGCATGGGGGCCATCACGCGAGTGAACCCGCCATAAAAGTGAAGGTATCGCTGGACAAGCAGGCCATCCTCATCGGACAGCCAGTGCATTTGCTGGTGGAAGCCTTTGTACCGGGCAATGTGCCGCTGACATGGCCGGCGCTGGACAGTCTTCCGCATTTCGAATGGGTGGAAAAAGGCAGGCTGGACTCCGTGAGCAAGACGGATGAGCAGTATTACCGGCAATATTTTACGATCACCAGCTTCGACTCGGGTGTCTGGGTCATTCCGCAGCTGTCTTTTTACTCGGGTAATAAAAAATATTTGTCCGACACGGTGATGCTCCGGGTGAACTATTCCAAGTTCGACCCCAACCAGGACTATCACGACATCAAGGATATCATTGATATACCTAACCCATATGCCCGATGGATCCCCTGGGGTGTGGGAGCGGTAACGCTGATAGCGCTGGCGCTGGTGGTCTGGCTGGTGATGAAGAAGAAGCTGCTAAGGCGGACGGTGGAGGCGCCGCTGGTGGTCCTTACTCCTTACGAGGAGGCAGTGCTGCAGCTGGAAGAGCTGCATAAACAGGGCGCGGGTGCGGATGGGCAGATAAAAATATATTATACGCGTCTCAATGATATTCTCCGCCTGTTCGTGCTGCGGAGGCTGGGTATTGCCAGTATGGCGGAGACGAATGAAGAGCTCATTGGACAATTGCGGCGACTGTCCCTGGCCCGCCAGCATTTCGATGCGCTGGCAGAGACCTTGCGTATGACTGATTTTGTGAAGTTCGCGAAATATCAGCCCGGTACGGAGGATAATGAACGCAGCTACCAGGTCATCCGTCAGTCGGTGGATCATCTGAATGAGATTGCAGAGCCGGAGCAGACGGGGTTGCCGGGACAGAATCAACCAGGCCGGTCAGGACAGGCGCCGGGCCAGCCAGGGCAGTCAGGGAAGCCAGACAAGGGAAATGAATCAACATCAAAAAGCGGAGCATAGTGCTATACGATTGGTATAAAGAAATTCACTTTAGTCAGCCGGCCTTTTTCGGGCTGTTTGCCCTGGTGCCGTTGCTGATCTATTGGGAGCTGAGCAAGGCGGGGAAGGCCCAGGGTACTGTATTGATGTCCTCGGTACGTCCTTTTGCCGGTGTGCGGTCCTGGAAGAGCTTTATCAGGCCGATACCTTTCATCTTCCGTATGCTGGCTCTCTGTTGTATCATCATTGCCCTGGCGCGTCCTCAGACCCGCAACGATGAACAGCTGGTGACGGGAGAAGGCATCGATATCGTGCTGTGTCTGGATATCAGCGGCAGTATGCTGGCTCAGGACTTTACCCCCAATCGTATGGAGGCGGCCAAGAATGTTGCGGCTGAGTTCATCGACAATCGTCCTACGGACCGGATAGGGTTGGTGATATTTTCGGGAGAAAGCTTTACCATGTGTCCTCTGACGACGGATCGGATGGTGCTTAAGACGCAGCTGTCCAATGTACAGAGCGGGCTGCTGGAAGATGGTACTGCCATCGGTTCGGGTCTGGCTACGGGTGTGGACCGGCTGCGCAACTCGCCGTCGAAGAGTAAAGTGATCATTTTATTGACGGATGGAGAGAACAACGGGGGGCTTATCGATCCCAATACCGCCAAAGAGATCGCCAAGTCCATCGGTGTACGGGTGTATACGATCGGGATGGGTACAGAAGGTTTTGCACCTGTGCCTGTCCAGACGCCGCAGGGCGTAGTACTTTCCAGGGAAAAGGTCAACATCGATGAGAAATTATTGACCCAGATAGCAAAGGAGACGGGCGGGTTGTATTACAGGGCCAAGGACAATGAGAGTCTGCATAATATTTATTCGGAGATCGACCGGCTGGAAAAATCCAAGATAGAAGTGACCGCCCTCCGCAGATATACCGAGCAATTCTTTCCTTTCGCGCTGGCTGCTGCGGTATTGCTGATGCTGGAGCTGCTGCTCCGCTGGACTGTTTTAAAGAAATTCCCATGATGGCCCAAGTCTACAAATCTACTGGCAGCTGGTATGTGGTAAAGACCGCGGAAGGCGAAGTTTGGAATGCCCGGCTAAAAGGCATTCTGCGCCTGGATGGGATCACTTCCACCAACCCCATTGCGGTAGGGGATATCATCAACATCGAGCCGGAAGACGAGCTGGAACGAACGGCGCTGGTCACGGAGATACAGGACCGCAGGAATTATATCAACCGGCAGTCGCCATCCCACCGGATGCAGCATCATATTGTGGCGGCGAATATCGACCAGTCGCTGCTGCTGGTGACTTTGAAGGAGCCGCGGACCTCCCAGGGCTTCATCGACAGATGGCTGGTGACCTGTGAAGCCTATCATGTTCCTGCCATCCTGGTTTTCAACAAGACAGATCTTTACCGGAAAAAAGAGGCGGAGAAATTCGAAGCCTGGAAGGAGATGTATGAGGCCGTCGGCTACCGGGTGATCCGTATGAGCGTTGAGACCGGTGAGGGGGTGGAAGAAGTGAAAGCGCTGCTGCAGGGGAAGATCAGCTTGTTGAGCGGGCATTCAGGCGTGGGTAAGTCTTCTTTTTTAAATGCGATCCTTCCGGAGCTGCGGCTAAAGACACAGGATGTCAGCGGGTGGAGCGGGAAGGGAACACATACAACGACGTTTGCGGAGATGTTTGATCTGCCGGCTGGGCCCGGAGGGCTCGGCGGACCAGGGGCTGAACGACCCGACCAGGGAGCCGTCATTGATACACCGGGTATGAAGGAGTTTGGATTGGTGGATATCTCCCGTGCGGAGCTATCGGGTTATTTCCCGGAGATGCGTGCGCTGGCGGGCGAGTGTCAATTCAATAATTGCCTGCATGCGGAAGAGCCGGGCTGTGTGGTAAAGCAGGCTGTGATGGAGGGGGATATTGCAGAGGACAGGTATGTCAGTTACCGTACGATCCTGGATTCCATCGATGATAAAAATTATTAAGGGGCTGCCTGGCCCGGACTGGCGGCGGGTCCGGCTGTCGAGCTCCCGTGCTCATCGGGGTGTACACCTCCTTCTTCTTTTATTTCTTCTTTCAATGGCTCGGGTTCTTTTTCATCTCTCTCATCACCGAGCAGCATTCCCCAGGGTTTGAGGGGTTCGATACGATCGAAAATGATCTTTGTCATCGCGATCACGGGTATGGCGAGGAAGGTACCTGTAATGCCCCAGACGCTCTCTCCCACGATGACGCCGAGGACAGTGATCAGGGCGTTGATCCGTACCTTGGAGCCGACGATGATGGGCAGGAGCACATTGGCGTCGATGAGATGGATGCCGAAGATGGTGCCTGCCACGATGAGCAGCTTAGCGGCTCCTGCACTGGCAAAGGTTACCAGGGCGCTAAGGACCATGGCTGTCAATATACCGATGTAAGGGATGATGTTAAACAGACCTGTGATCAGCCCCAGCAGTATTGCATATTTCACACCGAGCAGCCAAAGGGCCAGGGAGGTGGCGACGGCTACGATGACCATTTCCAGTACGAGGCCAAGGATATATTGACGGATGCGGAATTGTATATGTGCGATGATATCGTATACGGTGACGGCATTTTCTTCTTTAAAGACGGATACGAGGAACCGGACGATGA
>Ga0268264_10004766_pt1 | contig 11514 bp, 13 predicted proteins | sample KBSSwiS32_FD_190357 | JGI IMG/M metagenome (GOLD analysis project Ga0268264, IMG submission 190357) | Switchgrass rhizosphere microbial communities from Kellogg Biological Station, Michigan, USA - KBS Switchgrass S3-2 (SPAdes) (version 2) | ecosystem: Host-associated > Plants > Roots >... | reverse complement strand
TGTTGCTCAATGAATTGAAGTGAACTTCACTTCATGAGCGTTTAAGGTCCATGAGACCTCGGTCTTTCGACCAAGGCACTCGGCCTCGAACGCCCACACTTATCGGCTGTCAGTTTTTAAAGAGCGAGCCTTGCGGCAGCTGAAAAATCTGCCGGAGCAGCAATCAGCGAAGACTACGATTCTCGCACGTTTTGCTGAGGCCTGTCAACCCGTGGGGCCGTCCGGCCTGCAGTGCTAGGGCGCCAAAAAGAGCTTTCGCGCACCCCCGCAGCGAGCCTGTGAGTCTACACCGCCGAGGCAGCAGTGACAAGCGCGTCGACTTGCCCAGCGTCTTCGGCAGCGACCATCTGGTACTCGCGCTCAGGATCATCGGCGCCGATCACGCGTTCGATCGCGGCGGCCCAGCGGCTCGCATCGGCGGCGAGGATGCGCTCCTTGATCGTCACGATCTGAGAGGGGTGCATCGAGAAGCTTCGCAAGCCCATGCCGAGCAGGAGCTCGGTGAACGCCGGATCGCCCGCCATCTCGCCGCACACGCTCACGCTCTTCTCGAGACGGTTGGCACACGCGATCGTCTGCGCGATCAGCTGCAGCACGGCCGGGTGCCAGGCGTTGTAGAGATGAGCGACGGCTTCGTCGGCGCGATCGATGGCGAGCGTGTACTGGATGAGGTCGTTGGTGCCGATGGAAACGAAGTCGAAGTGGCGCAGGAACGCCGGCAGCATCAGCGTCGCCGCGGGAACTTCGACCATCGCGCCGAGCTCGACCGGGCCGTATTCGCGGCCGGCATCGTCGAGCTGTTGACGCGCACGCCCCAACGCCTCGACCGTGTGGCGCACCTCGCTCAGGTGCGCGACCATCGGGATCAGGATGCGGACCTTGCCATGCGCCGCGGCGCGCAGGATCGCGCGAAGCTGCTGACGAAACATCGCCGGCTCCGACAAGCTCCAGCGGATCGCGCGCAAGCCGAGCGCCGGGTTGAGCGCGTGCTCGTGGCGGAGCTCGTTGGCAGACATCCGGTCGAGCGCCTTGTCGGCACCGATGTCGACGGTGCGGATCGTCACCGGCCGCCCGTGCATGGCTTCGACCGCGATGCGATAAGCCTCGTACTGCTCGTCCTCGCCGGGCAGCTCGCCGTCCCGGTTCATGAACAGGAACTCGCTGCGGAAGAGACCGATGCCGGCGGCGCCCGCGGCGAGCGCTGCAGCGGCGTCGCCCGGCTGCTCGATGTTGGCGAGCAGCTCGACCCGCTGGCCGTCGAGCGTCACCGCCGGCAGATGACGCAGGCGGGCCAGGCCGGCGCGGGCGAGGTCGCGGCGCCGCTTGACCGCGCGGTATTCCTCGATCACCGCCGGCGACGGATCGACGATGACGACGCCGGCATCGCCGTCGATCACCACCCAGTCGTCCTGGCGGATCAGCCGGCTCGCCTCGCGCGCGCCGACGACCGCCGGGATGTCCATGCTGCGCGCGACGATCGCGGTGTGCGAGGTCTTGCCGCCGACGTCGGTGACGAAGCCGAGGAACACGCTGCCCTTGAAACGCAGCATGTCGGCCGGCGAGATGTCGCCCGCAACGAGGACGAGCGGGTCCTCCCCGCTCTGCTCGGGCGAGACGACATGGCTCGCCAGCGGCGAGGCCCCGTCTTCGCCGCGCGCGAGGACGCCGAGGAGGCGCTCGACGACCTGCTCGAGGTCGGCCTTCCTCTCGCGCAGGTACTCGTCCTCCATCTCGTCGAACTGCCGCGCCAGCACCTCGAGCTGCGCCGACAGCGCCCACTCTGCGTTGTAGTGGCGCTCGCGGATCCACTGCTTGGTGGCACCGGTCAAGGTGTCGTCGTGGAGCAGCATGAGGTGGACGTCGAGCAGCGCCGAGAGCTCGGCCGGTGCCTCGATCGGCAAGTCGCGCTGCATGGCGGCGAGCTCGGCCGCCACCGCGTCGCGCGCGCTCCGCAAGCGCTCGATCTCGGCCTCGACATCCGCGGCGGCGACGTAGTAGTGAGCGACGTCGAGCCGGCTCGACGCGACCAGCACGGCGCGGCCGATCGCGATGCCTCGCGACACAGGCAGGCCGAACAGCTGGAAACTCATGGAACGATGCTAGCAGCGAGGCTCGCCATTGCGGCCGCTGCAAGCAAGATGCGGCGTTGCACGACGCCGGAGCGAGCGCAGGAGAGGCGCTCTACCCTCCCTCGCCGAACTTGTCGTCGACGAGTGCGGTGAGCGCCGTCAGCGCCGCTGCCTCGTCCTCGCCGTCGGTCTCGATCTCGATTTCGCTGCCGAGGCCGGCCGCCAGCATCATCACGCCCATGATGCTCTTGGCGTTGACGCGGCGGCCGTTGCGGCTGAGCGCGACGTCGGAGCGGAAGGTGCCGGCGAGCTTGCTCAGCTTGGCCGACGCGCGTGCGTGCAGGCCCAGCTTGTTATTGATCCTGACGGTCGCTTTGATCATGGCCGCGCTTGAGCGTCTGGTTCTGGGGCCGCGAGGTCGCCACCTGCATGACGCCCTGCGTCGCTCCGGAAATCGCGCGCGCGACCACCGCGTCGAGCGATTCGTCGACGTAGCACAGCGTGCGCCAGAGCATCGGCACGTTGACGCCGGTGACGACCTTGACCCGCACGCCGTCGGCGAGGCGCTGGGCGATGTTGCACGGTGTCGCGCCGAAGACGTCGGTGAAGATCAGCAGCTCCGGCGCCGCGAGGCGCTCGAGGACCTGGCGTGCCTGCGCCTCGACTTCCTCGACCGGGACGTTGGGAAGGACGTCGAGGGCGGCGAGCTGGACGGCGCAATCCGGATAGGCGTGCTCGGCGACCGCCTTGAGCGACGAGGCGAGCGGCGCGTGGGCGATGATGAGGAGACCGGGCATGGAGGACGTTGGGCGGGTGCGGTCTCAGAGCAGGCGGATGGCGCCGAAGAAGGTGTCGGCGGCCTCGGGACCGCCGACGACGTCGGCGTTCACGACCGTCGCCTGGAACAGCCTGAGACCCTTAACGAAGAATGCCGCCTGGGCGACGACACGGCGCCCGTCGGGGCGCTTGCCGACGAGGGCAAGCCGCGCACTGCGCGGATTGGGAGTTGCGCCGGGCGGCGCGAACGCGCCGAGCTCGGTCGCCGTTGCGGCCAGGTTGGCGGCCGTCTGGACGCGGAACGCGTCGAGCATCGGCGTGACGCCGGCGGGATCCGCGGCGTCGATTGCGGCGAGCGAGAAGATCGCACCGCCCGCAGCGCAGGAATCGAGCCGGATCGGCACCACCGCGGCGCCGACCCGGGTCCTCCGTTCTTCCATCGCCGGCCGACACGGGAACATCAGGGCGACGCCGCTGCCTTCGGGCCGCGCCTCGCGCCAGTCGAACGTCGGCGCGCAGGCGATCGCGGCCATGGCGGCGACGAGCGCCGCGGCGGCGCCCCGGACGCCCGGGCGGCGCGCGCGTGTCTGCATGCGCCGATTATCCGGGGTCGCCGACAATCGCCGCTCGACCCACCGCCCGACGTCGTCCGCCACGGCGGCAGGTCGAACTTCACCCGCCTCGCCGACCGAGCGATTTCACGACATCGCCAAGCCGTCCACTGCGCTGACATGACCGACCTGCGGCCTTTGCCGGCATGACCGACGCGTCGCCTTCGTCCGCGATGGCGCTCGAGGGCGTCCGCGTCCTCGACCTATCGCGCGTCCTCGCCGGTCCGTGGTGCACGCAGACCCTCGCCGATCTCGGCGCCGATGTCGTCAAGGTCGAGCGCCCCGCGCGCGACGGCGTCGCCGGCGGGGACGACACCCGCGGCTGGGGACCGCCGTTCCTGCGCGACGGCGCCGGCGTCGAGACCGCCGAGGCCGCGTACTACGTCGGCACGAACCGGAACAAGCGTTCGGTGACCATCGACGTCGCCAGCGACGAAGGCGCGGAGCTAGTGCGCACTCTTGCCGACAAGGCCGATGTCGTGGTCGAGAACTTCAAGGTCGGCGATCTGGCCCGGCGCGGCCTCGACGCCGCGACGCTGCTCGCGCGCAACCTGCGCCTCGTCTATTGCTCGATCACCGGCTTCGGCCAGACGGGGCCCTACCGCGAACGCGCCGGCTACGACTACGCCGTCCAGGGCATGGGCGGTCTGATGAGCGTCACCGGGCCGTCGCGCGCCGAGATCGCCGACGACGCTTCGGGCGGCGGGCCGCAGAAGGTCGGCGTCGCGGTCGCCGATCTCTTCACCGGGATGTACGCGGTGACGGCGATCCTGGCCGCGTTGCGCCACCGCGATCGCACCGGCCAGGGCCAGGCGATCGACATGGCGCTGCTCGACTCCCAGGTGGCGATGCTCGCCAATCTCGGCGCCGGCTACCTGGCCAGCGGCGTCGCGCCGCAGCGCGCCGGCAACGCGCACCAGAGCATCGTCCCGTACCAGGTCTTCGAGGTTGCCGACGGCCACCTCATCCTCGCCGTCGGCAACGACGCCCAGTTCGCGCGCTTCTGCGCGGTCGCGGGCTGCAGCGAGCTCGCCGGCGACCCCCGGTTCGCGCGCAACGCCGGCCGGGTGCGTCACCGCGCCACCCTGGTCCCGCTGCTGGCGGCGCTCCTGAAGCTGCGCCCGCGCGCCGCCTGGCTCGCCGATCTCGAGGCCGCCAAGGTGCCCTGCGGGCCGATCAACGACCTCGCCGAGGTCTTCGCCGACGCCCAGGTGCGCGACCGCGCCATGACCGTCGAGATGCCGCACCCGCTCGCCGGCACCGTCCGCATGGTCGCCAGCCCGATGAAGCTGGCCCACACGCCGGTCCGCTACCGGCGGGCGCCCCCGCTGCTCGGCGCGGACACCGACGCCGTGCTGGCCGAGCTCGGCCTCGACGCGGCGGCGATCGCCGGGCTGCGAGATCGCGGGGCGATCTGACGGGCGCGGCCGCAATCAGTGAACAAGTTGTCACATTTGTCGATTTTGTCGCGCCGACTGGCCAGTCGGCACGGTGCACTCTGGCGCCCGGGCGGGCCGCCATCGACACTTGCGGGTGGCCTGCAGCGCAAGGAGAGGCGTTGCTCGCGCGAGCCGGCGGCGACGCCGGCAATCGCCGCCGGCGCGCCCTCGGCGTCTCCGTGCGCTCGCATCCCGCCCGCCCTTTCGAGAACGTATCGCCATGTCCCTCGGCCCTCGACCCGTCGACGACCTCGCCGTCAATGACCCTTCCGGTCCCTCCGACGACCAGCGCTGGCACGACCTCGTGTCGCAGGTCGGGGTCGAGATCGCGGAGCCGCTGACCGCGGCGCTCGAGCGCATCCACGTCCTCACCGCGACCGGCAAGATCGATCGCGCCGGCCTGCGCGCGTTGCGCGACGAGGTCGAGCAAGCGCGCCAGGCCGGGATGATCGGCCAGCAGCTGACGCGCTTCGCGTCGGGGCGCGTGCGCCAATCGCACGAGGTGCTGCAGCTCGAGGAAGTGCTCAAGAGCGTGCTCTCGCTGCGCACCCGCGAGACGCAGGCGCGCGGCATCGCCTTGAAGCACGAGCTCAAGTCGGCGCGGGTCATCGTCGACGGGTCGCTCCTCTTCAGCCTCCTCAACGCGACGCTCGACTGGGCGCTCGCCAACGCGCACGCGCACATCGCCTTCACGGTCGACTTCAAGACCTGGCCGGTGCACGCGCGGCTGACCTGCCGGTTCGCCAATCGGCCGGCCGATCAGGTCGACGAGAGCGTCACGACCGAGATCTCGCCGCGCCTCGATTCGCTCACGTGGCGCCTGATCGAACAGACGGCGTGGACGATGGGCTTGATCGTCGAGCGCAAGGACGTCGGCGGCACGACGACGCTGGTGCTCGAGTTCCCGAAGACCGCCGGCGAAGAGATGGCCGGCCTCTCCGCGACCGAGATCGACGATGGCGGCCCGCAGTCGAGCAACTCGAAGGCGCTCGCCGGCAGCCACGTGCTCGTCGTCGCCTCGCGGCGCGAGGTGCGCGTCCTGATCCGCGACGCGCTGCGCAACATGAGCATGCTGGTCGACTTCGTCGGCTCGATCGACGAGGCGGCGAGCTTCTGCAAGGAAGGCCTGCCGCACGCGATCATCGTCGACTCGATCCAGAAGGGCAGCCGGTTCACGCACTTTCGCGAGGAGATCCTCGACGAAGTGCCGGACTTCGTCTTCATCGAGATCCTCGAGCAGGGCTCGACCTTCGAGATGTCCGGGACCAACGGCGCGCAGATGGCGCGCATCGGCCGCGACGTCGTCGCCAGCTCGCTGCCGGCGGCGCTGATGTTCGAGCTGTCGCGCGGGCTCTGACCCGGCCGGCTAGCTGCCGAACACCTTGGCCAGGAGCACGCTGCCGGTGCCGACCGGATCGCGGTGGATCTTCTTTTCTTCCTCGCCGATCATGAGGTAGAGGCCGTCGAGCGCCTTCGTCGTCACGTAGCGGTCGACATTGGCGTCGTCGCCCTTGACGAGGCCGAGGTGGGCGGCCTGGCCCGCGACCGCGTTGAAGCGGTTCGCGAGGTCGACGCTCGCCGTGTGCCGCTTGACGATCGGCAGGAAGCGCTCGCCGAGCGGCGCGCGCGTCTTGTCGGCGAAGAATCGCGTCACCGAGTCTTCGCCGCCGGTGACGATGCGGCGCGCATCGCCGACGCTGACCGACTTCACGGCCGCGACGAGCAGCGCCTTCGCTTCGGGGACGGCGGCCTCGGCGGCACGGTTCATCGCGGTGACCAGTTCATCGACGCGCTGCTGCTGGCCGGTGAAGCGGAGCGCCTTGGCCGCATCGTTCAAGTAGCCCCAAGGGGATGCGAACCTTGGGATTGGCGAGGAATCCGTCGGGGCGGCCGAGCAGGCCGACGGCGGCGACGGCGCCACGCTCGAGCGCAACGCGAATGCCCGACGCGGCGTCGCCCTCGCTGACGTCGGCGGCGCCGACGCTGCGCACGCCCAGCATCGCGGTCGTCGCGACGAGCGCGGAGAAATGTCGTCGTTGCATCGGGAGCCTCGATGCATTGTGCGCGCCGCGCGCTTCAGCGCGTCCGCAATCCCACGACGGCGGCGCCGACGATGAGGAGCGCCGCCGCGGCGATCCACGGCGTCAGCGGTCGCGCCGTCGTCGCCGCGAGGAGCAGCGTCGAGGCGAGCGGCGTCAGGTAGCTGAGCAGGCCGATCCGGCGCGGGTCGCTTCGCTTCAGCGCAGCGTCCCAGAGGAAGAACGCGGCGCCGAGCGGGCCGAGACCGATGACGCCGATCATCAGCAGGTCGCGCGTCGAGAGCGCCGCGGCGGGCTCGAGGAGGGCGTGACAGGCGAGCGCGAGCAGCCCCGAGACGAGGCCGAAGAGGCCGATCGCCGCGGTCGGGAAGTGGGCGACACGCTGCGTCAGAAGCGAATAGCTGGCCCAGATGAAGGCCGAGCCGGCGGCGGCGAGGTAGCCCCACGCGAGGCCGCCGCCCACGCCGCCTTGGCCGCCGACGATCGCGAGCGTCGCGCCCGCGAAACCGGCAACGGCCGCGAGCAGGTGCACCGGCCGCAGCGCGATGCCGGTGAGGAACACCGGCGCCAGCACGACGATGAGGAGCGGCCAGAGGTAGTTGACGAGGTTCGCCTCGAGCGGCGGTGCCGTGCGCAGGGCGACGAAGAGCAGGAAGTGGTAGCCGAACAAGCCCGAGACGCCGATCAGCAAGGTCGACGCCGGAACGCGCCATTGCCGCGCCAGCGGCCACGACGGCGCGCTGCCGACGATGAGCGCGAGGCCGGTGAGCAGGAACGGTGGCACGTGCGCGAGCGCGACGCCGAGCGACGCGAGCGTCGCCCAGAGCGCGATCGCGCCCAGCGCGCACAGCGTGCCGGTCACCGCACCCGGCCGGCGTTCCAGGCGATCCAGAGCACGAACGCGATCGCGAGGACCGCGAACACCGGCTTCCAGCGCGCGAACGTCTCGTCCCAGTCGGTCTCGTCGACGCTGCGGCCGCGGCGCGCGTCGGCCTCGGCCTGCATCGACGCGACCCACTCGCGCCGCCGCGGCAGGTCCTGGTCGAGCGCGTCGAGGCGGCGCTTGACGACGTCGGCGGACGGCTTCGCCGCCGCCGCGCGCAACGCCGGCGCCAGCGCCTCGACCTGGGCATGGGCTTCGGCCAGGCTCGTGATCGCGAGGGTCGCGCCGCACTGCGAGCAGCTGATCGTCTCGCCTTCGGGCAGCGCTGCGCCGCACGCAGCGCACTGCAGCGCGCCCTGGCGCGCCGCGGTCCGGTGCACTGGCTGGGGCTCGATCGTGTCGAGCGGGTCGAGCGCGCGCGCCAGACGGGCGACGTCGAGCAGGCTCGGAATCGAGCGGCACCACCGGCACTTCTCGTCGTCCTTGCCGACCTCGCCGCCGCAGTTGATGCAGTCGATCCGGCCGCGGTCGCGCAGCAGCTTGGCGCGATCGATCAGCGACATCGGCCGGAGCAGTCCCTTTTCCTCGAGGAACTGCGCGAACGACTGGTACGCGCCGTGACGGCGCGCGCACTGCAGCTGCGACGACCGGCCCCAGCGCGACTGGTTGTGGACGATCGACAGCCGGCCGGCGCAGCGCGGGCAGCGCGCGTCGCTGCGCAGCATCTCGTGCGGCAGCGCGCGTGACGCCGCCATGTGGCCGATCAGCTCGAGCAGCGACGGGCCGCTCAGCTGCGCGGTCTCGGAGCCGTCGAACCAGACCAGGTCGCAGCTGCGGCAGAGGTCGAGGTCGACGGCGTGGCCGTAATGGCTTGCGAGCGCCAACCGCTGCATCGGCTGGCGGCAATTGCCGCAGACGAGCGGCGCCTCGGCGGCCGCGGCGGCCGCGCTCACTCGGCCCCGGCCCTAGGCAACGACGCCGGCCGCATGCGCCTGCTGGTCGGCGTGGTAGCTCGAGCGCACGAGCGCGCCGACCGCGGCGTGGGAAAAGCCCATCGCCGCCGCTTCGCGCTCGTACATCCTGAAGGTGTCGGGGTGGACGTAGCGTCGCACCGGCAGGTGATGGCCGCTCGGCGCGAGGTACTGGCCGATCGTCAGCATGTCGATGTCGTGCGCGCGCATGTCGCGCATCACCTGCAGGATCTCGTCGTCGGTCTCGCCGAGGCCGACCATGACGCCGCTCTTGGTCGGCACGCCGGGCGCGAATACCTTGAAGCGCTTGAGCAGATCGAGCGAGAACGCGTAGTCCGAACCCGGCCGCGCTTCCTTGTACAGGCGCGGCGCGGTCTCGAGGTTGTGGTTCATCACGTCCGGCGGCGCCGCCTTGAGGATCCCGAGGGCGCGGTCCATGCGGCCGCGAAAGTCGGGCGTCAGGATCTCGATCCGGGTCTCCGGCGAGAGCTCGCGCACCTTCTCGATGCAGGCGACGAAGTGGCCGGCGCCGCCGTCGCGCAAATCGTCGCGGTCGACGCTGGTGATGACCACGTACTTCAGCTTCAGCGCCGCGATGGTCTTCGCCAGGTTGAGCGGCTCGTCGGCATCGAGCGGATCGGGCCGGCCGTGGCCGACGTCGCAGAACGGGCAGCGCCGGGTGCACTTGTCGCCCATGATCATGAACGTCGCCGTTCCCTTGCCGAAGCACTCGCCGATGTTCGGGCACGAGGCTTCCTCGCACACCGTGTGCAGCTTGTGCTCGCGCAGGATCTGCTTGATCTCGTAGAAGCGCGACGTCGGCGAGCCGGCCTTGACGCGGATCCAGTCGGGCTTCTTCAGCGCCTCGCCGGCCGGGACGATGCGGATCGGGATGCGCGAGGTCTTCGCCTCGGCCTTCTGCTTGATCGTCGCGTCGTAACCGGGCGCAGGGGTCATCACGGGCTCAGGTGGTTGGCGAGCTTGGTGCCTAGGGTGCTCGCCACTTCGTCCCAGGTGGCGCTGACGCCGATTGTAGAAAGGTCGGTCGTTCGGAGGCCGGGATGACCGCACGGATCGATTCGCTCGAAGGGCCGCAGGTCCATCGCGACGTTGAGGGCGACCCCGTGGTAGGCACGGTGCCGGCTGACCTTGACGCCGATGGCGGCGATCTTGGCGAGCCCGGCGAACGGGTCGGCGCCGGCCTGCGCCGGTGCCAGCACGGCGTGCCCGAACGGGTCGTCGACGCGGACGTAGACGCCCGGCTCGCCGTGCACGCGATGGCCCGTGACGCCGTAGGTCTCGAGCGTCTTCACGAGCGCCTGCTCGAGGCGGAACACGTACTCCTTGACGTAGATGCCGAGCCGGCGCAAGTCGACGAGCGGGTAAGCCACGACCTGGCCGGGACCGTGGTACGTGACCTGACCGCCGCGGTCGGTGCGAACCACGGGCACCGAGCCGACATCGTGGACGTGCGCCGCGCGCCCGGCGATGCCTTGGGTGAACACCGGCGGGTGCTCGCACAGCCAGACCTCGTCGGGCGTGCCGTCGTCGCGCGCTGCGGTGAAGGCGCGCATGGCCTCGAGCGTGAGGTCGTAGGCGACCGGGCCGAGGTGCTTGACGATCACCTTGCCCGCGCCTTCGCCGTGCGACTCAGAGCACGACCTTGACCATCGGATGCGTCGACAGCGTCCGGTACAGCTCGTCGAGCTGCTCGCGGCTGGTCGCGTTGACGGTGATCGTCACGCCCAGGTACTTGGCGCCGCTGCTCGGACGCAGCTCGATCGTCGTCGCATCGAATGCCGGATCGAAGCGGCGCGCGATCTCGGTCACGGCGTGGACGAAGCCGTCGACGTTGGTGCCCATCACCTTGATCGGGAACCGCGACGGGTACTCGATGAGCGATTGCTCGGCGGGAATGTCTTGCATGAGCGTGGTATCCATCGCGGCCAGTTGGGGGCGGCCGGCGAGGTTTCAAACCGGCCCGGCGCCCTCAGATCGCCTGCGTCAGCTTGGCGCGCTGGTACGCCTCGTAGAGGCGGGCGTACACCGGCCCGGGCTTGCCGCGCAGCGCGCCGTGGCCGACGCCTTCGCCGTCGAGCGTCGTCACCGGCAGGATCTCCTTGGTCGCCGAGCTGAGCAGGATCTCGTCGGCGGAGGCGACGTCGGCCTCGGGAATCGGGCGCAGGTTGTAGGCGATGCCGCACTCCTCGCACAGCTCCCTGATGAGCTCGTAGCGGATGCCTTCGAGCACATGCTCGCTCTTCGGCGGGCCGAGCAGCGCGCCTTCGTGGACGATCCAGACGTTCGACGCCGCCGCCTCGGTGAGGTAACCGGCGCGGAACATGATCGTCTCGATCGCGTCGCGGTCGGCCGACATCTGCCGCGCCAGCACGTTGCCGAGCAGCGAGATGCTCTTGATGTCGCCGCGCTCCCAGCGGAAGTCGCGCGCGCTGATGCAGGCGACGCCGTGATGGCGCTGCTCGCCGGTCGCCGGCTTCATCGCGCTGACCATCATGAAGACGGTCGGCTCGATGCCGGCTGGCATGACGTGATCGCGCAGCGCTACGCCACGCGTCACCTGGATGTAGACGAGCTGGTCGGTCGCGCCGCCGCGCTCGGCGAACGCGGCGATGAGCTTCCTGCAGCGCTCGAGCCACTGCTCGCGGCCGTGCGGGTTGGCGATGCGCAGCTTGGCCAGGCCGCGGGCGAGCCGCGCCATGTGCTC
>Ga0268264_10004764_pt1 | contig 11515 bp, 9 predicted proteins | sample KBSSwiS32_FD_190357 | JGI IMG/M metagenome (GOLD analysis project Ga0268264, IMG submission 190357) | Switchgrass rhizosphere microbial communities from Kellogg Biological Station, Michigan, USA - KBS Switchgrass S3-2 (SPAdes) (version 2) | ecosystem: Host-associated > Plants > Roots >... | reverse complement strand
TTCGACTTCGGTTACGCCACGAGCCTTCCAGTCGGAAATGAGGAGGCCGGCGTAATGTTCTCTTCTGTTGGCTGTCGGTTCGACGATTTCGATCCCGGATACTCGGACTCCAGCTTGTTCAGCAGCCGCTGAAATAGACTGCAGCGATCCAACGAGAAGGGGCTTGGCCATACCCGTATCAACAATGCGTCGTGCCGCCCGGAGAATCCGCGCGTCCGTTCCCTCTGGATAGACAATCCTTTTCGGTTTCTTCGCGGCACGCTCCCTAAAGCGAGCCAGCAGGTCGCTGGGCATGGACGCTATTTTACGGAATGCACGGTAGAAGTACGGTCACGTTTCTTCTTAATCTCAATTCCGTACCTCTTGATCTTTTGATTAAGGGTCGAAAGGGGAATGTGGAAACTGTCAGCCGCCTCGGTTTGACTCCAGCCGCTGCGCTCAAGCATCTCGATGATGACCCGCTTTTCGATAGCATCCATAATATCGAAAAGCGAACTCTCCTTCGGAAATGAAAATGACGACAACCCGGCGAACTTCGCGGAAGGCGTGAGTACCGAATCTGGCAGAAGCGTCCGATCGATCGTTTCTATCTGTGACAGCACGACGCCCCGCTCGATGGCATTTTCGAGTTCGCGAACGTTGCCTGGCCAATGGTAATCCATTAGAGCTCTCAGGGCGTCCGCACTGATCCGGTAGTGAGGTTTACCATTCTCCTCACAGTATTTCCGTATGAAGAATTCCGCAATGAGAGGAATGTCTTCGCGTCTCTCTCGCAGAGGCGGCAGTTGTATATTGATTACGTTCAGCCGGTAATAAAGGTCTTCGCGGAAGCGGCCCACTTCCACGAGTTCGGCGAGATCCACGTTGGTAGCGGCAATGATTCGGACATCGACCTTAATGGTCTCCACGCCACCCAGTCTCATAAACTCCCTCTCCTGAATTACGCGGAGAAGTTTTGCCTGAGTTTCCAACCCGATTGTGCCGATTTCGTCGAAAAATATGGTGCCCTGATCGGCGACCTCAAAGAGGCCCTTCTTCGCTGCAACTGCGCTGGTAAATGCCCCGCGCACGTGTCCGAAAAGCGTGCTCTCGAGCAGATCGACCGGCATGCTGCCACTATTGACTGCGATGAACGGCTTGTCGGCGCGATTACTCTTCAGATGAATGGCCTTCGCGATGAGCTCTTTTCCTGTACCGCTCTCGCCCTGAATCAGAACGGTACTTCGACTCGGCGCTACCTGAGACACGAGATCGAGGACCTGAAGGATTTTCTCGCTCTTGCCAACGATGTTGCTATAGCCATACCGCTCGCGCAACGCACGGCGAAGGTGGGCGTTCTCGCTTGCAAGGTGCCTCTGCTTGATGGCGTTCCCGATGATGACAAGGAGCTTGTCGTTGTCCCACGGCTTGGTCACATAGTCGTAGCAACCCTCCTTGATAGCCGTGACTGCAGTTTCCACGCCTCCCATAGCGGTGATGATCACTACTGGGAGCGTGGGATCCACACGCCGGACGTCCTTATAGATGTCCATGCCAGACTTTCCCGGTAGCATCAGGTCGAGAAGCACGAGATCGTAAAGATTCTCTTCAATTTTAAGGAGTCCTTCTTCGCCATTCTCCGCCATATCGACGGACAACCCCTCAGAGACAAGCAGCATCTGGATGCTTTCACGGATCTCCGCATCATCATCGATAATCAGGACGCATCCCTTACCCTTAGACATTCACTACCTTTCTGGAAAGCGGGAAATCGAGGCGGAAAGAGGTTCCCCGGCCTACGTTGCTTTCAACGGAAATAATTCCACCGTGTTCCTGCACGATCCCATAACTGACAGAGAGACCAAGACCCGTACCCTTTCCGGCAGTCTTGGTTGTGAAGAAGGGGTCGTAGATCTTTTTGACGTGCTCTCGACTAATGCCGGCACCTGAATCGGTAACGACGATCTCTATTCGCCCATCCACGACTGCGGTGCGCACGTCCAACATGCCACCTTCCGGCATCGCGTCACGAGCGTTAAGAAATAGGTTCAAGAATACTTGCTGCAGCTTACCTGCGTTGCCGGTTACGAATGGCGCCTCGGCAAGCAAGTTTGCGCTGACGTCGATTTGAGAGGTCTTCAAGGAATGTTCCAGCAAGGAGAGGGTGTCATTGATGACCTTGTGGATATTGACAGATGCAAATTCAGCCGCATTGATCCGCGAGAAGCTCAGCAGGTTATTGACGATTTCGGAAGCTCGGAAGGTTTGTGCTGTGATCTTCTCAAGAAGCTTATAACCGGCGTCACCGGGAGTAATCTGCTTGCGCAACATTTGCGAATAACTGGAAATGACTGCCAGAGGCGTATTGACCTCGTGGGCGACTCCGGCCGCAAGGAGCCCGATTGACGTCAGTTTCTCGTTCTGAATAAGTTGGTCTTCAAGACGAATACGGTCGGTAATATCGTCGATGATGATGAGTCGGCCTCGGGCCGCGCCCGTCTTGTCCAACAGCGAGGTGAGTGAAAGATTGACCGTAAGACCATTCCACTGCTGCTTGTAAAGATATCGATGTTCAGACAGGCGGTGCAGGAAGTCCTCAGGGATCGCTTCGTCGATAGGCTTGCCGAGCGTCGCTTCGCGATTCAGGCCCGTCATTTTTTCAAGGGCTTTATTCCAGCCCGCCACACGCCGGTTGACGTCCTCCACGACAACGCCGACATTGATGGATTCGATGATGTTTTCACTGAAATCCTTCAAGTCGTGATACTCGTAGGCTTTCTGTTCGAGAGATTTATAAAGCCTGGAGTTCTCCAGTGCGATGCCCACGTAGTCTGACATCGCTTCAAGAAGGTCCAGATCTTCACTGTTGAGGTAATCGCCCTTTTGGGTCTGGCCAAAGGCGATATACGCGATTACGCGGTTCTTGACCCGGCAGGGGATAAAGTAGTTGAAGCCGAGAACTGCTTCCTGGGAAAAAATGTAAGGCTGCTCTGCCCAGCCGGCGACGAACGGGAGCCGAGCATCCACGGGCATGTCCACACCACGGACCAAAGCGGGTAAAAAGACTTCTGGCGTACTGACGCTCTCGACAAACACGGCAACGTGGTCCACCGAGAATGCTCGACTCAGCCGATCGACAATTCGATCCAGCAGATTCTCTGAACGAACTTCTGCCCCCAGCGTTCTCGCAAAATCCACCAGCGTTCGCCGCACGCTGTATCGCTCACCGTAGAAAATCTTGTCGAGCCAGATCTGAAACTGATCCTTGATCGGCGAAAACAGCAGCGCTGCGACAATCGTTGCGCCAACGCGAGCAACAGTGCTTCCCGGCCACTCCAAGCCCGTGCCCATCACCTGCCCGGTGAGAATGATCATCGTAACAACCGATGCTGTCGCGAGCGTGTAGGTCACGCCCCGCTTGAAAATCGCGTCCGCCTCCGCCAGCTTGTAACGGCAAATCGCATAGCCAAAAGACGGAGGAATCAAAGCCAGCGGGAACACCGCAACATCGATCCAAGCTTCAGGAACGAATCCAGCCACTCGGGGCAAAGACTGTAGCAGAAAGTAGGGAAGCACACCCAGCGTGACACCGCGCGTGACCCACTTCATCTGTTGCCGTAGATCCGGCGCTCTGACCGTCCTGTACGTCCAGAAAAGGACAAACGCGCTGGCGACGAGATAAACACCGAAGTGGAAGTCGCCGGCAGTTTCCAGAGCCCCCCGGATCTGAAGCGGAAAGGCCAAAAGATCCAGAGTGCCGTAGACAAATGCCGCCCACGTGGCCAGAAGAAGAATTCCCGGGACATAGAGAAGAAGCAGGCGTGTACCGTGGCCTCGGAAAAAGTTTCGCTTTGGAAACTCGAGGCAGAAGTGGAGGAAGAGGGGAGGAAGAAGGACATTTGCTGCCGTGTCCAGCCAAAAAACAGTCCAGTCCAGCGTATCCAGTTTGCCGGTGTAGCTGTAGGCAAAGAGTACAAACGAGACCAGGCAGACGTAATAGAAATGCATCACTGGCGCCGCGCCAAAGCCCTTGATCAACACGAAAGCCCCGACGAGCAGGAAGTAGATACCAATGATTTCCAGATACAGGCGCCGTCGAACCAGGCGTTGGTTCGGTGGGTAGATGGTTACGGCTATCGTCTCAATCCGCGTCCCATCACGTTCGAGTGTGTACTTGGCCCTGGAATATACCCCGACACCATACAGGGCTTTTGTGACGTCGGCATCCGTCTGAATGTCGATATCATTGATACCGCGAAGAAAGTCTCCCTTCTGAACTCCAGCCCGATCGCAGGCACTTTCCTCGACCACGATCTGCGCCTGGACGCCTTCATCCGTTTGAGTCCAGATACAGCCATCATCGGGAGTGACGTAACTGCGCTTCTGGTAGATATTGAAGCCGCCGATGGTAAGCAACCCCAATGTCAACAAGGCGGTAGCCACGAATCTGAGAGAAAGAAACTTCTCGCCCATGACGCTTTTGGAAATCGGGATACGGATTATAGAACGGAAGTATGAGTTTTATACAAACTTCAGAAAACCGGAGATCCGTCAAAACCGGATATTGATGCCACCTTTGACGTATCGGGGAGACACGGTAAGTTGAGTCCTTGAAGACCCGAAGGGTTGTTCCAGCAGATTGCGGGCATCAAAAATTGCCTGCACCTTCGCGGGTATCGCGCCGAAAGTCGGAAGATTCTGAGTAATGCTTATGCTCAACGTCGGGTCGTTAAATTCGGACGACTGCTGATAAGGGTCAATCATTCCCGCGGCGTACTTTGAAACCCACCGGTATACAGCCGTGAGCTGCGTATTTGTTAAAGCAAAATCGGTTTTTACTCGCGCTGTAATGACGTGGAACTGCCGCTGTGACACCTCACTTCGGACCTGGTCGAGGCTAGAAGCCACAGGAGAAATCGCGGGACCTGTTGCCACGGTATACCCGAAGCCGGTCTCGAAGCCGTTAAACTCGCGATTCAAAAACATCCGGACGCCTTGGGAGGGACTATCTTTGCCGTCCAATATCAAGAGGCCGTGTCGCCCGTCTGGAGCGGTGACAAACAAGGCCCTATAGTTTGCTCGATCCTGAAAAACCGCTGCCGAGACCTTCGTTGCATCATCGAGAAATCTCGAAACACCCACTTCTGAATGCAGGTAATGCTCAAAGGACGGGGGCAGGTTCACCTGCTCGAAGTATTCCTTGGCGCGCACAGGGTCGTCTGGACGCGTGGGCGCCTGCGTACTCACAGCGACATGAAAAACCGTATTTTGATCGGGGACCCATGAGATTGCACCGCGTGGGCGAATGTAGTTGGTGCTGTTTCGGTCTTCCGCGTGGCCAAATTCAGCACCCTGCTCCGCGTGAAGAGTTTGGGTGATGTAGAACTTATCCGAATAGCTGGCCTGAAACTGCTTCAATTCTTCGGCCGCAAAAGCGTCGTCAAGAATGATCCCTTGCCGAACGTCGAGGCCGATGCGCGTCTTATGACCTTCCAAAGGCTCAAACTCGTATAGCGCGCTTGCGCCCTTCGGGTCCAGGGGAGACTCGTTGTACTCTCCGGAGACGGTCATCTTCGCATTGGCGGGAAGCTCCATAGTGACCGCGAATTGAGATCCTCGGCTGAGGGCAGGCGTGCGCGCTCCAGGATCTCCCTTCGAATAAAACTGCACATAGCCCGTATAACCGGAGCCCAGGCTCCCAAAGACTGGTTCAAGGGCGGGATCCGAGAAGCGCAACACCGATTGGGTGGCTCGCGCACTGCGAAGCGTCCAGACAATGTCCTCCTTGGCATCGAGGGACGCAGATCGCTGAAGCGTTTCGGCAACGCTCATCAGCGTGAACTTGAAATTCGCGCCGCCGCCCGCTTCGAGCCGAATCCTTTCCTTTTGTGAACCCAGGAATCGGGGCATGTTGACCTGAACGACATACTCGCCAGGCACGACGCTTTCGATCGAAAACGCGCCGCGGATGTCGGTAAGGGCCATTCGATCAATACCCACAGAGCCGGCGGTTACGATGCTCACCAGAGCCCCACTCATGAACCTTCCGCTGGAGTCCTGAACCGTGCCGGTAATTGTCGCGAAGTCCTTACCGGCAAAACTCCAAACCGGTAACATCAACACAATGACGCAGGCAACGGCTAATCTTTTCATTTACCGCACCGTAAATTTCTCGCTGGAGACCAGAGGCGTCTGAGCGATGTTATCCGTGATCTTTACTTGGATTGCATATTGGCCCGGCTCGAAATCGGCCATAGGGATCTGTTTCACAAAGTTCACCTGCTGTGCAGCACTTGCGACTTCCCACAGCGGGTCCGACAGTTTCTTGATCTCCTGCCCGTCCCGAGTGATCGAAACTTCAGAGCTGATGTTAGGCAACTTTGTCTTCTCGTCCATCCTCAATCCATACAGCTGCATGAAGACGCTCATGACCTGGGTGCGCTGAAACTCTCGAGTTACGCTGGGACGAACCTTCAGGCTGCCGATCTGGAATTGCTGCGCCACGGCCCGAGGCGGAAGAACATCGATCATATCCGCAAGCACAAGAGAACTGGCCGACAGATTGCCCTCGGGGAATTTCTTCACTTCGAGACGCTTTTCAATCATGCCGCTGTTGTTGCTCTTTGCATCGTTAACGATCAGGAACAAGCTGTACGCTCGGGGCGCAAGATTGAGAACCTTCTGGTAAACAGCCACACCGTCGGAACGAAACTGCGAGTTTGGAATCTGGAGCTCGACCGGATCGTCGATGCGATCGATAATTCTTCCGCTGAGTGATTGAATTCGCCCCTCGATGCGCATGGTGGCGCGCATGTTCTTTCCGCTAGGAGTCGTCTCCTCCTTGAAGGTCAGGTGCTTATAGGGGATTTGCAAGGTGATTGGAACCTGTGAGGACTGCTCTGTCAATTTATAGACGTCCGCACGATAGTCGAACGGCAAAGAATTGACGGCAAGTCTCTGGTTGATACTCGCCTCGAGATCCTTAAATTTCACCGCAGGCGGCGTGAGGATCTTGTAATAGGTATCCAGACGATCGAAATCCGATGTTCGGACATCCTGACCAAAAGGATCTCCGGCCTTAGCGAAGTCTCGATTCAGGCGATCCGCCTTATCCAGGCCAAGCTGTTCTTCTCTGTCCGTCAAACCAACGCCAGGGACGTGGAGTAGAGCATCTTTCTCAGCGGGATCGAACGTGAGGTGGTACTCGCCGCTCATTGTGGTGTCGACAAATTCAAGGATGACCTCTGGGCCGATATTATCGATGTGCCGATAGCGCCACTTTTCAAACGGGAATGTGCTTGTCCGTCCGCCACCTTCGTCCGTTGGCCTCAAATAGGTTCCACCCATCGCATGCGTTTCGATTTCATCCGGCTCTCCATGCATGATGAGAATTCGTCCCCGATCCGTCCTCCAGCCGGGAATTCCAGACGTGTACTTTTCATTGGCCATTTGGATACGTCTGAAATAGTCGTCTTTGTACTCGTTATCGGGCGTTTCCGGACTAGGGTCGCGCCGAAGCCAGAACTGTTCGATAAAGTTCTCCCGCTCTTCGTCCGTCTTGAGACCCTTGAACGCCTTCTCCTCTTCAGGATCGATAATGTACGGAACCATTTCCTCGGGCCATTTTTTTAAATAGTTCCCAGTTTCCTCTTTTTGCTTGGCCTGTTCTTTGGCTTTGTTCGACTGACCCATCACGGTGAGTAGCGAACTCAGAAAGCAAGTGGTGAGGATGAGAAAAGTCCTCTTCCGATTCATAGGACACCTCGGTTCCGGGGGTACGGTTCGTAGTATTAACGCCCGCCTATCATAGCATTAGAGGATTTCGTGTCAACTCTTGGAAGTTTGACCTACAATGCCCGCCATGCCTCGCCAGGTCAGTCTGTTGAGAGACCTGAAGACCGTGCGCTTCAGGGTTCTTTCCGACATGAAGACGGTCGATACAAAAAAAGGTGAGCAAGCGTTTACCGGGCGGGGTGTAGCTCGCACAGAAGCAGGCCTGCTCCTTTCCTGTCGACCCTACCAGAAGGACACTCCGCCAACGTGAAACGTCCTCTGCAGTTGGCGCTGATTCTATTCACCATCGTGTGGTGTCTGGCAATCGTGTCGGCCCCACTGTTTCATCTGGCCCCGGTATATCTATTCTTTTCGAGAATCTGTCACCAGATACCGTCCCGCACGTGGCACATTTACGGGGCACCCCTGGGGCTATGTATCAGGTGTACCTCGCTTTCCCTGGGCTTCCTTGGCGGACTGTTTCTGCTCCGGGTACCCAATGTCCGATGGCTCAAAATCTCAATCGCGATTACTGCCCTGGAATGGCTTTTTGCGCTCACGGTAGTGGACTCCGAAACACTGCGTGCCCTAAGCGGCTTGCTGCTGGGTGCAACGGCAGCGCCGGTCATCCGTACAGGCGTAGAAGAGCTGTTTATCAGGGTGAGGACACCACATGAATCAATGTAAACAATGCGGAGCAACGCTACCTGAGGATTCGCGGTTTTGCCTCCAGGGCGGAACCGAAAATACTCCTGCCTCTGGCAGGGCCGCGCCGCAGGCGGAACTCGACTTTCTCAAGCCGGCAATCATGGGAGGCCTTGCGTTGGGGGTCTTATCCTCCATTCCCTATGTCAGCACATGCTGCTGCCTTTGGGCGGCAGGAGGGGGCGCGTTGTCTGCATGGCTCCTTCAGAAACAGAGGCCTGGAGGCCTGAAGTATAGCGATGGTGCACTGGGCGGCCTTTTAGGCGGGTTGATTGGAGCATTCGTTGCGACCGTCATTAGCATACCTATCCAGATGGTCCTGTTGACGCCCCAAGCTGTCGATGCGATGAAGGCGCAATTACAGCAAGGGCAAGTGCCTCCAGAGGTCGTGGAAATGATCACCCGCTTCCTGCGGCCGGGGTTCGATCTTACCCGGACATTGATTTCACTCCTGGTTAACATGGTCGGCCTGGGATTGTTTGCGATGATTGGCGGGATTATCGCGGCTGCGATCTTCAGTAAGAAGACGGCAGAGTAGCTGAAAGGGGATCACAGGACCAGAGTTCCCGTGATCCCCGCTGAAGGATTACCTAATCGAAGTCGCCGTATCCCCCGCCTTCAGGCATCGGCGGAGCTGCTTTCTTTTTCTCGGGAGCGTCAGTGATGCAAACGTCGGTCGTCAGCAGCAGCCCTGCGATTGATGCCGCATTCTGCAGCGCCACGCGCACGACTTTGGTGGGATCGATGACGCCTTCCGCCACCATATCCTGCACGTCGCCTTCTTCCGCGTTGAAACCGACATTCAGATCAGAGCTGCTCCGTACCTTTTCGACGATTACAGCGCCGTCGAAGCCGGCATTCGCCGAGATCATCCGAACAGGCTCTTCTGCAGCCCTGCGAATGATTGCTGCGCCTGTAAGCAGGTCTCCTTCGAGATTCTTCATGAGCTTGTCGATCGCTTTTTGACAGCGAAGGAGAGCAGTTCCGCCACCTGGAACAATTCCTTCCTCAACGGCAGCCTTTGTGGCGTGTAACGCATCCTCGACACGGGCTTTGAGCTCTTTCATTTCCGTTTCTGTGGCGGCGCCCACGCGGATGACGGCGACACCACCGGCAATCTTTGCGAGACGTTCCTGCAGCTTTTCACGATCGTAGTCGGAGGTTGTCTCCGCAATCTGAGTCCGGAGCTGCTTGATGCGTCCTTCAATGTGCGGTTTCTTTCCCACGCCTTCAATGATCGTCGTGTTGTCTTTGTCAATGATGACCCGCTTCGCGCGCCCCAGATCCTGCATCTGAACGTTTTCAAGCTTGATCCCCAGATCTTCGGTAATTGCGCGTCCCCCGGTGAGGACCGCAATATCCTCCATAATCGCTTTGCGCCGATCTCCAAAGGCGGGCGACTTCACTGCCGCAACTTTCAGTGTTCCCCGAATTTTATTTACAACAAGAGTCGCCAGCGCTTCGCCCTCAATTTCTTCTGCCAAGATGAGCAGGCTGCGACCCTCGCGGGCGACGCCTTCGAGCAGAGGAATCAGATCCCGCATCGTCGAGATCTTCTTTTCATGGATAAGGATGACCGGGTCCTCGAGGACGGCTTCCATGCGATCAGGGTTCGTCACAAAATAGGGTGAAAGGTAGCCACGATCGAACTGCATACCTTCAACGAATTGCAGTTCTGTTTTCATCGACTTGGCTTCTTCAACGGTGACAACGCCGTCCTTTCCGACCTTTTCCATCGCTTCGGCGATCAGGCCTCCGATATTGCGATCGCTATTCGCAGAAACGGTCGCTACCTGCTCTTGCTCTTTCTTGCTTTTGACGGGTTTCGAGATCTTCTTCAGTTCCTCAACAACGACTTCCACGGCCTGGTCAATGCCGCGCTTCAAATCCATTGGATTGGCGCCGGAGGTAACATTCTTAATGCCCTCCCTGTAGATAGCCTGTGCCAGGACCGTCGCCGTTGTCGTTCCATCGCCCGCCAGATCGCTCGTCTTACTTGCAACTTCGCGCACCATTTGCGCACCCATATTTTCCCAGCGATCCGAAAGTTCGATCTCCTTCGCAACGGTGACTCCGTCCTTCGTGACCAATGGCGAACCGAATTTCCGGCTCAAAACAACATTTCGACCCTTGGGGCCGAGAGTAACTTTTACAGTATTCGCAAGGGCGTTTACCCCGCGCATCATTGCCCCGCGCGCTTCTTCACGGTAAACGAGATCTTTCCCAGCCATGTCTTATTCCTCCCTAAAACTGCGTTGGCACTCTTATCAAACGAGTGCCAGATCATAGCGAATTCGGACGTTTCTGTTCAACTGATGGTGAAGTATTTATAAGGGGCGGGTCGGATTAGTGATCGTACGCCACATCCAGGAAGATGGCGTGTCGTCCCAACCGAGTCCTTCCGGTGGCTGCTTGAAGTTTCGGCCAATGATGTCGATAAACGGATCGATTGTCAGTGTGACGCTCTTGTCGAAGCTGTATTCGTCATTCATCGTAACGAGCCGCGCATCCATGTACCACTTGTGCTTCCGGGCATATTCGTAGTCGCGCTGAATATACGGTTCGGGCACAAAGTCTTTTCCGAACAGCTGGTAATAGAGTTCGGGATACTCGTACCCCACGGACGGATCGGGGAAGAACCGGAGCGCCTGGTGATAGCGAATAGCCCAGGAAACCTTTTCATCAACATAGGGAGCATACAGCGCAGCACCGACATAGCCGTGATCCGCCTTTTGGAGGGCCATGCCGGTATCGTGAAGGAGGCAGGCAAAGACGACGTGTTCGGGAACTCCGCTCTTCAGAGCGCGAGTGGCGCTCTGCATCGTGTGCTGGGCCTCTTCAAACCTCAGATTGAAGAAGTCGACCAGAGTCGGCTTCGGCGGCATTGGGGGAAGTTGTTTCATTCTGAAATTAGACGAACTTCAACGGACGATGTACCACCGGCTGACACAGCAACGTCAAGCCCCTTGTCCTTATAAGTATTCATAAACTCTGCGTTTTGCTCTGCACCGTCGGGAATTCTCTGCCACGCAAAAAGTTTGTACATCCCCGGCGCGAC
>Ga0268264_10004762_pt1 | contig 11517 bp, 9 predicted proteins | sample KBSSwiS32_FD_190357 | JGI IMG/M metagenome (GOLD analysis project Ga0268264, IMG submission 190357) | Switchgrass rhizosphere microbial communities from Kellogg Biological Station, Michigan, USA - KBS Switchgrass S3-2 (SPAdes) (version 2) | ecosystem: Host-associated > Plants > Roots >... | reverse complement strand
ACTCCACCACCGCGTCGAGGTAGCCACGAATCTGCATGTTGGCCGCGCCGCGGATGGCGAAGTCTTCGTCCTTGTCGTGCGGCGTGTGCATGAGCTGATGGGCCCAATCCAGGAACATCGGCGCCTGGTCCGCCGGCAGCCCGAGCAGCTCGATGAAGATCGTGGTGGGGAACAGCCGGCCGAAGTCGGCCATCACGTCGCACGAACCCCTACCGGCAAACCGATCGATGAGTTCGGCGCACAGCGTGCGCATCCGCGGCTCGAGGGCCTGCATGCGTGCCGGCGCGAACTGCCAGTTGAGGAGTTGGCGGTACTTGGTGTGCACCGGAGGGTCCATCTCCTCGGGAATCCAGCGGTGGTCGCCGATCTTGGCGTTGTGATCGATGGTGATGCTGGAGAACACCTCGGGGTGACGGACCGCCCAATGCACGTCTTCGTAACCGAACACGTACCACTGGTTCATGCCCTCGTCGGCCCGGAAGGTGCTCCGCACCGCACGGGCTCCGCCGCTCAGCCGGTCCCACTCCTCGTAGAAGTCCTGCACCATCTTCGGATCGCGCTCGAAGTTGTAGTTCTCCCGAACGGGGATCTCATCACTCAGCACATCGGTCAAGACATTTCCCCCATGGTGACGGCCTGCTCGCGGGACCCTACCCGCGGTGTGGGGTCGGGCAGCCCCAGCCCAGCGTTCCGGTGCAGATAAGGGGCAACCTCTGCCCCTTATCTGAGTCAGTACGCAGGACGGGGGGCGCCCACCGGCTAAGACTGGTCCGACATGACGTGGATACAGAGCTTGATGGTCGAGCCGCGCCCCGATGTGTCGGCGCGCTACGTGGAGCAGGGTTGGTGGGACGGTTCCACGCTGCAGGGCCTGCTCGACCGCAACCTGCGGGCCTCGGGTGCGGCGCAGTTTCGAATTCACTCCGACGTGCGCCCGTACCACGGCACCATCGCCGACGTCAGGGCCGTGGCCGCTCGATTGGCGGGTGGTCTGCGGGTCGCCGGTTTGCAGGACGGCGACCGGGTGGCCTTTCAGCTCCCCAACTGGATGGAGGCGGCCGCATCGTTCTGGGGCCTCATCGCGGCGGGCGCGATCTTGGTGCCGATCCCCCACTCCTATGGACCGCACGAAGTCCGCCACATCCTCCGACAGACCAAGGCGCGGGCGGTGATCATCGCCGATCGCTTCGGCGCCCGGGACTACCTCTCCGAGTACGAAGCGTTGCGGCCCGACCTGCCCGACCTCGAGCAGGTGATAGTGGTGGGTACCTCCGCGGTGCTTCCCGATTGGACAACATCCTTCGAGTCGATCACCGACGCCGATCCTCACGTGGGGCGAAGCGCACGGCCCGAGGACCCGGCGGTGATCGGCTACACGTCGGGAACCGGTGCCAGCCCCAAGGGAGTGATCCTCTCCCATCGAGCGTTGGCCTTCGAAGTGCCGGCCCACATGGCCTCGGTGGTGCGCAAGGTGATGAAGCCGATGCTGAACGCGTCGCCGGTCGCCCACGTGGCCGGCATGATGGTGTCGTTGTTGGTGCCGCCGGTGAAGAACGAAGCCATTCATCTCATCGACAAATGGGATCCCGGCAAGGTTCTGGCGCTCGCCCGTCAATACGACCTCACCGCCGCGTCGGGTGCCGCCATCTTTCTCACCGGCGTCATCGACCATCCCGACTTTCGGTTGTCGGACGTCCCCAACTACCTGCCACGCGTGTCGCTCGGAGGATCGCCGGTGCCGGAGGCATTGGTGGCCCGGGCCGAGGCCATGGGAATCAGTGTGAGCCGGTCCTACGGCATGACCGAACAACCCACCATCTCCACCGTGCCCGCCGATGCTCCCTACGAGAAGCGGCTGCTCACCAACGGGGTTCCGCTCCTGGGCGTGGAGGTGAAGTTCGTGGATCCCGAGGGCCGCTCGGTGCCCACCGGAGTGGCCGGCGAACTCCTGTGTCGGGGCCCCGATCGCTGTAGCGGATACCTGGATCCGGCCGTGACCGCGGAGGCCATCGACGCCGACGGCTGGTTACACACCGGCGACGTCGGCTTCTACGACGACGATGGATACGTCTACATCTCCGACCGACTGAAAGACATCATCATTCGGGGCGGCGAGAACATCAGCGCCGCCGAGGTCGAGGAACAACTGTTGACCTACCCGGGCATCGGTGAAGCGGCCGTGGTGGCCGCGCCCGATCATCGTTACGGCGAACGACCGTGCGCGTTCGTTCTTCTCCAGCCCGGCGCGGCCAGCCCAACCCTGACCGAGATCCGCAACCATCTGGCGGCCACGGGGCTGGGGCGCCAGAAGTGGCCGGAGGATCTCCGAGTGATCGACGAGCTTCCTCGCACACCGTCGGGCAAGATCCGTAAGGCGCAGTTGCGCGAACTGCTACGAGCGGAGTCGGCCGGCTAGAGCCCGTCGCGGCACCGCGCCCCGTTCGCCGGGCCAACAGTAGGCTCCCACCATGTCGTCGTTCGATCCGTTGACGGTGATGCCAGCCGCGTTCGTGGGCCACGGCAACCCGATGAACGCGCTCGACCACAACCGCTACACCGAAGCGTGGCGAGCCTTCGGCGCCGAGGTTCCTCGACCGCGGGCGATCCTTGCGGTATCGGCCCATTGGTACACCAATGCCACCGCGGTCACGGCGATGTCGAGGCCGAAGACCATTCACGACTTCTACGGTTTTCCCGACGAGCTCTTCGCCGTTGACTATCCGGCGCCCGGCGATCCGCAACTGGCCGAGGAGATCGCCGATCTGGTGAAGCCCACCTGGGTCGGTCTCGACAACGACAGTTGGGGCATCGATCACGGCACGTGGTCAGTGCTGGTGCACGCCTTTCCGGCCGCCGACATTCCGGTGCTGCAACTGTCGATCAACGCCACCAAGCCCTTCGAGTACCACCTGGAGTTGGGCGCGGCCTTGGCACCGTTGCGCCAGCGCGGCGTGCTGATCGTGGGCAGCGGCAACGTGGTGCACAACCTTCAGCTGATGGACTGGGGCCGACCCGACGCCGCCTTCGACTGGGCCCGCCGCTTCGACGACGACGCGGCCGACGTGATGACTCGAGCACCGCAAGAGTTGGTAGCCATCCAGGGTCACCAAGACTTCGCGCTGGCCGCGCCCACACCGGATCACTTCATGCCGCTCTTGTACCTGGCCGGTCTAGCCGCCGCCGCCGGTCAATCGACGCACGTGTTGGTCGACGGCTACGCCATGGGCTCGCTGTCGATGACGTCGTACACCCTGGGCTGCGACGAGCTGGAGCCCGAAGGCCAGGGCGGGGCGCCGGTGTTGCCGAACGTGCCGGCCGACGAAACCAACATCTAACCCGACTCCGGGCGCTCTCGACCCGTGCGTTCTCGGGTAGCTAGGGGGCATCCCACGCCACTCCGGCGGATCAATACGCCGGAGGCCCGCTAGGGGCGTTGGCCGAGGATGAATTCGAGGGGAGACGGGCCCGGGCGTGGTGCTACGTGAATCGAAGCGCAGCCCGCCGCCTCCAGCAGTTCCATGCCGCGCTTGGGCTCGAGATCGAAACCTCCCGCTCGAATGGTGCGCAGCGCGGCCGTGGCTTCCAGCAGCGGATCGGGCGGTGCGGCGAAGCGTCCCAGCACGACCCAACCGCCGGGTCGGCAGGCCCTGACCAAGTTGTCCATCGCTCCCGCCAACACCTGCTCGGTCACGAAGAACGATGGCACCCAGACGCAATCGTAAGCCTCCGAGTCGTCCAAGTCGGCGAGGTCTTGCTGCCGCAGCGTGACCCGATCCGCGAGCCCCGCTTGCTCGACGTTGGTGCGGGCCCGCGCCAACGAGGGCTCCCACCGGTCGATACCCACGATGGTGGCGGTGGGCCACACACCGGCGGCGGCGACCGCCAACAAGCCCACCCCGGTGCCCACGTCGAGGAGCGAATTGATGGTGGCAAGGTCGGGGTGGGAGGCCGCGATCTGCTGCGGCACCATCATCGATCCCCGGCCCCACCCGTCGAGGATGACCGGGTCCGTGTACGTCCACCCGGGGGCTCGGGCCGGATCCTCGAGCAGATCGCTGCTCTGGCGCAGCGCGAGCCGCGCCAACGAGGCCACCATCGCCTGCTGGGGCGGCGCCAGATCGTCGAGATCACCCAGTCCGGCCGCCTCCGACACGGCTCGCAAGGCGGCCAGTATCTCCGGCGACGCCGCTTGGCCCGACTGCTTCAACGTGAGTTCGGCTCCCAGCGCGGCCAATGCTTCCACGGCCACCTGCCAACGACTCATCGTGGTTAACACGTCTTCGAAGGACATTGCTCAGGCTCCTCGCTCGCTCTAACCCTCTTCGCATCATGAACGAATTGCTGGCCCGGCACATCCGTAGAACCACGGGTCGTATCCGCACCAGACTGTCGCCGTGCGCCAAGGGGCCGGGGTTCGGCGAGCCGATGTGGTGGTGGGCCGAGAGGTGGAGCTTGAACTCCTGCTGCGCTCGGTGGCCAATGCGCGCGCCGGTCAGTCCTCGTGCATCCTGCTGTTGGGCGAGGGGGGCGTGGGCAAAACGCGGCTCCTCGGCGAAGTCGCCACCGCGGCCCGGCAGTTGGGCCTTGGCGTGCTCACGGGACGGGCCCCGATCACTTCGCCCTTGGCGTTCAGTGTGGTGGCCGAGGCGCTGCGGTCGTGGCTGCGCGGTCACCCTCATGGCCCCATGGGCCCGTTCGATCGAGGCCTTCGGCTGGTGCTACCCGAATGGCCGGAGGCCGCGACGGCGTCCGAACTCTCCGAATCGCAACTGCGGCTGCTCGCCCTCGAGGGGGTGGTGCAACTGGTGCGGGCGATTGCCGCGGCCGAGGGCGCTGCGGTGATCCTGCTCGACGATCTGCACGGCGCCGATCCCGAAACGCTCGAGGTGGCCCGATACCTCGCCACCGCCGCCGTCGAGGCCACCGTCGTGGTGGGGGCCCTGCGGTCTGGTGAGTCGCCACTGGCGGACGAGTTCGTGCGTTCGCTGCGAGGCGACGGCATCGCCGAATTGGTTCAACTGCGCCCCCTCACCCAGCAGGCAGTAACCAACCTCGTGGCCGCGTTGTTGGATACCGATCCGCCCCCGCCACTGGTGGCCGACATCGTCGCCCGCACCGACGGCGTGCCGCTCCTGGTGGAGGAGGTCCTCGACGCTCACCTGAGCGCCGGCTCGGTGCAGATGTCCAACGGCGAGATGATTTGGCGAGGTGGCATGGCGAGTGTGCCACGCACGGTGCGCGAGATGGTGTCCGCCCGACTGGACCGACTGACGCCCGGAGGACGTGAAGTGCTGGCGGCCGGGGCGGTGGCCGGAGACTTCGATCCGGCGCTGATGACCGCCGTGACGGCCGCCGCCGCCGACGAGGTGAGCGCGGCCGTGGTCGCGGGGATCAACGCCGGTCTGCTTGAGACCACGGGCGGTGCGGTGGCCTTTCGACACGCCGTCATTCGCGAGGCCGTGGTGGAAACCACCGTGCCTCACGTGATCAACGTCCTGCACTCGCGGATCGCCGCCGCACTGGCCGACGCTTCGGAAACAGAACCGACGGTGCTCGAGCGGCGAGCCCGTCACCTCATCGCGGTCGGTGCCCACGACGATGCCGCGGCATTGCTCACCGCGGCGGCGTTGGCTCGGCTCGACGAGCACGCCCTCCTCGGGGCCGAGCGACTGGCTCGTAGCGCCCTCGAGCTGGCCCGCACATCGGCCACGGGCGCCAGCGCCGCCGACGCGTTGGCTCAGTCGCTCGCCGCGCAGGGACGGTGGTTGGCCGCGCTGGAGGTCGACGCCGCCACCAGCAGTCAACACGGCGAGACACCGGCGCGCCGGCACCGCATGGCCACCTCGGCCATCGAGGGCAGCCAGCCTGAACTGGCGGGGCCGATCATCGCCCGGTCGTTGGCGGCGGGCGATGCCGCACCGTCGATACACATCGCCGCCGGACGAGCCGCCATGGTGAGCGGCGACGCCTCGCGAGCGCTCCAGGACGCCCGATCCGTACTGGAGGCCCCGCAGGCCAACGGCGACCTCGACGCTCGCCTCAGTGCCCTCGAGCTGCAAGGCCGAGCCTTCGATTTCCTCGGTCAGCGTGCCGATGCCGAAGCGGCGTGGACCCGTCAGGCCGACGAGGCCGCGTCCGCTGGTCGAACGCAGGCTCAGCTGCGCGCGGTCGTGCAGTTGGGCAAGGTGGAGTTGTTCGCCGGTCGACCGCCGGTGCGGCTGCGTGAGGCGGTGGAGTTGGCGCGCGTCGCCGGTGCCTTCATCGAATTGGCGTGGGCCGAGGAGAACCTGGCGATCGGGCTGTGCCTGCAGGGCGATCCGGCGGCGTCGGCGGCGCTGCTCGACGACGCCATCATTCGTTGTCGCAACCTCCGGCTCGATCAGCTGGCTTACCTCATCGCGGCCCGCGGCGGAGCCGAGAGCTACCTGAGCGACGCCGCCGAGGATCTCTTGCTTGAAGCCGAAACCTTGTGCCCGACGTCGGAGATGCGGCTGCACACCGCCAGCATCCGTAGCGACCTCGCGCTGCGGCAAGGTCGCTATGACGACGCCGTGGCGTTGTGTGAGCTCACCGAGAGCATCAGGAGAGCCATGCCGGGCATCGCTCCGAGCGACAGCCCGTGCTGGCTGGTGTGGGCTCTCGCCGCAAATGGCCGGCGCGATGAGGCGCAGCGCGCCCTCGACGAGGCCCGGGCCATTCCCGATCTCGCCCGTTGGCATCCACGACCGGTGCTGGTGGCCGCCGCCTCGGCCCTGCTGGCCGACGACGAGGCCGGCATCGACAACGCCATCTCGGCCGCCACCGGCGCCATGCCCTTCGACATTGCGCTGATGCGGGTGCTGGGCGCCAAGATTCTGCAAGGCCCGGCCCGAGTGCGGTGGCTGCGCGAGGCCCTGGACACCTACGAACGAGCCGGGGCACCGATCGACGCCGATCGGGTGCGGGGCTTGCTGCGCGCCGCCGGCGGCCCGGTCCCCCGGCGGCGCCGGGACGGCGCGCCGGTAGTCGACGAACTGGCGAAGCACGCCGTGACCGCTCGGGAGGCCGAAGTGCTGGCGCTCCTCGGACAAGGTCTCACCAACGCCGAGATCGCGCAACGGTTGTACGTGTCGGTGCGGACCGTGGAGACGCACGTGTCGTCGTTGCTGGGCAAGCTGGGCGTACGGACCCGCGGGCAGCTCACCGCGTTCAGTGCGTCACTCAAGCAAGGGGGCTAGCGGGCTACAACCCGTGGTGTCACGGATGTGCGCGGCCGTGTGCTGGCCCATCATCGGGCGGCGATCACATACCTGCGAAGGAGTTCCCCATGAATACCGCCGTCGAGACCGACACCATCGTTAACCCGGAGAAGATCGAGGAGTTCTGCGGCCAGCTACTGGGCATCTACACCGGCGCGATGCTGAACTACATGATCGACATCGGCCATCGCACGGGGCTGTTTCGGGCCGCCGCTACCGCGCCGGCCACCAGCGAGGATTTGGCCGATCGAGCCGGACTCACGGAGCGATACGTACGCGAGTGGCTTGGCGCAATGACGACGGGTGGGATCGTCGACTTCGACCCGTCCACCCAGCGGTACTTCCTTCCACCCGAACGGGCCGCCGCCCTCACCGACGGGCCGATGAACCTGGCGCCCATGGCCCAGTTCCACACTCACCTCGGCAAGCACGTCTACCAAGTGGCGCGAGCGTTTCGGGAAGGGGGCGGAGTGCCCTACGCCGACTTCCGCCCCGAGTTCACCGACGCGGTCGACGGGATCACCCGGGCGATCTACGACGCCCACCTCCTAAGCGGCTATCTCCCGTTGGTGCCAGAGCTCGCGGAGCAACTGCGCGCCGGCATCCGGGTGGCCGACGTGGCCTGCGGCACCGGGCACGTGCTGGTGTTGCTGGCCCGAGCATTCCCCGCGTCCACGTTCGTGGGCTACGACCTCGACGACGGGGCCATCGGGAGGGCCCGGGCCGAAGCCGCCGGCGCGCAACTTCCGAACCTGACGTTCGAGGTGTGCGACGTGGCGTCGCTCACGGTGAGCCAACCGTTCGACGTGATCATGGTGTTCGACGCCATCCACGATCAGGTGAATCCGACCGGCGTCCTGCAGCACATCCACGACGCGCTCACGCCGAGCGGGCTGTTCCTCATGAAGGAACCCCGCGCCGGCGACACGCTGGAAGAGAACCTGGCGAACCCCATGGCCCCGCTGCTCTACTCCATCAGCACGATGCACTGCATGACCGTGTCGCTGGCTCACGGAGGCGCGGGCATCGGCACGGTGTTCGGTGAACGGTTGGCTCGGCGCATGCTGGCGGACGCCGGGTTCGTGAACACCACAGTGGAGCCGGCTCCCGGAGACCCCGGCGACGCCGTCTACCTCAGCCGCACCCCCGGCCCAGCGTTCTCGGGTAGCTAGGGGGCATCCCACGCCACCTGGGCGGATCAGTACGCCCGGCGGACGTCCCGCGGGCGCGCGAGCCGGGTCTATGGTGCTCAGCGCGACCAAGCAGGGGGGGGCCATCGTGTTGACGACCGGTTCGGATGTGCAGGAGATCACCGACGTGTTGTACCGCTATGCCACCGGTATCGACCGTCGTGATTGGCCGCTGTTTCGCACGTGCTTCGCCGCCGATTGCCGTCTCGACTACGGCGACATCGGCCAATGGAATGGTGTCGAGGAGGTCACCGATTGGATGATCGACGCCCATCTCGCCTTCGGCCACACGCTGCATCGCATCACCAACCCGGTCGTGGCGATTGACGGCAACACCGCCACGGCCCGTTGTTACGTGCACGCCCTCCTCATGCCCCAGGCCGAAGAAACCATGTCGGTGGAAGCCTTCGGCTACTACGACGACGAACTGACCAAGGCCGACGGGGCCTGGCAGATCGCCACCCGTCGGTTCACGATGGTGCGCTTCCTCCAGTCCGCCGGCTGAGTTGCGCCCGTTCTCGGGTCGCTAGGGGGCATGCCACGCCACCTGGGCGGATCAGTGCGCTTTCGGGCCGGCCGCCGAAGTGTTCCCGCCCTACATCTTGTGAGGGCGGGAAGCTGCCTCACAGTGTGGCGAGGTAGGCCGCGAACTTGTCGAAGCTGCTCTGCATGCCGGCTTGGGCCTCGGGGCTCATGTACATCTCGGGGATGTTGGTCTGGTGCACGATCACTTCGGTCTTACCGTTGCCCAGATCCCGAAACGTCGACGTGGTGGTCATGCCACCCTCCACACCGGGCTCGCTGAACACGATGCGCTCCGGGGGCACGATCTCCACGAACACGGCCTTCATCGGATACTCGGCGCCGTCGGCATCGTTCACCATGGTGGTCTCGAACACGCCACCGGGTCGAGCATCCACCTTGATGTTCTGGATTGGCGTGCTCACTCCGGTCGGACCCCAGAAGTGGGTGAGATGCTCCGGCTCGATCATGCAGCGGAACACCAGGTCCCTCGGCGCGTCGTAGGTGCGGGTATAGGTGACCTCTCCGAGGTTCGTGCGGGTCTCGCTCATGACGGACTCTCTTTCTGTGCTTGTTGAATGTCTTTGAGGTGTTGACCGAGACGATCGAAGCGGTCGTCCCAGATCTTGCGATGACGCTCGATCCAATCGACGGCGTTGTCGAGGGGCTCCGCCTCCAGCCGACACGGGCGGTACTGGGCGTGACGACCTCGGCTGATGAGCCCCGCGTGCTCGAGTACCTTGAGGTGCTTCGAAATTGCTTGCAGGCTCACGTCGAACGGCTCGGCCAGCTCGTTCACCGTGGCCTCACCGCCGGCCAGTTGCGACAGGATGGCCCGACGGGTCGGGTCGGCCAGTGCGGCGAAGGTGACGCTGAGCGTGTCGACTGCCATCGGGTATTCCACCACCTAGTTGATTAACTACTTGGTTGATAATGGACGAAGGGGCCGCCTCTGTCAACCCCCGAAATCTGCTCACTACGCTCCCCGGCGTGGCGGGCAAGAGGATCTCGCGGACCGATGTGGTGCGGCATCGGTTTCATGCCCACCAGCTCGATCGGGCACCGCGCAGTGCCTCGTCCGCCACCGCCGTGGACGTTCTCGACTACGGGGTGCAAGACACCGGCAACGACGGCGCGGCGTGGGCATTGGCCAATCGAGGCGCGCCGGCGGCCCGGCCCAAGGATCTGGCACTGGCGTGGACACTGCGAGGAGCGCCGCACGCCTATCGCCGCGCCGATCTGGCCGACGTGGCCGTGGCCACCGCCCCCTTCGGCGAAGCCGACGCGGCCAAGCGCATCTATGACGCCGCCCGACCGCTGAAGGCCGCCAAGATCCCCGTACTCGACGCCCTCACCGAGGTGGCCGACCACATGCGGGCCATTGCCACCAAGCCCACCGCCAAAGGTGAGATGTCGGGTCGGCTCACCACGGCTCTCGGGCCCGAGTACCTTCGCTTCTGTCGGCCCTGCAATGCCACGCACATCTTCGAGATGCCGTTTCGTCTGGCGGCGCTCCAAGCCGGTCTGGAATTAGAAGCGCACACGTCGCCACCGGTACTGCGCCGCGTTACCGGGATGAAGGCTCCCCACTACGGGCACCTGGCCGATGACGCCAGCCCGCAGTTCGACGTCATCCGCAACTACCTTCGCTTCTTCGGGCCGGGATCGGCGCGCCACGTGGCGGCGTTTGTCGAGGCGCCGCTGAAGGACATCCAGGCGCATTGGCCATCCGACGCCGTAGAGGTATGGCTCGCCGGAGGCTCCAAAGAACCGTGCTTCGTTCTCGGCAACCTCGCCACCCCGGCGGCGAGCCCGCGGGTTGTGCGGTTGCTCGGACCGTTCGACCCCTACCTGCAACTACGAGACCGCGAGCTGTTGGTATCCGGCGAGGCGGAGCGAAAAGACCTGTGGCGCACGCTCGGTCGACCGGGTGCGATCGTAGCCGATGGCGAGATCCTCGGCACCTGGCGCCCGAAGACCTCGGGTCGCAAACTCACGGTGATCCTCAACCCCTGGTCACCTCTCAAGCCCAAGGACCGGGCCTTGGTGAAAGAACAGGCCGAACGGCTGGCGGACCATCGACAGGCGACGCTGACCGCCGTGACCGAGCCCTGACGGGGCGCTCGCCTCGCACGAAATTCTTCGGCATCTATCTTTTCTTGATCGCACGATGCGAGATCTCGGCGCGCTGCTCACGCGACTGCGAGCCAACGTGGCGGCGGACTCCCGTTAGCGAAGACCGGCGAAGAGGTCGTCTTCGGGAATCGACGCCCCCGTGGAGTCGACGTCGCGAATGAAGCTCTCCCGCGCGAACATCGTGGCGAAGATCTCGTCGGGCATCTTGGTGATGAAAGATTCCGCCAACTGACTGGCATGGGCGGCCAAGGCCAGACGCTTGACCGCGACGAACCCACTGGTGTCCACGGTGGTGGTCACCCGAGCCTCCAGTGCGTCCATACGCTCCAGCCATTCGGCGTTCGGTTCGGGCATCTGTGGCAGCTCTACCCCCAGCTCCTCCAGCCGGGCCCGCAAGCCCTCCCAATCACGGCGACGCATGGCCGTGAAGT
>Ga0268264_10004761_pt1 | contig 11521 bp, 5 predicted proteins | sample KBSSwiS32_FD_190357 | JGI IMG/M metagenome (GOLD analysis project Ga0268264, IMG submission 190357) | Switchgrass rhizosphere microbial communities from Kellogg Biological Station, Michigan, USA - KBS Switchgrass S3-2 (SPAdes) (version 2) | ecosystem: Host-associated > Plants > Roots >... | reverse complement strand
GAGTCGTCGCCGAAAAAGTCCGGTTCGGGGGTATAGACGAGATCCGGCGCGGTGCCGGAGAGCGTGCCGTGGGTAGGCGTCGCGGTCAGCGCGAAAGTGAGCGCGTCGCCGTCGGCGTCAGTGCCGGTCAAGTGGATCGAGAGGGCGGTGTCCTCGTCCGTCGCGACCGATTGGAAATCCGCGACCGGCGGATCGTTCACCGGGGTGACGTTGATCGTGACCGTTCCCGCCGCTCGTGCCCGACCGTAGGTGGCAACGAAGGTGAAGGAATCCGGCCCGGAATAGTCAGGGTCGGGGGTATAGGTGAGGTTCGGCGCGTCGCCGGTCAGGATGCCGTGCTCCGGTTCCACCGTGACCGAATAGGAGATCGTGCCGCCGTTGCCGACGGAGGCCGCGAGCGTCACCGGCAGCGCCGTATCTTCAGCCGTCGAGAGCGTCGAGCTGGTTGCCGCGAGCGGGGCGTAGAGGTTGAAATAGCGGACGCCGTTGCCGACGGTCGCGAACAGCAGCGAGCCGTCGCGCGACATCTTGAGGCGTCCCCACTGGAACGCGGCGTTGCCCGGATGGGTGAAGGTATAGCCGGCGTCGTACGCCGCGACCTGCGTATAACCGGCGGTCTCGAAGGCGCGCACCTGGGTGGTCGTCGACCAGGCGAAATAGACCAGCGGCTCCACCGGATGGAAAACGACGCCGATCGGCTGCGCGCCGCCCGAGGAAGCTCCGATCGTCCGCTGTTTGACCAGGTTGCCGTCGGTGATGAAGCAGCCGCCGAACGTGGGCAGCGCGTACTGCGTGCCGTTCGCGTTGACGCCGATCTCGTAGTTGAACCAGCCCGTACCGTCGGAGCCGGACTTCTTGAGGACATTGCCGTCCGAGACGCGGTAACGGCCGAACGCTCCGTCCGAGATGTTCGATTCTTCCCAGCCGATCATCGAGGCGTCGCCGCTCGCGGCAAGCATCGAATTCTGACGCACGTCGTTGAACGGCGGGACGGGAACGATCGTGGTGCCGCCGGTCGCGGGATCATACCGGCGCATGGGCACCCAACCGGAGCCCTCGAACGTGCCTGAGATCAAGAGGGCGCCGTCGATGGCATAGGCCACCGAGTAGGTTCCCCCTTCGGAGAACGCCCGCGTGAAAGTCACTTTCTGCGCCGTGCCGGTCGGCAGGTCGATCAGCCAGACCCAGACTTCCGTCGCGGTGCGGGTCTGGTCGGCCACGGCGAGCGTATTGCCGTCGGGCGACAGATCCATCCCCTTGAGGTTGCCGCCGAGGACGAACGGGGCGTCGAACGTGGCGCTCGCCAGGCGATAGCGGAGCACCTGGCCCGCGCTCGAAACGTAGAGCGTGTCGCGGGCGGCGTCGTGAACCATGTCGACTCGCGACGGCGCCGAAATGAACGTGCCGGCGGCATGGGCCGGAAGCTGGAACGACAACGACAGGAGCAGCAGGACGGCAGGCAACAAGATTTTCCTCGACATGAAATGACCTTTCCGAGATTCCCCTCGATCGAAGCGCGGAGCGCTTACCCAAAGGACACGGCCGGCGGCCGTTCATGTGAACGGCGTTCTCGTCGTTGTGCCGAATCCAAGAAGAAAGGCGCGCTCGATCGAAAAACTCGATCAAGCGCTGGTCGAAGGGTGGCGGAAGTTGGCCTGCGGGGCGTGCTTCGCTACGGCCGGAGCGCCCAGAGCTCCGTGCCGGTCGCCGCGTCGTAGCCGGGGAAGAAGATGCGCTGGCCGACGCCGATGAATTCGGAGATCGGCTCGCTGCCGCGCGGGGCGACGCGGCGGACGGTGCCGTGCGGGGTGCCGTCGGTGTCAAAAATCCCTTCGACGGTCGAGAAGGCGAGGCGGCCGTCGAGGACGGCGAAGGCGAAGGGGGTCGTCACGATGCGGCCATCCGGGTAGCGGAGCAACTCGGTGCCCCCGGCCGTGCCGTCGGTCGCGTAGAGCCGGCCGTCATCGCCGGGGTAGACCAGGAGGCCGTTCCAGAGGCGCGGCGCCAGGCCGTTCGAGCCGAACGCGCGCCCGGCGTCCAGAGCGCCAAGGACGAGTCCCGTGCCGTCGCTGCTCCAGAAGCCGCTCTCGGACCCCGATTTGTAGAAGAGAAGCACTCTGCCGCCGAGCGCGAAGAGGCCGGCCTCGGTCGAATCCTCGCCCATGCTGTCGTGCAGCGGGCCAACCTTGTGCGTGCCGGCCGGCGTCAGGTCGGAGACCCAGAGCGCGGGCTCGGTGCCGACCTCGGACTCTTCGCCCGAAACGTAGAAGAACTTGCCGCCGGCCTCGACGATCTCGCTCGACAGCTCGAAGAACGAAGCGACCAGCGCCGGGTAGACCTCGGCCAGGTGCCGGGTGCCGCCGATCGTGCCGTCCGAAACCCAGGGCTCGAGGCGACCGAACGGGTCGGCGGCGAGGAAGGCGAGGCGGTTGCCGAGCACGCGGAAGGTGCCGCGATCGGAATCGTCGGGAAACGGGAAACTGTCGGCGAAGTCGCTCAGGCGCACGGTGCCGGCGGCGGTGCCGTCCGTGGTCCAGAGCTCGGTGCCGTGTGCGGAGTCCGACGCCTCGAAATAGAGCCGGTTGCCGATCGCGCGAAACTTTCCGGTGGGGAAGAAATCGTCGTCGAGGCGGAAGGTGCCCCCCTCGGTGCCGTCGCTGATCCAGATTTCGGCGACCTCGAATCTCGTGCCGAAGATCAGCGCGATGCGGTTTCCGAGGTCGGCCGAGCCGACGAAGAGCGCCGAGGAGATCTCCGAATCCTCGAACCGGTGCGCGAAGACCGTGCCGGCCGCCGTGCCATCCGACGACCAGAGCTCGGTGGGGCGGTCCGACCGATCGAAGTCGGTCAGGAAGAAACAGCGCCCGGCGCCGGAGCGGAGGAATTGGGGGAAGGAACCGCTGACCTGGCTTCGATCGAGGTCGGCGATCAGCCGGGTGCCCGCCGGAGTGCCGTCCGTAACCCAGGGTTCGGCGCCGTGGACGTCGTCGTTGAGCTTCAAGAAAGCGCGTCCGCCGACGATCGCACCGAGGAGGATCTCCAGCCGGGAGTCCTCGTTCGCCGGCTGCGCGAGCCGCCGTGTGCCGGCCGCCGTGCCGTCGCTCGCCCAGAGCTCGTCGCCCGAGAAGGAGGGGCGGGCAGAGAAAAAGACCTTGCCGCCGCCGGCCAGAAACGACTCCGGCTCGGACGAGCTGCTGCCGGGTTCGAGATCCTTGACCAGGCGCGTGCCGGCCGCGGTGAGATCGCTGGTCCAGAGCTCCGCGCCCTCGGCGGGCGTCCTGCCGGTGAACCAGAGCCGGCCTCCGTCGGCGGTCCCGATCTGGTCCACCCCTGAGCACGTGCCCGGGCAGACGTCGATTCCGCGCGTGCCGGCCGCCGTGCCGTCGCTCGACCAGAGTTCCAGCCCGTGGGCGTCGTCCCCGGCGACGAAAGCGACGCGCGAACCGACGGCGATCAGAGGTGGGCTGAAATTGTAGAAACTGAAGCTCGCGACCTTCTTGGTACGCGACGGAGTGCCGTCGGTGGCCCAGACCTCGCGATCGAAGACGTCGCCTTCGTCCTTGGTCCGGAGGAAGTAGGCGGTGGCCCCGGCGGTCACGAACGGGTCGATCAGGTGGTTCGCAGGGACCGTGACCCCGAGCGAGCGCGTGCCGGCGGCCGTGCCGTCGCTCCCCCAGAGCTTCACCTCGGCGCCCAGCGTCGCGGCGGCGAAGTAGAGCAGCCGGGTGCCGACCGCGCCGACGGCGCGAATCTCGCCGGTGCCGACCGTCGCGACCCGCCGCGTGCCGGCAGCCGTGCCGTTGCTCGTCCAGAGACCGCCCAGGGCGAAGAACCAGAGCCGGTTGTTGGACCAAATCAGATGCGTCGGCTCCGAGCCGCGGGGACCGGGCAAGAGGTCCTTGATCAGCCGGGTACCCGCCGTCGTGCCGTCGCTCGTCCAGGGCTCGAAGCCTTTCGCCGGCGTCTGTCGAACCAAGTAGACCCGCCGCGGCCCGGCGGCCACGCCCGCCCGGAACGGACCGCCGGTGGCGAGCAGCCGGGTGCCGGCCACCCTGCCGTCGGTCACCCACAGGCGGCAGACCGGCTGGTCGCAGGATTCGACAAAGAGCAACTCGCCGGTCGCAGCCAGGAAATCGATCGGCCTCCCCGTGCCGAGCAACCGGACCGTGCCGGCCGCCGTGCCGTCGCTCGACCACAGGCCGGTGCCGGGCGCCTGGGCCACGAACAGGACGCGCGAACCGACCCGGACGAACTGGCCGGGCGAGGAGCTCGCGCTGCGGAAGGTCGGATCGATGTCCGCCACGCGGTAGGGGGTGAGCGCCCGCGCAGGGGCGCTCGGGAAGAGGCCAAGACTGAGCGTGGCGGCCGCGAGGACCAGGGCGCGGGGCGTGTACATACGTTCTCGTTCTCCCATCGTTGGCTAGTCCGGCCGCAGCGCCCAAAGCTCCGGGCCATGCGCGAAGTCGTCCAAAGTGAAATAGGCCCGGTCGCCCGCGGCCAGAATTTGGAGCGTCGATCCATGCGGCGGGCCGGGAAGGTCGATCGGCAAAGTCCCCGCGGGGGTGCCGTCGCTTTCAAAGAACCCGGTCTGGGTTCGGATCACCAGCCGGCCGCCGAGCAAGGCGAGGGAGGTCGCGCGGATCGGCTGACCGGCGGAGTCCATCGCCTGCACGGTTCCCGCGGCGGTGCCGTCGGTCGACCAGAGAGTGTCGAAGTTCCGGTTGGAATACCAGAGGCGTCCAGCAAAGTCGACCGGCGGCACGAAACGATCGAAAGAGGCGGAGCCGAGCACGTGGGTCTCGACCACCGTGCCGTCGCTCGACCAGAGGGCGGTACCGAGCGAGTTGGACGGGCCGAAGGCGAGCATCCGCGTTCCGAGGGGGAAGAGCGCCCAGTCGAAGGAGGTCGGGTTGGAGAGATCGAGCGGACCGGCCGACACCGTGCCCGCGGCGGTGAGGTCGGTGCGCAAAAGCGTCGCGACACCGTCTCCCGGGTTCGCCGCGACAAACCAGTACCGCCCGTCGAGCTCGGCGATTTGGCTTTTCGCCGCGGAGAGCGGCAGATCGAGGAACGGGTAGATCTCGTCGATCGACCGGGTGCCGCCGGGGGTGCCGTCCGAAATCAACAGCTCCTCGCCGCCGCCGGGCGAGAGCACGGGGGCGACCACGCGATCGCCGAGCGCGAGGAAGACCGGCGCTCCGAAGTCGGGGCGGAACGGGTCGGGCGGTACCAGGTCGGTCAGGCGGACGGTCCCCCCGGGGGTGCCGTCGGTCGCCCACAGCTCCGAGCCGTGGGCGGGATCTGTAGCGACGAAGAACACCCGAGAGCCGGCGGCGAGGAAGCGGCCGTCCGCTCTAGCGCCGTCGGGGAGCAGGGAGGCGCTGCCGGCGGGAGTGCCGTCGCTCCCGAAAAGCGTGCGTGCCCCGAAGCCGTTGTGGCCGAAGAGCACCAGGTTGCCGCCTGCCGCCGCGGTCCGGGCGTCGGCAAGGTCGGAGTGCTCCGGTCCTGGCTCGGAGTCGTACGCGAGCCGGGTGCCCTCGGAGGTGCCGTCCGAGGCCCACAGCTCGCGGCCGTGCTCGCCGTCGTCGGCGAAGAAGAACGCGAGGTCGCCCGCCGCCGCGAACGACCTGGGGTCCGAGCCCACGACGTTGTCGGAGTCGAGGTCGTCGAGGGCGAACGTGCCCGCGGGCGTGCCGTTCGAGATCCAGGGCTCGGCGCCATGGACATCGTCGATACCCGCGAAGACGATCCCCGAGGCACCGAATGGCGCGGCGTTGAGCGACTGCCCCTGGCCTGGCGGCGAGACCGCGATCGTGCCCGCCGCGCTGCCGTCGCTGGTCCAGATCTGGCGCGAGCTGTTGGTCCCCGAAGCGGTGAAATAGATCCGGCTGCCGGCCGCGAAGAGGCCCAGCGGGTCGCCGGAGCAGTTGCCGCGGCAAAGGTCGCGCACGAGTCGCGTGCCGGCCGGCGAAAGATCGCTCGTCCAAAGCTCGGAGCCGCGGGCCGGGGTCTGCCCGTCGAACCAGAATTTGCCGAGCGCGGAGATGCCGAAGTGCCCCGCGCCCGAGCAGGTGCCGGGGCAGAGATCCTTGACCATCCGGGTCCCCGCCGTCGTGCCGTCGCTCGTCCACAGCTCATAGCCGTGGGGATCGTCGTAGCTGTAATAGGCGACCCGGGCGCCCACCGCCGCCAGCAGGTCCTCCTGGCCGATGGACATCTCGGTCGCGACCCGGCGGCTACCGGCGGCGGTGCCGTCGCTCGCCCACAGCTCGCGCAGGCCGCCGTTGTAGAGAAAGAAGTAACCGCGCCCTCCCGCGGCGGTGATCGGCGCCCCGGCGTTGGGGAGGATCGCCAGGCGCCGAGTGCCGGCGGGGGTGCCGTCGCTCGCCCACAGCTCGCTCCCGGACTGGTACAGCAGACGCCCCCCGACGAGGGTCATGAACCGGCCGTCGCGCGAGGAGCCGAGCCGATGAGTCCCTCCCGGCTGCCCGTCGCTCGAAAACAGGGCGCCCGAAACCGACGGCAGATCGGCGAAGAAGAAGACCTTGCCGTTCCCGCCGGTGAGAGCGCGGACCCGCCGGGCGGCCAAGGCGACGCGGCGGGCCCCGCCGGGGGTGCCGTCGGTCGTCCAGAGATCGTTGCCGCGGCCGGCGTCGAACGAGACGAAGGTGCGCGGAGCGCCGGAGCCGGCGAGAGCAACCGCCTCGACGTTCGAAGAGCCGACGAACGAGGTGGCGACGATCCGGAACGTACCGCCCGGTGTGCCATCGGTCGACCAGAGCCCGCAGCCGCCGCCGCAACCGGCGAAGTAGGCGCGCGGGCCGGCGGCGACGAGCCGAGAGCGGACCTCCTGATCTTCGGTGCCGAGCCGCGACGTCTCTCCGGGCACGCCGGCGGTGGCATAGAGCGCAGGCAGCCCATGGCCGGCAAGGAAGGCGACCCGCCCGCCCAGGGAAACGAAATCGTGGGGAGACGAGCCCTCGCTGACGAACCGGGGGTCGATGTCGTGCACGAGGTACGGCGTGAGGGCGGAGGCGGCGAACGCGCAAATGCCCACCAGGGCGCAGAGCGCCGCGGCAATGCGAATCGTTCTCATGCTCGTCACGGACACCTTATTCGGTCAAATCGTGTACTCGCACACGCGATCGGCTCGTGAACTTGGATCAGGTGTGATTATCTAACTCTAGTTCGGCCTCCGCCAGAGGTTGTCGCGCCAGCCGCTCCGCCACCCGGGCGTACGCCTCGCGGAAAGGTATCCCCTCTTCGAGCACCAACCGGTAGGCGTCTTCCGCCGCGGACAGCTCCGGGTCGAGGTGGATCTTCTCGGGGTGGAAGCGGACGCCGGGGAGCGCGTGGGCGAGGATCGCTGTGGTTTCCAGAGCGAGGTCGATGCCGCGAAACAGGGGGGCTTTGAGCAGCTGGAGATCGCGGTGGTAGCCGGAAGGGAGCTTGGCGGGAATCGCGAGCGCTTCGAGGAGGCCGCCGTGCCCCGCCGCGGTGCGGGCGCGGATCAGCTCGAAGACGTCCGGGTTGCGCTTCTGCGGCATGATCGAGGAGCCGGTGGTCATCTCGGGCGGCAGACTGACGAAGCCCAGCTCCTTCATCGAGAAGAGAACGAGATCGGCGGCCAGGCGGCCGCAATCCTGGAGCAGAAGGGCGATCTCGAACAGCACCTGCGCCTCGGCCTTGCCGCGCGAGAGTTGGACCGCGGTCGCCGGCTGGTGGATCTCACGGAAGCCGAGCTTCGCACGCGTCGCTTCGCGATCGATCGGCAGGATCTTCGGCACGCCGTAGCCGGCGGCCGAACCGAGCGGGTTTTTCTCGATCCGGCGGAGCGCCGCCTCGAACCCCTCCGCGTCGTCGCGCATCTCGCTCGCGAAGCCGCCGGCCCAGAGGACTACCGTGCTCGGCATCGCGGGCTGCATGTGGGTATAGCCGGGGAGCGGCACATCGAAGTGCCGGGCGGCGAGATCGTCGAGCGCCGAGCCGATCGCCCGGGCGCCTTCCGCGAGATCCGCCACCGCGTCGCGCAGGTAGAGGCGGAGCGCCGCGAGCACCTGGTCGTTTCTCGATCGACCGAGATGGATGCGCGCGCCGGCCGGCCCGATCCGCTCGGTGAGCCGCCGTTCGAGCGCGGTGTGGCAATCCTCGTCGGCCAGCTCGATTTTCCACGACCCCTCGGCGTGCTCCGCGCTCAAGGCTTCGAGCCCGGCGCGGATCGCGGCAAGGTCTTCTTCCGATAGGAGCTTCTGTTCGCACAGCATCTCAGCGTGGGCGATCGAGGCGCGGACGTCGTAGGCGACCAGCCGCTCGTCGAGCGCATGGTCCTCGCCCGCGGTGTAGCGGAGCACCCGCTGGTCGAGCGGCACGCCCTTGTCCCAGAGGCGGGTCATCGAGCTTCTCCCTGGGAGCGCCAGGCTCCAGCCTGGCGTTTTTGGCTTCGACTCATCGAAACTCTTCCTTGCTGCGAGAAACGCCAGGCTGGAGCCTGGCGCTCCCAGGGACATCCCCCGAGGCGAGCGCCTCGATGAGTGCGAGGTAGAACCGCATCCCGGCGAGCACCTCTTCCTCTTCGACGTACTCGTCGACCCGGTGCGAGCGCTCCGAGCGGCCGGGGCCGCATTTGATCGCGGGCGCGTCGATCAGCGCCCAGTCGGAAAGCGTCGGCGAGCCGTACAACTTTGCGACCGGACGGACGGAGAGGACGGCGGCAAGCAGCGGCGAGTCTTCCGGCGTCGCGCGCGGGCGGAGCCGGTCGGAAAGCACGCGGACCTCCGCTCCGACCGCGCCGCCGATCGCCAGAGCGATCGCCTCCGGCGTAACTTCGGGCGTCGTCCGCACGTCGACGAGAGCGGTCGCCTCGGCGGGCAGGACGTTCCTCGCGGTGCCGGCGCGCAGCAGGGTCGGCTCGATCGTCACCGGCCCCAGCGCCGCATGGGTGGGAAATTCGAGCGCTTCGAGCGCCAGCAGGTCGCGCGCCAGCTCGCGCGCGGCGTTCTTCGCGCCGAGCGACCGGGCGTGGGCCGCGTGGCAGGCCTCGCCGCGGGCGACCAGCTCCAGCACCATCAGTCCTTTCTGGGCGATCGCGACGTCGAGGCCGGTCGGTTCGCCGACGATCGCGCCCGCGATCTTCCGCCCGCGCTCTGCGAGCGCCGCGAGCACGCGCTCGGTCCCGAGACCCTTGGTCTCCTCCTGCTCGACCAGCGCGAGCGCGAGCGCAAACGGCAGCGGCCGGCCGAGGCAGGCGACGAACGCCGCAGACATCGCGGCGAGCGAAGCTTTCGCGTCGTTCGAACCGAGGCCGTAGACGCGACCCTCTTCGACCGTCGCGTCGAACGTCTCGCGCGACCAGCCCGACGCCGGAGGCACGGTGTCGAGATGGGTGTCGAGCAGGATCACCGGGGCGTCGGGCGAGGCCCCTTCGTGGATCGCGAGCAAAGTGTTCCCGAAGCGCTCGACCCACGCGCCGTGCGACGCGAGCCACCCGGCCATGCGCTCGGCGAGCGCGCCTTCGTTGCCGGAGACCGAGGGGGTCGAGACCGCGAGCCGATGAAGCGCGAGAACTTCGGCGGGCGAGGGAGGTGCGCTCATCGATCCACCCTATCCGGCCGCCGCCAGCTCGGCCGGGGAGAGGGCGTGGATGTCGGCCACCACCAGGGTGCCGCTCCCCTCGTTGGTGAACACCTCGCGCAGCAGCGCGTCGGGAGCGGTCTGCGAGATCACGTGGACCCGGCGCACGCCCTGGAGCAATGCCTGCTCGATTGCAGCCGCCTTGGGCCGCATGCCGGCGCCGAGCGCCCCTTTGCGATTCAGCTCGGCAAGCCCCGCGAGGTCGGTGTAGGAGATCCGGGAGCCCGCGTCTTCCTCGCGTTCGAGAATGCCCGCGGCGCCGGTCAGGACGATCAGCTTCTCGGCCGAAAGGGCGACCGCGAGATGGGCGGCGACCGTGTCGGCGTTGACGTTCAACAGGCCCCCCGCCTCGTCGGCCGAGATCGGGCTCACGACCGGCACGAGCCCCGCGTCGAGCTGCGCCACCACCACTTTCGGATCGACGCGGATCACGTCGCCCACCAGGCCGTAATCGACGGTCTCGCCGTCCACTTCGATCGGCGGCCGGCGGCGCGCGACGATCAGCCCCGCGTCCACCCCCGAAAGACCGACCGCCGGCACGCCCACCCGGCGGCAGAGGGCGAGAATCTGCGTGTTGACCGCGCCGTTCAGCACCATGGTCGCCGCGTCGAGCGAGATCGGGTCGGTCACCCGGCGGCCGGCCTTGAACTCGACCGACGCGCCCAAGGTGGCGGCGAGCGCCGAGGCCTGCGGCCCGCCGCCGTGGACCAGGACCACCCGCACGCCGAGGCGGTGGAGAATCTCCACCTGTTCGAGCAGCGCGAGCGTGGTCCGCTCGTCGGCGAACGCGCCGCCGCCCGCCTTGATCACGAAGGTCTTGCCCTGGAAGAGCCGGATGTACGGAATCGCGAGCTTCAAGCCGGCGACCTCGAGGTTCGAATCGTGGTGGTTCATGGCGCTCCCTTCTTGAGGCCGGCCAACATTCGATGCAACACCGCCATCTGCGCCCACATCCGGTTGTGGGCCTGGGGCAACACGGCGCTCCGCGGCCCGTCGAGCACCTCGTCGGCCACCACCACGTTTCGGCGCACCGGCAGGCAGTGGAGAAACCGCGCGCCGGGCGCCGCGGGGCGGAACCACGACTCGTTCACCGTCCAGTCGGCGTAGCGCGCGCGCAGGTCGGACTCCGCCGAGAGGTCGCCGTAATGCTTGGGCGAAGCCCACGACTTGGCGTAGATCACGTGCGCGCCGCGGAGCGCCGCGTCGCGATCGGCGGTCTCGGCGACAGATCCGCCCGAGAGCGCGGCCGCTCCCTGAGCGCGCTCCATCAGCGGCTCAGGGAGCGCATATTCCTCGGGGCGCAGAACGGTGACCTCCATGCCGCGGGCCGCCGCCATCTGCACCACGGTCGCGGGCACCGCGAGCGGCAGCGGCTTCGGGTGGCGCGCCCAGGTGAGCACGAGCTTGCCGCCCGCCGCCGGAACGCCGAGATCGTCGAGCGTCTTCCAATCGCCGAGCGCCTGGCACGGGTGGTCGATCGCCGACTCCAGGTTGATCAGAGGCACCGGATACGACGCTTCGAGCGTCGCCGCCATCGCGGCGAACGTCGCGTCGGCAAGGTCGGCTTCGAGATCCGTCCCGCCCGCGAACGAGCGGATGCCGAGCGCATGGGCATAGCCGGCAAGCACCGGGATCGCCTCGCGCACGTGCTCCGCCGCTGCGCCGTCCATCACCACGCCGGTGCGGGTTTCGAGCTGCCAGCTCCCCTGGCCGGGCGAGATCACGAAGCAGGAGCCGCCGAGCCGCGCCATGCCGGCCTGGAAGCTCGACAGCGTCCGGAGCGACGGGTTGAAAAACAGCAGTCCGAGAATCTTCCCCGGCAGCGTGCGCGAAAGCGCCGCCGGATCGGGATGCTTCTCGAGCTCGGAGGCGAGCGCCAGCAGCTCGCCGA
>Ga0268264_10004753_pt1 | contig 11529 bp, 6 predicted proteins | sample KBSSwiS32_FD_190357 | JGI IMG/M metagenome (GOLD analysis project Ga0268264, IMG submission 190357) | Switchgrass rhizosphere microbial communities from Kellogg Biological Station, Michigan, USA - KBS Switchgrass S3-2 (SPAdes) (version 2) | ecosystem: Host-associated > Plants > Roots >... | reverse complement strand
CCACCGGGAAGAAACTGATAAGCTGATTGCCTATCTTGAACCATTTGGCTTAATTGAATTTGTAAGAAGTGCAAGAATAGCAATCATTAAAGATAGCAGCGGCTTTCATGATAAAGTCAAGGAATTTGAGCAAAGAGAACCCGGTGAAGAAGTAGTAGAAAATGAATACCTGGATAAGCAGGCGGAAGTATTTAGTATGTAAGGCTCCTCTAAATTTTCCTGAAGGATACTTAAGAAGCTTCGCTGAGCATCGTTACTAACGGTAAAGGGAAAACGAACCCATTGATATTAAACATTCATAATCAATTTAAAAAACAAAAATATGGCAACATTAAATTTTGCTGGCACTGAAGAAAACGTTGTTACACGTGAAGAATTCCCACTATCAAAGGCACAGGAAGTGCTGAAAGATGAAGTGGTAGCGGTTATTGGCTATGGGGTACAAGGCCCCGGTCAGGCGCTTAACCAGAAAGAGAACGGTATCAATGTAATTGTCGGACAGCGTAAAAATTCCAAGAGTTGGGACAAGGCTGTGCGGGACGGTTTTGTAGAGGGCGAAACTTTATTTGAGATTGAAACGGCTCTTGAAAAAGGTACCATTATTTGCTACCTGTTGAGTGATGCCGCACAAATTGCCATGTGGCCAACAGTAAAAAAACATTTGACGCCCGGTAAGGCGCTGTATTTTTCTCATGGCTTTGGCATTACTTATAATGACCAGACGGGGATCATTCCCCCAAAAGATGTGGATGTTTTTTTAGTGGCTCCAAAAGGTTCAGGCACATCTTTAAGAAGAATGTTTTTGCAGGGTCGTGGATTAAACAGCAGCTATGCAATATTCCAGGACGCAACAGGAAGGGCATTTGAAAGAGTCGTTGCTTTGGGCATTGCCATTGGTTCAGGATATTTATTTGAAACGGATTTCAGGAAAGAAGTGTATAGCGACCTCACCGGTGAAAGGGGAACTTTAATGGGTGCCATACAAGGAATCTTTGCGGCACAATTTGAAGTGCTCCGGCAAAACGGTCATTCACCTTCTGAAGCATTTAATGAAACGGTTGAAGAACTTACCCAATCTTTAATGCCATTGGTTGCAGAAAATGGAATGGACTGGATGTATGCAAATTGCTCAACGACAGCACAACGCGGCGCATTGGATTGGTGGAAAAAATTCCGGGATGCTACCTTACCTGTATTTACTGAATTGTATGAAGAAGTTGCAGCGGGCAGGGAAGCAGGCCGTTCTATAGCAAGCAACAGCAAAGCAGATTACAGGGAGAAGCTGGAAGTGGAACTAAAAGAATTGCGTGATAGCGAGTTATGGCAGGCAGGCAAAACGGTAAGAAGCTTACGCCCTGAAAATCAGCCTCCAAAAACGGCTGCTCCTCCAAAAGCTGAAAGAAAAGAAGCACTACAAAATTAGAAATTGTAAAAGTTTACAATAAAGTTTTAAAATATTGAAATGCCCGAGTTAGCAAAGAATGAAAATAAAGAACCAATTTCCATGGAAACAAGCGGTAACCGGGTGATCATGGATTTTCACGGCGCAGCAGGGAGGTTGAAGAAAATAGTGAACAGGACACCGTTGGCGCTTAATCATAATTTATCGCGAAAGTATCAGTGCAATGTTTTTTTGAAAAGAGAAGATTTGCAGGTAGTACGTTCTTATAAATTGCGTGGTGCGTACAACCTGATGAGCAGCTTATCAGGGGAAAAATTGCGGCAAGGCGTAGTGTGTGCAAGCGCCGGCAATCATGCGCAGGGTTTTGCCTATTCCTGTAAAAAGTTAGCCTGCAAAGGGGTGGTCTTTATGCCGATTATAACGCCCAATCAAAAAGTATCTCAAACAAAAATGTTTGGTGAGGATTTCATTGAAATAAAATTAACGGGGGATACTTATAATGAATGTTCGATTACTGCGAAAAAATATACCGAAGAAAAAGGGATGACTTTTATTCCCCCATTTGATGATTATAAGATTATAGAGGGCCAGGGAACTGTCGGGGTTGAAATCTTGGAAGAAGAATCCAAAGTCGATTATTTATTTGTGCCCGTTGGTGGTGGCGGATTAAGCGCAGGTGTTGGATCTTATTTTAAAACATTTTCCCCACTCACAAAAATCATTGGAGTAGAGGCTGAAGGTGCGCCATCTATGTACGAGGCGTTAAAAGCAGGACAGCCGGTTACCTTACATAATATTGATCAGTTTGTTGATGGAGCCGCCGTAACCCGGGTAGGTGATATTACTTTTTCTATTTGCAAAGATGTGCTGGACGATATGCATTTGATTCCTGAAGGAAAAGTTTGTTCTACTATTTTGAAATTGTATAATGAAGATGCCCTTGTTGCTGAGCCTGCGGGTGCACTGGCAATTGCCGCACTCGATGACTATGCCACCCAAATAAAAGGAAAGAACGTAGTGTGCATTGTAAGTGGCGGGAATAATGATATTGACAGGATGCAGGAGATAAAGGAACGTTCTTTACAGTATGAAGGATTGAAGCATTATTTTCTCATACGTTTTGCTCAACGGCCCGGCGCATTAAAAGAATTTGTCAACCAGGTACTTGGACCTACTGATGATATAGCCCGGTTTGAGTATATCCATAAACATAATAAAGAATCAGGGCCGGCGCTGGTGGGCATTGAGCTGCAGTCAAAAAAGGACTATGAATCATTACTCAAAAAGCTTGACCAGTATCATGTGAATTATACTGAACTTAAGAAAGATGATGATGCTTTCGGTTATCTGGTTTGAAGTATTGAAGAAGAACTAATAAGTATCGTTCCTCTCCTTCGGAGAGGGGTTGTCCAAAGGACTTCTTGGGAGGGGTGAGGACCGTCAGCATTTTTCCAAAGCCTGTAAAATATCATTTAGTATATCATCTGCATATTCTAACCCGACAGAAATGCGTATAAGCCCGGGCGTTATATTTACTTTCAGTCTTTCTTCCTCAGTAAGCTTGCCATGGGTAGTGCTCGCGGGGTGAGAAGCAATACTTCTTGAATCGCCTAAATTTGCGGTAAGGCTGAGCATCTCCAGGCTGTTCAAAAATTTTCTTCCGCTTTCTAATCCTCCTTTTATTTCAAAGCAAACAATCGCACCCCCGTTTTTCATTTGCTTAACCGCGATATCGTATTGAGGATGGCTTTGTAAGAACGGGTATTTTAGCCACGATATTTTGGAATGGTTTTCCAAAGCCGTGGCAATTTGCAATGCATTTTTTGCGTGGCGTTCCATGCGCACATCTAATGTTTCCAGGCTTTTGCTTAGCACCCATGCATTGAATGGAGACAAGGCCGGGCCCGTGTTTCGGCAAAATAAATAAATGTCATGGATTAAATTTTTATCTCCCACTATTACTCCACCCAATACTCTTCCCTGCCCGTCGATCCATTTTGTTGCCGAATGCAAGACAAGGTGTGCGCCAAAATCGACAGGCCTTTGGTTTACAGGAGTTGCAAAGCAATTGTCAACATTTAAAATAAGATTGTGTCTTTTCGCAAGAGCAGATACCAACTCAAGATCAATGATATCAAGACCCGGATTGGTAGGAGTTTCCAGGAAGATCATTTTAGTATTCGGACGAATGGCAGCTTCCCATTCTCCGGGCTTATCAGCGCTAACATTCGTACATTCAATCCCATAATTGGGTAAATATTTTTTTATAATATTATAGGTGCTTCCGAAAACTGCATCACATGATATCAGGTGATCGCCATTTTTTAACAATGCCATAAAAGTCGCAAATACAGCGCTCATTCCTGTTGAAGTAGCCACTCCTGCTTCTGCGCCTTCCAGCATAACCATTTTCTCAATAAATTCATTTACGGTAGGATTGCTGAACCGGCTGTAAATATTATCATCGGTTTCGTCTGCAAAAGCAGCCCTCATCTCATCTGCGGTATTAAAGCAAAAACTGCTTGTTAAAAACAATGGGGTGGAATGTTCCATTTCATTGGTCCGTTCTGTTTGGGTGCGGATTGCTTTTGTTATAGGGTGTTGTTCCATATTTTGTATTGCTTCTTAAACGCTTTCTTAAAAATATTTTTGCAAATGTACTTCATACGCGGCTTTGCAACAAAGCCTGCTTAATAAATAACAAGTTGATGTGTTTTTTGCATGGGCGGGTGACTCACCGGGATAAATGCATTTCATGTAAAACCAGGGAGTTTTAGACCTGAATCAAACCGGGAAGCTTTTTTCTACTATTTTTTATATTTTAAATCACCCAATAAAACCTGTTTTTTCTGAAAGACTCTATCGATAAATGTGCGAGTTTTTTTTGAAAAACTTAACGTTCTAAACAGACTTGCGTAACCTTCTTGGTTTATTGCCTGATATTTTCTTTAAGCTTTTTTCTTTCTCAAATCGAGGTTGTGAAAATAAAACAACCTTGCTGCATGTATATTTTTATACTTATTTCCTGCAGCCAGTTGCTGAAATAAATTCATATAACCGATTTGAATATTGTTCTGCTTATTGGTATGGTATTTTAATCCGACAAAAAAACGATTCTGATCAAAATAGTTATAAACGATTTCTTTTCCGAAATTAATGTGCACTTCATCATTTACAACGAATCCAAAACTTTTCGGTACAAAACCTTTCCTGCTTAATGGTATTTCATACAAAATATTATAGCGGATCTTGTAATTGAAGCTGGTGCCATGGGCAAATGTCGAATCGTTTAATATTTTACGGCGGAACCTTTCTTCCAGCCGTATCCATTGCATCATCCGGGATTTGGAGAATTTAGTATGCCATTGTAACTGTTGCCAGGGACGGTGTTCGGGCTGAGTTACCTGTTTGTGATTATCGCCGGGATAAAGGCTCACATATGCATATCCTACTGTAAATTTAGTTACATCATTTAGGTAATAGGTAAGTCCTACCCGAACAATCGACTGCGAAAATCTATTTGTGAAATCTTCTTTTGTCCGTAAATGTAAATCAGTCCATGAGCCCCACTTATCAGTAAACCGGGTTTGATTAAAGTATCCAAGCCATATTTGCTTTATATTCTCTGTACTTTTTGTTTGTGCCCAAAGTGCATTAAAAGAAATCATCCATAAAAGCAGCAGGAATAGTTTTTTGATCATATCCTCAAAAAAAATGGATGTTTCTAACTATTAAGACCAGGAAGATTTTTCTATAAACTAATTAAGGTTATAATCTTCCCGGCTTGTGCGTGACCAGAACACTTTTGTATTTATTTATTTTAATAAGCCATCTACTGTCCATGCCACATAGTACAAGGCGCCAATAGTAGGTCCACCTGCATATTCAATATGCCGGCTGTTAAAGATATTAGTTCCACCCAATTTTATAGTAGATTTTGCTGCAGGGAGCCGGTATGTTATTTGAGCATCAACATTGTTTATTGCATCAATTGTACCGGTAACCAACGGGCTCTCCCACAAAAAGCTATTCTGCCATTTCCAAACTACATTAAATCCGACATTTTTTGTGACAGCCCTGTTTCCAACAGATAAGTTGGAAGTCCACTCGGGTGTATTAAAACCTGTTATAAACAAATCGGGAGTTGAAGTACTTTTAATTTTATTGTAGTTTATATTGCCGGAAATAGTAAAACTCTTATAGAAATTATAAGTGATCCCTAATGAAGAACCATAAGTAGTGTATTTATTTTTAGCATTGGTATATACCCTGTATCGCTCCTGCCCATCGCTTGCAACGGTAGCCGGTGAAGTTGGCGTTGCCGCTTTTGCCGGTTGTGCGTCCCTGTTTCTGTCAAGCATTGCTATTACTGCCGCATCTGAACCTATGGTTTGTCCTTTTGGTACAAATACCTGTACCTGTCCCAGGAAGCCATCATATACATTTGTATAAGCATCAAAATCAATAAATAATTTATTATCGAATAAAACGCTCTTGTACCCAAATTCAAAAGAATTGATTCCTTCAGGGCGGCCATTTGGCAAACTTCCGGGTTGCAGCAGGTTCCTGTTTGCCAAAGCAGCAGAATCTGTATTACCGGCAAGTTTTACAGCTGCATTAAATGCAGCCACTGAAGTTTGGGTATAGCTATTATCGCGGTAGCCCAATCCTTCATTGATAATGGGCAAAATTCCTACACGTTTTACCCTTCCGTTATTTACATAAGATAATGCCTCAAATAATGCGGGGAAACGATATCCTTTTTGAAAAGTAAAACGAAAATTATGTTTTTCTTTGAATGTGTAAACTGCAGCAAGCCGGGGTGTAAATTCTGCGGTAAATTCCGGATTGTAGTCGGCACGTAGTGATCCCCATAATTTTAATTTATCCTTAAACAATGTTTTGGTTACCTGGGCAAAGCCACCAAACTTTTTGTAGTATATATTATTGCCAAAGCTGCCATCGGGTAATGGCGTATTTCTATCGGCTATGGGACGTTTGAAATCAACAAAATTGTTGCCGTCAGGAATCAGCTCATATACCCGCGCATCTGCCCCTAGCAATAAATCAAAATATTTTACCTGTTTGGAAAGGTCCCATTGACCTTCGACATGGTACAAATTGCTTTTTAAAACTAAAGCTGCACCACCTGTTACAGGCGCATTTGGTATAGAGCCTGACTTGATGTCCCAGTTATTAATATTTATGATGGAATCCTTTACAGCGCTAAAACGCTGCGTGCCAGGTTCAGCACGTCCTGCGTCTGCCTGCTGGCGGGCAAATTGTGTTGCCTCAGCAATATTGGCAGAAGTTAAACTACCTCCATGCGACGTTGCATACCCAACCAATGCATTTTTATATTTGGCACCCCACACACTTGCACTGCCACCGGTATAAAGATCCATGTTATCGGCCAAGGGTTTTACGTTATAAGAGTCGCCGGAATTTTCATGCGATACATAAGCCCTGACGGTGAAATTGTCACCCTTGAATTCCAGCTGGTGGTTCTGGATCACTACATTATCCAGTTTAATTTTATTTCCTCTTTGAAAAACGCCATCCATTTCGCCCACGCGGTAAGAGTACGTTAACTCGGTAGTTGGAGTGAACTTATAACGTAATGAGGCATCAAATTTCAAGTTATCTACTTTGGGATCAACGAGATCTTTTTCCCAGTAACCCGTACGGCCAACGGTTAAGGTTCTGTTATCAACTCCATCAATAGTTAAACCACCCACAGAAACTGTATTACTTCCTGCCAGAGCATCATCGCCATATTTATTCCATCCGTCAAAAACTATATTATTGACCCCGTTTAATGCCGGGTAGGAGGGATTGGCGGTGATATTCGTGTTTGGATTTTGATCCAGCCTCGTGTTAGATACCCAATCTACCCCTTGTAAATAACTTGCATTGATCTTAAAGGCAAATTTATTATTGAACGCTTTGGCATATCGTATAGCCGTTTCAGTTAGTATACCCGGTGAATGATCAACACCGTCAACATGGTTAATACCGGTACGATGAAAAATGCTTAGTCCCTGCGTTGTAAAAGGATCTTTCGTAAGCAGGTTAGACATTCCGTTAATAGCATTCATTCCATATAACGCTGAAGCGGCACCGGGGGTTACTTCAATGCTTTGTATATCGAGTTCGGTGGGTCCAATGGCATTACCGAGAGGTACACCAAGGGCAGCCGACTGCATATCTATTCCATCAACCAGTTGCATAAAACGGAAATTGTTGGGAATATTAAATCCCCTGGTATTAGGTACTTTAAATGTGATGGATGAAGTGGTTAATTGCACACCTTTTACATTACCCAAAGCATCGTAAAATGATGCTGCAGGTGTTTCTTTTAACGACTTGATATCTAACTTTTCAATAGACACGGGTGACCGTAACAGTTTCTCTGCTTTACGACTGGCAGTTACTACTATTTCATTGGAGATATAAGTTTGCGTATTCATCTGCACCGCTATTTTTGCATCGGGATTTTTTACTTCTATCTCCTGGGGTGCAAATCCTATGGAAGTAATAACCAGGCGAAAGGGGAATTTCTGGTTAATTACCAGGGAAAAGTATCCTGTTGAATCTGTAATAGAGCCATGTTTGGAGCCCTTTGTGGTAACACTGGCTGCCACAAGTGGCTTGCCATATTCATCCACCACCTTTCCACTTACAATAGCGGAACCATTTAACTGCGCAAAGGACAGGAAGGGAAATAAAATCAGCGTCGATAAAATTATTTTTCTCATTGTTTCTTAAATAATAAATAAAAAAATATAGTTTGAGCCAGCCATCCGTTTAAAGTTATAACAGTCTATAAATTTTGTAGACTATATTGATAAAAAAATGTTAATCATATGCAATGCGCCTCGTCCGGGGGCTATGAATACTGTAAAAAAATGACCTGCAACATCGCCGGGATGCGGTGTATAATAACAGTAAATCTGTTGTAAAAAAATGTTTCATAACTAATTTGTTGCAAATATAAAGTGATTTTTATTAGTCTACCAAATTTATAGGGTATTATTTTTAACAAGGACACCTGCTTCCTTATATTTAATGAAAAATGGAGAGAGTTGTAGTTTGAGCATGAATGAAGATTAAAGAATGACCCTCCGATATTGGTTACATGGCCGGAACTCCTTTTTTGGTAAATTAAAGTTTGCCTTGTTCTTTAAAGTATTGGGCCCTTTGCTTTTCAGCTATATCAAAACAGGGGTATGAGTACTTTCCACAACGTATTTAAACTGGTTATAATAACAAACAATCCCACCACAATAAACATTGGCTTTAGTGGCAATTTTCCTACTAATCTTGCAGCAATTGGCGCTGCAATGAGTCCCCCGATAATAAGGCCTGCAACATCAATAAGCGGGATGCTTTTAAGTAGGATAAAAAACGTTATTGAGCTCACAAGTACAACAAAGAATTCGGCCAGGCATACCGACCCAATGACATATCGCGGGCTTCTCCTTTTCGAAAGCAGGGTGCTGGTAACTAATGTGCCCCACCCACCACCAGCAAAAGCATCCATAAATCCACCGGCAGATGCTAACCACCCGGCGCGCTTAACTTTTATGGAGAACCTTGATTTTTCGAATGCTTTACGCAAAATGTAATAACCCAGGTAAAATGTATACATTGAAAGTGGAATGCGAACCCATGATGCATAGCTCTGACCAAAAAAGGATAACGATGCACCGATAATTGCACCGATAATTCCAGGAATTACAAGAGCCTTGAATAATTTTTTATTGATGTTACCAAAACGGTGATGACTGTACCCTGAAACTCCACTGGAAAAAACCCTGGCCGTATGAACACGGCTACTCACTATAGCCGGATTAACACCGTTTGCCAATAAAAATGTTGTCGAGATAGTTCCATATCCCATACCCAGCGAGCCGTCAACCATTTGTGCCAAAAAACCTGTAAGTAGCATCAGCAAAAAAGATTTTGTATCAATATATTCCGGAATGGTTCTAAATCCATCTATTATCGTACCGAACGGAACATAGGAAAGAATTCCATGACCTAATATCATAAATAAAAATGCAAATAAGATCCATCTCACAATCTGCTGCCATTTTTTTGCGCCGGGTTTATTGATTTCTTCTAACGTAATTTGCTTTGCTGCCAATACTTTAGTAAGCTCATTTAACTGTTTTACTTTTTCGGCAAAATCACCGGTCAGGTCTTTTCGTATTATCTGCATGTTTTGTAAAACACCTTCAATTTCATCCGGAACCATATCGTTTATCTGTTCTTTCAAACGTTTGGCAACTGTAGGCGATTTTCCATTTGTGGAAATAGCAATTTTAAGGTTTCCCTTTTGTACAATAGACCCTAAATAAAAATCACACAGATCAGGATTGTCTGCGACATTTACCAATAACTTTTTTTGCTTCGCAAGCACACGTATGTAACCACTCACAGAAGTATCATTCACGGCTACAACAACTATATCCTTGTTATCAAGGTCGGCAGGTTCAAAAGGTCTTTCGATTAATAAAATAGTTGAATGTGTAGCCGCAAGTTTTTTTACTTCTTCATTAATTTCATTTGCAATAACGGTAATAGAAGTCTCAGGAGCATTGCTCATGATAGCCTGTAATTTTTCCAAGCCCACATTACCGCCACCAACCAGCAATACATTCAATTCTTCCAGCTTCAGGAAAACAGGAAACAGTTTATTGCCATCTTTTACAGTTATTGTCTGCATGTTTTTTTAGTTAGATAAAGCTTCTTTTCAAACTTTAGTGGTATAAATACTTTTTTAATTTATTTGATCCGCAACATACCTGCGATGCGAATAATCACCGAATGACTCATTATTGATTCTTTCATTTTTGAAACTGCCAAACATTGCATCAAGTTCACCAAGAATGGCTTTCTCATCCAGGTTCTCTTTATAAATTTTGTTCAAACGAAAGCCTTCATTATCCCCGCCTACATGCAAATTATACTTACCTATGGCGGTTCCAACAAATCCTATTTCCGCTATATAGGATCTGGCACAGCCATTGGGGCAGCCCGTCATCCTGATAATAATTTCTTCTTCGCTGAGATCGTATTTTGCAAGTAATGATTCTATTTTCGTAAGCAGGGAAGGCATGTATCGTTGCGCCTCTGCCAAGGCTAAAGGGCACGTAGGTAATGCAACACAGGCCATTGCATTTTTACGAATGGCAGATGCGCCTTCCGTGTGCTCAATAATTTTGAATTGTTCCAGTATCTGGTTAATAAAATTTTTATCCTGTGGGTCCACATCACTTATAATAACATTTTGATTTGTTGTAAACCGGAAATTTACTTTTCCTGTTTTGGCCACTTCCAGTAATGCGGATTTCAAAGCGACCTGCTTATCATCAAGCACTCTGCCATTTTCCACGAATACCGTATAATACCAGTTCCCCTTTTCATTTTGATACCATCCATAATAATCTTTTCGCTGGCTAAATTCAAAAGGCTTTTCTTCTTCAAACTTAAAGCCTGTTCGTTTTTCCACTTCTTTTTTAAAATTGTCAACTCCCAGGCGGTCAATAGTATATTTCAACCTGGCAAGTTTGCGGTCACTGCGGTTTCCATGATCTCTTTGAACAGTTAGTATTTCATAGATCGCTTTTAATGTCTTCTTTTCACTATTGACAAAACCTATTAATGTTCCCAACCTTGCATATGTTTCCGGGTTACCATGCGTAGTGGATAAGCCACCACCTATAGCCAAATTAAATCCCCGGAGTTTATTATTTTCAACAATAGCAATTAAACCGATATCATTTCCAAAAACATCCACATCATTATTTGGGGGAATAGCTATGGCAATTTTAAATTTACGCGGCATATACCTGTCCTGGTACAACGGGTCTTCTTCATCTTTTTTATCCAGGATCTTTTCTTCATCAAGCCATATTTCATAATAAGCTCTTGTTTTTGGCATGAGCATTTTGCTTATCTTATCGGCATAGGAAAATATTTCTTCATGAATCGGGGATTGCTTTGGATGAGCACTGCACAGCACATTCCTGTTGATATCTCCACAGGTGGCAATTGAATCGAGATGTACTTTATTAAAATCCTGTATGGTCGGTTTTATTTTTGATTTAAAAATGCCGTGC
>Ga0268264_10004751_pt1 | contig 11537 bp, 8 predicted proteins | sample KBSSwiS32_FD_190357 | JGI IMG/M metagenome (GOLD analysis project Ga0268264, IMG submission 190357) | Switchgrass rhizosphere microbial communities from Kellogg Biological Station, Michigan, USA - KBS Switchgrass S3-2 (SPAdes) (version 2) | ecosystem: Host-associated > Plants > Roots >... | reverse complement strand
CTTCATCGTTGGTACCCGCGCCCAGGAAATAAACGGTCTGGCTATTGTTGATCACATAACCCTGTTTTGCCGCTGTTTTATCCGGATCATCTTTATTGAGGGTTGCGGTTGGCTCAAGCGCCAGGATAGCTTTGATATAATCCTGTTGCGGCTGACCGATTTGCCCGGAGAGCTTTTTTATCCGGTTATTTACTTCTGCGTTAAACGGGAAGCTGGGATCGGCCAATACGCTTCCCTTATAAAAATAAGCGGGTATCCTGCTAACGGTATCGGCCCCCCGGGAATGCCCCATGAATCCAATTTTTGTAAAATCAATTTTACCAAACAGTTGATTGCTGAAATTTTGCAGGGCCGGATCGGGAGACGAAGCTGCAGGGCTTATGGCATTTTTAATATTATCAAAACCTGTTCCGTTTAAAAAAAGAATGGTTGATTCATCTGTTGCTGCAGGCTCGTTTACTGTTTCACCTGCCATGATTTTCAATAATTTCAAATGCAGGAAAAACAACAAAATCCGCTGGTTATTATCCAGGGCGCCCACTTTAAAACCCGTATCCTCATTATTGGTGAGAAGGTTTACCAAATAAAGATCCATCGAATAAGAAGCAATGCCTTTGTTGGCCAGGTACTCCTGTAAAGCGGTATAGCCCTGGTAAGAAAGTAACCGTTTTTGATTATCGTCCTGCGTTCGGTGCTGTCCGTGCCCGATTATAACAATAGGCCATTTACCCGGTGTTGTATTGGGCGGAACAAACAATTGTCCCGCCAATGGTATCAACAGATCATTGCCATCTGCTATTAAAAACCTATTATCTGTAAGCGGTTTTATGGCGCCTGCTGTAACATCAACCTGCCCGGAACTGCCATTCATCATGACGCTGCCCGCATTTGACGTGAAGATATTTCGGCTATCCTTCAGTGCCATAGCATGAAAGTACCTTACATAGATATTGAGTGACCTGTCTACCTGGAATGGCATCATAGAACCCATGTTTTCTCATCAATTTTTTTGTGAAAAACCAATAGCCTTAACACATCATCTTCCTGCTATTTATCCAGGGGAGGGGCGCTTATCCGGAATGGAAAGCCAAATTGTATTTTCAATGAGGTACCGCGACAATCACCAGGATCAACCGAATCATTGTTGCAGTTAGTAACAGTTGGGATACCAATTGCCCAACAAAGCATTCTTAGAGAATCTGAAGTTAAATGATTTGAATTTTCCGAAGATACCACAAAGGGGGTATTTTTTATTTATCCGGGAACCCGTATTGATTTATCGGGCAGCGATATATAAGTTCAAGAAATTTTGATTTAATAGACGGGCCGGCATTTTTTGCCGAAGCAAATGATGAAAATTTTCATCATGAGTAGAAAGAACAATTTGCCTTTTTTGATTGACCACTATACTTCTAAGCAGATCTATAGTAGAAAGAATATTAGTACTGTCAAGTGATCGAATGGGGTCAGTTCGCCTGTATTTTGCCAACTGTTGTTCCGGTTATCAAAAAAGGCGTAAGCGGTAATGCAATCAGGTTTATTTATTTTTCCCGGCAATTATTTTCTCCGTCCATTGCTTTGTGGCATCTACCAGCCACGACATGGTATCTTTTTTACCAGCCTTGAACGAATGATCCGCTCCTTCCAGTTTTACCAGGCTGGCTAAACGAATTGGTTTGCATACTGCTTCAATCAGGTCCCAATTTGCCAATGCGTCTTTGGTGCCCTGCAAAAAAAGCATCGGCAATTTTACCTGTTTTAAATGTTCTGCACGTTCCGTGGAAGGTTTGCCGGCAGGATGCAGCGGGAAACCGTAGAAAATAATGCCGCTGACAGTAGCGTCATGATTGGCCGACAAATATTGCGAACTCATTCTTCCGCCAAATGATTTGCCGGCAACGAATAGCGGAATTTTCGGAAACAATTCCTGCGTCTTTGCAATAGCCGCTTTAACCGCCAGGTGCGCGGTGGCCGGCGTATCGGGCCTCCCTTTTTTATTTTCTGCAAAAGGAAAATTGAAACGTACCGTAGCAATCTCCCGTTCAGCCAGCCGGGCAGCCAGTGTTTCCATAAAGGAATGCTCCATTCCCGCGCCTGCCCCATGCGCCAGCACCAAAACACTTTGCGGCACCGGAGGAACAACGCATTTGCCCGACACTTGCCCGATACCTGCTGACACCTGTATTTTTATAGATTTCTCCCGCATAGCGCAAAGATCGAAAAAAATGGTAATCGACCACCAAACAAAGGCGCAGGGACCCGAGTTTGCTAATACTGCAGAAAGAGAAAGATCGCAGTTTTGCATAAAACCTGGGGCGTACGCAGATGCGCCCTGCCTGGTTGGGGTAGATTATCATATTATCGGATCGCAATCCATTTCATTTGAATATAAATCAGTCTTTTGCTGAAGCAATATCTTGAGGTGCCACCCGCACAGAAATTAAAATAGTAGACCCGTCGCATTTACAGAAAAGAACAATGCGGGGGTGATGGTTTTTATTATTGCACCGTATCATTTGAATCCCTCTATGTTTCGCGGCTTCTTTGCGCTAATGTATTTACATTTGATCTTAATTCATCCTAAGTAAATCCATACCTACATTGTTTCAGGCAAAACATAGCAATATAATATGATACAGTTCCGCATTATACTAAAAAGAATTTTTTCCAGTGTACTATTGACAGGATTAATAATAAGTGCAACTGCACAAAATCACAGTTTTACATTAGGGGATTCTACTTTTTTACTGGATGGCAAACCGTTCCAGATGATATCTGGTGAGATGCATTATCCACGCATCCCGCGTGAAGCCTGGCGTGCCCGTATGCAAATGGCAAAAGCAATGGGGCTAAATACAATCGGCACGTATATTTTCTGGAATTTGCACGAACCCCAAAAAGGACAATTTGATTTCTCCGGTTCAAACGATATTGCAGCTTTTGTAAAAATTGCGCAGGAAGAAGGCCTCTGGGTTATTCTTCGCCCCAGTCCGTATGTATGTGCCGAATGGGAATTTGGAGGTTATCCTTATTGGTTGCAAAATGAAAAAGGATTGCTGGTGCGCAGTAAAGAGCCGAAGTACCTGGAAGAATATAAAAAATATATTGACGAAATAGGAAAGCAACTGGCCCCCTTACAAGTTAACCATGGTGGTAATATCTTGATGGTACAGATTGAAAACGAATACGGCTCATACGACAGTGACAAAGGATATCTTGATTTAAACCGGAAGATGTTTATTGCAGCGGGCTTCGACGGATTGCTCTACACCTGCGACCCTGCACCTGATTTGGTAAAGGGATCTTTGCCAGGTTTGCTGCCGGCAGTAAACGGTGTGGATAAACCCCTAACGGTAAAGAAAATTATTAACGATAATCATGGCGGAAAAGGGCCGTATTACATTGCTGAATGGTATCCCGCATGGTTTGATTGGTGGGGAACGGATCACCATACGGTGCCTGCTGAAAAATATACACCCGGGCTTGATGCGGTGCTGGCTGCAGGCATTTCTATCAATATGTATATGTTTCATGGCGGTACTACCCGCGGCTTTATGAATGGTGCCAATTACAAAGGCAATACGCCGTACGAACCACAGATCAGCAGCTACGATTATGATGCACCGTTAGATGAAGCTGGCAATGCTACCCACAAATTCCTGGAGTTCAGAAAAGTGATTGAAAAATATTTGCCCGCGGGTAAAACCTTACCAGACGTGCCTGTTGCCAAACCTGTTATCAGCATATCAAATATTGTATTTACGGAGACTACGAATGTGTTTGATATATTGCCTGTTCCCAAAACATCCGTAAATCCGCTAACGTTTGAAGACCTGCACCAGGCATATGGGTTTGTTTTATATCGCACCGTATTAAAAAATGCATCACCGGGCATATTGAAAATAAAAGATCTGCGCGATTATGGTATTGTTTATGTAAATGGTAAAAGAATGGGGGTACTGGACCGAAGACTTGCGCAGGACAGCCTTCAACTGGATGTTCCAAAAGGAACGGCTACGCTGGATATACTGGTGGAAAATATGGGGCGTATTAATTTTGGACCCTACCTGTTGCACAATACAAAAGGGATAACAGAAACAGTAATGCTGGGCGGCCATGAATTAAAGCATTGGGAAATCTATTCATTGCCATTTGCCACAGCTAATTTTTCAAAACCGGGCAAAGTTGTTGATCTGCAAGCGCCTGTTTTGAAAAAGGGCTTGTTTACCCTGGATGCAATCGGGGATACCTATTTAGACATGCGTAAATGGGGTAAAGGAATGGTTTGGATCAACGGACATAACCTGGGCAAATACTGGAGCATTGGCCCGCAACAAACATTATATATACCGGTTGAATGGTTGAAAAAAGGAACGAATGAAATTGCTGTACTGGAATTATTAAAATCCCAGGATAATTTACAGGCTGTGGAAAAACCAATACTCGATCGGTTGCAAAAAATGGAATAGTTAATCACAATGGCTCCTGTTGTTCAATTGGGGTCACCAATGGAATCAATTCGATATGTCACTTTTAAAGTAGGCAATTTAAGGCGCCATATCTATAATCATCCCGCCCGCCGTTGCTTGCCCACCACAACCATCCCTCTCCTTCTCCCCTACTCCATCAACAAAACCTTTCCAGGTGCCAGCAAGGAATACATACGAGGCCTGGGCGCTTCACAATAAAAACCATTAGGAATTACGGATTATCCTGACATTTGCGGACTATGGAGGAAGCATTCGTATTGCCTGTTCGGTTTAATGGAAAAGATCTTGAATTTCCCGCCAGGCTTGTACAGTATGGATATCATTTTAGGTTGGAAGTTGATATAGAAGGAACAAAAGTTCATTACGAGCGGGATGAAGAGCGCAACTGGAGAGCGGTCATCCCTTATGAGGAAATACCCGTTACTAAAAAAATCGATGCAAGTTTATTGAAGGCAATCGCGGCAGTGATTGAAGAAATTACAGGATAGTCCTTACCAGTTTTTAAAGTGGTCACAATTTAAGGGGTATTACTTCTTCTTTGTTTGTTGAAAGTCACAGAAGCTAAAATATAAACGCCTTGGCTGATTCTCCAATAACACGAACAGGTTGGGTTCGGCTTGCTTCCAATCCGGCAAACCATTTACGTAAAAAATATAGTTGCCGTTATCAGAACCTTCGCAACAAACATCCCATTTACCAACAAGTTTTTCTAAAGGGAACCTGTCTAATTTGATGATAAATGTCTTATCCGGTAAAAACCGAAGCCGTCCGGATCCGATATTCATGTTGTTGGCGTGGTTGGTTCTTGCGGTATCCAGGCAATAGCTCTGCCTTGAAACAGCATGCACCATCTCACGGTAGCCACTGTTGCACGACAGCAGTATCAATAATATAAAAATTGGTATCACAGCTTTATTTTTCACAGCACAAATTTTGTATTGATTACCCGTTAGCAATGTAAATAAATGCCCGGCTACCGCTGTATTTTTTTTGACTGTTCATAATTATCCAGTGCGCCCAGCAGGCCGTTGTCGTGCCCGTTCTCTGCTTTTTCCCGGATAGCTATTCCATCTGGATCCTCCTTTGGGTGAAGCGGGCACAATTTACTGTTTACATACTCCGGCGATTCAATGGCAGCCTCAAAGCCGGCGCCCAGGGCAGCGCATACCATTTGCGTTTCCCTTGGCAATTGCCTGAAACTGCGCCAGCGGGCAGCCAGTCGGCCGTACACTGCAATAAGCGTATCCCTGGACTGGTTTTTGAGTCTGGGCCATGCAAGCATCTTTTGTACATCGGCTGCTGTGTACGCAGTCAGCCAGGCAGCAACTACGGTATCACGCAGTACTAATCCAATACTGCAGGTATTGCTGTTTTTATGGTAAACAAACGGATGGCAAAGTAGTGGAGCATCGCTGTTGTCGAACCTGTCGGGTTGAGGAAAGCTATATACCCAGCAGGTGGAATCGTTTTTTGTTACCCGTTTACGGATACTGAAGCTATCTGTTCTGGAAGTATACTGCCTGTCGCTATTATAGTTACGCACCACCGATGTGCTAAGATATTTTTGGGTGAGCGTAACGGAGGCAATTTCTGTTTCATATAAAAGGTACCAGGTATTGTTATTAAACTGTCCAAAGGCATTATTGCAGGATGGCAATAAATTAAAAAGACTAAAGAAAAAAAATACAGTTGGCTTTTTCATAATGTCAGAATTACTTCTTAGCAAGTTACAAAACTGTGGCAACTGGTGAAAGACACGCAAAGCAAATTAAACGGTATTCTTTATGCACACACCCCTGTATGAAATACTTTTCGTCAAATCAGCCTGCAGTGATTTACTCTATTGCTATGTTTTACGTTAAAAACCTTGAAGCTCTTTTGAATGCTTTAGGCAAGCGAATTAACTGCACTAATGACTGGGCAACGGATGAGGGCTGGGCCTGCACAACTCCAGTTCCTATTCATACGCATTTTAGCACAGACGCGCCTTGAATGGAGGAGCAGGAGACCTGGAGGAGAAGGAAAATAGATTCTATTGAGATTTGGTTTTTTCCTGCTGTTCTTTTAGCTCCAATTCTTTTATGAGAATGGCTACTTTGTTTACTATGTAATTCCTTGCGGCCTGATAGGATTCACTAATGGGGGGCGTTCCATTCCATGGGTAAATGCGCCTGGTTGAACTGTCTTTTAAGATTAAGTTACAGTCAAGAGTTATTATCTCTGCTGCATTGTTTATATCGTTCCGGCTTACCGGCATCGGTTGCCAGTCCTTTATATCAAAGCCATCTTCAGTCAGTCCCTTTTTTGTCTCAACCGAAAGAGAGGTAGCGGGGTTAATACCACGAAAAATTGCCAGATAATTAAGGTTCTTTTCCTTTGCCAGTCTATTAAAATAAGCGGTAGCTATCGTACTTCTTGCTGCGCCATGTTCACAAACGAAAAGAATCATTGTTTTAGCAGAGGAATCATATTTTCTGTTTTGTCCAAAGCAAAAAGAAAAATTACTCGACAGAATTAATATCGCGATCGGAATAGTTTTGATAGTTTTTATATATTGACAGACGGGGATGATTTTGGAGCGTTGCCGGATTATCCATTTCATAAAAAAAAATTATTAAAACAGTTTATAAATTCTCAAGGCTGCGGTTTGTCCGGCTTTCCGGGGAACGGCTAATAATAACTCATGGGTAGCGGGAATTAACAGCGAGGTCCGGGCTCCTTTTGCAGAGAAAACATGTGCTGCTTGTGACCAGGCGTTTTCGCTATCCTGGGAAAAAATATCAATATAACCACTTCCGCCGGTGACGATTATCTTTTTGATGCCGGCATCATAAAACAGGTCGTCTGCATCGCCGGCACAAGGTAAGGATGCAATGTGCTGCCCGGTCTCACTATCGAGTATAAGCAGTCTTGCCGGAGACCTGAAACATACAAATAACCGATGGCGCACACTATCGTATGCCATTGGAAAATTGGCGTTCAGGCCATCGGTTTTCCATTGGGTAATTTCTTTTAAATTTTTTCCGTCCAATACTTCTATCAAATTGGCAGTGGGTACGTTTACCCAAATCCTTTTTGATTTGGCATCGACCTGAAAGCCTTCGGGGTGGCCTTTTAAGGGTATTTTCCCGATTTCACTTTTCGTTTCTTCATTGATAATAGCGATGCCGCCATTGCCAAAGCCAACATATATCGTTTTATCGTTTGACAAATACCTTACGTCGTCTGCATCGTCTTTAAAATCTAGGGCAGCTTTGGGCTGAAAAGTGGTAGCGTCGAGGAAATTACAAATACCGGTTCCGCCATTTGCTACAAAAATGGAGTGCGAAAAAGAAAGGTATTCAACGCCCTGTGGTTCGTGCAGATTTTTAATAGTACGAATATCTTTGCCGGCAGGAAGGTCGATGACCTCTACCGTATTGTTACCGAGAGCGGCCATATAAGCAATATGCCGGAATTCATCGATGGCAAGATGATCAATACGGCCATTTACATCCGGCAATTCAATCGTTTTTTGGAGGGAAACATATTTATTGCCAAATTCTTTCTGCCCGTTGCAGTCTGAAAGAACTGTAGAAAGCATCAGTACGAGGACCTGGTATCTTGATTTCATAGCTTGCCCCGATATTTTATACTAAGCTAAGTGGAAATTTTGTAGAAATACTGGAATGAAGCGTTATAGTGTTCGTTGAAGATAACATTTGGCGTTCCCTTCTCCTCCGGCTCTCCGCCAACACAAACTTTTCATTGCAACGAATTCCGTGGGGGACCCGAGGGTTCTCTTCGTCAAATCAGCCTGCAGTGACTTACTCTATTGTTATGTTCTAGGTTAAAAACCTTGAAGCGCTTTTGAATGCTTTAGGCAAGCGAATTAACAGCACTAATGACTGGGCAACGGATGACGGCGGGGCCTGCGCAACTCCAGTTCCTATTCATGCGCACTTTGGCACAGACCGAGCCTGGAATGGACGAGCAGGATACCCAGACGAGAAGGAGCAATTTGTTATTAGCGCCAAGTAATTTAAATTTACAGCAATTGAGCCGCAGTAAAACTTATTGCCAGCAAGAAATAAGAGTACAATATACACATGCCGATGAATACGATAAAATACCGCGCTAACTTTCTTATGCTGTTCTCTTTTATGCTGGCTTTGCCATTTATTTCATACGGCCAGACAAGAGACAAGAAAAAGACTACTGAACTCCTTTGTCATAAATGGGAATCCAATTTTGCAAGGAGTCCCCAAAAAATGGATTGTTTTCCGCCTAATGCTGATTCCTCCATTCATTTTCTTACAAACGGCTATATTATTTTTACTGAAAAAAAAGGTTCAGAAGGTGTCTGGAACTATGACGATGTCCGGAACAACCTTTACATACTTGTAAACGGCAACCTTTGGAAATACAAGATCAATTCCATTACAGAAACTGAACTGGCCGTTGAAGGCACCGCCAACAAAAATTCCTCTGTCTATTATTTGCTGAGAAGCAAGTAGTAAATTTTCGTGCATCACTAAACTGCCGGGATCATTCATTTACCGAGCAGTTCCTGCATAAGAGAATGTGTGCTGCCGCAGGCGTTGAAGCCGTTGCTGTTACATACAGCCAACGCATTCCCACTTTAAAACTTTGAATGTGATGAATGCCTTCCGTGTTTCAATGGATGGGATTGAAAATGCCATTGAAAAAAGGCATCCCTGTTTTCAAACAAACAGAGAGGCAAGCACCAGCCAAAATACCCTCTCTGTTTTAATTTTTACTCGCTGAAGTCAATTTATTTTTTGTTAATAAAAAAATGTTCCCATTTATTGATTCGCGGGCCTGAATGCAAACTCCACGGCTCACGCCGCAGCCAGCCTCACAATAAACCTCTTCCCTGGTTGTATAGCTGGCATTACAATACTGCACCCTTCCGTTCCGGCAACTTTTTCGCATCTGCGAAATAAAGATCAGTAGAACTACCTGAACCTTTCTTAAAAACAATATATAGATTTGGTTCACGCTCCTTCCCCGTGATTTCCCAATTTTGACTGTGCCCTCCCAGGGAACCAGATTCATTAACCCTCACAACCAGACTCTCCTATGAGCATCATCATCAACATTGCCGGCCAGGGCGTAAAGAAAGCTTACATCTGCTGGACACCCGAAGGCTGTACTATCCAGCTCTCAGCACCGCAAATCAAAGATGTCAAAGTAACGCTACGCAACAAAAGCGGGTTCCTTGGCGTGCCATCAGTAACATTTTTCAAAACGCAGTTCGGTGCAAAGCAGACAACCCTTTCTCTCACGCTTCCAAAAAACGGCTCCCCAGTTCCATTTTTTATTGGCGGAAGAATTGCAAGCATGGCAGACCAGGACATTACCATTGAAGCGGTCAGCGCCAAAAACGTTGTGCTGGGCAAGCATACTGTCATGGTAAGAATCAGGAAGGACGCCAACAAACTGACGGCAGCGGAAAGGGATCGTTTCCTCCATGCTTACCAGGCACTCAACCAGCGAACCAGCCTGCCTACCTACCAGAATTTCCTGGACATGCACAATGCGGCTGCCAATACTGAAATCCATACAACTACAAATACAACGCGTACTTCATTCCTGCCCTGGCACCGCGCTTATATTCTGGATATTGAACGGCAGTTGCAATCGATTGATCCAAGCGTCACACTACCCTACTGGAAATTTGATGCTCCGGCACCGAATTTATTTACGGCAGATTTTATGGGTGCGGCTTCAGCAAACGGTACCGTGAATTTCAGCCCGGGTAACCCGCTGCTGCACTGGACAATCTCCGGAGCACCTGCTCTTATAAGGAAGCCACTTTTTGCAACTGCAACCGCTCCTGCAAACGTAAATGATGATACGGCCACGCTTGGCCTGGGGCATCAATTTTTACCATTTGCCGATATGGAAAATGATCCGCACGGATCTGCCCATGTCAGTTTTACACAGCCGGCTTCTCCAATAAGCAAACCACCCACTGCGCCAAGGGATCCATTGTTTTTTTTATTGCATTGCAATGTCGATCGTATCTGGGCGCTCTGGCAGGCAACCAATACGCGCTATGACATTCATAACACTGATACCTATACGCTGCAAGGGGGCTTTGCCCCGGGAGGCACGCATGCTGTCGGGGATTTCTTAAATGATACCATGTGGCCATGGAACGGGGTTACAACAGGCACAAGGCCACCTACTGCACCGGGAGGGCATTTGCCCGGTCACCCCTGGCCAAGCCATCCATCTTCCATCCCCGCAGTATGGGAGATGATTGATTATTTTGGCTATTTTGGCGGAACCGGATCATATTTTGATTATGATACCATTCATTACCGGCACACCCTGGCCATCATTCAACCAGCTATTCGAAAGCTTGCCGTAAAAAGAAATGCCTTTATGAAAACCCAGGCAGCGTTTGCGGGCGATATTAAAAAGGCGGATCGTGCTGGCCTGAAAGTCTTATTAAAAAAGAACATTATGACACATTCCGGCGATCGTGCAGCTGCAGCCAAAATCCTTGCTTTAACAAAAGACAAATCAGAAAGCCTGAACGAACGCAGCAGCGCGCTTAAAAAAATAAAACCTGCGCTTTTCAAGAATGCAGACTACATCAGTCAGCTCATTGAAATTTTACAGGACAAATCGGAACCGGCAACCTTAAAACTTGATATCATTGAAATGCTCGTGAGCGTAAGTTTCTCGAATCCTGCATTTAATGCAAATTTGCCGCAGTTCAAACAGGCATTGAGGCAACTGATGAGTGACAAGGATGAGGCCCTCCGTCAAAGAGCGATTGAACTGCTTGCAGGATATAACGATGAACAGGCGCAGAAAATATTGCTGGATGGTTTAAACGATCCAGCAAAAGCAAGGATGCCAAAGGATAAAGCGATTCAACTGCTGGCACTTGATCCCAAGTCCGGCTTTGAAACCGCCACCAGAAAATTCCTGCACCCGGATGAAAAACCTGAAGTGCAGCGGGAAGCAGTAAATGCCCTGGCATCAGACGCCGGCTCCCAGGAGCAGATAAAAAAACTGTTTGAAGATAAG
>Ga0268264_10004748_pt1 | contig 11539 bp, 9 predicted proteins | sample KBSSwiS32_FD_190357 | JGI IMG/M metagenome (GOLD analysis project Ga0268264, IMG submission 190357) | Switchgrass rhizosphere microbial communities from Kellogg Biological Station, Michigan, USA - KBS Switchgrass S3-2 (SPAdes) (version 2) | ecosystem: Host-associated > Plants > Roots >... | reverse complement strand
CGCCTCGCGCCCGGCGCGAGCTATCCCCCGCATACTCATGCAGGCGTGGAAGAGCTGCATCTCCTCGACGGTGAGCTGTGGATCGACGGGCGCAAGCTCGTTCCGGGCGACTACAACTACGGTGCGCCCGGAGCCGGCGACGAGAGTGTCTGGAGCGAGACCGGCTGCACCTGCGTGCTCACCACCAGCACCAAAGATACCCTTCGCTAAATCGCTGGGCGCATGATGCGCCCATGCCGCGACAACCCCGGCGCGTCGGTCCTCAGCGCTCACGCCAGTGCGTATGCATTACCTTGGTGTCCCCGAGATCGAGGATGCCTCCGGTCGGGCGGAGTGTTCATTTTGTCCCCGAACCCATCCAAAAGCTCACGGCTGACGTTCTTGGGGTATGAGCCCGAGCACAAACTTGAACCGTTGCGAGGGAAGCGAGGTAACGTGCGCCTACGCCCTGCAGGTTCTGCCTGCGAGCGAGGCTGCCGCGGCGGAAGCCCATATCGCCTCATGCCCGGATTGCCAGCGCGAGCTGGAGAGCCTCCGGCCGGTGGTCGATCGGTTCGTCTCCTGGCCCACCGATGTGCTGCGTCCGCCTACATCGCTGCAGGACCGTCTTGCGCTGCGCATCGCCGAGGATGCGAGCAAACAGCCGGTGCCGCCTCCGGCGCGGCAGTGGTCCGAGCCGGATTGGGAACAGGTCGCACCTGGAATCCAATGCAAGCTGCTCGCGAGCGACACGGAACGACACCGGGTCAGCATGCTGGTACGCCTCGCGCCCGGCGCGAGCTATCCCCCGCATACGCATGCAGGCGTGGAAGAGCTGCATCTCCTCGACGGTGAGCTGTGGATCGACGGGCGCAAGCTCGTTCCGGGTGACTACAACTACGGTGCGCCCGGAGCCGGCGACGAGCGTGTCTGGAGCGAGACCGGCTGCACCTGCGTGCTCACCACCAGCACCAAAGATACCCTTGGCTAGAGAAAGGCGACGACGCTTGGGCCAGAACCAACACTTCCGCACGCAGCCGTTCGACTCAGAAACCCTGCGCGTCCTAGCATGAGCGATCCTCCGGCTCTCATCGTCGGCATCGGTGCCTCTGCCGGTGGCCTCGCCGCCTTCAAGAGCTTTTTGCGGCACACGCCGCCCGACACCGGCATGGCCTTCGTGCTGGTCCAGCATCTCGACCCGCACCACAAGAGCCTGCTGGTCGAGCTGCTCGGGGCGCAGAGCCCTATTCCAGTGGTGGCCGCCAAAGATGGCGTCGCGGTCAAACGAAACTGCGTTTTCGTCATACCACCGGATGCCACCCTGACCGTCAAGGATAGTGTCCTCCGGCTGGTCACGCCCGCGCCAGCACGCGAGCGGCGCCGGCCCATCGACAGCTTCTTCACATCGCTTGCCGAAGACTGCGGTGAGCGTGCGGTCGGCATCGTGCTTGCAGGTGTCGGCAGCGATGGCACCATCGGCATCAAGGTCATCAAGGAACTCGGCGGCCTTGCCCTGGCCCAGGCGGAGCACGATGCCACCGCCATGCAGGGCATGCCGAGCAGTGCCGCCGCCACCGGCCTCGTCGATCACGTTGTCCCGGTCGAGGCCATGCCGACCGAGCTCGTCAAGTATCACGAGCATATAACCGCGGTAGCCGAGAAGAAGGACGGAAACGGTCACCGCAAAGACCTGCAAGAGCACGTCGCGAGCATCACATCGCTTCTGCATCGGCGCAGCGAGCACGATTTCAGCGGCTACAAAGAGACGACCGTGCTCCGCCGCATCCAGCGCCGCATGCAGGTGCTGCACATCGACGACGCGCTCAGCTACATCGAGCGGCTCGAAACGGACCAGGGTGAAATCGAGGCGCTGTTTCGCGAGCTGTTGATCGGTGTCACCCGGTTCTTCCGCGATCCCGAAGCCTTCGAGACCCTGAAGAAGATTGCGATCGTGCCGTTGCTGAGCGAGAAAGACAAGGGTGAGCCGGTTCGCGCGTGGGTGCCGGGCTGCTCAACCGGGGAGGAGGTCTATTCGCTCGCTATCCTGCTGCAAGACGTCCTGCAAGAGCGCCAGGACGACCGCGCCGTCACGATCTTCGGTACCGACATCGACCCCAATGCGGTGGCCGTCGCTCGCATTGGTCGCTACAGCAGAGAAACCTCCGGCCTGTCACCGGAACGCTTCGCCAAATGGTTTGTCGAGGATGGTGCGGATTGTCGCCCGACGCCCAAGATCCGCGAGATGTGCGTGTTCTCGACGCACAGCCTGGTCAAAGACCCGCCGTTTTCCAGGCTCGATCTCATCTCCTGTCGCAACGTCTTGATCTATTTGGAGGAGGAACTGCAAGATCGCATGATGCGCATGTTCCACTATGCGCTCTCCCCGGGCGGCTTTCTGTTCCTCGGCAACGCCGAAAGTGCCTCGCGCCATGCGCGGCTGTTTGCACCGGTCGACAAAAAGCACCGCGTCCTGCGGCGCCGCGATGCGGGTGCCACCCTGCCCGCGCTCCAGCCCCAGACCGTGCCAGTCTTGCAGTCTCCCGCTCCACCCGTCCGCCGTCATCCGGGCGCGGATAGGATCGACAAGGCCATTGGGCGCATCATGCAGCAATACGCCCCGGCCTATTTCGTCATCGATGCCAACCACGAGATATCTCGCTTCTCCGGCGCCGAGACGGGTGCATACCTCGAACCCTCGGAGGGTCCGGCCAACCTCAACCTGTTCAATATTCTCCGCAAAGCGCTGAGGCCCGTGGTCAGGACCGCCGTCAGCCAGGCGCTAGCTGACGGACAGCGGGTGATCAACGACAACCTGACCATCAGCATCGACGGCAAATCTCGTCCGCTCGCGCTCATCGTCGAGCCGATCGGCGGCGATAAGGGGGCTACTTCCCCAGGCGGCTGCGTCGTCGCCTTCCGCGACACTGCGCCAAGCGTACGCCCTGGGGCGGCGGCAGCAACGAGCGATACCCACATCCAGAGTTTGGAAAAAGAGCTAAGCGCCACGAAGCTGCAGTTGCAGGCCGCTACCGATGAACTGGAAGCGCGCATCCAAGACATGCAGACGACGACCGAAGAGTTTCAGGCCATCAACGAGGAGCTGCAATCCTCCAACGAGGAGCTAGAGACGGCGAAGGAGGAAATGCAGTCGGTCAACGAGGAGCTGCAGACCATCAATAGCGAGCTCAACAACAAGAACGACCAGCTGACACGCCTGAATGCCGACATGCAGAACCTGCTCGACAGCACGCAGATTGCCACCATCTTCCTCGACGGTCACCTCAGCATCCGGCACTTCACCCCGGCACTCACGCAGCTCTTCCCCCTGCGCGATATTGACGTCGGACGCCCGATCACGCAGATCGTCACCGATCTCGACTACGACACCCTCCAGACAGATGTGAAAGCCGTCCAGCGCGATGACTCCGTCGTCGAGCGCGATCTGGTGCTGAAGAACGGGACGCATGTGTTTGTCATGCGCATCCGGCCGTACCGCACGCCGAAGAACACCGTCGAAGGCGTCGTCATCACCTTCGTCGATATCACCGAGCGCAAACGCGCCGAGGAGCGCCAGCGGCTTCTGAGCGGCGAATTGCAGCACCGCACCAACAATCTCCTGGCCGTGATCCAATCGGTCGCCGAACAGAGCCTGTCGGGTAACCAGTCGCTCGAGCAGGCGCGCGAGGCCTTCAGGGCTCGATTGCATGCCCTCGCCAATGCCAATGCGCTGTTGACGCAATCCGACTGGAAGGGAGCAACGCTCAAAGACTTGATCGTCCGCGAGCTGGCGAGCTTCGTGTCACGCGCCACCATCGAGGGGCCGCAGGTGCTCCTGGACCTGAATGCGGCACAAGGCTTCGCCCTTGTGATCCACGAGCTCGCCTCCAACGCCACCAGGCATGGCGCGTTCTCGACACCGGCCGGGACGGTTGCGATCAGCTGGTCGGTGAAAGAGAAGGGCGATATGTCGGTGTTTTCGTTCAGCTGGCAGGAAAGTGGTGGCCCGCACGTGAGCCTTCCGACGCGGGTGGGTTTTGGCACCACCTTGCTCAAGAATGCCATCGGCAGCACGGATGCGGCAGCTCATATCGAGTACCTTCCCAAAGGTATGCACTACACCATCGAGGCGCCGCTCTCCGTCATTGCCGCTGCTCCGCCCGGCAGGACAAATAGACAGAAATAAGCGCAAATCTCGCTTTAGGCCCGGCGGCCGCTCGGATACGAAGGGTGGCAGCCTTTGCAGTGGTGCGGCCAGGTCCCGCAGTTTCGTCCGACTTGCTGCGCTGCATGAGTCCGTTCGTGACCCGTTGAGGAAATCGCGGTCGTGGGTGCGTGTTACCAACCCGAGCATTTGAGACCCGGTCTGCTGCAATTCCCTTCCGAAAACTGACGCGGAAGATAACCGATGCGAAAGCTTTTTGGCGTACCACGTCATGATTCCTGTCGGGGAGCGCGGGAGCGCGATCGTGTGCCCGGGCACGTGTGGCACCGAGGACCTTGTATTTCTGGTGGGCAGGGTGAAGTCGGCTACTGCAAGTCCGGCAAGCGAGGCTCTGCGCCCGCGGACCTGCCGCATTCCAGTGGCATGGCGCGCTGCGCTATGCTCACACCTTGGGCGCTTCGGACAGCTGATCGTTGCCATTTGCTTCAATGCAGTTCTGCTGCTGATGCCGGTGCATGCAGCTGATCCCCCGGCCCCCGGGCGTATACGAAATCGAACCCGTACAGGAACGGCACCTCACCTCGGGAGTTGGCCTTACGCCTGGGTGGAGTATTTCCCCAGACCGCGTCACGCGTGAATGGGCACCCCGCAGCGAACGCCCTCCTGTGGGGTGCCACTTCTACAGGCTTCGTGAATTAAGAGAACGTCAGCCAAGCTCATGAAAACGTGAGCAGCTTTGAACCGCAGCAGCTGAATGCCCTTGCGGAGGCTTTCGACATTGCTTGGAAACGGATCGCTCCAAAGATCAGCAACCGCAGCGCAGACATGGAGTTCGCGCGCCTCGTGCTCGCGGATGTCATCTTAAGCTTGACCAGACACGGCAACTTTGACCCGCAGTGGCTCGCCGACCACGCTGTCCGAATAGTGCTGCCTCGTGCATGCGGACCCCGGCGAACGTCCTGAGCACCTCTCCGCATCGCCGAACGTCCGTGCCATCGTTGCAGGGCATCCTTCTTTGGCGTCCTTGGCGCCGAGCCTCTCCTCGGTAGTCGAAACCCCGCCGCTCAGCAGTCCCGGATGCTATAGATGGTGCGGAGTTGCCGCTCCCGCTGCTGGGGACGACCTGAATGAAAGCCCGTCGGCTCATCGAGAGTGCGTCTTACGATCCAGAGCAGCTGAAGGCTCTCCGGAAGGCTTTTGACGAAGCCTGGGAAGGGATCGCCCCGGGCGTCAGCACTCGCCCAGCGGCGATAGAGGCAGCCCGCCTCAAGCTCGCGGAAATCGTTCTCGGCTTGGCCAAGAATGGGAACCTCGACCCGCAGCAGCTTGCCGACGCGGCTGTCCAATTGATGAGTTCCCCTCCACAGAAACTAAGGCCGTAACCTATTGCGTCCTGTCCTGCGCGGGATGCGGCAGCGGCTCGGCGTGCTCGATCACATGGGCGAGGTCAGGGATCGAAGTAGCCGCCGCAGGCCGGGCACCGCAGGAAATGGTCGGCATCGCCGGTCGCTTCGCGGTCGACGCACTCGCCGATGAGGCTCGCATCGGTTCACGGCCAGCAAGAGCGAGTGTGGACCCGGCAGCGGTCAACGCGAAAAGGTTTCTCATGGCTAGACATCCTTTTCGATGCCCACCGGTAGCCTGAGGTGTGTACGTTGAGGTCGGTAGCAAGTTGCCGTTAAGGCGGCCAAACGCCAATTGGCCCCGATCATGGGCGTGACCGGGCCAGTGTTCCCCGGCCCACCTGGCCGCGGCTCTGGGAAACATGGTCAGTATACCGCTCCATGGTTAATGACCGGTGCACGGCTCTCCTCCGCAGTCGAAGCCACGCGGTTCAAAAGTCCCGGATGCTATTGCGGGCAGAAGAAGCTGTTTCGGGCGCCTCGTTTCCTCATCGCGAAAGCGCCCAGTTCCGTCGATACCGCCCATGTGAAGGTGGTGCTCGCAAGTTCGAGGCCTCTCCATGGTGTCACATGAAAACGGCCCGCCACATGGAACGGGCCGCAGGTCGTGCGCGCGTGGGATGGACGGCGCCTTGTCTAGGGAGAACGCAACATCCGCGCCACGGTAACGACCACAGCGCCCTGGGTCAGCGCTCTTCGGGATGATCTCGCTCGGTGTGCAGGCCCGTTGCACGTCTGCTTCCTCGCAAAAGAACACGACCGGTATGCCGTGCGCCGCCAACCGCGCACAGACAGGTCGGCAATCGCCCCTACTAGTGTCCCGTCTCGCAAATCACTTTATATAATTCCGATTGCGGCAAGCAACCGGGAGCGGGCGATGGCACGGCCGATCAAGACGGTGACGTCGAGCGCGGACGTGCGGGCGGAGCTGGAGCGCCGCGCCAAGGCATCGACGAGTGCGCATCGGGACCGCTTTCGGGCGCAAATCATCCTCCTGCGGCTCGACGGCCTGAAGAACGCCGATGTGGCCGAGCGGATGGGCACGTCGATGCCGACGGTCTCGATCTGGTCGAGCCGCTTCGAGAAGGCTGGGCTCGACGGGCTCAAGGACAAGACGGGTCGCGGTCGCAAGCCCTCGATCCCCGTCAAGAAGATCGAGCGTGTGGTGACCGAGGTGACGCGTCCGCCGAAGACCCGCACGCGCTGGAGCGTGCGCAGCATGAGCCGCCACGTCGGCATCTCACCCAGCTCGGTGCAGCGCATCTGGTCGCGCAGCGAGCTCAAGCCCCACGTCGTCAAGACTTTCAAGCTCTCGAACGATCCCAATTTCGAGGCCAAATTCTGGGACGTGATCGGGCTCTATCTCGACCCGCCCACCAACGCCATGGTGCTCTGTTGCGACGAGAAGAGCCAATGCCAGGCCTTGGAGCGCACCCAGCTCGGGCTGCCGCTGGCACCGAAGCGACCGCGCACCATGACGCACGACTACACCCGCCATGGCACGATCACGTTGTTCGCGGCTCTCAGTGTGCTCACCGGCAAGCTGATCGCGCGCACGGAGGGCAGCCACACCCACGTGGAGTGGCTGCGCTTCCTCAAGCAGATCGACCGCGAGACACCGAAGCATTTGCAGCTTCACCTGATCGCCGACAACTACGCAACCCACAAGCATCCCAAGGTGCGAGCGTGGCTGGCGCGGCATCCGCGCTTCAAGATGCACTTCACCCCGACATCCTCGTCGTGGCTCAATCTGGTCGAGCGCTTCTTCGCCGACCTGACCGCCGATGTCGTCCGCGCCGGCAGCTTCGCCTCGGTGCAGGAGCTGGTCGCTGACATTAATGCCTATCTCGCCGAGCGCAACGCCCGCCCGGTCCCCTACAAGTGGACCGCCAAGGGTGAAACAATCCTGGAAAAAATCGGCCGCGCCCGCGCCACCCTAGACAAGCAGGAGGCTGCGTGAGTTATTTAAGGGCAATTGAGAGTCAGGACACTAGGCGGCAATCTACGACAGCGACAGATACGCGGTCCTCCTCCGCAAATCGCAGGGCGTCCGCGACGGTACCGGACCCCCACCACCGGCGCGCCCGCGGCCGTAAGACGTTCCTCAAGTTCAATAGCAAGGCCGAGGTCGTCGTCCGCTAGCAGCACGACTTTTCCGGAGAGATCAGCCATCGACGACGCCCGTCTTCACCGAACGCGCGCCACACGTCTATGCATTCTAACGTTGAAGCTTTAATGGCGATTCTACCTCCAGTCGAGAAACTTCGTGCGTTAACGAACCAACCGACAGCATCCTCCTTGGACGGCAGACACTGGTGTCCAGCCTCCGCCATCGACGAATCTTCAGCGGTATGGAACCAGGCGGAAGCTGTAACGTTGCTGTAGCGCGCGCTGGGCCGCCCACATCCCGCGCCTTCGTGCCCCAGGGCTCGGCGCGCAGCTCTGCTGTCGCTCCTTGACGTGGGAGGCGTATGGAAGCCCGTCGGCTCATTGAAAATGCGCTATACGACCCGAACCAATTGAAGGCATTGGGGGAGGCGTTCGACAAGGCGTAAGCGGTCGAACCACCCCACCTCGCCAGGTGTCAGGAGCGCCCGGCGGCGTAGGCCCAGGGCATCAGCTCGTCGATGCGGGATGCGGGCCACAGGTTGACGAGCTTTGTGAGCGTGTCGGTCATCCAGGCGAGCGGGTCGACCCAGGGTGATTCAAAGAACCGCAGGCTTGCCGGGCTGACAAGGCCCGCAAATCAGATTCTATCGCACGGTCACCAACTTGGAGGTGACGGCGATGACCAGGACATTGTGGGCTGCGCTGGGCGAGGTGCCGGACAGGCGCGGCTTTCAGGGCCAGCAGTACAAGCTTCCGTCGCTGCTCGGCATCTCGATCGGGGCGATGCTGGCCGGGGCCAATGATCTGAGGGCGATCTTCCGTTGGGGCCGGCGCTTGAAGCCTGAGGCGCTGCTGCTGCTCGGGATCGAGGACGGCAAGGCGCCTTGCCACGCGACGTACCACTACGTTTTCAAGTCGCTCGATGCCGACGCCCTGGCGAGCGTGCTCGGCAGGTTCGCTCTGGGCAATGACCGCGCACGACACATCGCCATCGACGGCAAGACGCTCAAAGGCAGCCGGCGCCTCGATGCCAAGGCGCTGCATGTGCTGTCGGCGTTCGCGACCGAGCTTGGTGCCGTGGTCGGGGATCTGGTGGTCGAGCCCGACCAGAACGAGATTGTGGCAGCGATGGCGCTCCTCAAGGAGTTGCCGCTCGACGGCGCCGTCATCACCGGGGATGCGATCTTCTGCCAGCGCGAGATCTGCCGGCACATCCGAGATGGCAACGGGCATTATCTGTTCGTCGTCAAAGACAATCAGCCCGAGCTGAAAGCCAACATCGCCGAGAGCTTCGGCGATCTTTCCCCCCTCAGGTCACGCCCCCTCAGGTCACGCCCCCTCAGGTCACAACGGGGCGGCGCCCGGGGGCGGATTGGGGGGCGGGTTGGGCGCGCCGCCTGACCTGGCCAAGGCCGAGACGACCGGCAAGGAGCACGGCCGGCTCGAGACGCGCACAATAACGACCAGCGCGGAGGTCGTGCCGCATCTGCAATGGCCGGGTGCTGCCCAGGTCGCCCGGATCGAGCGCACGCGCCGGATCGGCGACAAGCAGAGCGTCGAGATCGCCTACATCGTCACCAGCCTACCGGCTGCCGAAGCCGGGCCTGAGCGCCTGTTGGAGCTGTCGCGCGGCCATTGGGGCATCGAGAACAAGCTGCACTGGGTCCGCGACGTAACCATGAACGAGGATCGCTGTCGCGTCCGCGCCGGTGCCCGCGCCCTCGCGGCCCTGCGAAACCATGTGCTACGGCTGATCCGCTCGCGCGGCCTCTCGGTGCCAGAGGCCCGCGAGAACTTCCGCGAGGATCGCGCCGAGGCCGTGGCCATCGTTACCGGGCAGAATCTTTGAATGGCCCTGGGACGGAGCCTGTCTGGCCTAACGGCCACGGGTCGTGATTCACGCGCATATGGGCGTACGGCAACTAGCCCTGGCGCTACGTGGGTGGGCGGTCAATCGCTGCGCACGCCTCGCTTCAGATCTCCCAGCACACCAACTTCCGGCCGCTTCGCGTCGCCTTCAGCGCGATCGGCTACGCGACGGCATTGATCGGCAAGCCGGCGACGCTGCACCGGTGGCAGGGCGTCAATGTCATCGTTCGACAAGGCAGCGAACAGCGCAACAAATCTTGTCCGTCAGGTCGATGGGCATGGCGGCCTCCACGAGCATGTGGAGACCGATAATAACATATCGTATTACGATATTAAGACACTGTAAATAACTCGTCGGGTTGCAATGTGCGATCTTTCGAATAGTCAAACCGATGTGCTGACACCGAAACAGCTCCGCGCGGCGCGCGCTCTTGCCGGCTGGTCCCGTGAACAGCTTGCCGACAAATCGGGTGTGCCGGAGATCACGACACGGCAATTTGAGCTGGGCAAGACCGACCCACGACAGACCACTGTCCACAAATGGCGCCGCGCCCTTGAAAGGGCCGGCGTGGTATTCCTGGATGCTGACGATGAATGGGGGCCAGGCGTCAGGCTGCGCGGTAAACGGAAGGACTGAACCAACCTCGCTTGGCAACCTCGGTCAGTGAGTGAGAGCATTTGGATCGGGGGCTGACGTTCCCTCGATTTCCTCCACGCTCCCGGTTCTTCCGGATTTTCCCAATTGAACTCGCGGCTGAGGGTTGTGATGCTGCTGCAATGTAATCTGTGTACGCGCGCTCGTTGGTCGCCATGGCAGTTGAATGTCAAAGCCGCGCTGACCGTGCCGGTGTCCGCGGGACGGACGTGTCGGCGGAAGATAAGCGCCGCTCCTTGGTCGAGCGGCTCGAACATGCCCTGGTGCTCGTCGCCTACATCGTGCTCCGGCACGGGCCCATCTATGCACCGTACATAGATCGCCTTGAAAGGGAGCTTGAAGCCGCGCGCCAGAATGACCCGACTGAGCGCGCGAAGCGCATCCTGGAGACCTATGCAGCCAAAGGCGATACGAACGCAACGCGGCTCGGACTCTCGTGGCGCGTCGAAGAGAATGCCCCGGTGCCTACAGACGATACAGGTCGGCACGACGCGCGGCCGCGAGGTAGCGAGCACTAAGTCGGCTTACGTAGTGAGCACATCCTCAAAGTTAGACGGACTTCGGCGCCCGGAACGCAATACGGTTGAGCCAATTCCGCTTCTGCTCGAGCGAAGGCCCCAGCCCGTAGCGCGGCCGGTGCCATTTGTGGCCCATCAATGCGGCCACCACCTTCTCGGGAGCCTCAACGGCTGTCAGGCGGTCCTCGAAGGTGTGGCGCAGTGAGTACAGCGTCTGACCGGGTTCCGGCCGCAGCTTTCTGACATCGAGCGCCTGATTGACGAGTGCCGAAAGCGAATCGGCCTTGTCCCGGTAGCGCGGGAACCCGTCGGGCTGCTCGCGCATGGCCATCAACGCCACGCCCACGAGCGGGATATCGCGCTGCGATTGATCGGTCTTGACCTCTCGGCCTTCGGGCCGGACCTGGATATGTGGCACCGAGGCATCGAGCCGGATCGTCGCGCCCGAAAGATTACACGCCTCGGAAAGTCGCAAGCCGGTCTCGGCCACGAGGTAGATGACGCGGCGCGCCTCGGCATTGAGATCGACGAAGGCCCCCTCGGCCAGGATTCTCGACTGGACGAAGTCAGGTGCGAAAGCCACACGCTGCTTGTCCTTCCCGCCGGCGATGCGAAGGTTGTCGAAGATGTTCGGGAGCCCGAGCTGCCTGCTTTCATCGATGGCTTTGAACATCGAGGCGACTCGCCCGATGCACTTGTTGGCAGTGTCGATCTCCACCTCGCCGTTCACGATCCGCTCCTGCCAGAACGACCGGAATGCCAGGGCTTCGACACGGGTCACTGCGTTGATTGGTCGGTCCCCGCCCATGACATCGATGAACGTGGCAAGGGCGCTCTCCCTGGA
>Ga0268264_10004746_pt1 | contig 11544 bp, 10 predicted proteins | sample KBSSwiS32_FD_190357 | JGI IMG/M metagenome (GOLD analysis project Ga0268264, IMG submission 190357) | Switchgrass rhizosphere microbial communities from Kellogg Biological Station, Michigan, USA - KBS Switchgrass S3-2 (SPAdes) (version 2) | ecosystem: Host-associated > Plants > Roots >... | reverse complement strand
CTTCGGATAGTCGATCTTCGCGCACTGGTCGGCATGCCACAATCTGGTGTGGTCGGGCTTGTGGCCGAAGGTGAAAGGCAGGCCGATCTTCAGATAGCGCATCCACATGTCGGTGCCGGCCACCAAGGTACCGAGCGTGCCGCCGAATTTCGACACCGACGGTTCGACGTTGCGGACCATCTTGAGTTCGGTCGCGATCCAGCTCTTGTCGAGCGCTTCGGGATAGGCGCTGAGCACGTCGCCGGCGCGATCGGCTGCGATCGCATCGAACGCGGCCTCGGCCGCCAGCATGCCCGATTTCATCGCGGTGTGGCTGCCCTTGATCCGCGGTACGTTCACGAACCCCGCCGAACAGCCGATCAGCGCGCCGCCCGGGAAGACCAGCTTGGGCACTGACTGCCAGCCGCCCTCGTTGATCGCGCGCGCACCATAGGAGACGCGCTTGCCGCCTGCGAGGATTTCGCGGATCGCCGGGTGGGTCTTCCAGCGCTGAAACTCCTGGAACGGCGACAGATGCGGATTCTTGTAGGACAGCGCGACGACGAAGCCGAGCGCGACCTGGCCATTGGCCTGGTGATAGAGGAAGCCGCCGCCCCAGGCGTCGTCGAGCGGCCAGCCCTGGGTGTGGATGACGCGGCCCGCCACATGCTTGGCCGGATCGATGTCCCATAATTCCTTGAGGCCGATGCCATAGACCTGAGGCTGGCAATCCGATTCGAGATCGAACAGCCGCTTGAGCTCCTTGGTCAGATGCCCGCGTACGCCCTCGGCGAAGAAGGTATATTTCGCGTGGAGCTCGAGGCCGGGCTGATAATCGCCCTTGTGGGTGCCGTCGCGCGCGACGCCCATGTCGCCGGTGGCGACGCCCTTGACCGATCCGTCCGCGTTGAACAGCACCTCGGCGGCGGCGAAGCCCGGGAAGATCTCGACGCCGAGCCCCTCGGCCTGCTCGGCCAGCCAGCGGCAGAGATTGCCGAGCGAGCCCGTATAGGTGCCCTTGTTGTTCATGAACGGCGGCATCATCAGATGCGGCATCTCCCACTTCTTGCCCGCGGTCAGCGCCCAATGGTGATTCTCGATCACCGGCGTGTCGGCCAGCGAGCAGCCCGAGGTCCGCCAGTCGGGCAGCAGTTCGTCGAGCGCCTTGGGATCGACGACCGCGCCCGACAGGATGTGCGCGCCGATCTCCGAGCCCTTTTCGAGCACGCAGACCGAAAGCTCGCTACCCTTTTCGGCCGCCAGTTGCTTCAGCCGGATCGCCGCGGAGAGGCCGGCCGGCCCGCCGCCGACGATCACCACGTCATAAGGCATCGATTCGCGTTCGCTCATATCTCTCGCTCCACCCGTTCCGCCACCCGGTCACGCCTCGCCGACGCGGCTCGTCCTGCCCAGAAACCGGTTTGTCATCATCGCCGGTGCATGATGATTGACCTGCTCGTCAACTGCCTAGCCTATAGGGCATATGCGGGCGGGAACCATTTTTAGCGATATCGAGCACGCGTTGAGTGCGCTCGACTGGTGGCGTGAAGCCGGCGTCGACGTCTTCGTGGGCGACGAACCGCACGACTGGCTCGGACGTCGGCGGGTGGCACCGGCCGCTCCGGCGCCGCCGCAGCCGGCGCCCGCCGCCGTGCTTCCCGATACGCTCGCGGACTTCCAGGCATGGCTTGCGACCAGCGACGATGTGCCCGAGGCGCGCTGGGGTTCGGGCCGCATCGCGCCCGCCGGCGATCCTGCCGCCGGGCTGATGATCGTCACCGACCTGCCCGATGCCGACGACGCGACTGACGGCCGCCTGCTCGCCGGCGCGCCGGGCCGGTTGTTCGACCGGATGCTCGCCGCGATCGGCCGCACCCGCGAAACCGTCTATCTGGCGCCGCTCGCCAGCATCCGCCCGGTCGGCGGCCGGATCGACGAGCCGAGCTTCGTCCGTCTCGCCGCGCTGATGCGCCATCATGTGATGCTGGCGCGACCCGGCACGCTGCTGCTGCTCGGCGACGCGCCGAACCGTGCGCTTCTGGGGATGGGCTTTGTCGCCGCACGCGATCGCTTACACATCGTTAACCATCAAGGCGTCAAGGTGAACGCCGTGGCAAGCTTCCACCCGCGCCAGCTGCTCCGGCAACCGGCACTCAAGGCGGAAGCGTGGCGCGACCTGATGTTGCTCACTGGGGGATCCGGCCTGTGAAGTTTGCCGTTTCGATATTCGCGCTCGCCGCCGCTGCGGCCGTCGCCACGCCGGCGCAGGCTGCGCCCGAGGCGGCGAACACCGCACGGGTGAAACCGGCCAGTCTGCCTGCCCTCCTCACCGCCGCCCAGCGCGACCAGTACCGCCAGGTCTTCGCCGCGATCCGCGCCGCCAGATGGGACGACGCCGCGGCCAGGCTCGACGGGCTGAAGGACGGCCCGCTGACCTATTATGCGCGCGCCGAACTCTATACCGCCAAGGGATCGCCCAAGGTCGAGCTGGCGGCGATCGAAGCCCTGCTCGCTGCCGCCCCCGAACTGCCGCAGGCGCCGCAGCTGGCCCGCCTGGCGCGGACGCGCGGCGCGATCGAGGTCGCCTCGATCCCCGAGCCGCAACGGCTCTCGTGGCTCGGCTCGGCGCCGATCCGCAAACGCGCCGCCTCGAACAGCAAGAGCGACCGTGTTGCCGCCGATCTCAGCGCGCGCGTCCTGCCGCTGATCAAGGAAGACCGTCCCTCCGACGCCGAGGCGCTGGTCGAGGAGAAGGCCGGCGATCTCACCCCCGAGGCGCTGACCGAATGGCGCCAGCGTGTCGCCTGGTCCTATTTCCTCACCGGCGAGGATGGTGCCGCCCGGGCGCTCGCCGCCAAGGCGCAGACCGGGCCGGGCGAATGGTCGGTGCAAGCCGACTGGGTTGCGGGACTCGCCGCATGGCGCCAGCGCGACTGCAAGGCGGCCTCGACCGCGTTCGAATCGGTCGCGCGCCGCGCCACCGATACCGAGTTGAGCGCGGCGGGCTATTATTGGTCGGCGCGTGCCGACATGGTCTGCGGCGCGCCGCAGAAGATCCAGCCCAAGCTGCGTGCCGCTGCGCGATCGGAAGAAACGTTCTACGGCCTGCTCGCATTGCAGGCGATGGGCCTGAAGCCGAAGCCCGACACCGGCGGCGAGCTGGTCGCCGCCGACTGGAAATCGCTGCAGGGCAATTCGAACATCCGCGTCGCCGCCGCTCTGTCCGAGATCGGCGAACTGCACGCCGCCGACGAACTGCTGCGCTTCCATGCGCGAATCTGCAACAGCGCCGATCATGCCGCCCTCCTCCATCTCGCCAAGCGGCTGAACCTGCCGACGACGCAGCTCTGGCTGTCGCAGAACGGCCCGGCTGGCACCCACCCCGGCGCGAGCGCGCGCTATCCCGCGCCCGACTGGACGCCCGACGGCGGCTGGCGCGTCGATCGATCGCTGGTGTTCGCGCACGCGCTGCAGGAATCGCGCTTCCGCACCGACGTCGTCAGCCCGGCCGGCGCTTATGGCCTGATGCAGATCATGCCCGCCGCGGCGATGGACATTTCGCGCCGCAAGGGCACGAACTGGTCGCGCGACAAGCTGACCGACCCCGGCACCAATATGGAATATGGCCAGTCGCACCTCGAATCGCTGCGCGACTTTCCCGGCACGCAGGGGCTGCTGCCCAAGGTGATCGCCGCCTATAATGCCGGCCCGGCGCCGGTGCGCGACTGGAACGCCCGCGCCCGCGACATGGGCGATCCTTTGCTCTACATCGAGAGCATCCCCTATTGGGAAACGCGCGGCTATGTCGCGATCATCCTGCGCAATTACTGGATGTACCAGAGCCAGGCCGGCCAGGACTCGACCAGCCTGAAGGCGATGGCGCAGGGCATGTGGCCGCGCTTCCCGGGCATGGCCGGCGCGACGGCGGTACGGCTCGATTCGGTGTCCGGCGTCGCCAGTGCCGATTGACGAGGGCCGCAGCTTCGTCCCCGTCCGCATCGCCGTCCTGACGGTTTCCGACACGCGCGACCGGACCGAGGATCGGTCGGGCGACACGCTGGTCGAGCGGCTGACCGCGGCGGGGCACATCCTCGCCGATCGCATGATCGTGAAGGACGAGGCCGATCTGATCGTCGCGCGCCTGCACGCATGGATCGACGACCCTGAGGTGGACTGCGTGATCACCACCGGCGGCACCGGCGTCACCGGCCGCGACGTCACGCCCGAGGCGCTCGCGCGGGTCGCCGACAAGGACATTCCGGGCTTCGGCGAACTGTTCCGCTGGCTGAGCTTCAAGACGATCGGCACCTCGACGATCCAGTCGCGCGCCTGCGCCTGCGTCACGCGCGGCACCTATATCTTCGCGCTGCCCGGCTCGACCGGGGCAGTCAAGGACGGCTGGGACGGCATATTGGCGAGCCAGCTCGATATCCGCCACCGGCCCTGCAACTTCGTCGAACTGATGCCGCGGTTGCTGGAGCGATGAGGATGTTCCCTCTCCCCTTTGGGGGAGTTCAGCCCGATTTCCGGGTCGATCGTGCCCCCCGGCACGATCTTCGGAACGCCGGGGGCGTTCCGAACCCGGCAATCGAGCAGAACTGGTTGGGGTGAGGGTCCGAGCGCCGGCGAGGAAACGGACGCACCCTCACCCTCCCAAGCCTGCGGCTTGGGCCCCTCCCTCTCCCCCGAGGGGAGAGGGCAAAAATGCTCAATCCCGCACTCGCGCGAATCGCTCGGGCGTCATCACATCGATATTCGGAAACAAACGCTGCATGTGTCCGACATTCCACGTCACGATCCGTCCGATGCCGTTCGCGACCGCCGCCTCGCCGATCAGGCGATCGTACAGGCGCGCACCGATGCCGCCACCCTGCGCATAATCCCGAATCGCGGCATAGGTTCGGGCTGGTGTCAGTCCGACCAGAATCGTGATGGCACGGATGCTGTCCAGCGCCGCACGGGCTTCCTCGGGGGTAAAACGGAACGGTGCGCGCTCCGTGCGGCGCGTCAACGTGCTGTACGCCTCGGCAAAGCTATGCGCCGCGACCGCGAACTGCCACCGGCCGTCGTCGGCGAAAAGGTTCGACGAAGGCGCGTGATGCTCATGCGCTTCGACCAGCATCGCGATGACGACGTTGCTGTCGAGCAGCGCGTCAATCGCCACGATCGCGCTCGCGAACGGCGTCGAGCGCTTCATCCGCGTCGGCGAGGCTGATCGTCGGACCGGTCGATGGGAGCACCAATATCCGTCCGTGTGGCACGAGTCGGCCGACTGTGGTCTTCGCGCCGGGCGGCACATAGGCACGCAACGCATCCTCGACGACCTGCGTGACCGTCATCCCGGTCAGCGTCGCGAGTTCATGCGCGCGCGTTCGCGCGAACGCTGAGCGAACATTGAACTGAATCCGATTCGCGCGTGCCATGACCCCGCCATCCTATCGCTCTTTCCTGGTTCCGGCTAGCCGCTTCTATGTTGTGGCTAGCCAGGTCCGTGCCCTCCATCGGCTCTGCAACTTCGTCGAACTGATGCCGCAGTTGCTGTAGCGGTGAGGATGCTCCCTCTCCCCTTTGGGGGAGTTCAGCCCGATTTCCGGGTCGATCGTGCCCCCGGCACGATCTTCGGAACGCCGGGGGCGTTCCGAACCCGGAAATCGAGCAGAACTGGTTGGGGTGAGGGTCCGAGCACCAGCGAGGAAACGGACGCACCCTCACCCTCCCAAGCCTGCGGCTTGGGTCCCTCCCTCTCCCCCGAGGGGAGAGGGCAAAAAGCGCTCAATCCGGCTGGACCGCGGCCAGTTCATGTCCGTCGTGATCGCGGAAATGAAAACGCCGGCCGCCGGGAAAGGCGAAGATCGGTCGCGTGATCACACCACCCGCCGCCGTCACCGCGTCGAGCGCCGCCGCCAGATCGTCGACGCCGATCACCGGCAATGGCCCCGTCGTCTGCTCCGCGCGATCGGCCTGCAGCCCGATATCGGTGTCGCCGGTCGCGGTTGCCGCATAGGTCGGGCCGAAATCGATCAGGTCGAGTCCGAACGCCGCTTCGTAAAAGAGCTTCGCCGCTTCGATGTCCGCCGTCGGCAGTTCGAGATAGTATAATCGCGCCATCGCCGCCTCCTTCGTTCTTGAAATGTTCTGACCGATTCGCCATGATGAGTCAATGGAGTCGAAAGCTCGCCCTGCCCGCGGCGCGACGCACAATCGTGAGAGCGGCCGCTTCAACCTGCCCGAGCGGGTCGCCGACGGCGACTGGCTCGACGACCAGGATGCGATCGACGGCGCGCCGCCGAAGCTGCGGACGACGGTGACGGTGGAGACGCCGCGCACGATCATCACGCGCAACGCGTCGCCCGACATCGTGTTCGATCGCTCGATCAACGCCTATCGCGGCTGCGAGCATGGCTGCATTTATTGTTTCGCACGGCCGACGCATGCGTTTCTCGATCTGTCGCCAGGCCTCGACTTCGAATCGAAACTGTTCGCCAAGCCCGACGCGCCCATGCTGCTGCGCGCCGAACTGGCAAAGCGCGGCTATGTCGTCGGGCCGATCGCGATGGGCACCAACACCGATCCCTATCAGCCGATCGAGCGCGACTGGCGCGTCACCCGCGCCTGCATCGAAGTGCTGGCCGAGACCGGCCATCCGCTGATGATCACGACCAAGTCCGATCGCGTGCTCGCCGATCTCGACCTGCTCGCACCGATGGCGGCGAAGGGGCTGGTCTCGGTGATGGTCTCGGTCACCTCGCTCGAACCCAGGATCGCGATGACGCTCGAGCCGCGCGCGCCGAGCCCGCGCAAGCGCCTCGCCGCGGTGAGGGCACTGAGCGCGGCCGGGGTGCCGGTGACGGTGTCGATCTCGCCGGTGATCCCGTCGATCACCGATCATGAGATGGAGCATATCCTCGAGGCCGCGGCCGAGGCCGGCGCGAAGTTCGCCGCCTACATCCCCGTCCGCCTGCCGTTCGAGGTCGCGCCCCTGTTCCGGGCCTGGCTCGACGCGCATTTCCCCGACCGCGCGGCCAAGGTGATGGGCATCATCCAGGCGATGCGGGGCGGGCGCGACAATGATCCCAATTTCCACAGCCGGATGAAGGCGCAGGGGCCGTGGGGTGAGTTGCTGCGCACCAGGTTCGGCATCGCCTGTCGGCGTTACGGGCTGAACCGGAGCGAGCGCGTGCCGCTGCGGACCGATTTGTTCCGGCCGCCGCCGGGGCGGCAGGGGGAGTTGTTCGGGTAAGAACTTCCGTTTCCCTGCTCCAGCGCGTCGATCAGTCGCCCGTCAGTGCAGGCGCAAGATGCGTCCAGAAGATCATGCCATTGTCGCTTGCCGACACATACATCGCACCGTCCCAGCCGAGATCGATCTGCGCAACGTCCCCCGCCACCGACTTCAGACGCAGATTGACGTTCATGACCGAGAAGACGGATCCATCGCCGTCCGGCGTACCGCTGAGCGCGCGGTAGTCCCCCGCACCGCGCGAGAATATGAGCCCTATGCGCGCCTTCGCGGCACTGCGCTTGCCCGTAAGCGTGAGACTCACGCGCAGGTCGGTCGGGAAGGCGCTCGCGTCACCCTGCTGGTAAGCGAAGCTGGCCGTCAGCGGCTTCGCGCCGTCGATGCTTCCGCGTACGGCGGGCGGACCGCCATATTGGTCGAAGACGGAGAAGGTCTTGTCGAAACGGCCGTCATTGTCACTGTCGACAAAGCAGGGGCGTTGGTCGGCGATCGGGATGAACAATGTTTTGGCCTGACGGCCGAGCGACCGGTCCTTGAACGTGCAATAGCCGATCTTCCGGGCGGCGTTGAACACCATGTAGAGCGGTGTACCAACGGCGATCTCCTGCTTGCCGATCGTCACCGGCTCGGTGGCGGTGACGATCTTCACTGGTATCAACCGCTGCTCGAAAAAGGGCTTCTCGAACTCGACGCTCGTCGGCGCTTCGGCGACGAGCGGCTCCGGCCGCCAGAACGTGTAGACGCGCTCGGCAAACAGCGGCTGACTGCCAGCAAAAAGCACTGCCGCAATCGAAAAGCGCAGCAACCGCAATCCTCGATATGACATCCAAATTCCCCCAATCGTTCCTCGGCTCGGCCTATATCATCTCGGCCGGCAACGGAAATGGCTGAAAACCACGGCGGCGCCTTAGTCGTCAAGCGTCCATCGCGAACGTAGTCTACAATCGAGATCCACGCATAAGCCAAATTCCAAATCTTTCCTGGAACGTCCAAATGGTGTTGAAGCAATGACTTGCAATTTTCCGACATTGATGTCCATATTATTGCTCGAAGCATAAGGGGGAGACTGAAGCATGGAGACCATCACAGGATCCGTCGGAAAGGGCGGCCAGAACCTGCTCAACGACGTCATGGTGGTCCAGAAGCTCCTCAACCAGCATGTCGCGACGCTTGGACTGCCGACGCTGGTGGTCGATGGCGACGCCGGCGACAATACGGTCAAGACGATCCGCGCCTATCAGAAGATCGTGCTCGGCATCGCCGCGCCCGACGGACGGATCGATGTCGGCGGTGGCACCTGGAAGGCCCTGATCGCCGAGCAGGCCCCCACGCCGCCGGCACCGCCGGCGAACGCATCGCTCAGCGGTGCCGCGTGGTGGCATGCCAATCAGGCGAAATATCCGAACAGCAACAAGATCATCGATCTCGTGCCGCCGTTCCGCAGGAATGTAGAACGCTTCACCGACGTCCTCGCCGCGGCGGGCGCCAGGATCAGCGTGGCATCGACTCTGCGGCACAAGACGCGCGCCCATCTGATGCATTATTGCTGGAAAATCGCCAACGGCCTGATCGCGCCGGCAAATGTGCCCCAGCTTCAGGGACTCGACATCACATGGGACCATGGCAATCTCACCAAGTCGAAAAAGGCCGCCAAGGAGATGAAAGATCTGTTCGGCATGGCGCATATAGCCGCGCTCAATTCGAACCACATCGAGGGGCGTGCGATCGATATGACGATCGGCTGGACAGGAACGATCAACGTCATCGATGCCGCCGGCCTGACCCACGCACTCGGCGCCCCCAGGACGGGCGAGACCAACACCGTGCTGCACAAGATCGGTGCGAGCTATGGCGTCAAGAAGCTCGTCAGCGACAAGCCGCATTGGTCCGACAAAGGCGACTGAGGCAACCCGGCGCTCGATAGCACGACGAAATGTCCGCCGCGCTCAAAACCCGATCCTTCCACCCGTGCACGGCTTCAGCGCCGCTTCCGCGCGCAGGCGGGCGACAATCGTTGCTCCATCCACAGCCCCCAGATGCCGGATCTGGCGGCGGACGACCGCGAAGTCGCCGGGCGTCAGGTTCGGTACGTCCGCCAGCGCTGCCGGCGCGGGGCAGCCAAAGAAGCGCGCATAGGCCCGCGCCGCGCGCGCCGGGCCGAACGGCTGGAGGTCGAGCTTGAACACGAAGCGCCGCAGCGCCGCCGGATCGAGCTTGCCGCCATGGTTGGTCGCCGCGACGAACGGCAGCGGATGGCGATCGAGCCAGGTCAGCAGCTCGTTGACCTGCGTCACCTCCCAGCTGTGCGACGCGGTGCTGCGATCGAACAGGATCGAATCGACCTCGTCAAACAGCAGCACGCCGCCGCGCCGCTCCGCCTCGCGAAAGGCGCCGGCGATCCGGGCCTCGGTCTCGCCGACCCATTTCGAGAGCAGGTCCGACGCGCGCTTGGTGATCAGCGGCCGATCGAGCGCGCGGGCGAGGTGATGGGCGAGCCCGGTCTTGCCGGTGCCGGGCGGGCCGGTCAGCAGCAGCGAGACATCCTGCGGCGACCCCTTGCTCGACAACCGATCGAGCAAGGCGGGCAGATCGACTTCGGTCTCGTAGAGGTCGAGATCGATCATGTCGTCGACCGGCCGCGGCGGTTCGCCCTGGCGCAGCGCGGTGACGAGCGACCGCGCGGTCTCGGCGATATCGCCGCTGTCGCCCGACAGGCGCCCGGCGCGTACGGCGATGCGCGCGACGGTCGCCGCCTCGGGCGCGCTCGCCACCAGCGCGCGGACATCGTCGGACACCGCCATCGCCTCGTCGTCGGCGATCCGCGCGAGCATCGACTGGCCGGCGGCGTGCGAGGGCAGATCGAGGTGGAGCACATAGCTCATCCGCCGCAGGATCGCCGGATCGACGTTGCCGATCGCATTGGTGGTCCAGATCACCGGCACCGCATTGCTCTCGAGCAGGCGGTTGATCCAGATCTTCGATCCTTCGCGATGGGTGAACCAGTCGCCGGCGCCCGGGCGGGCATCGCCGATCAGATCCTCCATCTCGTCGAACAGCAGCATCGAATCGCGGCGGCCGGCGAGCACGCGATGCGCGAGCTGGAGCGCATCGACGCGCTCCCAGCGGGTCGGCTCCTGTCCATCGTCATCGACCTCGCCGACGCTGAACAAGGCCGCGCCGCAGGCGGCGGCCAGCGTGCGCGCCAGCTCGGTCTTGCCGGTGCCGGGCGGGCCGTGGATCAGGATGTTGACGCCCGCCGCACCCTCGCGCAGCGCGCCGCGCAGCAGCCGGACGAGCAAAGCCGACTCCGCCGTGCAGCCGCCGAAATCGTCGAGCCCCAGCAGCGCCGCCTGGCGCGTGCCGACGACCGCCTCGATCAATTCCTCGCCCGACGCGGAATCGCGACAGAGCAGCCGTTCGAGCGTCCAGCCGAGATCGACCTCGATCCGGCCGGCCCGGTTGGCGCGAAGCTGGACGAGGCCGAGCCGCAGCACCGGGCTGCGGCGGAGGGCGTGCACGGGGCAGCCAGCCACCGCCGCCATCAGCTCGGGCAGGTCGCCGTCATGCTCGACGATCGCCCGGACCAGCGCCGTGACGCGCGGCACCCGGTCGATCGCGACCGCGATCGCCAGCAGGCGCGCATCCGCATCGTCGAATCGCAAGGCTCCGGCCAGCGCGTTCGCGAGCGCCAGCGGATGCGACGCGGCGTCGTGGCGGACACGATCCGCCCGCAGCGCCGCCTGAACGGCGCGCCAGCCGAACTTGCCTTCTCCCGCCTCACCGGTCAGCCAGCGCCGATGCGGCTGCGCCCATTGCCGCACCGCCTTGGCGAGCGGCGCCGACGCGGCCATGTCGGCCGCGATCCGGAGCACGAGGCCCCGGACGATCTCATATTCGTCCATGTCTTTCCCGGTCCCGCCCGAACCGGTCGCCGGTGATGGCCGGACGCCATCACCGGGCGCGCGGCCACGGACTTCAAAACTTCAGTCTTGGGGCGAAAGGGCCACGGCGGCGGTGCCGACCGTAGCGCGGGAAACGCTAGGGCAGCGACCTGACGACATGGGGCGTTTCGCCCGCTATGTGGGTGCTTACCAGCAATGATAGTCTCCGATGTCCCGGCGGGATGCCGCCGGGGATGTGCGCCGTTAGAGCATTTGGGGGTTTGGGGCAAGGTGGCCGGGTGAAGCGTTTATCACGCCCCTCTACCGCTTGCGCTAAGGGATGCACACATCTCGTTTCGCGATCGAAACGTTGATGGATGAGAAGTTTGTAGCGCGAATGTTCGAGTTATGATTCGGTTGGCGCCGTCCTGTTGGAGAGCGTCG
>Ga0268264_10004742_pt1 | contig 11547 bp, 10 predicted proteins | sample KBSSwiS32_FD_190357 | JGI IMG/M metagenome (GOLD analysis project Ga0268264, IMG submission 190357) | Switchgrass rhizosphere microbial communities from Kellogg Biological Station, Michigan, USA - KBS Switchgrass S3-2 (SPAdes) (version 2) | ecosystem: Host-associated > Plants > Roots >... | reverse complement strand
CCGGCACGGCATCTGGCTCGTGGCCGACGACGTGTACGAACGCCTCTATTACCGCGACGACGTGCCTTCGGCGCCTTCGTTCCTCGACTTGGCCTCGCCGGACGAGCGCGTGGTCAGCACCAACAGCTTTTCCAAGTCGTGGCTGATGACCGGCTGGCGCCTGGGCTGGATCGTCGCCCCGGCCGCGCTCATGCCCGACCTCGGCAAGCTCATCGAGTACAACACGTCGTGCTCGCCGTCGTTCGTGCAGCACGCAGGGGTTGCCGCCATCACGCACGGCGAGCCCACGGTCGCGCACACGCGCGAGCGCTTTCGCCGCGCGCGCGACTACCTCGTCGGCGCGCTTTCGCGGACGCCCGGCATCGAGGTCGCGGCCCCCGCCGGCGCGATGTACGCATTCTTCCGGGTCGAAGGCCTGCGCGACAGCCTCGCCTTCTGCAAGTCGCTCGTGCACGAGGCGCGACTGGGCCTCGCGCCTGGGCGTGCCTTCGGACCCGAGGGCGAAGGGTTCGTGCGCTGGTGCTTCGCGTCGGACGAGGCGCGATTGGCGGAAGGGGTCTCGCGCTTCGCCAACTATGTCGGGCGGCATGCGCGCTAGCGTCGCCCTGGTGGCCGCGATCGCCAATCTCGTGTTCGCGAGCGCGGTGCACGCGCAGAGCCCCGCAATCGAAGCCGCGCGCAAGGACATCGAGGCGACCTACGACTTCGACCCCGGGACCATGACGTTTTCCCAGCAGGCGGAGCGCGCGCCCTCGCTCAGCAAGCTTTGGGATCGCTACAACCGGTCGCGCGACGACTACGCCGCCGCCTTGCGCCAGGCCCTCGCCGTGAACGGCCAGCGCGAGCTCCTCTACTGCGACGGCGGGATGCTCCTGCTGGCGAAATCGACGCTGCCGGAGGACAGGCGCCTCGCGCTCGCGAGCGTCGGCAAGTGCAGCCTTGCCGAAATCGAGCAGACCCCCTATTTCTACACGCTGCACCAGCTCGCGCGGGAAGGCTTCGACACCCTCGACATGCAATACCGGATGCTCGAGAAGCCGCACTATGCCGCGTACATCGTCGCGCACGCCATGAATCTCGGCCAGAACTATGCGTTCATCTATCCGCTGCTGGTCCAGGACGAAAGCGGCTACGTGCCGCGGATCATGGAGCGCCTGAAGACCGAAGCCGATCCGACCGCCATCAAGACGCTGACGATGGCTCTGTACTACGCGGCCACACCGCAGTCCGAAGCGGCACTGCGTGTCATGGCCCGCGCCGGCTCACGCTATCCAGCGGCAGTGCGTGAGGCCGCCGAACCGATGGTCAAGCGGATCGACGAGGTGCGCAGCCCGATGACGCTTCCGGTCATCACCACAAAGCGCCTCATGGTCGGCATTCCGGGAGACCTCAGCTCAGTCGACCTTCGCGCCAGGCGCAAGGCGAGGATGCGCTCGATCAGCGACGAGGCGCTGATGGAGCTCGAGGTGTACACGGCGATGCTCTACCGCACGTTCGGGGGGTAGAGGACGCGCAGTCACGCATTGAAAATTTCCTGACAACAAGGAGAAGCGATGGGCCTCAAGTTCCTCAAGATTGCGGTCGTATATTTATTCGTCGGCGCCTGCCTCGGCCTCGGCATGGGCATCACCCAGAAGTTCACGCTGGTTCCGGTGCATGCGCACTTGCTGCTGCTCGGGTGGGCGTCGCTCGCGCTCGCGGGCGTCGTGTATCACTTCTACCCCGCGGCTTCGACGACGCGGATGGCCCGGGTGCACTTCTGGCTGCACAACCTGGGGCTGCCCGTCTTCATGATCGCACTTGCGTATTTGCTGACCACGAATGGAGAAGGGGCCACCCCCGTAGTCGGCATTTCAGCGACCGTCGTCGTGATCGGGCTGTGCCTGTTCATGATCAACGTGCTGGTCAACATCAAGCCGCCGCAGGCGGGCGCCTGATGGCGAACCTGCGCACGGTCGAGCTGAAGCCCTTCGTCCCGGCGAAGGACTACGACCTTTCGAAGCGCTTCTACCAGGACGTGGGCTTCACGCTCGCCTCGGACAACGAGGGTGTGGCGTACTTCCACCACGAGAACACGAGCTTCCTGCTGCAGAACTTCTACGTGGAGGAGCTCGCCAGGAATTTCATGGTCCACCTCCTGGTCGAGGACGTCGATGCGTGGTGGGCGCGGCTTCGCGATGCCCGCGTCGCCGACAAGTACGGCGTCACGATGTCGCAGGTCGAGCAGCGGCCCTGGCGCATGCGCGATTTCGTCCTGACCGATCCCTCCGGCGTACTCTGGCGAATCGCGCAAAACACCGATTGACCGTATTCGACGTCTGGACCCGGCCGGATCATAATGGCGCCCGCGGCACGGCCACGTCGACGAGGGCCGGCCCCGACCTCGGGAGGAAGCCATGACGTTTGCGATGTCGGTTGCGGCGCTGACCGTGCTCTCGCTCATAATCGGCTTCGGCGTGCACGAGTTGCTGCTCGGAGCGGAATACCGGCAGCTCACGAACCTGTTCCGCTCCCCAGCGGATGCCGAGAAGTACTTCGGCTACATGCTCCTCGCCCACGTGTTCATGGGCGCCGGACTGACCTGGATCTACCGCCAGGGCCGCGAAGCCAAGCCGTGGCTCGCTCAGGGCGTGCGCTTCGGCATTGCCGTCTCGGTGCTGATGGTGATCCCGATGTACCTCATCTACTTCGCGGTCCAGCCGATGCCTGCGGGTCTGGTCGCCAAGCAGATCGCGTTCGACGTCATCGGCATGATCATCCTGGGCATCGTCGCGGCCTGGATCAACAAGCGCGACGTCGCGGTGCCCGCCTGACGCGGCTTCACGCCGCGCCGAACGCGAAGTGGCGTCCCGGCGCGGCGGCAAGAAGCGACTTCGTGTAATCGTCGCGCGGGTCCGCGAACACCTGCGCGGCGGTGCCGTACTCCACGATCCGTCCGCGCGTCATCACCGCGACGCGGTCGCACACCTGCGCCGCCACGCGCAGGTCGTGCGTGATGAACAGCATCGCGAGATCGAGGCGCTGCCGTATCTCGTCCAGCAGCGCCAGCACCTGCGCCTGCACCGACACGTCCAGCGCCGAGACGGCCTCGTCGGCGATGAGAAGGTCGGGCGACATCGCGAGGGCGCGCGCGATGCAGATGCGCTGGCGCTGACCGCCCGAGAACTGGTGCGGATAACGGTCGAGCACGTCCGGGTCGAGCCGGACGAGCTCCATGAGCTCGCTTGCTCGCGCGGTGGCCTCCTCGCGCGTCGATCCGTAGTTCATCGGTCCTTCGATGATCGCCGCGCCCACGGTCCGCCTCGGGTTGAGCGAGCGGTACGGGTCCTGGAACACGATCTGGACGCGCCGCCGAAGGGCATGCAGCTCGCTGCGCGAAAGCGAGGCGAAGTCGGCGTCCCCGACCACGATCTTGCCGCGCGTCGGCTCGATCAGCCGCGCGATGCAGCGGGCAACGGTGGTCTTGCCGGAACCGGATTCGCCGACGAGGCCGACGGTCTCGCCCTTGCGCACTTCGAAGGACACGTCGGTGGCGGCGGCGACCTGGTCCTTCGCCGCGACCAGCCACGAGCGTCGCGCGTAAGTCTTGGTCAGGCCTTCCGCGCGCACGACGACGGGTGTCGCGAGCGGCTCGCGATGCTTCGGCGTCAGGCCGGGAACGGCGGCGATCAGCATCTTCGTGTACTCGTGCGAAGGATGCGCCAGCACCTCGCGCATGGGCCCTAGCTCGACCAGCTCTCCGCGGCGCAGGACCGCCACGCGATCGGCGATCTCGGCCACCACGCCGAAGTCGTGCGTGATGAACAGCACCCCGGTGCCGTGGGCGCGCATGAGCTCGCGTATGAGCGCCAGTATCTGCGCCTGGGTCGTGACGTCGAGCGCGGTGGTGGGCTCGTCCGCGATGAGCAGCGCCGGCTCGAGCACGAGCGACATCGCGATCATGATCCGCTGCCGCTGGCCGCCGGACAGCTGGTGCGGATACGAGGCGATCATCCGCTCGGCCTCGGGCAACTGCACGGCACGCACGATCTCGAGCACTTTCGCCCGCCGCTTGCCCGGCCCGAGCCGCGTGTGCGTCGCCAGCACCTCGTCGATCTGGTCGCCGCAGCGCATCACCGGATTGAGCGCGGTCATGGGCTCCTGGAAGATCATCGCCATCCGCGTGCAGCGCAAGGCGCGCAACCGCGCCGGGCTTGCCGCGAGCAGGTTCTCGCCGGCGAGCAGGATTTCGCCGGCCGACGCGGCAAGGCCCTTCGGCAGCAGGCCCATCGTGGTGTGGGCGATGATGCTCTTGCCCGATCCCGACTCGCCGACCAGGCAGACGATCTCGCCGGGATTGACGGTGAAGCTCACGCCGGCAACCGCGTGCGCGCGATCCGCGCCCGGCGGCAGCGTCACGGTCAAGCCGCGGACGTCGAGCGCCGTTCGCGTCACAGCCTCTTCCCCATCCGAGGATCGAGCGTGTCGCGCAGACCGTCGCCCAGCATGTTCACCGCGAGCACCGTGAGCGCGAGGAAGACGCCGGGAAAGAGGATGTTGTGTGGGAACACGCGGAACAGCGTGCGCCCCTCGGCCATGATGTTGCCCCACGTCGGGATCTGCGGCGGAATCCCCACGCCAAGAAACGAAAGGATCGCCTCGATCAGGATCGCGGACGCGGCGATGTAGGTGGCCTGCACGATCAGCGGCGCTACCGTGTTGGGCAGCACGTGGCGAACCAGGAGCAGCGGCGTCGGCGTGCCCACCGCGATGGCCGCCTCCACGTACGGCTCTTCCCGGATCGAGAGCACCACCGAGCGGACGAGACGCACCACGCGCGGAATCTCGGGCACGACGATCGCAACGATCACGATTGCGAGGCCCGCCGAAGACAGCGACACGAGCGCGATCGCGAGCAGGATCGCAGGGATGGCCATCAGCCCGTCCATCACCCGCATGACGATCGCGTCGACCCAGCGGAAATAGCCCGCCACCAGTCCGATGAACAGGCCGATGGCGACGCTGATCACGGCGACCGCGACGGCCACCGTCAGCGACGTGCGCGCGCCGTAGATCACGCGCGTGTAGATGTCGCGGCCGAGCGAGTCCGTGCCCATCCAGTTCGTGACCATCCGCTTGCTGCCGTCGGCGGCGCGGATAGTCTGCTCGGTCCCGGGTTTCTTGTTGCGGAACGCGGGGTTGATCTCGGCCGGGTCGAGTGGGGTCAGGAGCGGCGCGGCGAGCCCGATGATGAGGATGAGGAGCAAAATGGCCGCGCCGACGACCACCACCGGGTTGCGCGCGAGCCGGCGCAGCACGCCGCGGCGCACGACCGGCGGCGGACCCGGCGGCGCTTCGAGACCGATCGCGTCAGCCGTGATCGTCAATATCGGATCCTCGGATCGAGCACCGTGTACGAGACGTCGACCAGCAGGTTGATCAGCACGTAGACGAACGAGAACAGGAGGATCACCGCCTGCACCGTCGGGTAGTCGCGGGCGAGCACGGCGTCGACCGTCAACCGGCCGAGGCCCGGGATGGAGAACACGCTCTCGGTGACCACGACGCCGCCGATCAGGAGCGCGACGCCGATGCCGATGACGGTCACGATCGGCACCGCCGCGTTGCGCAGCGCGTGCCGCATCAGCACGACGCGATCGGTGAGTCCCTTGGCGCGTGCGGTGCGGATGTAGTCCTCGTTGAGCACCTCGAGGACACTCGTGCGCGTGATCCGCGCGATCAGCGCGACGTAGATCACCGACAGCGTGAGGCTCGGCAGGATCAGGCGCACGAGGCAACCCCACAGCCCCTCGCGCAGCGGCTGGTAGCCCTGGACGGGCAGCCAGTTGAGCTCGATCGCGAAGACGTAGATCAGCACGTAGCCGATCACGAACACCGGCACCGAAAAGCCGAGCACCGAGAAGCCCATGACGACGCGATCGATCCACGTGCCTTGCCGGTAGGCTGCGAGAACGCCGAGCGGCACCGCGATGAGGATCGACAGCGTCATCGTCGTCAGCGACAGCATGAGCGTGGGCTCGATGCGGTCGGCGACGAGGGAGGCCACCGTCTTCTTGAAGAAGAACGACTCGCCGAAGTCGCCGGTCGCCATGTTGCCGAGCCAGACGAAGAACTGTGTGAGCAGCGGCTGGTCGAGTCCGAGCCTGACCCGGATTCCGGCAACGTCCTGCGATGTCGCGGCCGATCCCGCGATGATCGCTGCCGGATCGCCGGGGGTCAGGCGCAGGAGCGCGAAGACGAACACCGCGACGATCGCCATGACCGGGATCGTCGCGAGGAGGCGCTTGCCGATGTACGAGAGCACGGTCCCCTCACCCCGACCCTCTCCCCGCGCGCGGGGAGAGGGAGGGTCTAAGGCTACGCATCACAACTTGCTCGCCCTCTCCCGCTCGCGGGAGAGGGTTGGGTGAGGGTTATTTCCCCGCTTTGGAAATATTCCAGAACACGGACGCCGGCGCGACGACGACGCCGTCCACGCTCTTGCGCGCGGCGCCCGGCTGATACCACTGCCCCAGGGGCACGTGCGTCGGATACTGCGTCCAGCGGAGCTGCACGGCTTCGGCTATGGCTTTCTGCTTGGCCGGATCGGTCTCGCGCGCGAAGTCGTCGCGCAGCTTCTCCATCTCCGCGTCGCACGGCCAGCCGAAGGGCGCCTTGTCGCAGCTCGAGTTCAGGAACGCGGTCGACACCGGATTCAGTATGTCCGCGGACACCCACGAGGTCAGCATCGCGTGCCAGCCGCCCTGCGTCGGAGGATCCTTCTTCGCGCGGCGCGCGACCACGCTCTGCCAGTCCATCGACTGCATGTCGACCTTGAAGCCGCCCTTCTCGAGCAGGGACTTCGCGACCGGCGCGAGGTTGGTCAGGACCTGAAGGTCGGTCGAATGCAGGAGCACGATCGGGGTGCCGTCGTAGCCCGCCTCCTTGAGCAGCGCCTGCGACTTCGCGAAGTTGGATTCGATGAGCCCCTGCATGCCCTTGTCGGACGCGAGCGGGGTGCCGCAGACGAACATCGCCTTGCACGGCTTGTAGTACTGCTTGTCGCCGATCACCGCCTGCAGGAAATCCTCCTGGTTCAGCGACAGAACGACGGCCTGCCGTATCTTGGCGTTGTCGAACGGCTTCGCGGTGGTGTTGAAGCGGAACGCGTACTGGTTGCCGAGCGGGTTCCAGTCGACGAGCTTGATGTTGCCGTCCTTGCGCAGGATCGGCAGCAGGTCGTGCGACGGCTGCTCGATGAAGTCGATCTCGCCCGCGATGAGCGCGTTGACCGCGGTCTGCATGTCCGCGAGCTGCCGCCATTCGACGCGGTCGACTTTCGCGACCTTGCCGCCGGCGAGGCCCGAAGCGGGCTCCGCGCGCGGCTTGTACTTGTCGAATTTCACGTACACCGACTTGTCGCCGGGCTTCCATTCGTCCTTGTTGAACACGAACGGACCCGAGCCCGTGTAGTCGGAGATCTGCGTGTTCGGATCGGTGGCGGCGACCCGCTTGGGCATCATGAACGGCACGTTGGACGACGGCTTGCCGAGCGCGGTCAGCACGAGGCCGGTGGGCGCGTTCAGCACGATGCGGAACGTCTTCGCGTCGACCACCGGCATGTCTTTCACGAACGACATCATCTTCTGGCCCATCGCGTCCTTGGCGCCCCAGCGGCGGATGGAGGCGACACAGTCCTCGGCGGTCACCGGCGTGCCGTCGTGCCACAGGAGCCCGTCGCGCAGCGTCATCGTCCACGTGAGCTTGTCCGCGGACAGGTCGTACTTGTCGATCATCTGCGGCTTGACCTGGCCGTTGGCATCGGTGGCGAACAGCGTGTCGTAGATCATGTAGCCGTGGTCGCGCGTGATGTACGCGGTGGTCCAGATCGGATCCACGATCTTCAGGTCGGAGTGCTTCACGACGCGCAGGGTGGTCTGGGCTACGGCCGGAACCGCAAGCGCGATGGCAATGCAGGCGAGAGCGAGGCGGGAACGGCGCAGCATGGCAGGCTCCTTACGAAAGGCGGGGCGGGATCAGTTTAGATCATCGCGGGTCGATGGGCGTGATGCGCGGAACGCGGGCTTCGATCGCCTCGGCCGCGGCGAGCGTCAGGTCCTCGCGGAAGCGCGGCCCGACGAGCTGCACGCCCACGGGCAATCCCTCGGCAAGACCCGTAGACACCGCCATGCCCGGCAGCCCCAACACCGGCACGGCCATGAGCGTGCACGCCTCGCGCCACATCCGCATCGTGCGCGCGGCGCTCTCGACGTCGAACCCGTGCGCGTACGGCAGCTCGGTGCACACCGGCGTCAGCACCAGCGGGGTGCGCGCGAGGAAGAGGTTCCACTCGCGAATGAGGCGTGTGCGCTCGGCGAGCGCACGCAGGTGCGACTCGGCATCTTTTTCGGGCACGTTGTCGAGCACGAAGCGCATCGCGGTGCGGATTCCGGCGTCGCCGTCGCGCTCGAAGTCGGCGTGCATGAAGCGCCGGAACTCGGGGATCAGCATCTCGAACCACAGCTCGAACGCGCGCGCGAAACCGGGCGTGCGGTCGTCGACGATCTCGTACCCGGCGTCGGCCAACGCCTTGGCGGCCTGCTTCAGTGCTTCCGCCACCGGTGCGGATGGCGCGATCCCGCCCAGGTCCTCGGCTCGATCAACGACCGCTACGCGTATCGGACGGTCCACCGCGAGACCCGCGAGCGGCGCGGGCGTCCACCATGGGTCGCGCGGGTCGTACTGCGCCATGGCCTCGAAGCCGAGCCGCACGTCGCGCACCGAGCGCGCGAGGGCACCCTGCACCGACATCAACTGCGACGAGATGGTGCGCTCGGCCTTGGCCGACGGGTTGAACGCGGGCACGCGGCCGAAGGAAGGCCGCAGTCCGGCGAGCCCGGTGCAATACGCGGGATAGCGCACCGAGCCCGCGATGTCGTTTCCGTGCGCGAGCGGCGTGATGCCCGCGGCGACCGACGCCGACGCGCCGCCGCTGCTTCCGCCCGGCGTGTGATGGCGCGACCACGGGCTGTAGGTCCGGCCGCGGAAGTCGTTGACCGTGTCGAGTCGGAAGCTGAACGCGGGTGTGTTGGTGCGGCCGATGATGATGGCGCCGGCCTTCTTCCAGTTGGCGACGATCGGGCTGTCGGCGGGTGCGATCGTATTGGCAAACGCCTCCACGCCGTTGACCGTCGCGCAGCCTTCCTGGTCGACGTTCTCCTTGATCGTGACCGGTACGCCGTGCAGCGGGCCGAGGACATCGCCGCGGGCGACCGCGGCGTCGGCGAGATCCGCTTGCGCGAGCGCCTGCTCCGATAGGTCGACGGTCACCGCATTGATGCGCGGATTCACGGCGTGCATCCGCTCGATGCAGGCCGTCGCGGCCTCGCGCGCGGAAAGCGTGCGCTCGCCGATCGCTCTCGCGATAGCGGCGGCATCCCACTTCCAGACAGGTTCGCTCACTGTGCTACGCTTTTTGTTCGCAGGCGGAGGATGGACGAGATGGCGGTCATAGCAGTCGGCGGATTCCAGCACGAGACCAACACCTTCGCGCCGTCGAAGGCGGACTATAACGCGTTCGAGCAGGGCGGCGGATGGCCCGCGCTCACCTTCGGCGAAGCGATCGCGCCGCGCCTGGAAGGGGCCAACATTCCCGCGACCGGCGCCCTTTCGGCGCTGCACGCGGCGGGGCATCGAACACCCGGCCTGGCATGGGGCGCGGCTTCGCCTTCGGCACACGTCACGAAGGACGCGTTCGAGCGCATCGTCGGCGAGATCACGGCCCGCCTCGCGCAGGCAGGCCCGCTCGACGGGGTGTACCTCGACCTGCACGGCGCGATGGTCACCGAGCACCTGGACGACGGCGAAGGCGAGATCCTCGCGCGAGTGCGAAAGATCGTGGGGCCGGGCGTGCCCCTCGTCGCGAGCCTCGACCTGCACGCCAACGTCACGCGCCGCATGATCGAGCTCGCGGACGGGCTTGTCGCCTATCGCACCTATCCGCACGTCGACATGGCCGCCACCGGCGAGCGTGCCGCGAAGCTCCTCGAGCGCACGCGTGCCGCCGGCAAGCCGCTCGCGCACGCGATGAAGCCCCTCGACTTTCTCACCGGGCTTTCGTCGCAGTCGACGTTCATCGAGCCGGGCAAGCGCTTGTACGAGCTGCTTGAAAAGCTCGAGCGCGATCACGACACCGTCTTGTCGTTCACGCCGGGCTTCCCGATGGCGGACTTTCCCGAGTGCCAGATGGCGGTCTTCGGCTACGGGCCGGACCAGGCACGCGTGCAGCGCGCGGTCGACGCGCTCGCCGGGGCGATCCACGACGCCGAGCCGGAGTTCGCGCTCGAGCTCTACGGCCCCGACGAGGCGGTCCTGCGCGCCGCGCAGCGCGGCGACCCGGGCGCGCCCGTCGTGCTCGCGGACACGCAGGACAATCCGGGCGCCGGCGGCAACGGCGACACCACCGGACTCCTCGCCGCGCTGATCAAGCGCGACCCGCGCGACGCGGTGCTGGGGCTGCTCATCGACCGGGCCTCGGCCAGGCAGGCGCATGAAGTCGGCATCGGCCACCGCGCCGAATTCAGGCTCGGCGAAACGTCGGGCGTGCCCGGCCACGTGCCGCTGGCGGGCGAATTCAAGGTGACCGCGCTTGCCGACGGCAAGTTCACGTGCACCGGCCCGATGTTCAAGGGCTTCAAGATGGAGCTCGGCCCGATGGCGGTGCTCGAGCACGGGAACGTTCGGGTGGTGCTCGCGTCCAAAAAGGTACAGGCCGCGGACCAGGAGATGTTCCGTCACGTGGGTATCGAGCCCGTGCACCAGCGCATCCTCGCGCTCAAGAGCTCGGTGCACTTCCGCGCCGATTTCCAACCCATTGCGAAGGAGGTGCTGGTGGTCGTAGCACCGGGCCCCGCCAAGGCCGATCCGACGATGTTCAACTGGACGCGGCTCCGCCGCGGTCTGCGCTTGAAGCCGGGCGGCCCCGCGTTTTGAACTGACATGCGCCGCAAGTTCGTCATCGGCCTCGTCAAGCACGAGACCAATACCTTCTCCCCGCTTGCGACGCCGCTTTCCGCGTTCGGGCATGGCCAGGGTCCCGCCTACGGCGAGGAGGCGCGCGCTCGCTTCGAGCGCACGAACACGCCGATGGCCGCGTACCTGGACCTCGCGCGCCGCGAGAACGCGGAAGTGGTGACCCCGGTCGCCGCGGAAGCCTGGCCCTCCAACAAGGCCTCGCGCGCGACCTTCGAGGCGCTGGTGCGGCCGCTCGAAGACGCCGTGCGCGCGGGCTGCGACGCCGTGTTCCTCGACTTGCACGGCGCGATGGTGATCGAGGACTGCGACGACGCCGAGGGCGAGATCGTGCAGCGCCTGCGGCGCATCGCGCCCGAGGTTCCCATCGCGGTCACGCTCGACTACCACACCAACCTGTCGGGCACGCTGGTCGACAACGCAACCGTCATCACCGGCTACAAGACCTATCCCCACGTCGACATGTACGAAGCGGGGATGCTCTCCGGGGGGATCCTCGTCGGCGCGCTCGACGGCGCGGTCGAGCCGGTGATGGCG
>Ga0268264_10004740_pt1 | contig 11551 bp, 10 predicted proteins | sample KBSSwiS32_FD_190357 | JGI IMG/M metagenome (GOLD analysis project Ga0268264, IMG submission 190357) | Switchgrass rhizosphere microbial communities from Kellogg Biological Station, Michigan, USA - KBS Switchgrass S3-2 (SPAdes) (version 2) | ecosystem: Host-associated > Plants > Roots >... | reverse complement strand
CCGGGATCGTCCGATCGCATCCGCGCCGATACCCATTTGCGGAAAAGACCGGCCGCCAAGGCCCGAATCTAGGGGAAGATAGATGACCGAGATCAGCCGCTCAGCCCTGTTCGGGCGCCTCAACCCCACCGCGCTCAAGGCGATCGAGACCGCGACCGGTTTCTGCAAGATGCGCGGCAACCCTTACGTCGAGCTGGTCCACTGGCTGCACATCCTGCTGCAGGATGCGCAGAACGACATCGCCGCGATCCGGTCGGCGTTCGGCATCGACGACAGCAAGCTCGCGCGCGACACGGTCGCGGCGCTCGACGCGCTGCCGCGCGGCGCCACCGCGATCTCGGACTTTTCGCCGCAGATCGAGGAGGCGATCGAGAAGGGCTGGCTCTATGCGTCGCTGCAATATTCGGCCGGCCGGATTCGCACCGGCCACCTGATCTATGGCATGCTGCGCACGCCGACGCTGAAGAACGCTTTATTCAATCTGTCGTCCGAGTGGCGCAAGGTCCAGGTCGAGAAGCTCGCCGGCGAGTTCGAGCAGGTCGTCCGTGCCTCGTCTGAGACCACGCAGCGCGATGCCGGCCCGGCGGCGATCGGTGACGGCGACAGCGGCGGCGAGGCCGGGCCGGTCGGCGCGGGCGAGGCGCTCGCCAAATTCTCGATCGACCTGACGGCGAAGGCGAAGTCGGGCGAGATCGACCGGATCGTCGGACGCGACGGCGAGATCCGGCAGGTGATCGATATCCTGCTGCGCCGGCGCCAGAACAACCCGATCCTCGTCGGCGAGGCCGGCGTCGGCAAGACCGCTGTGGTCGAGGGCTTTGCGCGCCGGATCGCCGATGGCGACGTGCCGCCGGCGCTGAAGGGCGTCACCCTGCGCTCGCTCGACATCGGCCTGATGCAGGCCGGCGCCAGCGTGAAGGGCGAGTTCGAGAAACGGCTGCGCGCGGTGATCGACGAGGTCGAATCGAGTCCGGTGCCGATCATATTGTTCATCGACGAGGCGCACACGTTGATCGGCGCCGGCGGGCAGGCGGGCACCGGCGACGCCGCCAATCTGCTGAAACCCGCGCTGGCGCGCGGGCGGCTGCGCACGATCGCGGCGACCACCTATGCCGAATACCGCCAATATTTCGAGAAGGATCCGGCGCTGACGCGGCGCTTCCAGACCGTCGACGTCGCCGAGCCCGAGACCGGCAAGGCGATCGCGATGCTCCGCTCGGTCGCGCCGATGATGGAGGCGCATCACCATATCGTCGTGCTCGACGAGGCGGTGGCGGCGGCGGTCACGCTGTCGCAGCGCTACGTGCCCGCGCGGCAATTGCCCGACAAGGCGGTGAGCCTGCTCGACACCGCCTGCGCGCGCGTCGCCGTCTCGCAGCACGCGACGCCGGCGCGGGTCGAGGATGCGATGCGCCGGCTCGAACTGCTCGAGGTCGAGCGCGAGGTGGCGGTGCGCGAACATGCCGGCCAGTATCGCAAGGACGATCGCGTCGAAAAGCTCGACGAGGAGATCGCCGCGGCGAAGGCGGCGGTCGACGCGGTCACCGTCAAATGGGACGGCGAGAAGGCGGCGCTCGAACAGGCGGTCGCGGCGCGCAAGGCGCTGACCGACGCGCGCGAAGCGGCGGTGGAGGGTGACAGCCCCGCTGACGAAACCGCGCTGATGGCGGCGCTCGACACCGCGCTCGCCGGCATGGCGACGGCGCAGGGCGATACGCCGATGGTGTTCGGCGTCGTCGATCAGGACGCGGTGGCGGCGGTGGTCGGCGACTGGACCGGCATCCCGATCGGCCGGATGGTCAAGGACGAGATCCAGTCGGTGCTGACCATCGCCGACCAGTTGAAGAAACGCGTGATCGGCCAGGATCACGCGATGGATGCGATCGCCAAGCGCATCCAGACCAGCCGCGCCAAGCTCGACAATCCCAACAAGCCGGTCGGCGTGTTCATGCTGTGCGGCCCGTCGGGCGTCGGAAAGACCGAGACCGCGCATGTCCTGTCCGAACTTTTGTTCTCCGGCGACGAATCGATGATCGTCATCAACATGAGCGAGTTCCAGGAGGCGCACACCGTCTCCACCTTGAAGGGCGCACCCGCCGGCTATGTCGGTTACGGCCAGGGCGGCGTGCTGACCGAGGCGGTGCGGCGGCGGCCCTATTCGGTGGTGCTGCTCGACGAGGTCGAAAAAGCGCACCCGGACGTCCACGAGATGTTCTTCCAGGTGTTCGACAAGGGCTTCATGAACGACAGCGAAGGCCGTCACATCGATTTCAAGAACACGATCATCCTGCTGACCTCGAACGTCGGCACCGATCTGGTGATGAGCCTGACCGAGGATGAGGAGATGAAGCCCGATGCCGACGGCCTCGCCAACGCGCTGCGGCCCGAACTGCTCAAGGTCTTCCCGCCGGCCTTGCTCGGCCGCCTGCTGGTGCTGCCCTATTATCCGCTGACGCCGGCGATGCTGGGTGGGATCGTCACCATCCAGATGAACCGCATCCGCCGCCGCATCGCCGACAATCACGGCATCCGCTTCGACTATGGCCAGGACGTCGTCGACCTGATCGTCTCGCGCTGCAACGAGGTGGCGTCGGGCGGGCGGATGATCGATGCGATCCTGACCAACACGATGCTGCCCGAGATGTCGATCGCGCTGCTGGAGAGGCAGATGAGCGGCGAGGAGGTGAAGACGATCGCGGTGACGGCGGGCGAGGGCGGGTTTACCTACAGCTTCGGTTGAGCGGCGCTTCGACCGGCCCTTCGCGCCCGACCAGACACAAAGGCTAGGCGATCGGCGTCCAGTTCCTGATTTATGACTCGCCCGCGATCGCGCGAGCAGGGCGCCCTCGCGCCCCGGCATGATCGTCCAGTCGGAACAGACAATTGGGAACGAAGCAATGGAACGAACGAGCGATGCCGACCATATTCCCGTCCTGATCGGCGTCGGCGAGATCTGCGACCGGCCCGCGGCGGACGGCGACGGACTCGACGCAATCGACCTGATGGTCGCGGCGCTGCGCGCGGCGGAGGCCGATGTCGGCGCGTCCATCCTTGACCGGCTCGACTGGCTGGGCGTCGAGGACGAGATCAGTTTCCCGATGCCGGCGCCGCAGCAGGTGCTGGCCGACCGGCTCGGCGTCGCCCCCAGGCATCTGGTCAAGACGTTCGAGGCGAGCGGCGACGGGCCGCTGCAGCTGATCAACGATGCCGCCAATCTGATCGGTCGCGGCGAGATAAGGCTGGCCGCCGCGGTCGGGGCCGAGGCACTGCGTACCGCCGCGCGGCGTGCCGCGGCGATCGTCGCCGCCGGTGGCGAACCGCCGAAATCGTCGGTCGCCGAGGTTGCCGCCGCCAATGCGACGCCGCTGGCGCGCAAGCATCATCTGCTCACGCCGATCGACGTCTATCCACTCTACGAGAATGCGACCCGCGCCGCCTGGGGCCAGACGCTCGAAGAGGGGCAGCAGGAGACCGCCGCGATCTGGTCGGGCTTCTCTCAGGTCGCCGCCGACAATCCGTTCGCGTGGATGCGCAAGCCGGTGTCGCCCGAACAGGTGGCGGAGGTCACCGCCGACAATCGCATGATCAGCTTCCCCTACACCAAGCTGATGGTCGCCAATGCTTCGGTCAACATGGGCGCGGCGGTGATCGTGGCGAGTCTTGCGATGGCGCGCGAACTGGGCGTGCCCGAGGATCGGCTGGTCTATGTCGGACCCGGCGCCGCCGCGCATGAGAGCGACGATTTCCTGCTGCGCGACAGCTATGCGCGCTCGGCCAGCCTCGAGACGACGGTGACGGCGGCGCTCGACCGCAATGCGCTGACGACCGCCGACATCGATCATGTCGAACTCTATTCCTGCTTCCCGTGCGTGCCCAAGATGGCGCGCCGCGTGCTCGGCTGGCCGGCGGACCGGCCCGCCAGCGTCTATGGCGGGCTGACCTTCGGCGGCGGCCCGATCGGCAATTGCATGATGCATGCCGCGGCGAGGATGGTGCACAAGCTGCGCGACGGCGGCGAGCATGGCCTGATCGTCGCCAATGGCGGCTACGCCACCCACAGCCATTCGCTGGTGCTGACCAGGCGGCCGGTGCCGGCCGGCGCCTTCCCGCAGGACTATAATGTGCAGGCGGAGGCCGATGCGCGCCGCGGCCCCGCGCCCGAAATCATCGATGGCTATGAGGGCGAGGGTGTGATCGAGACCTGGACGATCCCGTTCGGCCGCAAGGGCGAGCCGCTCCACGCCACGATCATCGCCCGCACGCCGGCGGGCGCGCGCTTCCTCGCGCATGTGCCGGGCGACGATCGCGAGACGCTCGATTTCCTGATGGCGGCGGATGCGCAGCCGGTCGGGTCGGCGGGGCGCTGCGAGAGCCGGAATGAGACGCTGCTATGGCTAAGGTCGTGAATGCCGCCTGGCATGGCGTGAGGGGAGGAGCAGGGTGGAGCTGGACGTTCGCCTGGTGAGAAGCTTCGTCGCGGTCGCCGACGAGCGCTCGTTCACGCGCGCGGCCGATCGCCTCCACGTCGCCCAGCCCTGGCTCTCGGTGCAGATCCGCAAGCTCGAGGACCAGCTCGGCTTCCGCCTGTTCGAGCGCAATCGCAACCAGGCGGTGACGGCGTCGTCCAAGGCCGAGGCGTTCCTGCCGTTCGCACGCGAATATCTGGTCGCGGTCGAACGCGTGACCGATCGCGCGCAGCGGATCCGTGACGAGGCGGCGGTCACCTTGCGGGTCGGCGCGCCCGATTTCTCGGTCGACATGCCGATCCGTTCGGCGATCCTGCGGGCGTTCTCGGCGCGTCACGCCCGCTTCGACATCGAGGTCGTCAACGCCTGGACGGTCGAACTGCTGCGCCGCCTGCGCGACGGCGAGATCGACGTCGCGTTCACGCTCGGCCCGCACGTCGATCCCCACAGCGAGGCGATGGTGATCAAGCGTTACCGGCTGTCGCTGCTGGTCGAGCGCGAGCGGATCGCCGGCATTGCGCAGCCGGTACCGCTCGCCGCGCTGGCCGGCCGCGAGGTCGCGATCTTCCGCCGCAACGTCAACCCCGCCTTCTACGATTCGATCGCGCCGATCCTCGAGGCGGCCGGCATTATCGTCGATCATCTGCAGGAGGCCGGCAATCTCGCGCTCGTGCAGCAGGCGTTGCGCACTCGCGTGCCGGTCCTGGTCGGCGACTGGCAGGAAGAAAGTAGCATTTTTCCAGATCCGCTGATGGTCGCCGCGCTCGACGAACCGGCCTTGTCGTTCAACCTCAACCTCGTCCGCCGCATCGGCGACCGCACGCCGCAGATCGCGGCGTTGTGGGAAACGGCATTGCAGATGATCGAGAATTGAGGCGCGCGCGTCGTCGATCCGGTCGAGCGTTACCACCGCGCCGCGCTCGAGTTCGCGCCGTTCGGCGATCGACATCCAGACTGTGCCCAGCCGCGTGGTACCGAGATGTGCGGTCATAGGGCGGTCTGCGCCGCGCAGGTAGCGGCAAGTTACCGGCCGGCGCTTGGGCTGTCCGAAATCGAAGCGGGCGCATCTCCGGCCATGGTCTCCCGCGGTATGAGATGGCCCCGAATTCGCCTGCCTGTCGTCGATAACAGGGCGTTTTTCGCGTTTTTGCGTGTTTATCAGGGGAAGAACGGGCTTTCGGCGCGGCTTGTCTGACCACTAATCCAATGATTTCAAGGTGATCAGCAGAGAAACCGGGTGTTACCTGTTATCGTGCATAACAGGGGAAGAATTTTTGCATAACAGGTCGGTTTCGATGTCGTAACAGGTCGAATTCGCTGCATAACAGGTGAAGGTGAAAACCGGCGTCGAGTTCGGATTACCGTGACAGGTGCGAAAACCCCTAGACATTCTTCGGCTTCGGCCCTCGCTTGCGGGGATGAGCGGCTGCCCAATCCGGGCCTCCATGTCGGCCAGCCACGCGCGTCAACCGATCGGGCGGCCGATCGTCTCGGCCTTGCGCACGGCGGCATAGGTGAGGGCCTCATCGAAATCCTGTCCCAGAATCGCCCGGAAATTGCAGATGCGTTCCAGCACGGGGGCGACGCGCCAAGGCCAGCCGCAAGCCGGACTCGCCAACCTGTGTTCAGCGTTCGGGCGTTTACCCTGCAAACGAGCAATTTTCTCAATTTGCAGGGTAATTGCGGGTTCGGTTTTGACGTCCGGCGCTTGCCCTCGCATCTTTCCGCCCGCCTGCTACATTGTCAGGATGAACGGCGAACGCGAAATCTTCGACCGTCCTGATGAGGACAAAGCCGACGCACTGGCGGACGCTGAAGCCGACGCGGACCTTGCGGCGGGCCGCGTGGTCGATCATGCCGCGGTTGCGGCGTGGCTGGCGAAATGGGGAACCCCGAACGAGGCGCCCGCGCCCGCTGACTGGCTCAAATAATCTGCACGCGCCACACGTTGATACGAATATCTTATCAACATCGTGCGTTTCCCTATTAGACAGGATTTCATCCCGATCCTAGCTTGATGCCGGACAAGCCGCTCCCGGAATGAAGCGGCATCGATGAGATCAGGAGGGCGACAGGTCATGGTCAGGCCGATCCGGTAAGCCGGACATAATTTTTCCCGCTTTCAGAATAATCGCGCGTTGAATTGCCGAGGTCGCCCTCGCTGCGGCCGGTGCCGGTTCGCGCCCCACCCAAGGAATTCCGCATGTCGGATGAAGACGTCGTATTGTTCGAACGCATCGACGATCATATTGCTTTGGTCACCTTGAACCGGCCGGAGAAGCGGCACGCGGTCAATGGTGCGGTGGCGCGCCGGCTCGGTGCGCTGGTCAAGCAGACCGAGGCCGATCCGTCGATCTGGGCGGTGGTGCTGACGTCGAGCGGCGGCCCCACCTTCTGCGCCGGCGCCGATCTCGCGGAAGTCTCCGCCGGTCGCGCCCATGAACTCAGCACGCCCGATGGCGGCTTCGGCGGCTTCGTCGAATCGAAGCGGATCAAGCCATGGATCGTCGCGGTGCGCGGCAGCGCGCTGGGCGGCGGGCTGGAATTCTCGCTCGCCTGCGATCTGCGCGTGATCTCGGAAACGTCGGTGCTGGGGCTGCCCGAGGTCAAGCGCGGGCTGATCGCCGGCGCGGGCGGCATCTATCGCCTGCCGCGCCAGATTCCGCGCGCGATCGCGCTGGAAATGATCGCGCTCGGCGAGCCGATCGATGCGCGGCGCGCTTATGCGCTGGGTCTCGTCAACGCGGTCGTCCCCGATGCCGCGGTGTTGGACACCGCGCTGGAGATGGCGCGCAAGATCTGCGGCAACGCGCCGCTCGCGGTTCGTGCCAGCCTGGAGATCGCCCGCGCCGCGCACGAAACGCCCGAAGCGGGTTCGATCGCGGCCATGCGCGACACGATGGAGATAATGTTCGCGACCGAGGATTTCGCCGAGGGGCCGCGCGCCTTCGTCGAAAAGCGCGCGCCGCGCTGGACCGGGCGCTAGACATGGGTCTCGAAAGCTTCTTCAGGCCGAAATCGGTCGTGCTGGTCGGTGCCACCGACAAGTCCGAATGGTCGCGGCTGATCCACGCCAATTTCGCGAAAATGGGCTATGAGGGCAAGGTCTTCCTCGTCAACCGGGGCGGAACGCCGGCCCACGGGCAGGCTGCCGTGACATCGTGCGGCGATCTGCCGTCGCGGCCCGATCTCGCTTATGTCTTCGTACCGACCGATGCGGTACCGGCGGCGCTCGCCGATCTCGCGGCATCCGGGGTCGGCAATGCGCTGATCCTGTCGTCGGGCTATGCCGAAACCGGGGCCGACGGCGCCGCCGCGCAGGCCGCGATGGTCGATGGCGCGCGTGCCGGCGGCATGCGGCTGCTGGGTCCCAACAGCCTGGGTTTCATCAACTATACCGATGTCACGCCGGTGTCGCCGTTCCCGGTCGAGGCGGGCTGGTTCAGGGGGCATCTGGCAATCGTGTCGCAGAGCGGCGCGACCTCACCGGCTTCTACACCGATTACACGAACAAGCGGGAAGAGGTGCTGACGGCGTCGCCGCTCAACCCCGCCGTCACCCAGACGCTGGTCGAAAATGCCGGCGCGGCGACGATCAAGGGGGTTCGAGGGCGAACTCGAACTGGTGCCGATCGAAGGCCTGACCCTGCGCAGCGCGGTCGGCTATATCGACGGCAAATATGACAAGTTCGTCAGTCTCGGCACCGACGTCCGCGACCTGCGCAACCTGCGCTGCGCACCGAAATGGTCGGTCAGCTTCGGCGGCGAGGGCACCATCCCGGTCGGCGACAACAAAGTGATCGTCACCGCCAATTACAAATGGACCGACAAGTTCGCGACCGCGGTGATCAAGGACACGCTGGGCCTCAACCGTGATTTCATCGACGCCTATGGCACGTTCGATGCGACGATCGGCTATGAGGGCCAGCTCGGTTCGCGCAGCACTTACAAGCTTTCGGTGTTCGCGAACAACGCGTTCCACGGCGACGGCCGGCTGTACCGCAAGGTCATCACCGGACCGTTCTCGTTCGACAGCCGCGATGTGGGGCGGACCTTCGGCGTGGAGCTGGGCTTCAAATATTGAGCGGAGCGATTCGACATGCTCAAGCCCCTCCCCTTCAGGGGAGGGGTTGGGGTGGGGGAGTCATCTACCTCAGGGGAATTCGAAATAAGCGCTGATCCTCGACGGAAAAATGGGCTCGCTTCGCTCGCCCCCACCCCAACCCCTCCCCTGAAGGGGAGGGGCTTACCCATTCGACCTACGCCAAACTTAGTAGCGTGTCGCGATCGGGAGGGTCATGAATCGGTAGCCATGCCCCGGTGACATCAGCCCGATCGGCTTCGCGCAGGTCTGGGCATAAGCGAAGAAATCGGCAAAGGTCCGATGCATGAGCATCGAGATCATCGCCGCTGTGCTGGCGCGCAGCGGCGATACGGCAAGGCCCTATGCGACCAGCCGGCCGCTCGCGCTGCGGACGCTGCAGCTCGACGATCCGCGGCCCGGCGAACTGCTGGTGCGGATCGACGCGGCGGGCATCTGTCATTCGGACCTGTCGGTGATCAATGGCGATCGGCCGCGGCCGATGCCGATGGCGCTGGGGCATGAGGCCGCGGCGACCGTGCTGGCGACCGGAGACGTGGATGACGGCCGGTTCGCGGTTGGCGACCAAGTCGTGCTGGTGTTCCTGCCGGCGTGCGGCGACTGCGTGGCCTGTGCATCGGGCGAGGGCTATTTGTGCGCCAACGCGGCGGCGGCGAACGGCGAAGGGCGGCTGATGCGCGGCGGCCGGCGGCTGTCCGATTGTGGCCACAACGTCCATCATCATCTCGGCGTCTCGGCCTTCGCCACCCATGCCGTGGTCGACCGCCGCTCGGCGGTGAAGGTCGACCGCGACATCCCGGCGGAGACCGCAGCCTTGTTCGGCTGTGCGGTGCTGACCGGCGTCGGCGCGGTGATGAACACCGCGCAGGTGCGGCCTGGCGAAAGCGTCTTGATCTACGGTCTCGGCGGCGTCGGCCTCGCGGCGCTGCTCGGTGCGCTGGCGGCTGGCGCGCAGCCGGTGACCGCGGTCGATCCGTTTCCTCAGAAGCGCGCGCTCGCGCGAGACCTCGGTGCCGCGCAGGTGGTCGCGCCCGACGATGCCGCCGGGCTGGCGAAGGCCGATGTCGTGATCGAGACCGTCGGCCAGGCGGCGGTGCTGGCGCAAGCCTATTGCGCGGCCCGGCGCGGCGGGCGGATCGTCACCGTCGGCCTGCCCAATCCGGCCGACATGCTGTCCATTCCCGCGCTGTCGCTGGTCGCCGAGGGCAAGACGCTGGCCGGCAGCTATATGGGGTCGTCGATTCCCGCCCGCGACATCCCGCGCTACATCGCCTTGTGGCGCGCCGGCCGGCTGCCGGTCGAACGGCTGCTGACATCGGTCAGCCCGCTGGCGGACATCAACATGCTGATGGACCAGCTCGCCGATGGGCTGGCGGTCAGGCAGGTCGTCAAACCGGGGCTGTAGCTGTCGCCGTCGGCATAACCCTGTGGAAATGGGAATGGGGACGAGAGTATGGGCGGGAAAGTTGCAGTTCCCCGGCGGAAGCCCAGGAGAGTTAGGCACCGGCTTGCCGTCGACCTCCTTGAATAAAGCGAGTGGACCCGGCGCCCCTTCCCCCTTGATGGGGGAAGGATACGGAGACTTGGCGGCTTTGCCGCCTAGTCGGAGTTGGATGGGGGTGATGTTTGGCGAATGGCTCTATGCCGAACATCACCCCCATCCAGCTCCGACTAAGGCCCGCCAAGAGGCGGACCTAAGTCTGCGCAACCTTCCCCCATCAAGGGGGAAGGAGGTACGTCGTCGCGACTCCGGTTTTTCCCGAGGCTTCTGCCGGGAAACAAACTATTCCCCTGTTACCGGCAGCGACTCTCGCCCAGCTTTTCAGAACGAGACGCGCACGCTCGCCCGGATCTGTCGCGGCTCGACCGGATGCACATGCCGATCCTCCACCGCATCGGCCTCGCCCGGCAGCCGGCTCTCGTAGAAGTAAGTGATATCGGCGTCCTTCGCGTTGAAGATGTTGAAGAGGTCCAGCCCGATCCGCACCGGTCCCGTGCGATAATAGAGGCCGGCGTTGACCAAAGTCGTCGGATCGGACTCCACCGAACCGTCCTCGATCAATGGCGCCTTGCCGAAATGGCGCAGGCGCAGCGATCCCGAAAAGCCGCTCGGCAGGTCCACCGTCGCCCCGGCGGCGAACACCTCGCCGACCGATCCGGTTATGCGGCGGAGACCGGCCGGCACATCCTTGAAGCGTGCGTTGGTGAAGGCGGCCGAGCCATCGAGCGTCAGCCAGTCGGTCGGGCGCCAGAAGGCGGTGGCCTCGACGCCATAGCGCCGGGTCGCGTCATTCGGTTGGGTCGAGCCGGCGTCGCCGACGAACACCAGTTCCGATTTCAGCGTCAGCCAATAGCCGACCAGCGCGCCGGTGAAGCGACCCGACTCCACCCGCGCGCCCAGTTCGGCGCCGCGGGCGCGTGGCAGCACGGGCACCGACTGGGCGGGGTCGCCGGTGACCGGGTCGACCTTGATCGTCGCGCCGCGGACATCGTTCGAATGGAAGCTCTCGCCATAATTGGCGTAGAGTTCGAGACCGTTGACCGGCACCCAGGCCAGCGCGAATTTGGGTGCGAGGATCGAAGCGGAGCCGTCACCACTATTGGCCGGAAGGCCCGCCTTGACGTCGTAGCCGTAGAGATCGCCGCGTACGCCGGCGATCGCGCGCAGGCCGGGGGCGAGCGTGATTTCCGCTTCGCCGTACAATCCGGCGCTGAACTCGTCGACCCGATCCTCGCGGATCGTGCCCGAGATCCGGCCGCCGATGCTGCGATACAGGCCGACCTTGCCGATCGCATCATAGCGCAGATCGCCGCCCAGTTTCAGCGTCACGCTGCCCATGTCGAACTTGTAGCTGGCCGCGCCGCCATAGACGCCGCGCCGGTCGCGCTGCTGGAATTCGTCGCCATTGACCGGATCTTCGAGAAAGTAAGTGAAGTTCGAGGTCAGCCGCAGCCGGTAGCCGATCGCAAAAGCATTGACCGAA
>Ga0268264_10004738_pt1 | contig 11555 bp, 9 predicted proteins | sample KBSSwiS32_FD_190357 | JGI IMG/M metagenome (GOLD analysis project Ga0268264, IMG submission 190357) | Switchgrass rhizosphere microbial communities from Kellogg Biological Station, Michigan, USA - KBS Switchgrass S3-2 (SPAdes) (version 2) | ecosystem: Host-associated > Plants > Roots >... | reverse complement strand
CCCCATCGTGGAAGCCGCCCGGCGCCAGCGGCTCGACGGCCGCCGTGGCGACAGGTGCATCGCCGTTCTGCTTCACCTCGGCCGCGGCGACGCTGCCCGCCTCGATGTCGAGGCCGACGATGGCGGAGAGCTTCTTCTTCCTAGTCAGTTGGAATTGCATCGCAGGGGGACGGGCGTTCGGGTCGCACCCGCCCTCTCCCAATCGACAGAAAGGCCGCAGACCTTTCGCCCTGCAACTACTCATTTCTAGGAGAACTTGGACGGTTGTCCTAGAACGTGCCCAGGTACCAGTCGACGAGCTGGTCGCCGGCGAGCAGGCCGACGACGCCACCGAGGGCGAGGAAGGGCCCGAAGGGGATCGCCGTCTTGCGCGCCGCCGCTCCGTCGCGCGCGATCATCGCCAAGCCGACGAGCGAGCCGGCGAGCAGGGCGACGAGGATCGCCGGAGCGACGTTGCGACCTAGGAAGACTCCCATCGTCGCCGCCAGCTTGACGTCGCCCAGACCCATCCCACGCGGGTAGGCGAGGGCAGCGGCAAAAAGCAGGCCGCCCGCTGCCGCGGCGGCGATCGCTCGCTCGGGCAGGCTGCCGGGGTCGGCGACGGCGGCAATGGCGGCGCCGACCACGGCCGAGACGAGCAGGATCCTGTTGGGGATGATCCGCTGCTCGAGGTCGGTCAGGGTGACGGCGAGGAGCATCGTGACGAAGACGAGGCCGAGGGCGATCTCGCCCCTCCCGTCGCCCCAGAGCACCGCGACGGTCGCCGCGTAGAGGATGCCGAGCCCCAGCTCGGTCAGCGGATAGCGGAATGAGATGCGCTCGCCGCAGCAACGGCTGCGACCGCCGAGCAGGACCCAGGAGACGACCGGGACGTTGTCGTAGGCGGCGATCTGCGCCCCGCAGGTCGTGCAGCGCGAGCGCGGGCCGACGATCGATTCGCCGCGCGGCACCCTGTGCCCGACGACCGTCACGAAGCTGCCTCCCACCAGCCCTCCGAGGAAGGCGACCGCCACCGCGGCGCCCACGCCTATTCCCCTTCGATCGGGGTGCTGGTGTCGACCTCGATCCGGGTCGGATAGTTGGGGTGGTCGTACATGATCGGGATCGCGTCGGCTGGCGTGCCGTTGCGTTCGACGCTGAGCGCCACCCCGAGCCGATCTCCGGCCGGGATTTTGTACGGAGCTTCGTTGAAGGTCATCGTCAGGCGCACCTTGGTCCAGGAATACCGCGGCCAGTATTCATTTCCTTCCGGCGAGTAGGTCCAGTAGGCGGTGCCGCCGCTTTTGTTGGTCAGCATCGTGTCGGTGGCGACCAGCGGCGTGCCGGCTTCGTGTCGTTTGAAGAGGTAGACGCAGAGCTTGCCTTTGTAGAGGGCGTCGTTGAGCGTCCGCGTGTAGAACTCGATCGTCACTTTTTCAGTCATCTTGAATTCCAAGGCCATCGGGTCGGTCACCCAGCGGTGGACCTGGGACTCGGGGTTGGTGGTCCCGGTCGGCGTGTAGTGACAGCCGCTGGTGTCGTCGCGGCGGATCTGCACGCCCTTGTCGGTGTCGGGAGTCGGCTCGAGGTAGGTGTCGTCGGAGTAGTCGTAGAGAGCCGGGACGTTGGAGTCTTCGGGAGCTGGATCGGGAGGGCCGCCGAGCAGCAGCGCGTCCGGTGCGCCGTGCGTGGTGCCCGTCTGCGGGCCGCTGCCACACGTCCCGAGCGTGTTGTGGAGCAGGTGGTCGGCGGTTATGTCCTGGCGTTCCGTCGCACCCGAAGAGGAGCAGGGGGTGTCGGTGAGGAAGAACTGCTGCGCGGTGACCAGTTCGCCTTTCGAGTTGGCGGCCGGATCGTCTTCCGAGCTCTCGGTCGGATTGACGAAGTTCGACTGCGCTTCGACGTATCCCCTCTCTCCCGCCTGGTTGCCGGGCGTGTCGAGCTTGACCGTGACGACGATCTGCTTGTAGTCCTGCGAGGTCGGACATTCGGCGCCGCAGGGCGTGTCGTTGCGCCAGACGACGTAGCGGTGGATCGTGCCCGTGACGTCGCCGCTTGCGAAGCTTTCCGACGGCACTACGACGCCTCCTTCGACGACTTCTTCCGCTTCGCCTTCGATTTCGCCGCCGTTGACGACGAGTTTGCGATAGGAGCCGATCGGTTCGCGGACAACGGCGAATTTGCCGCTCGAGACGCGGTAGTTGGGGTTGAGCGAGTCGCTCGAGTGAGGCGGCGTCGAGGTCAGCGCAAGTTCTTCGTTGCCGAGGCTTCGCAGCGCCTCGAGTTCCTGCTGGGCGAGGTCAAGGGCCACCTGCGAGGCCTTGGCGCGATCGGTGTTGCGATTTGCGGCGCTGAGCAGGCTGAAGGTCGTCAGCGCCCCCATCACGACGACGATGATCGCGACCAGGACCTCGACGATCGTGAAGCCGGCCTCGCTTTTCGTCGCGTGGTTCATCAGTAGGTCAGGGTCGCGTTGCGCAGGCTGGCGCCGTCGGAAACGGTCAGCGGAGCGTCGCCAGCCGGGTTCGGCATCCGCAGGGTCACCTTGATGAAGGTCGGGTCTTCTTCCGGCACCCAGCTGAAGACGCTGCTGCTGTCGATCCCTTCGAAGATCGTCTTCGCCGTACCGGTCGTGACTTTCGGCGCCGCCTCGATGCGGCTGCATTTCGTCGTCGTGCAGGTGTAGGTCACCTCGCATTTGATCGAGGCCGTGGTCGCGGCAAGTGGCGTCGTGCCGCCGCAGGTCGTGTGGCGAACGTAGGTTTCGAAGGAGACCGAGGACGGTGTCGCATTGTCGACTCGGATCCCGTTGCGGAGCTCACGGGTAAGCCGCTCGAGCACCCAGCGCGCGGTGGTGATGTCCTGGGCCCTTTCGCTTATCCGCGGCTGGTCCTTCATCGCGCTGACGACGAGCGAACCGACGACGCCGAGGACGACGACGCCCATCGTCATCGCGACGAGAAGCTCGATCAGGGTGAAGCCGCCCTCGTCCCACGCGCGCTTCATCGCACCACCTTGAACTTGCGCTTGGCGGGCGCCGCGTCCCAGACGCCGAGCTGGTTGACGGCTTTGACGGCGAACGTGTGCCGGCCGAAGCGGAGCTTCTTCAGCCGCTTCGGCGAGCTGCAGCCCTTCCAGCGATGGCGGTCGAGCTTGCAGACGAACTTCGTACCGAGCTGGCCCGTCGCGTCGGCGAAGCGGAATACGACCTTGTGCTTCCTCGTCTTCGAGGCTGGCCCGAAGGTGATCGCCGTCTCCGGGGTGACGAAGCCGGACCCGTTCGGATCTCCGCCGGGGCCGAGTTTTTCGAGTTCTTCGAGACCTCCGCCCGGGCCGCCGCCGGAGCCTCCTCCACCGGGCCCTTCTTTTTCTTCTTCTTTCGGGGGGGGAGGAGGCGTCGTGTCCTGCTGGACGTAGGAGACCCCGTTGGAGCAGGGGGAGACGATCCCTTCCAGTTCGGCCGTCGCGTAGAAGGTGGTTTTGGTCCCGGCTTTGACCGAGACCGGGATGCCGGCGCCGACCAGCTCTTCGGCGCTGCCTCCCGGCGGCACCGCTTCTCCCGAGCAGCTCGAGTTGGTGTAGACGGTGATCGTCGCCCCCGCTTCCGCCTGGCCGAAGAGCGAGGGTTCGGTCGTTTCGGCCGGGCTCGCCGGGTTCGTGCCTTCGAGGAAGGGAGGGGGCGGGCCGAGTTTCAGTTCGGAGGAGTTCTTCACCGAGACGAGGCGCGTAGTGGGCGGCGAGGAGACCGATTTGCCCAGCGACCACGAGTAGACGTCGTCCTCGGAGGCGAAGTCGTCGTCGACGGTGAGTCGTTCGCGGGTGACGAAGAAGGCCTGCGAGCCATCGCCGGAGACGCCGTGCAAGCCCGCCGAGAAGGTGCCGTTGCCGCCGACCGGGCCGGTCGAGACCAGCGCCGTCTCGCCACCTCCACGCAGGTAGATGTCAGAGGTTTCGTCTTCGTCCTCTTCGACCAGCGGCTCGGCGGTGACGAAGAAGATCCGCGAGCCGTCGTCGGAAGCCTTGGCGAAGGCGGAGCTGAAGGCGCCGTTGCCGCCCTCGGGACCGGTGGAGACCAGCGTCGTGCTCCCTTCGCTGCGTTCGTAGACGTCCTGTGCCGCGTCCGTGTCTTCGGGGACCAGCGCTTCGCTGGTGCTGAAGACCGCCGTCGAGCCGTCCGGCGAGGCCCACTGGAAGGAAGCCGGCGCGGGGCCGTTGCGGCCTTCCGGGCCGGTGGAGACGAGCTCGGTCGCCCCTTCGCCGCGCACGTAGACGTCCTGGGCGCCGTCTTCGTCGGCCGCGACGAGCGCTTCGCTGGTCTCGAAGTAGACGACGCCGGTGGCACCCGATGTGCCCGAGTAGGTCGCGTTGAGGGCGCCGTTGCCACCGCCCGGGCCGGTCGATGCAAGCGCCGCCGGGCCCGAGCCCGACCAGTCGTAGACGTCCTGGGAGCTGTCTTCGTCGGCTTCCGAGATCCGTTCGTTGCTCTCGAAGAAAACATGCGAGCCGTCGCTCGAGGCGCCGCCGAAGGTCGGGTCGCAGTTCTGGCCTTCGGGCAGGGACGAGGGGCAGGTCCCGGCTACCGAGACGAGCTTCGTTTCGCCGCTCCCAAGGTCGCGCTCGTAGACGTCGACCTTGCCGTCCGCGTCGCCGGCGACGAGCCCCTCGGTGCTGGTGAAGAAGGCCTTTTCGCCGTCTTCCGAGGCGGCTTCGAAGATCGCCGGCTGGGAGCCGTTGCCGCAGTTAGAGCCTGCGCAGGAGGAGTCGCCGCGTGAGACGAGGACGGTTTTGCCGCCGGCGAGGTTGCGCATGTAGATATCGAGGGCGCTGTCGTTGTCGCCGGCGGCGAGCTTCTCGGTCGTGGCAAAGAAGAGCCTTTCGCCCGAGGGCACGGCCCCGCCGGGGACGAAGCTCGAGTCGGCGGCGCCGTTGCCGCAGCCTTCCCCGACACAGGAGGAGTCGCCCTGAGTGACGAGGGTCGTCGTGTTGGTGCTCAGATCGCGCACGTAGACGTCTTCGCGGTGGTCGCCGTCGGCGGGCACCAGCGGCTCTTTGGTCGAGAAGAAGACCCTGCCGCCGTCGCCGGAGACGCCGTCGTAGATCGCGGGGTAGGCGTCGTTGCCGCCGAGCGGGCCGATCGAGACCTCGCGGGTGACGTATTCGCCGACGCCGGCGTCGAAGGCGCGCACGTAGACATCCTGTTCGTGGTCGGTGTCGCCGGGCACCATCTGTTCGGCGGTGTTGAAGAGGGCGAGGTGACCGTCGGCGGCGATGCCGTCGTAGGTCACGGGAAGCGCACCGGCCGGCGCCGCCCAGATCGCCAGGGCGAAAAAGGCCGCCGCGAGGGCGCCTGTCGACTTGAGGACCATTGTCCGCTGGTATCGGCTCGTGCTGGCCATTCGTTTAGCCATCCGCCCGGGTTCTTGGCCAAAAGCGCGAGGGGCGGGCCGAAATCGGCCCGCCCCTCGGTACCTCACGCTTGGCTAGGCCAAAGCGATGCGGTCAGGGCTATTCGCCCCAGTTTCCGCTGGTCGGACAACCGCCGTTGCCGGCTTCTTCGCAGGTGAACGACATCGTGCCTGCTTCGTTCGCGACGATGAAGATGTTCCCGCTCGTCGGGTTTTCCGATTCGAATTCGTAGCTGTCGGCGGTCGCTTCGGTGACTGTGAGTTCGGCGCTGCTCAGCGTAGGCTCGATCGCTTCGAGTTCGCCGGCAGTCGCGCCTTCGTAGCTGCCGTTGTTGTCGGTCGAGTACGTCTCCATCGCGACCTGCGCGGAGTGCGCGTACTCCTTGGCCTTCGCGTCGCCGGCCTTTTCCTTCTGGTTGAAGAAGGCAGGCAGCGCGATCGCGGCCAGGATGCCGAGGATGAGCATGACGACGAGGAGCTCGATCAGCGTGAAGCCGGCCTCGCTATCGCCGTTGAGTCGGGCGCCAACCTTGGCCCGGAGATTCTGGACAAACATCAGTGACCTCCTATGGTCATCGTTGTTGCGCCAGAGCCCCGTCGCATCTCAGCCACGTGGTGTCTGTCGACCCCGGTGGAAGCCCAGCCGGCTCCCCGAAGGGAGCCCCGTTGGCTTTGCGCCCCCGCCTCGCGGCGGGTTTGCCTTTGGCACCGAAGCACTGGCAGATTCATCACGGGCCATTCATCGGCACCCCGGAGCCCGCCTTGATCCCTGAAACTAGGGCTTCTTCTCCCCAAAAATCGGGTCCCTGCCGGGAAATCTCCAGCACGGGTCCACGACAGCGCGTAGGCCGTTCGTCTAGCGGCGGAGACGCCGCGGGTTCAGCGGATCTTTTCGTAGATGCTGAACAGCGGCAGGTACATCGAGATCACGATGAAGCCGACCATCCCGCCGACGAACATGATCATGATCGGCTCGATCAGCGCCGTCAGCGCCTTCACCTTGGCGTCGACCTCGGCCTCGTAGAAGTCGGCGATCTTGCCGAGCATGTGCTCGAGCTGGCCGGTCTCCTCGCCGACGGCGACCATGTGGCCGACCATCGGCGGAAAGATCGCGTTCTGCTCGATCGGGCCGGCGAGCGAGCCGCCGCGTTTGACCGAGTCGTAGACGTCCTCCATCGAGTGTTCGACGACGACGTTGCCGGCCGTTTCACCCGTGAGTTTGATCGACTGCAGCATCGGCACGCCGGAGGAGACCGAGCCGGAGAAGGTACGCGACCAGCGCGCCAGCGACACCTTCTGGATCACGTCGCCGATCTTGAACGGCAGGCGGAGAGTGAAGCGCTGCCAGGTCTCCCGGCCTTTCTCCGTCTTCTTCCACTTGAAGAAGAGGAAGAAGGAGATGGCGATACCGGGGATGATCAGGAACCAGTAGTGGGTCAGCAGGTTCGAGAGGCCGACGCAAAAAGCGGTCGGCGCCGGTAGTCCGCTCTTTTCCTCCGGATGTTCTTCGCCGAGTTCTTTGAAGATGTTGGCGAAGACCGGGATCACGAACATCACGATCGCGACAAGGACGATGACCGCGAAGCCGAAGACGAGCGCCGGGTACATCATCGCCGATTTGACCTGGCGCCTCAGCGCGTCGGACTTCTCGACCTGGAAGGCGATGCGGTCGAGCGCTTCCTCCAGCCGCCCCGATTCCTCGCCGGCGCGGACCATCGCGCGGAAGAGTTTGTCGAATACCTTCGGGTGGCGGGCCATCGCCTGCTCGAGCGTGCTGCCCGCCTCGACGTCGGCGCGTACGCCGGCGACTGCCTCGCGGATCGCGTCGTCCTGGGTCTGCTCTTCGAGCGTGTGCAGCGTGCGCAGCATCGGCATGCCGGAGGCGATCAGAGTCGCGAACTGGCGCGAGAAGACCGCCAGCTCGCGCATGTCGACGCTCTGCCAGCGCTTGAAGAAGTCCTCGACGTTGACGGGGGATTTCTTCTCGCTGACGTCGACGACGATCAGGCCGCGCTGGCGCAGCAGCTCGCCGACCTGCGCCTTCGACTCGGCCTCGACTTCGCCCGCGGAAGCCGCGCCAGCGACGTCGAGCGCGCGGAAGCTGAATGTCGTCGCCCCTGCCATGGCTCAGCCGACCGCGGCGAACTCGGGCTGGACCGGCGCCGCGCCCAGCAGTCGTTTCAGCTCCTCGGGCACCGAGGCGCGCTGTTCGGCCAGCGAGCGGGTGATCTTCCCGGTCCGCACGAGGCGGGCCAAGTCGGCGTCCATCGTCTGCATGCCGACCGCTCCCGAGGTCTGCACCGCGGCGTAGATCTGGTGCGTCTTGCCCTCGCGGATCAGATTGCGGATCGCCGGCGTCGGCACCAGCACCTCGCAGGCGACGACGCGGCCCATGCCGTCCGCCGTTGGCAGCAGTTGCTGGGTGACGATGCCCTGCAGGGCGATCGAGAGCTGCGTGCGCACCTGCCCCTGCTGCTGGGGCGGGAAGACGTCGATCATCCGGTCGACGGTCTGCGCCGTCGACTGGGTGTGCAGGGTGGCGAAGACGAGGTGGCCGGTCTCGGCCGCGGTCAGCGCGGTCGAGATCGTCTCCAGGTCGCGCATCTCGCCGACCAGGATCACGTCGGGGTCCTCTCGCAGGGCGGCGCGCAGGCCGAGTGCGAAGTCTTCGGCGTCGGAGCCGACCTCACGCTGGTTGACGATCGAGCTCTTGTGGTTGTGGAGGAACTCGATCGGGTCCTCGATCGTCAGGATGTGGTCCTGGCGCTCGGAGTTGATCACGTCGATCATCGCCGCCAGCGTCGTGCTCTTGCCCGAGCCGGTCGGGCCGGTGACGAGCACGAAGCCGCGCGGTTTCTGTGTGAACTCGCGCAGTATCTGCGGCACCGCGAGCGACTCCAGCGTCGGGATCTCCTGCGGCACGAGGCGGAAGGCGGCGGAAACGGCGCCGCGCTGGAAGAAGCAGTTGACGCGGAAGCGGGCGACGCCGGGAATCGCGTAGGCGAAGTCGAGCTGCTTGTTGTTCTCGAAGCGCTTGCGCTGGTCCTCGTTGAGGATGCTGAAGACGACCTCGCGGGTCTCCTGCCCGGAGAGCACGGGGAAGCCCTCCATCGGCGTGATCTGCCCCTTGTCGCGGATCGCGGGCGGGAAGCCGGCGGTCAGGTGCACGTCGGAGGCTTTCGCCTCGACCATGCGGCGCAGAACCTCTGAGAAGTCGAAGTCCATGACGCCTAGATCGACCTCTCGGCGACGATCCTTGAGGGCGGGTCACGCCGTGACACGCAGGATCTCCTCCAGGCTGGTCATGCCGCTGCGCACCTTGATCAGGCCGTCCTCGCGCAGCTCGAGCATCCCTTCCTCGCGCGCGAGGGCGGCGATTTCGGCCTCCGGCTCGCCGGAGACGACCATCTCTTTGATCTTCTCGCTGAGCCGCATCACCGAGTAGATGCCAACGCGGCTGCGGTAGCCGCTCTGGTTGCAGCGCGAGCAGCCGACTGGCTCGTAGGCCTCTATCTCGCCGCCCACCCGCAGGCCGGCGTCGGCCAACGCCTCGGGCGGGATCGCGGTGCGTTTCTTGCAGTGCGTGCAGAGCTTGCGTGCCAGGCGCTGGGCGACGACGCAGTCGACCGCCGAGGCGGTCAGGAAGGCCTCGATCCCCATCTTCGTCAGGCGGGCGATCGCGCCGGGTGCATCGTTGGTATGCAGCGTGCTCAGCATCATGTGGCCGGTGAGCGCCGCCTCGATCGCAATCCGCGCCGTCTCGCCGTCGCGGATCTCGCCGACCATGACGATGTCGGGGTCGGCGCGCAGCATCGAGCGCAGGCCGGTGGCGAAGTCGAGCCCGGCGGGCCGGTTGACGTTGATCTGGTTGATCCCGCTGAGCCGGTACTCGACCGGATCCTCGATCGTGATGATGTTCTTCTCGACCTGGTTCAGCGCCTGCAGCGCCGCGTAGAGGGTCGTCGACTTGCCGGACCCGGTCGGCCCGGTGACGAGCACGGCGCCATAGGCCTGGTGGAAGGCCTCCTCGAAGCGTTCGCGGCCGATCCCGTCCATGCCGAGGTCGTCGAGCGAGCGCTGCGCGTTGTCCTTGTCGAGGACGCGAATCGTCGCCCCCTCGCCGCGCTGCGTCGGCAGCGTCGTGATACGCAGGTCGATGCGACGGTCCTCGACGGTGACGCTGACCCGGCCGTCCTGGGGGACGCGTTTCTCGGCGATGTTGAGGTCGCTCATGATCTTGATCCGCGAGACGACCGCCCCGACCATCCGCTTGGGCACGTGCGCCGCCGCCCTGAGCACGCCGTCGACGCGGAAGCGGACCCGCATCTCGTCCTCGTCGGGCTCGAAGTGGATGTCGGAGGCCCCCTCCCCCACCGCCTGGCCGAGGATGCTGTAGACGAGCTTGATCACCGGCGCGTCCTCGGCGCTGACCTGCATGTCGCTGACCTCGGCCAGCTCTTCCTCGGCGTCCTCCTCGACCGCCTCGCTGACCGCGCTCTGCAGCGTATTGAGGCGACCGATCAGCGCCTCGATGTCCTCCTCGGCGGCGACGGCGACGCGGCAGTCGAGCCCGGTGGCGATCTGCACGTCGTCGACGGCGAGGACGTTGGTCGGGTCGGCCATCGCGACCAACAGCGTCTGCTTGTCGACGAAGCCGATCGGCAGCGCCCTGTAGCGGCGCGCGGTGTTGACCGGGATCAGGTTGGCCGCCGCCATGTCGACCTGGTAGATGCCGAGGTCGACGTGGTCGAGGCCGTAGCGCTCGGCGACCGCGCGCGAGAGCTGGTCGGCGCTGATCGCGCCCTGGTTGAGGAGTAGCTCCTCGGGCGGCTGGGCGGCTGTGCGCGCCTCTTCGATCGCGGCGCGGGCGCGGTCTTCCGGCACGTAGCCGAGGTCGACGAGGACGTCGGTGACGAAGCCGCTCGAGCGGCCGCGCATCACCGGCGGCGTCAGACCGGGCGGACCGCCGGTGCCGGGGTCGAGCGCGGGCGCGGTCGAGTCGCCGGACTCGGGGACCGGTTGCAGGTGACTCGGGTAGTCCCTGCTCTCCATCTCAGCTCACGGGTGATACGGGAGCGTGCGGCCCTTGTAGCCGGCGTCGATCACGGCCTGTTCGACGCTCTCGAAGCTCTGGAAGCCATAGTGCACCGAGGCCTGCGGAACGCCACCGTCGACGCTCTTCGGACTGAGGACGACGAGCGCCGGCACCCGGTTGACGTCGGCGCCCTGCGCAATCGCCGCGTAGCGGGCGATCCTGCTCGCCGGGACGACGAAGGAGACCACTCCTGGAAGCGAGCCGGCGCGGTTGACGGCGCCGCTGACGCGACGGTCGTCGATGCCGCCATCGCGGACGAAGAGGAGGACGACGGTGTCGCCCGCCTCGTAGGCCGAGGTCACGGGGCTGGGCAGGGGCGGCGGAGCGCCGACGCCGGTGCTCGGGGCCGGCAGATCGGTCGGGCTGCCGGCTTCGACCGGCGCCGCGACCGAGACCGAGCCGCCCGCGCCTTCCGCCGAGCCTTCTTCTTCTTCGCCGCTTTTGCCGCCCATGCCACCCATCAGGAAGACGGCGGCGGCGAGCAGCAGCACGCCGACGACGGCGGCCTGGGCGAGGGGGTTGTCGTTGAGCTTCTCCCTCATACGTTCGCTTACTTAGGTCGTCAGCCGGGGCCGAGACCTTGAGCGCCGCTCAACAGCTTGCGTTGGGCGGGGAGGCGGTGGCGCCGGTGCACTCGACGTAGCGGCTGCGCTCGAGCAGGGTCGCAAAGGTGATGTCGGGCGCTTTGATGTTGGGGTCCGATTCGATTTTGGGCGTGCCGTGCATGCTGAGCGTTTTGCCGGCGATCATGCCCTTCCAGGTCGCGTTGCCGCCCATTTCGACTTTGCTGTGGGGCGCGTAGAGCATCAGCTCGTTGGTGCCCGAGTTTCCGGTCAACACGACTTTCGATTCGCCGAGCACGTAGATGCCGGGTATGCGGTAGCTGCCCTGCGAGGGGTTGTAGCCGGTCGAGACGATGTTGGCGTTGCCGGTGATCGAGACCTGCGTTTCGCCGGCGGAATAGCCGCAGTGTTCGGGCGTATCGACGAAGATCCTGATTTCGGACCCGGCAGCCATGATCAATTCGCCGTTGTCGACCGTCAGCTTGCAGACGAAGTAGTCGGTGCCGCCCATCG
>Ga0268264_10004735_pt1 | contig 11559 bp, 14 predicted proteins | sample KBSSwiS32_FD_190357 | JGI IMG/M metagenome (GOLD analysis project Ga0268264, IMG submission 190357) | Switchgrass rhizosphere microbial communities from Kellogg Biological Station, Michigan, USA - KBS Switchgrass S3-2 (SPAdes) (version 2) | ecosystem: Host-associated > Plants > Roots >... | reverse complement strand
CCAGCTCGCCAACGGCGGCGAGGTCGACGAGCTCGACCGCTCGGCGCGGCACTGGAACGCCGCCGTAGAGGGCGACGGCCGCCTGACGCTGGGAGTCCCGGTCGACCGGCCGAGGCGGAGGGCGCGTTGGCTGCGGCGCCGTTGAAGCTCGTCGTCAACGTCGACGGCGGGGCGCGCGGCAATCCCGGTCCGGCAGCGATCGCCGCCGTCGTCCAGGACGCGGAGGGCGGGGTGCTGGAGGAGCGCGGCGAGCGGATCGGCCGCGCGACCAACAACGTCGCCGAGTACCGGGCGCTGCTGCTCGGGATCGAGCGTGCGGCTGCCCTGGGGGCGAGCGAGCTGGAGCTGGTCGGCGACTCCGAGCTGATCGTCAAGCAGGTGAAGGGCGAGTACAAGGTCAAGGACGCCGGGATGCGCGTGCTGCACACCCAGGTCAAAAAGGCGCTGCGTGGCTTCGAGAGCTGGTCGATCCGCCACGTGCGGCGCGAGCAGAACGCCGAGGCCGACCGGCTGGTAAACCAGGTCCTCGATGCCTGAGCCGATCGATCCCGGCGTCGACATCGGCCACGTCCACCTCAAGGTGGCCGACATCGAGCGGGCGCTCGACTTCTACTGCGGCGTGCTCGGCTTCGAGCTGATGCAGCGCTACGGCACGGAAGCGGCCTTCGTCTCGGCCGGCGGCTACCACCACCACATCGGGCTGAACACCTGGCACTCGAAGGGCGGCTCGCCGCCCCCGCCCGGCGCCACCGGCCTCTTCCACTTCGCGATCCGCTACCCGACCCGCAAGGCGCTCGCCGACGCCCTCGATCGCCTGCGCCGCGCCGGCGTGGCCCTGCAGGGGGCATCCGACCACGGCGTCAGCGAGGCCCTCTACCTCAGCGACCCCGACGGCAACGGCATCGAGCTCTACTGGGACCGCCCGCGCTCCGAGTGGCCCGAGCCCCAGCCCGGCCAGAAGGTCGAGATGTACACGCGGCCGCTCGACCCCCAAGGGTTGCTGGCCGAGCTGGATCGGGATTAGGAGCCGAGCACCGCTCCGATCAGACTGGGCTTGAAAGGCTCGGTGCCCGGCACGAGCTTCGCTTCGGTGAAGCCGCTGTGCGCGTGCATGTAGGCGATCTCCCTGGCGAGGTCGCCGACGCCGTTCGAGCCGACGAGCGGCGCCAGCTGCAGGGTGCTGAGTACGCCGAAGGCCGCGCCCGATGCGTTGAGGAAGCCGCTGCCCGAGTCGCCGGGGATGCCGGGGGTGGCGGTGAGGACGCCGTGGCTCCAGCCGCCGCCTTCCTCCTGTACGACGATGCCCTGCTTTGGGCTCAGCTTGGCGATTCCGCCGCGCAGCTCCGAGTTGCCGTAGGAGTAGACGGTGGCGCCGGTTCCGCCCGAGGCGCCGACGCCGGTCGGGCCGCCGAAGCCGGGGACCGAGGGGTTGACCTCGGCGACGTCGACCGGGTCGATCCTGATCAGGGCGAGGTCGTTGAAGGCGCAGGTGTCGGGATCGGACTCGCCGCCCGTCTGCATCGCCAGCCAGGAGTTGTAGACGAGGGTTCCGGGCATGCTCGCGCCGCTGATCTCGACGGGCGTCCCGAGCGGCAGGGAAGCGCTGGTGCAGCCGTCGGTTTCGGTCTGCCCACCCGTGCCGGAGCAGTGCGCGGCCTGTCCGAGGAAGACTTCGGAGCCTTCCTCGAAGACGAAGTTCGACGTGCACTGTGCGCCTTCGGTGAAAACCTGGACTCCGGGATGGACGGTCGCCTGCCCGGCGGGCGCCCACGCCACGGCGACGGAGGGAAGAACCGCCGAGGCGACGAGTGCCACGACCAACGAAACGAGGACAGCTGACTTCTTCATTTGGGTGTGCCTCCACTTGCTTCGCTGGGGACCGGCGACCGTCCACCGGGCCTGAAAGCAGGCTACCAAAAACTAAGTAGAGCACAAGCCGGTCACCCCGATTGAACGGGGAGGTCCGTTGCCAAGCTAGAATCCCCCTCCGCGCGGCTGTAGCTCAGCTGGCTAGAGCGTCTGCTTGCCATGCAGAAGGTCGTGGGTTCGAATCCCATCAGCCGCTTCGCTTCAAATCCCCTGCACTTCGGCCACTTGCCTCTCGCGAGGGAAAATCAAACCACCCCCGCATATCTCCTCCATTTTGGGCACTAGTTCCCAAAATGGCGCGGATGCGAGGCGATTAGCGGCGATTTCGCCCGATTCCGCCTCGCTTTCGGTTGGCGGTGGAGCTACGGTCGGCCAGCCGACATAAGCAAGTGCCCCGGCGGCGCCGTTAACGCCCCGGGGCCGGCACCGAAGCCGAGACTTCGATGCAAGAAGAACGGTACTCGCCGTTGTCCCCGCCGGGGCGGCATTGAGGCCGGATTCGGTGCCTTACTACAACCCGCAGTTGGAAAATCAACTGCAAGTTTTGAGCGGAAGGAATCGATGGCAGATACAGGAGAGAGCTTTGGGGAAACGATCAAGCGCCACAGGCGTGAGCTCGGTCTTACCCAGCGACAAGTCGCAGAGAAGCTAGGGGTTGACGTCACCTACTTGTCTAAGTTGGAGAACGGGCGCGGCGAGGCGCCGAGCGAGAAGCTGGTTCGTGAGCTGGCGAGCGAGCTGAAGGCGGACCCGGAGGAGCTCCTTGCGCTAGCGGGACGGGTTCCGAGCGAGATTCGCGAGCTCGCCCAAGACGACGTGGAGTTCGCACGCTTCCTTCGCAGGCTGCCCGAGATGGACGAGGCCCAGCGCAAGAAGCTCTACCGGCAAGCCAGCCCAGGGCGCGGGAAGCCGTGACGTTCATCGCAGAGGCGCAAATCGAGGCGCGGGTCGCGGAGCTGTGGCGCCAGCACTCTCTAGCAGTGGGCTTCGACGTCGAAAGGCTGCTGGACGACCTAAAGCTCGACCTCTGCTGGGAGCTGCTCGATGACACTGATGGCCGGGGCGCAATTTTGGGCCAGCTGATCCCGGCGAAGCGATTGGTCGTCTTGAATGAGCGTCACAAGGAGAGGCTGGAGAAAGACGGCGGTCGCCAGTTGCGCTTCACGATCGGGCACGAGGTTGGCCACTGGATCCTTCACTCTGAGGGCCTGGGGGAGGGCTCATCGCCGACGAGCGGACGATGTGTCGGGATGGCTCGCGGGAGTCGATCGAGATCCAAGCCGAGATGTTCTCAGCCGCCCTTCTGGTCCAACGCGACGCCCTACGGGCAGCGCTGCCAGAGAGGGAGTGGCGAGGTTGGGGCCCCCGTGTATGCGCTCGCCGAAAGTTCGTCGTTACCCCCACTGCGATGAAGAACCGGCTCAAGGGACTCAGCTGGGCCCACCTCGATGAGGCCGGAACGCCGGTGGGCGGGCCCGCTCCCCCAGATGGCCAGCAGAGCCTGCTCGGCTAGGGGAAAGGCCAGCTACCGCGCGTCAAAGACTTCGTCATGCTCTTGGCATGGGCTGGATGAAGGAACGGCAGCTTGAGCAGTGGGAGGCTGGCTTTTCCGCTCCCTGGGGTCAGTCGGTTTGTGGCAGCTGCACCGGCGATAAGGCGCTGAGCTCTCTTGTGGAGGTGTATGCGAATGCAGACGAGTGCTCGTTCTGCGGGCGCAAGGGCCAGAACATTGCCGCCGACACCGACACGGTGCTTGAGCGGATTGGCTCGCAACTGCTGATCGGATGGTCAAAGGCCGAGGACATTCTCTACCACGACTCCGAGGAAGAAAGCGGCTACGCCGGCCCCGTCTATGAGATTCGTGATGTCTTGGAGAACGAGGGGGTGGAATTCGGCAACGAGGACTTCGAAGCCTTCGTCCTGGAGGCATTCGGAGAGACCCAGTACACCCCGGAGGGCGTGTACGCGATGACCCAGAGCGAGGCCCTTCGCGCTGGCTGGGACGACTTGGTCGAGACGGTCAAGCACCGCCAGCGTTTTTTCTTTGTGCTCGCCAGGAATGATCGCAGTGGTGATGGCGCCGGCGTGGCAGTACCGCGTGGCCGCGAACTGCTTAGCGAGCTTGATCGCCTGATACGTGAGTACGGGCTGTTGCGCGAGCTATCGGCCGGCACACCTTTGTACCGCGTACGGCTTCACCCGCTGCGCAAGCGCTATGAGACCGCCAAGGATCTGGGTGCACCTCCACCTGTTTCCGCCTCTCAGAGCAGAATGAGCCCGGCAGGCATCCCGATGCTCTACACGGCGGAAGAGATTGAGACTGCGATTGCGGAGACGGTGGGGGCGCGACGCAGCCGTCGTAGAGGTCTCACGATCGCCACCTTCAAGCCAACGGAGACGCTACGGATCGTCGATTTCTCCCAGCTGCCGCCGATCCCGGGCGTCTTCGACGACAGCCCAGAGACTCCCCGCATTCGTCACGAGCTTGGCTTCCTCTACGGGATGCGCCGTGACATTGGTGGAGAAGTCAAGCTCGATGGTCGTCAGCACATCGAGTATGTGCCGACCCAGGTCGTCTGCGAGTACATACGCCATCGGTTGCCCGAGAGGCTTGGGGAGCCAGTGCATGGACTGGGGTGGGGGTCGACGCGGGCGAGTGGAGGCCGCAACGTGGTGCTCTTCTTCGATCGCGACAGATGCGTAGAGACGGGGGAGCGCCCCCGTTTTCCGGAAGGCCCGCTGGTTGCGCTAGCGGAGCATCGGCGCTGTCGTCTCCCCTAATTCACGCCTGGCAGCATTTCGGCCGGGTCGATCCCGAGGTTTCGGAGGTGGCGCTCGGCGAGAGCATCGACCTTTGCCCGGCAATCGTCGAACTGCTGCGCCGTTTCGAACATGCCTAGTGCGACCTCCGCGTGATCGACGAGGGCGAGCTTCCTCTCGAAGCGCCAGAGCAGCAGGATTTCGTGGCGACCTTGTTCCGCAGCGTGCGAAGCTCTTTGACCTCACTGGCGAGACCCTGCGGAACGTGTCCCTCCAGCGGGCCGATCGGCTTTCGCATCGTGTCAAGCGCCCGCTTCCATGCCTCGTCGAAGGTGAGGCTCTCCAGCGACTCGTCGCGGTGGATTGCGAGCGTCTTGAGGCTCCACTCGAACTGCTGGACACATTCCATTAGCAACGCGTAGTTGACAAGCACCTCGGCCTCGGCGGCCCGATCCTCGCTTTCTTGCATTCGTTCACCCCGCCATCTCGGATGGCTAAGTTGCCAGCCCGTCGATTATGTCCAAACCCAAGAGCCATCACTTCGTACCGCAGATGTTGCTGCGGTGGTTCGCAGCGCCGGAGGATCCGAAGCGGATTTGGCAGTTACGGGTCGACGACAAGAGTGGGCCGGTCCGCAGGGCGATATCCAAAACCGCGGTCGTGACGCACTACTACACCCACTATCGCGATCGTCCTCGCAAGGAGGACGATCTCTTTTGGGAGGCGGTCCTGTCGGAATTGGAGGGCAGGGCGGCCGAATCCCTACGCCAGCTGGAGGCTGATCCCGAGCACATTCGTGGGCCAGCGCAGGCGCTGGTCTTGCTCCAACTGCTACGGACGCCGCTCGGCCAGGCCCAGATTGCTGAGCAGGCCGAAGCCGAACGACGGCGCGTCTTCGGGGCCGCGGACGACAACGTCTGGATGCGGTGGGTGCTGGAGCACACGCGTCGAGTTCCAACGCTTGGCGAATGGACGGGGATGCGAGAGGCGGCGGCAGCTGCGAGGGCCGGAGTCGACCATCCGCTTCTCAAGGCAGATGCGACTGCCACTCTCGATGAAATGATGACGGTGCTCACGAGCTCCGGCTTTGGTGAACGGCTTCGCGACGGCGACTGGAACCTTCTCCACGCTGAGCCAGGCCAATTCGTTATCGGCGATGAGCCGGTTACTTATTCAGGGCAGTCCGAACCGGCGCGGCCGATCTGGGCGCAGGGCGAGCTGCCGGAGCAGCTGACGATGCCTGTCTCGCCCACCAGGGCGATCGAGGTCCGCCGCGCGCCTCGCCCTCCTGGTGCTCTACGCGAGAAGGACATCTCGGAGATCAACCTGCGTGCCGCCGGGTGGGCAACTCGTTTCATTTACGGGCCGGACCCGGACTATCTGGAGAGAGTTCGCGCGCTGTGGCTGGCCCGCGGGGGGAGGACGCCGCCGCCGATCGATGCTGGCCGGCGCAGGCGACGCTAGGAGCGGTCGCCACAGTCGCTGGTGATCGGGAGGGGATCCAATCCGCAACCCTCGCGCCTGTCGACGGGTCATAGGGCGGTCCAGCTACAAGCTCGATTGATCGCCGCGCGCAAACATTCGGACTCAGGCGGCCTCGGGGGCGAGGGGCCACCGCCAATTTGCGGGCGGCACACCGGGAACCGCAAATCGCGCAGAAGAAATTAGAAATTTGGCGGCGTCGTTTCTGCGCCCTACAAAAGCAAAGGAATATCTCTCTCGCTTTTAGGGTGCATTAGCTAAATCGGGGTATCCGGTCTAGTGCCCTGTGCGAGCGCACCGTCGACGTCGTTTGGCAGACTGCGGGCATCGTGGCTCCACCCAGCGACCTCACATACGAGATCTGGTCCGACGGCGCATGCGCCCACAAGACCACCGGCGCCGGTGGGTACGCGGCAGTTCTGATCGCCCGCCGTTCCGATGGCATCACAGTCAAGCAGTGGGAGCTCTCCGACGGCGACTCCGAAACCACGAACAACCGGATGGAGCTGATGGCGGTCATCACCGGATTGCGCGACTTGCCCGCGCCCGCCCGCGTGTGCGTCTTCATCGACTCCACCTACGTGAAGAAGAACTTCGGGGACTGGCTCGAGCGCTGGCAAAGCAACGACTGGCGGACGGCGGACGGGAAGCCGGTGAAGAACCGCGACCTGTGGGAGGAGCTGTCCACCGAGGTTGCCTGTCGCGAAGTGAAATGGGTGCAGATCCCCGGTCACGCCGGGGTCCCGTTGAACGAGCGCGCGGACCAACTCGCCTGCGCCCAACGGGACGCCTACGCCAAGCGGAGCCGTCGGGGCCCGGACCGAAAAGCTGATCGTCAAAAGGACGCTGGTACGCGCTGAAGAAGTAAGCAATTTCGGACCATTGCGGAGCGAGGCCCAGGTCTCCATAAGCGGGGGTTATCGGGCGTTGGGGGCACGCCGCTTGGCTGGAGATCTCTACTGAGATAGGTCCTTAGCCCATCCCATCGATGATCACCGGAAGGTGAGCCAACCATCCCGGGGCGGGCGTGAGGTCGCGCCTCCCGCTTCCACGGTGACGCCCACAACGAGACCGTCACCGATCCGTATTCGGCGTTGAACTTTCTCGGTCAGCGACCGGGCCGTCAGGGTCAAGCTCATCTAGCCATTCGTTGGCGCGGCGCACCAAGTCGTCGAGATCTAGAACGTCGGCGCCCGCATTGGGATCGCCAACGGCGACCTTCAGTGAAACGTAGAAATTGGAATTTCTCAGCCCGTCGCTAAGTGCTTCGCGGATCGTCTCGTGAGCTTCTACATCAGTCATCCTCACGACTCCTTGATCGTTATTCTTTCTAGCGGAGGTTACCCAAGACTCGCGACGAATGGCATGTGGGATCCACCCCACGGTAGAGGGTCGGGCTCGGTCAGCCTGTTCGCGGGCCTGCATGCTTCCGCCGCACCCGGCTCACTTAACCGCGGCAGGCTCGTGCGGAGTCCCGCTGTAGTTGTAGATGTCTCGCTTTCCCCTGATCCGCATGCATTCGCCGTTGACGATTTGGGCGTCGCTTGGGTAGATGACTTGGTTCGCTGTTTTGAGGGGGACCCGAAAGAGGCCGACCGCCAACGGCTTCTGCCCTTCGAGAAGGGCGGCTCGGTAGCTGTTCCTCGCGAGTCGGTGAAACCGGACGTCAGCGTAGGCTGCGCCGACAGCGGGCAGGGAGACAGATCGCTCTAGGCGCCCGTCCCAACTCCAGACCTTCACGGTAAGCAGCTTCAGGGCGCTTGGCGCCGCGATGTCCCGCTGAAATCGGACCCCGTTTGGGTGCCGAACAGGGCCAGTCACTTTCATCTGCCACATGTTGGCGCCACGGAAGGGAACCGAGAGCAAGACGGGAATCGTGAGGGTCCCGCCGGGGTCAGAGCGGATCTCGAGTTCGGCCGCCGAGGCTTGCGGTCGCCAGGGCGCTCCCCGGTCCCCGGTGGAGGTTTCCCGTAGTTCTCGGCAGAACTCGCGAGCCCGGTCCAAGAGTGGAGCGTCCGACTTGCCGCGGTAGGCCTGCGAAGCCGCCCGTGAGAAGTCCGCGAAAACCGTCACCGTCTGCGCCCCTCGCTGGGGAATGGTGAAAGGCATTGTGAGTGCGTTTTCGATCGGCTTGTCGCCGAGGCTAACCGCGTCGGCTCCGATGCCAGCGTGTGGAAGATAGCCCGTGATTTCGGCGACCGGCTTCCCGGCCTCCTCCAACTTCATCGAGCGGATGATCACCGGGCGGAGGCCTCCGTTGGTAAGAGAGACCCGGATTGCATAGCCCGCGGGGGTCGAGCTGAATGAGTTGGTCGCCGCCAAGCCCCGTAGGTCGATCGTCGTGAGTTCGCTGTGGGCCGAAAGGCTTTGGGAGAGGGCGATGGTCGATATGGCGACGCTGATGAACGAGAAGACGAGGCCGGCCCCAGCGATGAGAACCGTCCATTTGCGCGTTTTTCGTTCTTCGTTGGAAACCATGAGCGCGGTTCGGAGAGAAGCAACGGGCGGCAGCGGCCCTATCGTCTAAAGGCCGCTTTCGGGCCGCTTCAAATTCACCGACGCAAGCAAGGCGCTAGACGTTCGCACTATGTTAAGGATATCGCCAGTACTACGCGGATCAACGGCCGCTTACCCTGTTGGCGCCACTACGTGCCGATCGGGTCATTCATAGGCGTCAAGGATTTCCTTCACTTCCTCCACTCTCTTCAATTTCGCTGCCTCTTCTATCACTGTCGAGAGAGGTAGACGAGGCGGGCGGTCGACACTGGCCACTCGGAGCCGATGGGGGCAGGAGTCGGTGGGGAGATCTGATGGCCACTACTGGGGAGATCCAGCGCCAACCGACGGCGATAACGCAGGGTTATCGGGCGTGGGGGCCTATCGCGACATCACGCGACCAGCGGCGCCCAATTGCGTTGGCAGCATGCGCGCAGCAACTCGATCGCGACAGGAGCTGAGCGTACCCTCAAACACGGGATTCTTCCGGAGGGACACCCTCCTCGGTATCTGCATAGATGCCTCTAGCGTACTGAACACCGAGTGATCCAACGGGGTGAGCGTAGTCCGCCCCGACCCTCCGTGCTTCGGACCACATCTCTGAATGCTCATTCCCCTTTGTCCCCGCGCGGTCTGCGCAGCCGATCGAAAAAGAAACCTCCTGAGCAAACTTCGCGACCATCCGATAGTCTTGGTCCGAGTGCGTCAACAGGGACCATTAGTAGCGGGGGGAGGGGACGTGGAGTGGGCTGGCCGATCAACGATCCAATTGTCCAGAACGCGGTTAGTGCCATCCTTGAACGGTCAGAGCGTCAGGAGTTGCTTGGGCAGCTGGAGGCTACGTTCGTAGACCCAGGCATTACCGCGCGGCTTGCCAACGACAACAATGAAATTGTCTATGGTCGCAGAGGGACCGGGAAGACCCACGTTCTAAAAGTACTCCAGCGGCAAATCGGTTCTAAGCCAAGCCGTCTGTGTCTCTATCTAGACATGCGCGTAATGGGGAGCGACTCCATCTGGGCGTCCGACTCTCGGCCCCATCACCAACGAGTCGCAAACCTGCTTCGCGACTTGCTCAAAGCGGTACACGACGGGTTGTTGGAGTATGTGACGCGCCCGGGAGTAGAGCTCGAACGGTCACCATATGAGGCCTTGGACTGCCTAGCACAGGCGATGACCGATGAGGTTCTGTCGGGGGAGATGCTAGTCACCGAGTACAGCGGGACCCGAGCAGCGGATACGTCGTCTTCGGCTGAGCTTGCAGTGGACCTCAAGCCGCATGCGGCCGTTTCAGCTGGTAGATCACGGCACGTCGAGCAGTCCGCCCGCGTTCAACGTGAGGGAAAGCCGTCCGGCCGGATCCTCTTCCAAGAAGTGCAGCGCAACCTAGCCAAGGCCATCGAAGCGGCCGAGCTTACCCACTTGGTGGTCCTGATCGACGAGTGGACGGCGGTTCCAGCATTACTGCAGCCGCTACTTGCGGAGTTTATCGCGCGAGCTTTTCTGCCAAGTACCCGTTTGACCGTGAAGATCGCTGCCCTCGAGTATAGATCGACCTTCGCAACGCACGTCGGCATGAACAATGTGATCGGCTTCGAGCTCGGCTCGGACATTTCGGCTTCCCTTGAACTCGATGACTACTTCGTCTTCGACCGTGACAACGTTTCGACCATCAAGCTGTTCTCCGAGCTCCTTCGTCGCCACGTTGACGCGGAGTGCGAAAGTCACTGGCTGGCCCAACAGCTTGCGGCAGCGGATAGGAAGGTGCCAAGTATCGAGCATATTCGAGAGGTGCTGGAGCGCAACAACTGGAAAAGCCGGTACATGGAGGATAAGCACGGGGTCAAAGGTCGCAGTGAGTTCGTTGGGGCGCTCTTCGACAAGGAGGAAACCTTTGAAGAACTCGTGCGCGCTGGCGAGGGAGTCCCTAGAGACTTTATGAATATATTCCGAGGCGCCTTCTTCGACAGCCTCAAGCGACAGGAAGACAGCATTGATCGCTCTGCGATTCGGAAGGCTGCTCGAGACTGGTATCACCAGGATAAGGCCCGAAACATCACTCGCGGTCAGCGGGCGGTTTTGGAACGGATTGTGAACCTCGTCGTGGGGCAGAAGCATGCCCGAAGCTTCCTTTTCGACGCCGAGGTTGAAGGCAGCGACATGATCCAAAGTCTGTTCGACAACCGGGTTATCCACCTGGTGCAGCGTGGCTACATTGAGGACCCAACGCGGCCGGGCAAGACCTACAACGTCTACACGTTGGATTTTGGGACTTACGTTAAGCTGCTTGGCACCGATCATGCGCCACGGGGAGATTTTACGGTTGGGCTTGCTGACCCGGATGGGGTAGTCGTCCCCTTCCACGATGACCGAGCGATTCGCAAGATCGAGATTCCTCCGGAGATGCTTATTCCAGACGAGACGGATCGGCAAGATGAATCGTAGTCAGCTGCTTTGCAGACCCTGGCTTCAATGACCTGCTGTCGGCCTACGGGGTGATGCTCGCGACCTCGACATCGGGTTTCAAGAATTCGGTCCGGAAGCGTTTCGACGAGGTCTTCGACGGGACTCTGGCTGAAGGTGGAGATCGTGACCGAGGTCAGCTAGCCGCCTGAGTTGCGCCGCCCTGGGTGTTCTATCCACGGACCCCGTGAACACGGGTGATTGGCGACGGATCTCTCAAAGAAGGTTCAGGAACTCGGCGCGATCCAAGCCGGAGACGCTGACGATCTGGTTGAGCGTTCCCTTGGCCAGGTCGCGACCGTGCATGGGGACGACACCCGATGAGTGTGATCCGGATGCTGGAAGACATGATGGCTTCCCTTGACCGATCCAGCTTCCAGCCGCAGCGCTCTAGCTGTAGTTACCCAACACGTTGTTCCAGCTCGGCAAGCCGAGCTGCGGGCGGCCTGTGACCGAGGGAGCCGTGTCGTCTTCTGAAGTTGTAGTGGT
>Ga0268264_10004725_pt1 | contig 11569 bp, 11 predicted proteins | sample KBSSwiS32_FD_190357 | JGI IMG/M metagenome (GOLD analysis project Ga0268264, IMG submission 190357) | Switchgrass rhizosphere microbial communities from Kellogg Biological Station, Michigan, USA - KBS Switchgrass S3-2 (SPAdes) (version 2) | ecosystem: Host-associated > Plants > Roots >... | reverse complement strand
TGGGTCAGCTGCTCGAGCAGGCCCATCGTCTCAGGGCCGGTGAACAGCTTGAGGTCACCCGCCTCGGTGAAATCGACCTGCGCCGTCAGGAAGGTTGCCGAGCGAACCTTCGTCGCCTGCTGCTTGGCCTGGAGGTAGGCGAGCGTCGCCGCCAGCGTCGTCCCGGCGACGCAATAACCGATGGTGTGGACGCTCTCGACTCCGAGCAGGTCGCGGACCGTGTCGATGGCGTCGATCTGCCCATCGACGACATAATTATCCAGGGTCGCGTCGGCGATGCTCGCGTCGGCCGATTTCCAGCTGACCATGAACAGCGAAACGCCGTTGTCGACGCACCATTTGACGAAGCTTTTCTCGGGGTTGAGGTCGAGAATATAGAAACGGTTGATCCACGGCGGAAAGATCACGACCGGCGTCGCGAGGACGTCGGGGGTTGTCGGCGTGTACTGGATCAGCTGGTATAGCGGGGTCTGCTTGATCACCTTGCCGGGCGTCGTCGCGAGGTTGCGACCGACCTCGAACACGCCGGGCTTGGTCTGGGTCAACTGGCCCGCCGCAATGTCCTTCAGCATGTTGGCGAGGCCCTTGAGCAGATTCTCGCCGCGCGTTTCGAGCGTCTTCTTGACCACTTCCGGGTTGGTCAGCGCGAAGTTGGACGGGCTCATGGCGTCGACGAAGCTGCGCGTCGCGAAGCGCAGGCGCTCGCGGGTGTCGGCGTCAACATTATCCATCTCGTCGACGGTCCCGAGCAACTGGTCCGAGACGCGCAAATAGGTCTGGCGAATGGTGTCGAAGATTGGATTTTCCGACCATTCCGGGGCCGCGAACCGGCGATCCTTGCGCTCCTTCGTTTCGGGCGCCGTGACCCCGCCGAGCATCTTGCCCCAGGTCTCGAGGCCCTTCGCCCAGGCCTGGGCACCGGCCGTCATCAGGGCCATCGGATCGGTAGCAGCGGGCTGCTCGCCAAAGCCGAACGCCGGCGGCGACCAGACTGGAAACGGCTGGTCCTTCTTCACGCTGTCGGCCCAGAACTCCATCATCATCTGCTGGGCGCGGCCCATGACCAGCGTCCAGTGCTGCCAATCTTCGAGCGTGGGAATCGCGGTTCCGCTGTTGGTCTCTTCAGCCATGGCGCTAATGTAGGGCGTATGGCCGTCCCGCCGCAAATCCCGACCGCACTCGTGCTGCTCGATTATTTCGGAATCGCGGTGTTCGCGATTTCCGGCGCCCTTCTCGCCGCCGAGAAGAAGCAGACGCTGGTCACCTTCATCTTCTTCGCGGTCGTGACCGGCGTTGGGGGTGGAACGTTGCGCGATCTCCTCATCGGCGCACCGGTCTTCTGGGTGCACACCAACGCGACCCTGCTCATTTGCATTGGCGCGGCGCTCATCGGCTGGCTGACCAGCCGCCGCTGGTTCGCCGGCAAGGCCTTATTGTGGTTCGACGCCGCGGGTCTCGCCGCTTACGCGACCTACGGTGCAGCGAAGGCGCTCGGCTTTGGCGTCGCACCGGTGCCGGCGTTTGCAATGGGGGTGATGACCGCCTGCGCCGGCGGCATCATTCGCGACGTGCTGGCGGGCGAACCGTCGATCCTCATGCGGCCCGAGCTATACGTGACGGCGGCGGCCTTGGCGGCGGGCCTCTACGTCGGGCTGACCCTCTTGGGCGCACCAGCGCTAGTCGCGGCGACCGCCGCCGTCGTCGCGGGTTTCAGCCTGCGCGGCGCCGCCATCGCCCGGGGCTGGTCACTTCCAGCTTACACGGATTAGGCATCGGCAGATGCGACCGCACCTTCGCCTGCTTTGCTTGCCGCTCGCCGTCGGAGCGACTGTCGTCGCAGCTCCGGCAGCAGCAGCGGCGGCGGTTCGGGCGGGCGTTGCATTCAATCGAACGGGCGAGATTGCGACCTACGCCGAAGGCCTGGCCGATCAACGCGCCGCGCGGGAAGCGACGGTCGACGATCCGGTCCGCGTCGCTTCCGTCAGCAAGTTGGTCGTCGCCGTCGGCGTGATGCAACTGGTGGAACGGCACAAGCTGAACCTCGACGCCGATGTATCGCGCTACCTCGGCTGGACGCTGCGCAACCCGGCTTTTCCTGGCCGCCCAATCACGTTGCGGATGCTGCTGTCGCATACTGGCTCAGTCCGCGAGCACGACGATGATTACGTGATCCCGCTCGGCGGCTCACTGCGAGACGTCATGGCGGATCCGAAGAACTGGGATACCGAACACGGCCCGGGGCAGAATTACTTCAGCTACACCAACCTCAATTTCCCAATTGTCGCCTCGATCATGGAGCGCACGACCGGCGAGCGCTTCGATCGCTGGATGCGACGGTCGGTACTCGAGCGGATGAAGCTCGACGCCTGCTACAATTGGGCAACCTGCAGCGATGCGCAGGTTGCGCGCGCGATCGAGCTCGACTCGCCTGCTGGCGCACCCCTGAAAGATGACCTCCACGGGCAGCGCCCGGCATGTCCCGTCGCCACCAGGGACGGCGTCGCGTGCGACCTCGACAGCTGGAAAGCAGGTCAGAACGGTGCCTTGTTCTCACCTCAGGGCGGTCTTCGGATTTCGGTTCGCGGACTCGCGCGGCTGGGCCGGATGCTCCTCAATCGCGGCACGCTCGATGGGGTGCGAATCCTGTCGCCCCAATCAGTCGAAACGATGCTGGCGCCGATCTGGCGTTATGACGGCCGAAACGGCGCGCGCGATGGCGAAAGCACGACCGTGTGCGCTTATGGCCTGTCCAGCCAGACCATCCCCAACCGCCGCCCGGGCTGCCCCGACGATCCGGGGACCAGGGGTGCCACGTTCGTTGGACATGCCGGCGACGCTTACGGTCTGCGGTCGGGGCTATGGATCGACCGGACGCGCGGCATCGGCATGGCCTATTTCGTCACGGCCGTTCCCGAAGACCCGCCCGAGGCAAGCACCTTCGCCCCGGACGAGTCCGCGGCCTTTCGTCGAACCTACGCGCTGATCAACCGGTGATCACCGGGCAGTGCAGCGCCCCGTTCCGACCGGCCGATAGGTGGCGGAGAACATCGGCATGTTTCCGCCGCGGTCGTTGAAGTTGTGGCCATCGCCGAGGCTGACGACCAGCGTACGCGGCTGACCGTCTTCCTTATAGCCGAAGATCTCGATGTTCTTGGTCGCGCTGCCCCAGCGGCCATGCCCGTTGAGGCCCTGTTCCCTGGCGACCGTCTTGGCCAGGAAGCGGAACAGGGTCGGTCCGCAGGCGCCATTCTTGCCGACGCTGACGCCGCAATAGTCCCGACCGCACGGGGCGACGTCGATCGTTTTGTAAAACAGCCCCTTCGACGAGAAGGTCGGCTTGTCGTCGGCGACGGTCCAGCGGCCGGTATAAATGCTTGGCGCTGCCGCCGCCGCTCCTGCCCACAGCGCCATCGACAAGCACAACGTCCAATGGGATAGTTTCGGCATGCCCCTCTCCGTTTCCTTCGCGGAAGGCCGAGGCGAACGCATGGCTCGGCTACGCCGCACGACCATAGCAGTTTTTGCGATTTGCGCAGCGCTGTTCGTCGCCAACGTGGCCGGCCGGGCAATGGTCGAGACATTCGCTCACGATGATTTTCCCGAGCAGCTCGCGGTCAAGGTCGAGCAGCTGCCGATCATCTTCCCGATCCACATGTTCGCGGGCGCGCTCGCATTGGTCCTGATTCCGCTGGCAATTGCGGTGCGCCGCTGGCCGCGCTGGCACCGCCCAATCGCCTATTTGGCCGCGACCGACGTGCTGGTCGCCGGGATCACCGCCTTCCCGGTCGCCTGGACCTCCCCCGTCACCGCCTGGTCCGCCGCCGGCTTCAGCGCCCAGGCAATCGTGTGGATGAGCCTGCTGGCCCTGGGCATCTGGCACATTCGCAACGGCCGTCGCGGCGCGCATCGCCGGGCGATGCTGATGATGGCGGCGACCGCCAGCGGCGCGGTCTTCTTCCGCGTCTATCTCGCGCTGTGGGCGATCCTCTCCCACCGTCACGGGTTCGAGCTGTTCTATGCGTGCGATGCGTGGCTCGCCTGGCTGGGGCCGCTGGCGGTGACGGCTTACGGCCTGAGGCGCGGCTGGCGAATCCTGCTCTAGCCCACGGCTTGCCGCACTGCAGCAACGAGGCCATGAAGGCCGCGATGACCGACGATTTCTACCGCATCCAGCGCCTGCCGCCCTACGTCTTTGCCGAGGTCAATGCGATGAAGGCGGCGGCCCGGGCGCGCGGCGAGGACGTCATCGACCTTGGCATGGGCAACCCCGACGGCGCGCCGCCGAAACATGTCATCGAAAAGCTCGCCGAGGTCGCGGCCAAGCCGACGGCGCATCGCTATTCGGCCAGCCGCGGCATCCCCGGCCTGCGAAAAGCGCAGGCCGGCTATTACAAGCGCCGGTTCAACGTCGACCTCGATCCCGAGACGGAAGTCATCGTCTGCCTCGGCTCGAAGGAAGGCCTTGCCAATCTCGCCCAGGCGATCACCGCGCCGGGCGACGTCGTGCTCGCGCCCAACCCGTCCTATCCGATCCACAGCTTCGGCTTCATCATTGCCGGTGCCGCCATCCGGTCAATTCCGGCTGCGCCGGGCGAAGCCTTCTTCGAGCGGCTGGAAAGCGCCATGCGCTACACCGTGCCACGGCCCAAGGCGCTGGTCATCGGCTATCCGTCCAACCCGACGGCCTATGTCGCCGACCTAGCTTTCTACGAGCGGCTCGTGGCCTTCGCCCGCGAGCATGAGCTGATCGTCATTTCCGACCTCGCCTATGCCGAAATCTACTTCGGCGACGAGCCGACGCCGTCGATCCTCCAGGTCGCAGGCGCCAAGGACGTCGCGGTCGAGTTCACCTCGATGAGCAAGACCTATTCGATGGCCGGCTGGCGCATGGGCTTTGCGGTCGGCAACGCCCGGCTGATCGCCGCGCTGGGCCGGGTGAAATCCTACCTCGACTATGGCGCCTTCACGCCGATTCAGGCGGCGGCGTGCGCGGCACTTAACGGCCCGCAGGACATCGTCGCCGCCAACCGCGCGCTCTACAAAAGGCGGCGCGACGTGCTGGTCGAGAGTTTCGGCCGCGCCGGCTGGGAGATCCCGCCACCGGAGGCGTCCATGTTCGCCTGGGCCCGGATCCCCGAGCGCTTCCATAATTTGGGTTCGATGGAGTTCGCCAAGAAGCTGCTGATCGACGCCCATGTCGCGGTGGCGCCTGGTGTCGGCTTTGGCGAGGAGGGCGAAGGGTTCGTGCGCATCGCCCTGGTCGAGAATGAGCAGCGCTTGCGGCAGGCGGCAAGGGGCGTGAAGAAGATGCTCTCCTAGGAACCGTTGGGCAGCCACTCCGTTGGCGGAGCGAGACTATGGCAGGGGCTGACACAGGACTGACGAACCAGGCGCGGGCGCGAGGCCTCCGCGTCGCTGGGCTCGCGATCATCGGCCTCGGTGTTGCCGCGGCGCTGCTCCCCGTGGGCAAGACCATTTCATCCGACCTGATCGGTGCATTGATGATTGCCGCGGGGCTGATCGAAATCGTCGCCGGCTCGCTGCGGCGCGACGTCCGCGCTTATTCGATGGCGGCCGGGGGCGTGACCGCGGTCGCCGGGCTCCTCTTCCTGCTCAATCCGGAAACGCATTTCTTCCCGATCGTTACGCCGATCATCGGCTGGCTCGTTCTCCGCAGCCTGATCCTCGCCTACGCGAGCACGCATCTCAAAGGATCGGTGCGGACGTGGATGGGGCTGTCGGCAGGCATGGATTTCCTCCTCGCCGTCCTGCTCATCGCTGGCCTGTCGATTGCGACGATCATCGTCAGCATCTTCGGCCCGACGCCGCAGCTGATCGCCAGTTTCGCCTGGGTTCTGGCCGCGAGCTTCGCCGTCAACGGCCTGTTGCTGCTCGAGGTCGCGAGTTGCGAACGAAGCAGCTATGACGGCGGCGATGGAGGTCCTGCCCCAATCTGACCTGTCCGTAACCACGGTTGCCGACATCATTCGCCTGGCGCTGGCGCCGGTCTTCCTGCTGAGCGGCATCGGCGCCTTCCTCAACGTGTGTACGTCGCGCCTGTCGCGGATCGTCGACCGCTCGCGCCAGGTCGAGCCATTGCTCCTCGACAGCCGCGGCCCCGAGCATGACCGCTGGCTCGGCGAGCTCAAGATTCTCGACCGGCGAATGAAGCTGGTTAGTTGGGCGACCGGTCTGTCCGTCTTGTCGGCCGTACTGACGTGCATGGTCGTCGCTCTTTTGTTTGCGGCCAACCTTACACGCCTTCACTACAGCACCGTGATCGCGCTGTTGTTTATCGTCGCGATGATGGCGATCGCCCTCGGTTTCAGCGTTTTCCTGTACGAAACGCAGCTCGGCGCGCGCGCCGTGCGGGTTCGCTCCGAGCTCCTCCAGCATACGGTGGACGACGGCGAATAGCGCCCCTATCGCGCTCGCCATGACCACCGCCACCGCACACTCCTCCGTTCTCGACCGCTTGCTCGTCCTGGAAATGGTCCGCGTGACCGAAGCCGCCGCCATCAATGCCTCCAAGCTCATCGGGCGGGGCGACGAGAAAGCCGCCGATGCGGCCGCTGTCGAAGCCATGCGCGACGCGCTCAACAAGCTGCCGTTCGACGGCACCGTCGTCATCGGCGAGGGCGAGCGCGACGAAGCACCGATGCTCTACATCGGGGAGAAGGTCGGCTCCGCCCAGGGCAGCGGCCCGCGCATCGACATCGCGCTCGATCCGCTCGAGGGAACGACGATCACCGCCAAGGCGGGCCCCAATGCGCTCGCGGTGCTGGCCATCGCCGAGCAGGGTGGGCTGCTCAATGCGCCCGACACCTACATGGAAAAGCTGGCGATCGGCCCGGGCTACCCCGACGGAACGATCGACCTCACCCGCTCAGCCGCGGAGAATGTCCGGGCCATCGCCAAGGCCAAGGGCGTCGATCCCGGCGAGATCATCGCGTGCGTGCTCGACCGCCCGCGGCACAGCGGGATCATCGCTGAGCTTCGCGCGCTCGGCTGCGGGATCAAGCTGATCCCCGACGGCGACGTCGCCGGCGTGATCGCGACCACCGACGCCGAGACCGGCATCGACGTCTACATGGGCACCGGGGGCGCGCCGGAAGGCGTCCTCGCCGCAGCGGCGCTGCGCTGCGTCGGCGGGCAGATGCAGGGCCGGCTGGTGTTCCGCAACGATGACGAGATCGCCCGCGCGCGGCGCTGGGGTATCGACGACCTCGAGCGGGTCTACGCCCTCGATGACATGGCCAAGGGCGATTGCATCTTCGCCGCGACAGGTGTGACCGACGGTTCCCTGCTCAACGGCGTCCATCGCACGAAGAACCACGTGACCACCGACAGCCTTGTGATGCGCGCCAGCACCGGCACGGTCCGCCGGGTATCCACCGAATATCGCGATCTCACCCACCGCAACCTCTAGACCCGCGAATCGGCGACTCCTACGTTGCCGATGATGAGTGCGGCGCTCGATATCGAACAGTCGGTGACGGGCCAGCCATGGCGCTGGCGGCGGTCGCCGGACGACGGCCTCGGCATGGACGCGCTGGTCGATGAGCTGTTGCTCGCCAGGGGCGTCGCCCGCGATGACCTTGCCCGCCACCGCGACCCCAAGATCCGCGATTTCCTCCCCGACCCCTCCAGCTTCCGCGACATGGAGCAAGGCGCGAAGCGCCTCGCCGATGCGGTCCAGGCGGGTGAGAAGATTGCCATCTTCGGCGACTATGACGTTGACGGCGCGACCAGCGCGGCGCTGCTGACCCTGCTCCTCCGCCGGCTCGGCGCGGAGCCGATGGTCTACATCCCCGACCGGCTGATGGAGGGCTACGGCCCGTCCGGCAAAGCGCTGGTGGAGCTCAAGTCTCGCGGTGCCAGCGTCGCCGTCTGCGTCGATTGCGGAGCGCAGGCCTTCGACGCGCTCGACGAGGCGAAGAGCGCGGATCTCGACGTGATCGTCGTCGATCATCATCAATGCGCGACCCTGCTCCCGGTCGCCCATGCGATGATCAACCCCAACCGCCTCGACGAGAATGCCGATGGCGCGGCCCATGGCCATCTCGCGGCCGTTGGCATGGCCTTCCTGCTCGGCGTTGCGCTGGTTCGTGAACTTCGCGGCCGCGGCGCGTTCGAAACCTCACCAGAGCCGAAGCTGCTCGACTTGCTCGACATCGTTGCGCTCGGCACCGTCGCCGACGTCGCCAAGCTCAGGGGCCTCAACCGGGCCTTCGTGACCCAGGGCCTGCGCGTGATGTCGGCGCGCCAGAATATCGGCATGGCCGCGCTGATCGAAGCGTCGCGGCTGACCAAGGCGCCGTCCTGCCGCGACCTCGGCTTCGCCCTCGGTCCGCGGATCAATGCCGGGGGGCGCGTGGGCAAATCCGACCTCGGCGTGCGGCTCCTGACCACCACCGACCCGGAAGAAGCGCGAACCATCGCTGCCGAGCTCGATCGCCTCAACGAGGAGCGCCGCGCGATCGAATTGCTGGTTTCGGACCAGGCGACGCTGCAGGCCGCTCGGCTCGACGGGCCGGTGCTGACGGTGATGAGCCCCGGCTGGCATCAGGGCGTGATCGGCATCGTCGCCGGAAGGCTCAAGGAGCGCTTCGGTCGGCCGGCCATCGTCATCGCAGAGTGCGAGGACGGCACCGGCAAGGGCTCCGGCCGCTCGATCGCGGGCGTCGACCTGGGGGCAGCGGTGCTCGCGGCGAAGGACAGCGGGCTGCTGATCGCCGGTGGCGGCCATGCAATGGCGGCTGGCCTGACCTTGCCGCCCGGCGGACTCGATGCGTTTCGTGCGTTCATCAATGAGCGCCTGGCGGACGACGTCGAGCGCTCGGTTGGCGATCGAGCGCTGCTGCTCGACGCGCTGCTGGCGCCGGGAGGAGTCGCCGGACCGCTGTGCGACGCGCTCGACACCGCCGGTCCCTATGGCGCCGGCTGGCCGCAACCGCGGGTCGCGGCGGGACCGGCCAAATTGCTGAAGACCAGCATCGTCGGCGACGGCCATGTTCGCGGCATTGCGGCGGGTGATGACGGGAAGAGCTTCAAGTGGATCGCATTCCGCAGCGCCGACACCGATCTCGGCCGGGCCTTGCTCGAATCAACGCCGGATCGGCGCTGGTGGCTTGCCGGAACGATCAAGCGCGACGAGTGGAACGGCGGCAATGCAGCCGAAATGCATGTGGAGGACGCCGCACCGGCAGACTGAGGGGGCAAGGGGGGCAGAATGGATTGGGGGCTTTGGGCAGGCTTCATCGTCGCCGCGCTGATCGTCGGGCTTTTGCCCGGGCCCGGCGTTACCAGCATCGTCGGCTATGCCTTGACCGCCGGCCTCAGGACCGCGCTGGCATCGGTGCTTGGGGCGACGGTCGGCAACGCCATTGCGATGACCTTGTCGCTCGTCGGGGTCGGCGTGCTCATCGCCCAATGGCCAGGCGCGTTCGTGGCGATCAAGTGGATCGGCGCGGCCTACCTCGTCGGCATCGGGCTCTATGCGATCATCACCGCCAAGGCGGTCGATGACGAGGAAGCCAGCGTCAAGACGGTCAAGCCCGCCGCGGCCTTCTGGGGCACCGTCGCGATCACCGCGATCAACCCGAAGACGATCATTTTCTTCGTCGCCTTCACGCCGCAATTCATCTCGGCCAAGCATGCTTATTGGCCGCAGGCCGGCATCCTGCTCGCGACCTTCTGCGCGGTGGTGACGCTCAGCGACGGCTTCTACGCCGTCGCCGCAAGCTGGGTCGCGTCGCACCTCAAGGGCCCCCGGGTTCACCTGTGGTCGCAGCGCATCGGCGGTGCCGTGCTGGCCATGGCGGGGCTGGTCACGGCGTTTGTCGCCTGACCCCCGCTTGACGCTTTCGGGACCCTCGCCTAACCGGCACCGGCTTTCCGGCCCCATCGTCTAGCGGTCTAGGACGTCGCCCTTTCACGGCGAAAACACGGGTTCGAGTCCCGTTGGGGTCACCAACGTCGAGGTATGCGAGCCATGAAGCGCATCGCCATTGCCGCCGCCGTGAGCCTGCTCACCGCCGCATGCAATCGCGGTATCCTCGATCCGGTCGGGCCGGTCGGTGCGCAGGAAAAGCAGATCCTTATCAATTCGACGGCCATCATGCTGGCGATCATCATCCCGACGATGATCGCGACGGTCGCCTTCGTCTGGTGGTTCCGGCGTGGCAACACGAAGGCGACCTATCGCCCGGATTGGGAATATTCCGGCGCAATCGAGATGGTCGTGTGGGCGATCCCGGCGCTGACCATCCTGCTGCTCGGCGGGATTACCTGGATTGCCAGCCACGATCTCGACCCGGCCAAGCCACTGAAGTCGAACGTCCCGCCGCTGAAGGTCGACGTCGTCTCGCTCGATTGGAAATGGCTGTTCATCTACCCCGACCAGGGGATCGCAACGGTCAACCAATTGGTGATCCCGGCCGGCACCCCGGTGCAGTTCCGGCTGACGTCCGCGACGGTGTGGAACAGCTTCTTCGTCCCGCAGATGGGCTCGATGATCTACACCATGCCGCGGATGACGACCCGGCTGAACCTGCAGGCCGACCGGCAAGGCGAGTATAACGGCCTGTCCTCGCATTTCAGCGGTGACGGCTTCCCTGGGATGCAGTTCAAAGTCCAGGCGCTGCCGGCCGATCAATTCGCGATGTGGGCACAGGGCGCGCGCGGGCAGGGGGTTCCCCTGGATGGCCGCGGCTATGCGGACCTCTCGAAACCCAGCAGCTACGTAAAGCCGATTACCTATGGCGCCGTTGCGCCGGGCCTGTTCGACGCGATCGTCTCCGGGCGCGCGCCGGCCAATCCCGTGCCGCCACCGCAGCACAATCCACCCGCGCCACCCGCAGGAGCTTGAGCCAAGTGTTTGGTCGACTGACCTGGGACGCAATCCCCTTCCACGAGCCGATCCCGCTGATCACGTCGGCGGTGGTGCTTCTGGCCATCGCCTCGCTTGGGATTTGGATCACCAAGAACAAGTGGTGGTCCTACCTGTGGAACGAATACGTCACCTCCACCGATCACAAGAAGATCGGCATCATGTATATCGTGATGGCGCTGGTGATGCTGGTCCGGGGCTTCGCCGATGCGATCATGATGCGCGCGCAGCAGTCGCTCGCGATCGGTGCGTCGCAGGGCTATTTGCCGCCCGAGCATTATAACCAGATCTTCTCCGCGCACGGCACGATCATGATCTTCTTCGTGGCGATGCCCTTCATCATCGGCTTCATGAATTTCGTCGTGCCGTTGCAGCTCGGCGTGCGCGACGTTGCCTTCCCGACGCTCAACAATGTCAGCTTCTGGCTGAATGCGTCGGGTGCCTTGCTGATCAACCTCAGCCTGTTCATCGGCGAGTTCGCGCGGACCGGCTGGCTCGGCTTTCCGCCCTTGAGCGAGAAGGCATTCTCTCCCGGCGTCGGGGTCGATTACTATCTCGTGGCGCTGCAGATATCCGGCGTCGGGACGGTGCTCACGGGCGTCAATTTCGTTACCACCATCCTCAAGATCCGCGCCCCGGGCATGAGCTATTTGCGCATGCCGGTGTTCTGCTGGACGG
>Ga0268264_10004722_pt1 | contig 11573 bp, 11 predicted proteins | sample KBSSwiS32_FD_190357 | JGI IMG/M metagenome (GOLD analysis project Ga0268264, IMG submission 190357) | Switchgrass rhizosphere microbial communities from Kellogg Biological Station, Michigan, USA - KBS Switchgrass S3-2 (SPAdes) (version 2) | ecosystem: Host-associated > Plants > Roots >... | reverse complement strand
GAGCAGGAGCAGGAGCAGGAGCAGGAGCGGGAGCGGGGGTGGTGCTGGCGGACGCGACCTGGGCCGCCGCGGCGAACGGCGCCACGCCGCCAAGCAGGAATGCGGCCAGGGCCGCGCCACGCGCCGCCCTGCCCGTGAGCTCACACACGCGCATCATGGGTGGTTTCATTCCTTGGGTGCGGCCCGTAGGGCCAGAGTCATTGCGCATTTATAGGTTCGCCCAATGTGGCGAGCGTTAGGCGAATCGTCACCGCGTCGGATGGACCCAGGCGGCCGATGACGGTGTCCTCGTGCCGGTAGATGATGTCGATGCGGGTGCAGTCGTCGCGATAGATCAACCCCACGTCGCGGATCACCCACGCCTTCTGTTCCAGGTCGCGATTGCCGTAGGTCGACACGCCCCAGTGCTTGGACAGGAACACCTCGCCCCCGAGGTCGAGGTTCTCCTGCTTGTCGCCGTTGATGTCGAGGTCGTCGCGCAGGTAGCGGACGTAGCCGTTGCCCCACTTGGTCGCCACGTTCGCGCCCAGTTCGGCGCGGTGCACCGCCAGGGTCTCGGAATCGAGCCGGGCGCGGGTGAACAGCGACAGGCCCTGGATCGGCTGCGCCGCGCCGGCGACGATCCAGTCCGATGCGCGCCCCTGCAGGCCGGAGCGGGCGGCGAAGACGTTGTCGCGCTGGTTGCGGAAGGCGCGCCCCACCAGAAGGCTTGCGCGTCGCCCATCGTCCCACAGCACCGTCGCGCGGCCGGCGACGTTCAGCCGGGCGCCCGTCTCGTAGAGGTCGTAGCCGGGAAACTTGTTCGCCCGCAGCAGGTTGGTCTCGTCGAATTCGAACGCGATGCTGTCTTCGTTCAGGTAGATCGGCTCGCCGGCGGCGGTGCGGGCGATGACGACCGGTTTGGAGTTCGGCGAGACGGCCGCCTGCACCAGCGGCTCCAGGACCACCGAGGCGTCCTTCAAGCGCCGGATGAACGGCCAGGACACATCGGCGCCGGCCACCGCCAGGGCCCGGGTGGAGTGGTGCTTGCTGACCGAGCCCGTCGGCAGGTCGTCCAGGCTGTAGGCGTCGGCGCGGCCCTGCACGAACGGCTCGACCCTCAGGCCTTCCGGGCTGGTCCAGAAGGCGCGCCAGTCGAATTCGCCGGTCACCCGGCGGCTGTCGAGGCCGGCGGTGCGCTGGCCCACGACGTCGAACTGCGACTGCTCGCGCGACAGGGCGACGGCGCTCGCGTTCAGGCGCAAGCGCCCGCCGGCGACCTGTCCGGAGGGCTCCAGCCGCGCCTCGATCAGCGGGCCGATCACCGGGAAGGTCCGGTCGTTGTCGCCGGGCCGCAGGCCCTGCACGGTCATCGCGGCGGCGGACAGGTAGGACTGGTCGTCCTGGCGGACCACATAGGCCTGGGAGATCAGCCGCCGGTCGTCGGCGATATACGGCCCGCGGCCGATGAAGACCCCGCCGACCTCGTACTTGTCGAAGATCAGCCGGTCCGACGCCCGCTCGGCCGTGAAGCCCCAGCGCCAGTTGTCGCTGAGCTGGAAGGCGCCGTTGGCCAGGATGTAGCTGCGCGACGTGCGGTTGCCGAAGTGCTCGCTGCGGCTGTCGAAGTCGCGCTCGTAGGTGTAGCCGAAGCGGGCGTCCACCGTGCCGGAATAGAAGCGCTTGCGCAGCCGCCCATTCAGGAACGGCGCGACCTTGGTGTTGAGCTGCGGGCTGAGCACCAGGTCGGCCGAAGGGCCCAGGAGCGACAGATAGGGCTGCTCGTAGGAGAGGCCGCGCCGGTCGGAAAGTCCGAGCTTCGGCGGCAACAGGCCCGACTGGCGCTCCGACGTGGGATCGGCGTGCCAGAACACCGGCAGGAAGACGATCGGCGCGCCGAACATCCGCAGGACGGCGTTGCGGTAGTAGACGATGCGCTTCTGCTTATCGCGCACCACGTGCTCGGCCTGGATCGACCAGGTCGGCCGCACCGGCTTGTCGTCCACGCAGATCGGGCAGGGGGTGTAGATCGCCTTGTTCAGTTCCTGGACCGTGTCGTCCGGGCGGATGGCGCTGGCGGCGGCGATCTTGACGTTCTTCTGCAGGCGCGCGGTCACCGCGGTCGCCACGGCGGCCTTGGTCTTGTCGTCCAGGACCAGCGTCTCGGCGGTCTCCACCGTGCCGTCGGCCTCGATCACCGCGATGTGCCCGTTGGCGCGCATGATCCCGTGGTCCTGGTCGTAGACCAGCTCGTCGGCGCGAATCGTCCGCCCGCCGGTGCGCAGCTCCACCGAGCCCTTGGCGGTGATGACGTGGGTGTCGTTGTTGCGGCTGACGAGGTCCGCCTCCAGGTAGGTTTCCTCGCCCGCCAGCCCGTCCGGACCGGGCGTGGCGTTCTCCTGCGCGGAGGGGGGCTGCGCCTGCGCGTGGGCGCAGGCCGACCACAGCACGGCCAGCGCCGCGCCGGCGAGCAGGCCGCGTCTGGCCGAGGCGAGGCGCGAGCGCCGACCTGAACTCATGAGCCGTAGATCCCCTCTCGCGGCGTTGCGCGCCGATGGATAGCCGGGAGCGCCAAGGATTCAACCGTCTTCGGTGTAACAGAGCAGCGTCAGCCCCGACAGCAGCGCGACCAGCGGCGGCGCCCAGGCGGCCGCATAGAGCGGGATGATGCCTCCGTCGGCTAGCGCGCCCGAGAATTCATTGAAGAAAAAGAACACGAAACCCAACGCGACGCCCGCGGCGGCCAGGCCCGCCAGGCCGCCCAGCCGCGACAGCCGCAGCGAAAAGGCGGCTCCGAGAATCGACATGGCGGCGAACAGCACCGGCGAGGCGAGCAGTTGTTGGAACCGCAGCCGGTAGCCGGCGGCGCTGAATCCGGCCTGCTCGGTCTGCCGTATCGCGCTCGGCAGGCGCCAGAAGGCGATCGCCTCGGGCGAAGAGAATCGTTCCATCGCCGCCTCGGCGTCGAGCGTGGAGAGGATCGACAGGGTGTCGGACCGCACCGAGGTCTCGCCGGCGCTGGCCTCGCGCACGTCGGTCAGGCGCCAGAATCCCGGCATCAGGGTGGCCTGGCCCGCTTCCAGCCGCCGCTTGAATTCCGGAACGCCCTTGGCGTTCTTCTGGTAGATGAACAGCGATACGCCGCGCAGGTGGACGGTTCCGTTGATGAACGCCCGGCCCGTCGCGTGGATCACGATCTGGTTGCGGTCGTCGCCCTGGCGCAGCCACACGTCCCGGGGCGTGTCGGCGCGGGCGCTGTCCATGAGCTGTCCGCGGGCGGCTTCGTAGCGGGCGTTCAGGAACGCCGCGGCCGGATTGAGCGCCGTCATCGTCGTCACGCCGATCAGGAACGCCGCTCCCGCTGAAGGCAGGATGAACCGCCAGGCCGAGACGCCCGCCGCGCGCATCGCCACCAGCTCGCTGGACCGGTTCAGGCTCACGAACGCGCCGATGCCGCCGAACAGGAAGACGAACGGGGCGAGCACCAGCACGATCGCCGGACAGCGCAGCAGGGTCAGCCAGAAGAGCTGCGCCACCCCCACGTCGGCGCGCACGCCCACGGTGCGCGACAGGTCCACGAACTGCACGAGCGCGATCACCGAGGCGATCACCGCCAGGGCTATGCCCACCGCGCCCAGGGTCCGCCCCAGGACGTAGCGCTCGATTCGGCCCGCGCCGATCATGTGGCCGCCGCCATGTCCGGCGGCGTACGCAGCGACCGCGCCACCTTGCGCCGGAACACCGCGCTGAGCGCGATCCCGGTCGCCGCCAGCGGGATGACGAACTGCAGGACGTTGAGCCACGGCTCGCTCTCGCAACCGGCCTGCACCACGAAGCCCAGGATCCTCACCCCCGCCGCCGCCGCGGAGGTGATCGCGATGCGTCGCCCATATCCCAACCGGCTGAACACCCCGCCGATGATCGCGGAGAGCGCCATGGCCATGAAGGCGATGTTGTAGAGGGGCGTGGCGATCCGGGCGACGCCTTCGGCCAGCAGGCGCTTCCTGTTGTGGCGCTCCCAGTCCTGCTGCAGGTCCGGGAACAGGAGCTCGTGCAGGAAGCGGTCCGACGGCTTGTAGTGGATCAACTCGTCGGTCTTGGTGAGCGGCGTCAGGTCGAAGGGATAGTCGTCGAAGGTCAGGTAGTTGAGTACGCCAGACTTGCTGAACTCCTGGGTGGTGCCCTTGCGCATGACCAGCATGGGCGTGCCCGCCCGCTTCACCAGGCGGCCCTCGTCGGCGGTGATGGTGGTGGAGGAGCCGTCCTCCTTGATGTGGTGGATGAACAGGTTGTGGATCATCCCGCCGTTGTCGACGGACTGGGCGTAGACCGTCAGGCCCGGCGCGGGCTCGGTGAACTGGCCGGCGCGCACGAGCGTGGCGGCGATGTCGGCGTTCACCGCGAAATAGCTCTGCCGCATCGCCCGCAGCGCCACCGGCTGGACGAACAGGTTCATCACCAGGGCCAGGAACGCGATGGTGCAGGCGAGCCGCATGGCCGGCGAGATCACGCGGCCTCTGCTCATGCCGCCGGCGAAGCAGACGACGATCTCCTGTTCGGTATGCAGCCGATTGAGCGCGACCAGCGCCGCGGTGAAGAGCGCGATCGGCAGGACCATGTTGATCAACTGCGGCATGGCCAGGAGCGTGATCCTGGCGAACATCAGCGCGCTCTGCCGCTGGTTGACGATCAGGTCGAGGCCGGAAAGGCTCTGCGACAAGAGCGCCAGCAGCGTCAGCGCCAGGGTGGCGAAGATCGTCGGCCCCAGGAGCTGGCGCAGGAGATAGCGGTCGATCAGGCGCATCGGCTCAGCATCATCCACACAGCCTGATCCTCGCCGCCGCCGCTTGGCCCGCGCCCCCCTCTGACGGACCGCCGGCTGGCAAAAACAGCCGCGGCCGGAAATTCGGCGCGCCGCGACCGCGAAGCTGTTCTAAATCATGGGCCGCCGCGCCGCACAACCGCCCGTGGCGACCCGTGGTCAGGCCTTGAGAGAGTGTGGATGGACATCGAATTCGTCGCGGCCGACGCCGCATTTCCCGACAAGGCCGCCCACGCGCTGATCGTCTTCGAAGGTCAGGCCCAGAGCGGCCGGGCGGCGGCCGTCGACCAGGCGACGGGCGGGGCGATCAGCCGCGCGCTGGCGGCCGGCCGGTTCACGGGCGCGAAGGACCAGATTCTCGACCTGCCGGCGCCGCCCGGGGTGACCGCCCAGCGGGTGCTGCTGGTGGGCGCGGGCAAGAGCGACGCCTTCAGCGACATCGTCGCCGAGCATGCCGCGGCCCAGGCCCACAACGCCGTCAGGACCTCCGGCCTGACCACGCTGCGGCTGGAACTGCCCGAGGCGGGGCACGCCTCCCGCGCGGCGTTGGGCGTGCGTCTCGCGGCCTATCGCTTCGACCGATACAAGACCAAGGAGCCGCCGGAGAAGAAGCCCTCGGTGGTGCTCACCCAGGTCGTCGTGGACGACGTGGACGCCGCCCTGGCCGATTTCGCGCCGCTCGCCGCCCTGGCCGACGCCGTGGCCTTCAGCCGCGACCTGGTCTCCGAGCCCGCCAACATCCTCTATCCGGCCGAGTTCGCCCGCCGCGTGAAGGCGCTCGAGCCCCTCGGCCTCGAGGTCGAGATCCTGGGCGAGCCCGAGATGCAGAAGCTGGGCATGGGCGCTCTGCTGGGCGTCGGCCAGGGCAGCGTGCGCGAGAGCCAGCTCGTGGTGATCCAATGGAAGGGCGGCGGCGAGTCCCAGCCCGTCGCCTTCGTCGGCAAGGGTGTCTGCTTCGACACCGGCGGCATCTCCCTGAAGCCGCCCGAAGGCATGGAGGACATGAAGTGGGACATGGGCGGCGCGGCCGCCGTGGCCGGGCTCATGCACGTGCTGGCCGGGCGCAAGGCCAAGGTCAACGCCGTGGGCCTCCTGGGCCTGGTGGAGAACATGCCCGACGCCAACGCCCAGCGGCCGGGCGACATCGTCACCTCGATGTCCGGCCAGACCGTCGAGGTGATCAACACCGACGCGGAGGGCCGCCTCGTGCTGGCCGACGCCCTCTGGTACTGCCAGGACCGCTTCAAGCCGAAGTTCATGATCGACCTGGCGACGCTCACCGGCGCGATCATCGTGGCGCTCGGTAACGACTACGCCGGGCTGTTCTCCAACGACGACGAACTGTCCCAGGCGCTGCTGACCGCCGCCGCCGTCGAGGACGAGCCCCTGTGGCGCCTGCCGTTGCCCCCCAAGTACGAAAAGGGCCTCGACAGCCTGGCGGCCGACATGAAGAACGTCGGCGGCCGTCCCGGCGGCTCGATCACCGCGGCGCTGTTCATCCAGAAGTTCGTCAACGGCCTGCCGTGGGCCCACCTCGACATCGCCTCGACGGCCTGGAAGAAGCCCTCCGCCGTCCCCACCATCCCCGAGGGCGCCACCGGCTTCGGCGTCCGCCTCCTCAATCGCCTGGTGGCGGACCGGTACGAGGGCTGAGCGAGGCGCCGTGACCGAGGTCTGGTTCTATCACCTTGAGCGCACGGGGGTGGAGCAGGCGCTGCCGGAGCTCCTGGAGCGCGCCCTGGCGCGGGGCTGGAAGGCGCTGGTGCGCACCCGCGACCCGCAGCGGCTGGCGGGTCTCGACGAGCATCTGTGGACCTGGCGCGACGACAGCTTCCTGCCGCACGGCCTGGCCGACGAGCCGAACGCCGCGCGCCAGCCGGTGCTGCTGAGCACCGGCTTCGAGAACGCCAACGACGCGCAGGCCTTGTTCCTGGTCGATGGCGCCGAGCCCGGCGACGTCGCCGGCTACGCCCGTTGCATGGTGCTGTTCGACGGTCGCGACGAGGCCGCGCTGGCGGTCGCCCGCGCCCAGTGGAGCGCGCTAAAGTCGGCGGGCGGCGAGATGTCCTATTGGAAGCAACAGGCGCGGGGGTGGGAAAAGCAATGATCAGGACCATCGCGGCTCTGGGAGGCGCCCTGCTGCTGCTCGCCGCCTGCGCCGACTCCAGGCCGCCGCGCACCGCGCCCGCTTCCCCTGTCGCGTCGCCGCGTCCGGAACCGCCGGCCCAGCACCATGGCGGAAAGTCCGCCGACCGCGACGAATGCGGAGCCCGGGACTATCAGAAGCTGGTGGGCGAGCCGCGAAGCAAGATCCCCGTGCCGGTCAATCCCGCCCTGCAGCGCGTCGCCTGCACCACCTGCCCGGTGACGATGGACTACGCCCCGCGGCGGCTGAACTTCTTCTTCGACGCCGAGACCGGACTGATCCGGGAGGTGAAGTGCGGATGAGCGAGCCTGGGAACGACAAGGCCGAGCGGCGGCGCAAGCTGGTCGGCCGCGCGATCATCGTGGTCTTCGGACTGCTCCTGGCGGCCTATGTCGTGGCCGACGTCACCTATCGGATGCAGATTTCACACCGCTAGGTCCTGGCGGCCGTCACGATCCAGGCGGCGGCGTCAAACTGAACCCCCGTGGGAGTGTCGAACGGTTCGATCGCGGCGCGCACGGCGGCGCGCGCCGCCTGCGTTTTCTCGGGCGCTTCGCGCAGCGCGCGTCCCAGCGGGCCGATCTGGGTGTAAAGGTCGAGGCTCTCCTCCAGGTCGCCGGCGACGGTCTTGCAGTCGAACCGCTCAACCTCGACACCCGTGAAGCCGGCGTCGGCGAGCACCCGGCGGACCCGGTCGCGGTCGGCGAAGGCGAACGGCCCCGGCGCCAGCGGATCGGTCGGGGGCATGGGCGGGAACAGGTGTCCGGCCGCCGCCATGGGCAGGCTCATCGCCGGATTCTCCTGCGGCGTGCGCCAGGCGACGAAGGCGACGCGTCCGCCCGGAGCCAAGGCGCGGGCGATGTTGGCGAAGGCCGCGACGGGATCGGCGAACAGCATCACCCCGAACCGCGAATAGGCGGCGTCGTAGCCGGCGGGGGCGGGCGCGAAGACCTGGGCGTCGGCCTGGACGAAACGCGCCTGCGCAAGCCCCGCCTCGGCGGCGCGGCGGCGGCCGACCGCCAGCATGGCTTGCGAAAGGTCGACGCCCAGCGCTTCGCCCCCGGGGCCCACGACGCGCGCCAGCTCCAACGTGGTGGCGCCGCAGCCGCAGCCGATGTCGAGGATGCGCTCGCCCGGCTTCGGCGCGAGCGCCGCCAGCGCGGCCTGGCCTAGCTGAGCCAGCTCCCGGTCCAGCGCGTCCTGCATCCGCACCCAGGTCTCGCCGTTGGGCCCGTCCCAGGCGGCGGCCTGGCCGGCGTTCGGAGCATCAGGGTTCGACATGTCCTAAGCCTCGCTCTTCAGCGCCTCGTAGGCCTCGTGCGCCGCGATCCATTCGGCTTCGGCGGCTTCCACGGCCGTCTCGGCGGCGGTTCGGCGGCGGCCCAGGTCGGCGGCCTTCGCCGGCTGGGCGGTGAACACTGACGGATCGGCCAGGGCCTTGTCGATCTCGGCCAGCGCCTGGGTGGCGCGGGCGAGCGCGGCCTCGGCGGCTTCGGCCCGGCGCCGCGCCGTCCCGCTCGGGACCTTGGCCTTCCGGACCGGCGGCGCGGCAGGGGGCGCGGCCGGGGCCGGCGCGGCGACCTGCGACGGCGCGCGGGCCGCCACCCGCGCCCGGTCGAGGACGAAGCGGGCGTAGTCCTCCATGTCGCCGTCGAAGGGCTCGATGGTCCCGTCCGCCGCCAGCCACAGCCGGTCGGCCACCAGCTCCATCAGCGAGCGGTCGTGGGTGATCAGGATCACCGCGCCTTCGTACTCGTTGAGCGCGTCCAGCAGGGCCCGGCGCGAGTCGATGTCCAGGTGGTTGGTCGGCTCGTCGAGGATCAACAGGTGCGGCCGCTCCATGGCCACCATGTTGAGCAACAGGCGCGCCCGTTCGCCGCCGGACAGGTTGGCGACCGTGGTCTCCACCTTCAGCGCCGGCAGGCCGAACTGGGCCAGGCGCGAGCGGCGCTTAGCCTCCGTCTCGTGCGGCAGGGCGCGGCGGATGATCTCCAGCGGCGTATCGTCGGGGTCCATCGCCTCGATCTGGTGCTGGTGGAACCAGCCCACGCGCATGCGCCGGTCGCGGTGCATGTCGCCGTGCGAGATCGGCAGGGCGCCCGCCACCATCTTGGCGAAGGTCGACTTGCCCGCCCCGTTGACCCCCAGGAGGCCGATGCGGTCGTCGAGATCGAGGCGCAGGTTCATGCCCCGCAGGATCGGCGGCCCGTCGCCGTAGCCGACGCTAACGCCCTCGACGCGCACCAGCGGCGGCGCCAGCGGGCGCTCCGGCGAGGGCAGGGTGAAGGGGACCACGCGCTCCTCCAGCGTCGCTTCCACCGCCGGCAGCTTGGCGAGCATCTTCAGGCGCGACTGGGCCTGGGTCGCCTTTGACGCCTTGGCCCGGAAGCGGTCGACGAAGGCCTGCATGTGGGCGCGCTTGGCTTCGATCTTGCCGCGCATGGCTTCCGCCAGCCGCGTCTTCTCGGCCCGCTGGTGCTCGAAGGAGTCGTAGCCGCCGGCGTAGAGCTCCAGCTTGCCGTCGGCCAGGTGCAGGATGTGGTCGACGGAGTTGTTCAACAGCTCGCGGTCGTGGCTGATGATCATGGCCGTGTAGGGGTATTTGCGCAGCCGGGCTTCCAGCCACAGCGCCCCTTCCAGGTCGAGGTAGTTGGTGGGCTCGTCCAGCAGCAGCAGGTCCGGCTCGGCGAACAGCGCGGCGGCCAGCGCCACCCGCATCCGCCAGCCGCCGGAGAACTCCGCCATCGGCCGGGCGAGGTCGGCGTTGGAGAACCCCAGGCCCGACAGGATCTCCGCCGCGCGCGAGGGCGCCCGGTCCGCCCCGATCTCGGCCAGGCGGGCGTAGACTTCGCCCAGGTGTTCCGGCTCGGCGGTCTCCAACTCGGCGATCAGGTTCGCGCGGCGCTCGTCGGCGGCCAGCACCGTGTCAAGCAGCGAGACCGGCGTCGCGGGGTGCTCCTGGTCGACGGAGCCCATGCGGGCGGCCTTCGGCAGGCCGATCTCGCCGGAGCCCAGGACGAGTTCGCCCTTGATCAGCTTGAAGAGGGTGGTCTTGCCGACGCCGTTGCGGCCCACGAGGCCCACCTTGGAGTCCCGGGGCAGGGTGACGGTGGCGCCGTCGAAGAACCGGCGGCCCCAGGCGTCGAAGACGAGGTCATGAATCTGAAGCATGGCGGTTCGCGCAGGGCTGTGATGAGGCGGCGGGTCGAGCCCGCCGGGACCAGGTCGCAAACTCGCGTCCGACCTAGGGCCGCATGCGCCGTCTCCGCTTTTGGGGACCGCTGCGTACCAGAAGCGCGCCGGCCTCGCCAGCGCGGCTTGAGGCCGCCGCGACCTTTCGTCTATAAGCCGCGCCTCTCGCAACGCACACTCAGGCCGAACGCCCCATGACCGAACGCACCTTCTCGATCCTCAAGCCGGACGCCACCGAGCGGAACCTGACCGGCAAGATCAACGCGCTCATCGAGGGCGCCGGCCTGCGCATCGTCGCCCAGCGCCGCATCCGCCTCACCGAGGCCCAGGCCAGGAAGTTCTACGAGGTCCACAAGGAACGCCCGTTCTACGGCGAGCTGGTGGCCCAGATGACCGCCCAGCCGGTGGTGGTGCAGGTGCTGCAGGGCGACAACGCCGTGGCGCGCTACCGCGAGGTGATGGGCGCGACCAACCCGGCGGACGCCGCGGAGGGCACCATCCGCAAGCTCTACGCCAAGAACGTCGGCGAGAACTCGGTCCACGGCTCCGACAGCCTGGAGAACGCCAAGATCGAGATCGCGCAGTTCTTCACCGAGGATGAGATCGTCGGCTGACCCGGCCGGTCGCTCGCCGCGGCGCGTGGGTCGGAATATCCGTCTCGCGCGCCGCGCTATAGCAAAGCTTAAGTCTACAATAGCAAAGGTTGTTTCGAGCGCGCCTGAGTTTGTTTATCCACAGGTAATCGCCGAATAAAGAGTTTGTCGAACGCTGTGCGTTAACAGAATTTTGACCTTATAAAGGCGACAATACGAATTTTGACGGGTCAGATGGTCGCTTATCGCCCTTGTGCGGCCATGAAATCACAGTTGTGTCCCCAGCCTCTGACAGGCTCGACATGGGTCGGGCCGCATGGGGAGACTCCAAATGACCTCGAAGATTCTTTCGGCGGGCATCGCCGTAGCCGCGCTCCTGGCCGCTGTTCCCGCCCTGGCGCAATCGACGGCGACATCGACCGACAAGGCTGCGAAGCCGGCGGCGTCCGCGCCGAAGTCCGCGGCGGGCTCCACCTCCACGAGCGCGCCGGCCGACCCCAGCTCCACCTCCGCCAACTCCACCGCGAGCGACACCTCGGCGAGCTCCAGCGCCTCGACCGACCCCTCGACGACCGACACGTCGAAGGACGCCGCCACGCCGTCTTCGACCACGCCCGACCCCAAGGCCAAGTCCGATACGTCCAAGAAGTAAGCGCGCCGGGGCCTCTCCCTCCGAACGGGGGAGGGGCCTCAGGCCTGCGTCACGCCGCCGAGAGCTCGCCGCACACGAAGGCGTCCTCGCCCGCGGCCAGCAGGCCCGCCAGCACCGCCGGAACCTCCTGCGGTCCCGCGATCAGCACCATGCCCACGCCGCAGTTGAACGTGCGCCGCAGCTCGTGCT
>Ga0268264_10004716_pt1 | contig 11580 bp, 11 predicted proteins | sample KBSSwiS32_FD_190357 | JGI IMG/M metagenome (GOLD analysis project Ga0268264, IMG submission 190357) | Switchgrass rhizosphere microbial communities from Kellogg Biological Station, Michigan, USA - KBS Switchgrass S3-2 (SPAdes) (version 2) | ecosystem: Host-associated > Plants > Roots >... | reverse complement strand
TATTCCAACTACGGCACTCGTTACCGCCGGATGACCCAATACAAAATGCAACGCCGCCAATGAAGGTGTTGTGCTGCTAGTTCGGATTTTTTGAATGGCTGAGGAAATTTTTCGAACTTGCTCCGCATTCCAGTCGAGATAGGCGGCAGGTTCTTTATTTACCAGCAATCCCTTTGCGAGTGCGCCTCTTGCTAAAACACCAATATTGTTTTGGCGTAGCAAATCAAGACAGGATTCTTCTGGTCTTCTGTCAAGCAAACTATATTGCATCATTACACTCACAATATTTGAACGTTTCACATATTCACGAATTACATTTGGCCTGATTGATGAAATTCCATAATAGCGGATCTTTCCCTCCTTCTTAATGATCTCAAACGCATCAATCGTTTCATCAATCGGATCATTGATCGTACCTCCATGCAGCTGGTATAAATCAAGATAATCTGTTTGTAATCGCTGGAGCGTTTTATCAATGCATGAAAGAATATAATCTTTCCGTGGATTCCAATCCCAACCAGTGCCATCAGCTCTCCATTGATTCCCCACTTTGCTTGCGATAACCAGTTTATCCCTTTTCCCTTTGATCGCTTCCCCAACCATTATTTCATTCAATCCTTTTTGATAGAGGTCAGCCGTGTCAAAAAAATTGATTCCCGATTCAACTGCGCGATCGATCAATTGCTTACTGGCTGGCCCGCTCTCCGGCAACGACATGCAACCAAATCCAACTTCGCTGATCATCAAATCCGACTTGCCAAGCTTTCTGTATTTCATAAAAACTTTTTCTTACTACAAAGATAAATATGAACCGGGTGAGCAGCCTGAGCAACCATTGAGTTTTGAATATTTTTTAAGTCAATTAACCTATAAAGTTAAACGGTTAGTTCACGCGCTAAATGTGTTGCCGCGCGCGAAAATAACTGGCCGATAACTGATAAACGTTAACTTCCAACATCATTTTTCACACATAAAAACGCCGCTTATTCCTCGTCCTTTTTTACTACCTTTGCTCGCTTTTCTAAAGCATCCATCGAAAGAGAAAGATTCATGAAGAATATCCGAAATTTCTGTATCATCGCCCATATCGATCACGGTAAATCCACCCTGGCCGACCGCCTCCTTCAAATGACCAATACTATCAGTGAACGTGAAATGATGGACCAGGTATTGGATGATATGGACCTCGAGAGAGAGAAAGGAATAACGATCAAAAGTCATGCGATCCAGATCAATTATCAACATAACGGTCAGCAGTATGTCCTAAATCTGATTGACACGCCCGGGCACGTTGATTTCAGTTACGAAGTGAGCCGCGCACTGGCTGCTTGTGAAGGCGTCCTGTTGCTTGTCGATGCGACGCAGGGAATCCAGGCTCAAACAATTTCCAATCTTTATCTCGCTATAGAAAACGATCTTGAGATCATCCCTATTATCAACAAAATCGACATGGATGGCGCAATGATCGAAGAAACAAAAGATCAAATCATTGAATTGATCGGCTGCAAACCCGAGGAAATTTTACTCGCCAGTGCAAGAACAGGGATTGGTGTCGATGCCATTCTCGAGGCAATTATCCAACGAATTCCGGCACCGCTCGGAAATCCGGGTGCACCATTGCAAGCGTTGATCTTTGATAGCGTATTTAATTCATTCCGAGGAATCATTGTATACTACAGAATTCTGAACGGCCTGTTGAGGAAAGGAGATAAAGTTAAATTTGTATCTACAGGCATTGAATATGAGGCTGATGAAGTCGGTATCCTAAAATTAAATTTGGAGCAGAAACCCGAGGTTCGCACAGGCGATGTCGGCTATATCATTACCGGGATCAAGAATGCGAAAGAGGTAAAAGTGGGTGATACGATCACGCTCGCCAATAATCCCGATCCGCAGATGATCCAGGGTTTCCAGGAAGTGAAGCCCATGGTGTTCGCGGGAATATTTCCGGTAAGTACGGACGATTTTGAAGAATTGCGGGACTGCATGGATAAGCTCCAGCTGAATGACGCATCTCTCACGTTCGAATTAGAAACTTCGCAGGCACTTGGTTTCGGATTTCGATGTGGTTTCCTTGGAATGCTTCACATGGAAATCATCCAGGAAAGACTTGAACGCGAATTTGACCAGATGGTAATTACGACCGTACCAAACGTAAGTTTTATTGCATACGCATCAAACGGCGAAATCATCCAGGTCAACAATCCCACTCAAATGCCCGACCCGGTCCGCACGGAAAGAATCGAGGAGCCATACATCAAGGCACAGATAATCACAAAGCCTGAATACATTGGAAATATCATGACTTTATGTTTAGGCAAGCGTGGTATTTTATTGAATCAAAGCTATCTAACCACAACTAGGGTTGAGCTTATTTTTGAAATGCCACTTACGGAAATCGTATTTGATTTCTATGATAAATTAAAGAGCCAGACCCGTGGCTACGCTTCATTCGACTATCACCCGATCGGATACAGGGATAGCGAAATTGTGAAAATGGATATCCTTCTCAATGGCGATAAGGTGGATGCATTAAGCGCCCTTATTCACAAAAGCCGGGCGCAGGACTTCGGAAGGAGACTCTGCGAGAAATTAAAAGAATTGCTACCGCGTCAACAATTCCAGATCGCGATTCAGGCAGCTGTTGGTTCGAAAGTCATCGCACGCGAAACAATCAGCGCGCTCAGAAAAGATGTGACTGCTAAATGTTATGGTGGTGATATCAGCCGTAAACGCAAACTGCTCGAAAAACAGAAAGAAGGGAAAAAGCGCATGCGCCAGATCGGTAACGTCGAAGTGCCGCAGGAAGCGTTTTTAGCTGTATTGAAGTTGGATGAGTAGAATAGATTCGAGAATGTGGAAATGTGATAAATGTGGAAATGTGAAAATGAATCGCGGATTTCGCGGAGCTTCCAGTTGAAAATTGATTAACAACGTCAGCTATTTTTACTGCAGAAAGAATCAATATTCAATGATTATATTGAACTCGAAGATCCGCGAAATCCGCGATTCATTTCCACATTTGCACATTCTAAATTCATCACATTTCTCCTATTCCTTCTTAAAAGAAAGCCGATTCTCCGCCAAAGCCTTTTCCAGTTTCGGCATTGTCGACGGCCCCATCCCGTGCAATTTTAAAATGTCCGACTTCTTCCACTTCGAAAGCTTTTCTTCCGTATCAATTCCTTCCCGTTCCAAAGCTCTTCGTGCAGGAGCGCCAAGTGTTGCCAGAAAGTTGTTTTTAATATTACTTTCTCTTTCACAAACGGGACAAGTCGGGCAATCGGAACTCTTGTAATATTTATGTCCCTTATCGCAGGTTCTCAAAGTTTTTGTTGCCATATAATTTATTCTTGCAAGTTAGGCGTGACCATTTTCTTTTTTCACATGTTAATTTATTAGACAACATCGTACGACAGGACGACAACTCCGTTGCCGAAAATTTTATGTTCAGCCAGGCGCAGATTTTCTCTTTTTTGCAAATTGGTAAACAAAGATTTTCCATTGCCAATTGCTAGTGGAAAAATCATCAGGTAGTATTTATCGATTAAATTCAGGTTTGCTAATGATTGAACAATACTGGCACTTCCACTGATGCTAATATCCTTTCCCGGAGTTTTTTTTAGTTCTTTAATTTTTTCCGCATCAATTTCTCTCAGCAACGTTGAATTTTTCCATTCTACGGCTTTTAGTCCTTTTGAAAAGACAATCTTTTGCGAATTGTTCATATGATCAAACATTACCGGGTCAATCTTCTTTGCCATGTCTGTTGGCCAGTACATGGAAAGAGCTTCATAAGTTTTTCTTCCAAGTAGTATTGTGTCGGTACCAGCGGCCCATCTTGCTATTTCACCAGCCATGTCTCCATTAAAATGGCTTGTAACCCATCTCATTTGTTGGTCATTTGGATCCTCGATAGAGCCATCCAGTGTGATGTATTCCTGCACAATTATTTTTCTCATTTGATATTTATTAAATTTAATTTTTATAAAGCTAATGCTGGTTTCATTTCGCTGCAGGTTGTGAACCCGTCAATTTTAAGGGGTGTTTGCGACTGGGAACCATTCAATCGTCATCCCGCACCAGGCGTCACCGGAAAAAATTATATCTTGTCGTATGATTGAAAAACGTACAACTGCGTTACTGTTATTCTTTTTATCTATCCGCCTTCTTCCTGCGCAGGATATCAAAAACATTCAACTCAAAAATGAAAAGATAGCGCTTCCTCTAAAAAATTATCACATCGTATTTGTCAAAGATGAAAGATCAGACACTTCGAATATCGGCTCGGTCAAAATCGGGATGCTGTCAAAAAAGAAAACGGCCGTCAACCTTGAAAATGGTGTGGCCAAAGAAATAGGACGGTTTATCAAGAACAACGTTACGCAAGATACTGCCACAACTCCTATAGAACTACACATTACAAAACTTGGTATTGAGGAAACAGGATCATCCGGGTTAAAAACAGAAAACGATTTGACAACCGGATTTGCATTTTATTTGGGTGCACAAAAACTGACTGAAAACAGTGGGGGAGGAACCACGCAATCAACCGGCGATCCTTCTAAATTGATCGATGAATTGATACGTGGTAACATTGAGACAACATTGCACCAGTTTGATGAATGGTGGGCAAATAACAGAAGTTTCTATGAGGCTCAAAATAAAAAACCATCGATTAAAGTGGAAGTATCCATGGAAGATGACCCGCAGGATCCTGATTTGATTTCCTATTCACCCAAAAGACCATTGAAGCTCGACGATTTCCAGGGGAAACCCGACAACATGAGCAAAGCTGCCGCCATTACATACAGCGTCGTATATATGAAATACAGTTCGGCACGAAATATCAGCAATGAAATTATCGTGGACGTATTCGTCATTGCAAATTTTGATAAAACGAAATCCTGGTGCAGAAATGAAAGCCGCAACACAGAAACACTGGAACACGAACAACGTCATTTTGATATTTCTGCGATTAAAGCTTGTGAACTAATCGACACTATAAAGAAATTTCAATTTAGTGTCGACAATTTTCCCCGGGAACTTCAACGATTACAAAGACAAAAACAAAAAGAACTCGACGAACTGCAGGATCAATATGACAGTGAATCAAAGCACGGGACCGGCCAGGCAACCCAGGAAAAATGGAACAGATTGGTCAGGGATCAATTACAAAATTTAAATTGCTTTCATTCTTAATCTAACATTTTGCGTACACCACTTCAAAAAGGAGAAGAAATATTGCTGGTTACTTATAGTAGCTGGATATCGTTGATAGTACCCGCATTGGTCGCTATTATTGGAATCGTTGCATCATATTATATCGGTTTTAGTACGCACTACGGATGGATCGCTGCCGTCGTGGGACTTCTTTTCTTCGTGATAAAATATTTTTCATGGAGAGCATATATCTGGGTTGTAACAAACTTCCGGGTGATTGATGAAGCCGGCTTGTTGAATCATTTTGCAAAGGAGAGCCCGCTTGAAAAAATCAACAACGTGTCGTATGATCAAAATATTTGGGGAAGAATTTTTAACTATGGTCATGTCAAGATACAAACGGCAGCTGAAGTAGGCGCAACGGATTATTTTAATGTACATCGTCCAAAAAAATTAAAAGACACCATTACCCAGGCACAATCCGACCTGGAAAACATCAAGCTTAGTAACCAGGCGACACAAATGGCTTCTGTACTTGGATTAAACAAGCAAGGAGTAGCACAAAGCATTTCCGCCGAACTGGAGCAACTTTATAATTTAAGGCAGAAAGGAGTTTTGACTGAAGACGAATACATCCGCGCGAAGAATAAATTATTGAATGGATGAGCTTGTTTATAACCAGAAAGTGCGAATGTGATCTTATGGCAAAAATTGGTTTCACACAAAGGCACAAAGAAGAATCAAGACACAAAGTATCTTGCCAATGCAATTAGTGATTCTTTGTACCTTGATTCTTCTTTGTGCCTTTGTGTGAAACCAATTCTTGCCGTTAATGCACTGTTTTCTCATTTCTTCTTTTTCTGAATATTCTTGTCCGATTGCTGCTTTAATTTATCTTCGTTGATCCCACCGCTTTCATCGAGTAATTTTTCATCTTGCGGAAATTGTCCGTCTTTCAAAGAAAAGTTGAAAACTTTTGGAACATGCAACCATTTTCCATCTTCCCATTTGAACCCTTCAAAATCGCCATCAGGAACGAATGTACTTTTTCTATCTGGCTCATCAGATTCGGATGTGAGTTCGTCAAACACGATCATATCCAACTCGGGATCATAATTGAACCGTGTATTAGCTTCCTTTTTATATTCTATGTTGAAGCGCACAACATTTAGTTTTGCGGCCTTTGCCGAATCGTCCTTAAATGAAAAATATGGACCGCCAAAAACGGGTTCACCGCGATCATTAAACGTAAGGACCTCCATCCATTTCTTATTGCTGCTGATCGTGTAGTCATCAAATCCAAGTAACGTATAAATTTTCTTTCCATTAATAGTTTTAAGAACGATGCGGTAGTACACTGCTCCTATCCAATGCCGCACGTCCCGCACTGAATCACGCGGTTTTGCAGTAAACATAGAGACATCGTGCAATCCAAATAATTTCAACGATCCGTCGGCTGTCCGCATTTGTATTGCGCCACGTTGCAAATAGATATACTCATCCTTTTTCATTTGCCAGGTGATAAGGCGGAAAGCGCTGTCAGGCGCATATAACCTCGAAATCGTTTGCAGGGAATCAAACGGATAGTAAAACGAATTTTTCAGCAAAAGCGCCCGGACAAGCATTCTGTTAAATGTGCTGTCAGATTTTAAACGCTGTCCCGGATCTTCTCCAAAAACTATTTTGTCGGCAAAAGGCCTCAGAGAATCTTCTCTCATTTTGAATTCCTTTTTTTCCGGGGCCGTTAGCACCTGCGCATGAAGAGGCTGATTGTAAAGTGTGAATAGAACGAAAGCTATAAAGGCGACTACCGTTTTTTTAAAGAGGTACATATGTTTTTCCCGGTTATTGATTGACTGCGATGATATTGAATGCACAAGTAACGATAAAATTGTGCCAAAATTTTATTTTAGTTGTAAAGCTTTTGCAAAAGCCGGAAGATCGGTGAAAGACAGGTCTACAGCGGGATGCGGCAGCTTTATGTCCGGATCGGTGGTGCTTAAAAAAACCGATTTTATTTCGCCAACATTCCTGGCAAACAACATATCGCTGATATTATTTCCGACCATAATTGTTTTTGAAAATTCTATTGACGGAAAATCCTTTTTGGCCAGGAGCGCCATACCGGGATTTGGTTTGCGCATGGGGTCATGATCGTCAACCGAGCTGCAGTGATATATTTTGTCGATGCGGCCCTTAGCCCGGTGAATCAATGACAGCATGTGCCGGTGTATATTCGTCAAATCATTTTCTGTCATCAGTCCTTTGCCGATTCCTCGCTGGTTGGTGATCAAAATAATATTTCTGAACAAAGTTGAAAAAAAACCGATTGCTTCCGGAGCGCCAGGATAGAAAACAAATTCATCAGGTTTTAAAATGTAGCCATCTTCTTTTTCGTAGTTGATTACGCCATCCCTGTCGAGAAATAAAGTCCAGTGATCATCTATTTTTTTTAGATCCAACATAAAAGTCATGTGTTAATAAGAAGCTCCGTTTGTGCCCGACGGTAATCTTCCGGAATACCAATATCGATAAAGTACCTGTCCTGCACACAGCCAAACATCGGCCTGTGATCGTGAAACTTTTCTAAATAATCATTTTCAAATGAAAATTTTTCAGGAAGATTTTCATTGATGAATTTGCTTTTTTGGAGACAATAAATACCGCCATTGATCAAACCCTTCGATTGAAATTTCTTCTCTTCAAATCGCTGAATGGACTGATCATCGTTCAAAAAGACGCAGCCATATCTGTCGAAATTTTTCATTGGCTTCAAGACAATCGAACAATTTGATTTTTTTGAACGATGAAATGAATCTAATTCAGATAAAGAAATCCCAAAAAAGGTGTCGCCATTCAATACAAGCACATTTTCATCGGATGTCTTGCTGCAGGCCAGCTTGATCGCACCACCGGTTCCCAGGGGTTCTTCTTCAATCGAAGTGTCAAAGTCGATATCCTGAGTTTTTAGATATGTTTCGATCGCTTCGTGCTTATATCCAAGCGCAAAAATAAATTTAGCAACCCCTTGTCTTTTAAAATAGTCGATTACGTAAGAAAGAAAAGGTTTACCGGCAACTGGCGCCATGCATTTTGGTAAATCGGGAACTGTATCACGCAATCTTGTTCCCAATCCTCCAGCCAGTATAATACTTTCGGTGATCAATGGTTAAAATATTGTTCTTCGACCAGCTGGCAGATGATATGTCCCAGGAGTATATGAGATTCCTGAATACGCGGAGTATCTTTTGATGGCACGTTGATAAGGTAGTCACTGACCGATTTCATTTTTCCGCCCGTTTCACCCGTGAACCCGATCGTGATAACGCCTTTTTCCTTCGCGACTTCAAACGCTTTAAGAATATTTGCCGAGTTGCCAGATGTGGAAAGGCCAATCAATACATCTCCTTTCTGTGTAATTCCTTTAACTAATCTCGCATATACAAGGTCGTAACTATAGTCATTCGCGACGGCTGTCAAATACGAGGTGTTACAGTGTAATGCTTCAGCTGGCAGCGCATCCCGGTCAATATAAAACCGGCCAGAAAATTCAGCCGCGAGATGTTGTGCATCTGCTGCGCTTCCGCCGTTTCCACAGAAATAAATCCGGTTACCTTTTTTCAACGCCGCGATAATGACAGGGATTGTTTCCCCGACGACATTCAACAAATTTGGATCTGACAGTACTTTATTTTTTACTGCAATCGATTCGCTGACGAGAGATTTTATTTTGTCTTGCATAATTAATTCTAATTTGTACCAGGGACACTCAATTCATTCGCATTATCTCAAAAATCAGACCGTCCATGTCATGAGCCCATGGTCCACAAATTGATAGGTTTTACAATGTCCGCCAAACGAAGACAGCGCCTCTATCACGTTGTATTTTGAATTGCCCGGGCAATAGAAAATCATAAATCCTCCACCGCCTGCGCCGGATATTTTTCCCCCGGTTGCGCCGGACCGTTTTGCTGCTTCATAAATTTCCTCCATCTTATCATTGGAAATTCCTTCTGCCATTTTTCTTTTCTGCTGAAATCCAAAATCCAATATCTCGCCAATTTCATGCAACCTTCCCATCAGCAACGCTTCTTTCATCATTTGTGATTGCTGCTTCAGTTGATGCATCGCTTCAATGGGTTTATTTTGCTTATCGATCACATTACGGCTTTGCTTCTCGATGATCTTCGCTGACTCACGACTTGTTGCCGTATAATACAGCAGCAAATTATTTTCCAATTCGAATAAGTACTGTTGTTTTACACGCAGGGGATTGACGATTACTTTTTCTTCCCCAAAAAATTCCATGTAATTGACACCACCAAACGTTGCCGCGTATTGATCCTGTTTTCCTCCAGCCATTTTCAAATCCTTTCTTTCAATTTCATAAGCGAGATGGGCAATGTCATATTCACCTAAGGGCAAACGCAACATTTCCGCAAAAGCGCCGATAATTGCAACAACCAGCGTGGAAGAAGTTCCCAGTCCGGAACCGGCGGGGGCATCCACGAATGTAGAAAGACGAAATCCTTTCAATTCGAATTTGTGATCATTTTGAATACGATTGTATACGCCTTTCAAGAGATCCAGTTGGCCATTCAGTGGAAGCTTTGAAGCGACATCAAAAGATTGTATTGTTTTATGATCAATTGAATCAAGGACGATTTTATTTTCCTGCAGTGGTTCAATCGTGGCCGAAGCATATAGTGAAACCGTGGCATTGAGAATAGCTCCTCCGTAGAGATCGCTGTAAGGGCTCACATCTGTACCACCACCGGCCAGGCCTATGCGTAATGGAGCTTTACTTCTGTATATCATCAGCTAATTCGAAAATAGTTTTTACAAGAGTTTGCCAGGAATATTTTGTTTTTTCGCTACGAAGATGAGGAATAAAATAGTCTTCACCTAATTCGTAATACCTCAGCACTGCGTCGACAATGGCGCCTGGCTTTGGTTCTGCAACAAGCCCCGATTTTTGATGCGGAACCAGTGCAGGAAGTCCACCAACATCAGATACGATCATCGGTTTCTCAAAATGATAGGCGAGGGGAGTGACACCGCTTTGCGTTGCATTGCGATAAGGTTGTATGACGACATCGGCAGCACACAAAAAGTAACGAACATCACCATCCGGAATAAAATCAGTTTTTAATATCAACGATTTTTCAATCCCTAATTTTTGAATCAATTCCTTATATGGTTTCTCATCTTCATAAAATTCTCCCGCAACCAGTAATCTTATGCCCGCCGCTTTTATCCTTTCATCGGCCATTGCTTCTAATAAAATATCTAATCCCTTATATCGCCGGATAAATCCAAAGAACAGTATCACCTTTTCGTTGTCATTGATGTTAAGTCCGCCCTGGCGCAAAAAATTTCTTGCCTGTTGTTTTGAAACGATCTCTCCAAAATTGTCGTACAAAGGATGTAATACCTGTTTTGCCGGTTTCTGTTTTTCAAATTCACGCAGATCAAGCATCACTTTTTCACTCATCGTAATAAATCCATCGCATTGCCGTAGAAAATACCTGGTGAATGAAGTATCGCCGGGACGTTTTTCATGCGGCCGTACATTATCAGTAATCGCAATTATTTTCGAGTGATTGTTTTTCCTGGCAAATCGCAATATGGTTCCGAGTGCCGGTCCCATAAACGGCAGCCAGTATCGAACAACAATAATGTCAGGAGCCAATCTTTTCAATTCATTTCCGACCCTGTTCCAGTTTACAGGGTTTACCGAGTTTATCTTGGAGAAAATGTTCAGATCTGGTGGCGGTGGATCGGAACTAAATTGAGTTTTCCCCGGGAACAGGAATGACGGATATTGATAAGAAAAAGAATAAATAGAACATTCGCAACCCTGATTCATGAACTCTTTGGCGAGCCTTTGATCAAAGGTCGCCAGTCCACCGCGAAGCGGATATGCCGGACCAATTATGACAACATTTTTTTTCAAGTGATAAATCCCAAGGCAGACTTTATGAATCTATTCCTATCTTTTTTTCAATCAGGTACGCATTTCGCCCTGGAGAACTTCTCGCAAGCAATTCCGCCAGGAATCCCGTAACAAATAATTGTGTACCTATGATCAAAGCCAATATGGCCGTGAAGAATAATGGACGTTGTGTAAATCCGGTTTTGTCAAAAAAGAATTTTGATATCAGCAGGTACACTGAAACAGCAAAACCAAACAGGAAAAATGCAATGCCCCAGGTTCCAAAAAAATGCATCGGGCGTTTTGCATATTTACCAACAAATAAAATTGATGCAATATCCAAACCGCCGGTGATCAACCGCCCAACACCAAATTTTGATTTGCCATATTTACGTGGGTAATGTTGCACGACCTTCTCGCCAATTTTTTTAAACCCGGCCCATTTTGCCAGCAGCGGAATATATCGGTGCATTTCTCCATAC
>Ga0268264_10004715_pt1 | contig 11581 bp, 7 predicted proteins | sample KBSSwiS32_FD_190357 | JGI IMG/M metagenome (GOLD analysis project Ga0268264, IMG submission 190357) | Switchgrass rhizosphere microbial communities from Kellogg Biological Station, Michigan, USA - KBS Switchgrass S3-2 (SPAdes) (version 2) | ecosystem: Host-associated > Plants > Roots >... | reverse complement strand
GGCGGCGAGCACCTGCTCCGCCTGCGGCATCTTCCCCTGCGCCCGGTAAACGTTTCCCAGGTCGAGCGCGACCGCCGCCGAGGTGGGGTCCATCTTCTGGGCCTCCTCCAGCAGCGCCTGCGCCTTGGAGAGGTCCTGGAGCCGGAAGTAGACGTCGGCCAGGGCCTGCCTCGCCTCCGCGGACCGGGACGAGAGGGACACCACCTGCTCGAGGATGGGCCGCGCCTCGACGAGCTTGCCCACCCGCATCAGGGTGAGGCCCAGCCAGTACAGGTAGCGGAGGTTCTCCGGGAAGCGCGCGGCCAGCCACTCCGCCTCCTGGTACGCCTCCAGGAGCGCCCCCCGCTGCTCCTGGAGGAGGAACATCTCCTCGTGCAGCGCCGGCTCCACGGGGGCCAGCTCGAGCGCGCCGCGGAGCTGCTCCAGCGCCTGCTCCGGCTCCCCGGCCATGGCGTGCGCCTTGGCCAGGTACGCGCGCAGCAGGTACTGGTGCGGCGAGGCGTTCACCGCCGCCTGGAAGTGGGCCACCGCCGCCGGGGCGTCCCCGCGCCCCAGCGCCGCCTCCCCGGCCTCCATCCGCAGAAAGCCGTTGGTCGGCTCCAGGAGCGCCGCGCGGGTGACGGCGGCGCCGGCCGGCACGCCCTTCCCCGCCAGGTCCAGCGCCCGCGCCAGGTTCAACAGCGCGAAGGCGTTCGCGCTGGGCGCCGCCGCCGCCTGCCGGAGCTCGGCGAGCGCGGACGCGTCCCCCGACCGGTAGCGCAGGAACGTCAGGTGGCTCGCCGCCTCCGCGTGGAGCGGGTGCACCTGCAGCAGCCGCTCCACCAGCGGCCGGGCCTGGTCGAAGGCCTCCTGCACCAGGAGCACGCGGGCCAGCGCGAGCAGGCAGTCCGCGTCGTCCGGGTTCGCCTCCAGCCCCTGCCGGAGCTCCTTCACGCCGTCCGCGGTGCGCCCGTCCGCGATCAGCTGCAGACCTTGTCGAGCGTGCGCGGACAGCACGAACCGAGTAGAGCCCAAAAAGAAGGCGGCCCGCCAATCCACGATGGACCAGCGGGCCGCAGTGTCTTCTCTGGCGACTCGTCCCCGCTGAAGGGGGTGGGGGGGAACCACCTTCAACGACCGATCGCGTCTGCCAGGGAAAACATCAAGCAGCGTTTGTGCCAGGGCCTGAAAGAGCCCGAATCCAGGAAAACCAGCCACTTGACGGCAGGCTCACATGGGCTCGTGCGCGCCTGCGGATTTCACTTTTGAAATCCTCTTTTCGATTTTGAAAGCCGGCCGGGCAGGCTAGGCCTTGAGGCCCAACCGCTTCATCTTCCTCCACAAAGTGGTGGGGGAAATCGCCAATTCATCGGCCACGCGGGTCAGATCTCGGGGAAAACGCTCCAGCGTGGTGGCGATGGCGCGGCGCTCGGCCTCCGTGACGATGTCTCCCAGCGTGGGCCCCGTCCGACCGCCTCCGGCCGCGGGCAGTGGCTCGCCGGCTTCCACCCCGGGAACCACCGGCTGTTGCGGTGTAGGCGCCTGCTTGGAGACGGGGAAGTCTTCCGGGAGCAGCTCCTCCCCTTCGGACAGCGCCGCCGCCTGCTCCACCATGTTCTCCAGCTCGCGGACGTTGCCGGGGAAGGCGTAGGACTGGAGCACCTCCACCGCGGCCTGGGTGAGCTTCTTCTGCCGCGCCGAGCGCAGGTTGGCGCGCTCCAGGAAGTGCTCCGCCAACAGCGGGATGTCCTCCACCCGGTCGCGCAGCGGCGGCACCTTCACCGAGACGACGTTCAGCCGGTAGAAGAGGTCCTGGCGGAAGTGCTTGTCCTGCACCTCCCGCTCGATGTCGCGGTTGGTGGCGGCCACGATGCGGACGTCCACCATGGTGGAGGTGGACTCGCCCACCCGCCGCACCTCGCCGTCCTGGAGCACGCGCAACAGCTTGGACTGGAAGGCGGGGGTGGTCTCGGTCACCTCGTCGATGAACAGCGTCCCGCCGTCCGCCTCCTCGAACAGGCCGCGGCGGGCGCGCACCGCGCCGGTGAAGGCACCCTTGGCGTGGCCGAACAGCTCGGACTCCAGCAGCCCCTCCGGGATGGCGGCGCAGTTCACCGGGACGAAGGGCTTGTCCTTGCGCCGGCTGTGCGCGTGGAGCGCGCGCGCCACCAGTTCCTTGCCGGTCCCGCTCTCGCCCTTCACCAGCACGGTGGCGTCCGAAGGGGCCACCCGGAGGATGCGGGAGGTCAATTCGCGCATCGGCGTGGATCGCCCCACCAGCGCGTTCAGCCCGTGGCGGGCGTTGAAGTCGCCGGCCAGCGCGTTGACCGTGGCGAGCAGCTTGCCGCGCTCCACCGCGCGCGCCACCCGGTGCACCAGTTCGCGCTCCTGGAAGGGCTTGGTGACGTAGTCGTAGGCGCCCAGGCGCATCGCCTCCACCGCGCTCTCGATGGAGCCGAAGGCGGTCATCAGGATGACCTGCGTCTGGGGGGAGACCTCCAGCCCCCGCTTGAGCAGCGTCATCCCGTCCATCGGCTCCATCTTGAGGTCCGTGAGGAGCAGGTGCACGGCGGAGCTACCCAGGAGGCGCAGCGCCTCCTCGCCGTCCGCCGCCTCCAGCACCTCGTAGCCGGCGGCGCGCAGGAGCATGGCGGTGGTGGCGCGCATGTTCCGCTGGTCGTCCACCACCAGGATGCGGGTGGTGGAGGCGAGGGTGTTGGCGGTGATGGGTTGTTCGGCGCTCATCCCTGCATCGGCAGCCGGAAGGTGAAGGTGGTGCCTTTGCCGACCTCGGACCGGACCTCCACGCTGCCTTCGTGATCTTCGATGATCCGCTTCACCACCGCCAGCCCGAGCCCGGTGCCCTTGGCCTTGGTGGTGAAGAACGGCTCGAAGATGCGGGGGAGCAGGTCCGGGCCGATGCCGGCGCCGTCGTCGGAGAGGTCGATCCGGAGCTGCGGCGCGCCGCCCGTCCCCACGCCGTCCCGGCGGGCGAGCACCCGCAGGGACCCGCCGCGCGGCATGGACTGGAGCGCGTTCACCGCCACGTTCACCAGCGCCTGGCGGATCTGCCGGCGGTCCATGGGCACGGCCGGCAGCCCCGGCTCCACCTCCGCCACGAAGCGCACCTTGGCGTTGGCGGAGGCGGGGTCGCTCCCGGCGGCCTCCAGCGCGTCCTGGATGACGCGCCCCACGTCCTCCGCCTGGCGGGAGAGCGCGCGCGGCCGCGCGAAGTCCAAAAGCTCGCCCACCAGGCGGTTCAGCCGGTCGCTCTCCTCCGCGAGGATGTCGAGGAGGATCTCCGGGTCGCCCTTGGGCAGCATCCGCCGGAGCGAGCTGACCGCGTTGAAGATGACGCCCAGCGGGTTGCGCACCTCGTGGGCCAGCACCGCGGACAGCTCGCCCAGGGCGGCCAGGCGCTCGCGCTTGACCATCGCCGCGCGGGTCTCCTGCAGCTCCTTGTAGCTCTGGACGAACGACTCGAAGAGGCGCGCGTTGGTGCTGGAGAGCGCCAGTTGGCCGGCGGTGGCCTGGGCCAGCTCCACCTGGTGGGGCCCGAAGTCGCGGGGCCGCGCGTCGGTCACCAGCAGCACGCCGAGCAGCTGCTCGCGGGAGAGGATGGGCACCCCCAGCAACGCCCGGACGCCGTAGCGGTCCGCCATGGTCCGCGAGTAGTCCCCCTGGGGCGAAGAGGCCAGGTCGCTCATCGCCAGCGGCGCGCGCTCTTTCGCCACCCGCCCCACCACCGAAGAGGCGTCGCCCACCTCGAACCGGGCCTCGGACGGGAAGTCGCCCCGCACGCTGGCGGAGACGGCGCGCGGCCGCAGGGCCTTGTCCTTCTGGTCCACCAGGTAGATGAAGGCCGCGTGGGCGTCCAGGAGCCGCACCACGAAGTCCGCCGCGGCGTCCAGGATGCTGGCCGCGTCCAGCGACTGGGCGGTGGTCTGGGCCAGCTCCAGAAGCAGGCGCATCTCGCGGTGGCCGGACTCGAGGTCGGCGATCAGCTGGGCGTTGGAGTAGGCGTGGGAGAGCTGTTCGGCGAACAGGTGGAGCACGCCGCTGGAGCGCGGGGTGATGCCGCCCGCCAGCACCAGCACCTCCTCGCCGGCCCCGCTCCGGAGCGGGAGGTACGCCACCTGCGCGGCCTCGCCGCCCGTCTCCAGGGTGGAGAACACCGGGCGGTGCTCGTAGAGCGCGTTGAAGGCGTGCACCGCGTCCACCGCGGGCGCCTGCTCGGCGGAGGAGAGCACCAGCGGGGTGAGCGCGCCGTTGGCGGCGGCGTAGAAGCCGGCCCAGAGGCGGGCGCGCTCGAAGGCGAGGACGGCGGCGTTGCGGATGCTCTGCGGCGAGCGCTGCGCCATCAGCATCGCCGCCACCCCGGCCAGCCGCTCCGCCAGGTCCAGCTCCACCTTCTGCGCGGAGGCCACCAGGCAGCTCGCCACGTTGTAGGCGTGGACGTCCTCGCCCAGCAGCCGGGAGACGGAGACCTGCAAGGGGACCACCGCCCCCGAACGGGTGAGCAACAGCGCGAAGTCCGGGTCCGGGAGGGCCTCACCCTGGGCGCGGCGGAAGGTGAGCTCGGAGAGGCGGCGGCGCTCCTCGGGCGGGAGGAGGTCCCCGTAGTGGCGGCCGATGACCTCCTCGCGGGGGTAGCCGATGACGTCCAGCATGGCCTGGTTGCAGGCCACCACCCGCAGGTCGGCGGTGACGCAGATGGGGTGGGCGAACAGCTCGATCGCCGTGCGCAGCTCTTCGAGCGAGACCTTCCGCTGTTCGCCGCCGCTCATCTCACCCCTTGCGGAGGATGCGCTTCTCCCCCACGCGCAAGGTGACCTTCTCCCGGTCGAAGTATTCGGACAGGGGGATCACCCACTTCCGCGTCTGCCCCACCATCTCCTTGAACGCCTGGGTGGAGATCTCCTTGTGCTCCTTGAGGTGGTTGACCAGCTTCTCCTTCAGCCCGTCCAGGGCCCGGCGCTCGAAGTACATGTCGTCCGCCACCTTGATGACCAGCCCCTCCACGGAGGCGGTCTTCAAAAGCTCGGTGGCGCGGGTGGGGGTGAGGTGGAGGCCCTGCGCCAGCTCCTCCACCCGCGGCGGGCCCAGCCCGGCCTTGGCCAGCGCCTCCACCACGCGCGCGCGGTCGCCCTGGTCGTCCGCGGTGAGCACCCGGCCCTTGCCGCGGACGCGGGCGACGTCGCCCTGCACCTCCACCTTCCCCTCGGCCTCCAGGGCGGGGAGCAGCTTGGCGAACAGCTTGGGGTCCAGGTCCTGGGAGAGGCGGCGGCGGAGCTCCTCCTTGGGGAGGCCCTCCTTGAGCGGCTCGCGGGCGTGGAAGTCCTCCACCAGCGCCAGCGCGCGGGCGCGGAGCTTCGCGAACACCTCGCCGGAGAGGTAGAGGCGGCGCTCCTTGTCCAGGAGGATGGCCTGGCCGCGGGTGGAGAGCAGCTCCAGCGCGCGGGTGACCTGCTTGGGCGCGGCGCCCGAGCGCGCGAACAGCTCGCGGGCGGTGAAGCCGCGGTAGCCGGACTGCTCCAGGAGCCAGGCCACCCGGCGGTCCGCGTCCGCGTCGACCAGCGGGGCCAGCACCTGGGAGGCGCCCTTGCGGCGGCGGGCCGGGGAGACGGCGAGGACGCGGCCGCCGGCCAGGGTGGCGCCGCGGCCCTGGAGCACCTGGGCGCCGCGGAGGATGAAGCGCTGGTCCGGGAGCGAGACCAGGGGCGAGGCGAGGCGGAGCTGGGCGAAGGCGGTCTGGCCGGGGTCGAGCGACTCGCGGTCCAGGAGCGCCACCGTGCACTCCACCTGCGCGGTGCCCAGGTGCAACAGCAGCTTGCGGCGGCGGGGGAGCGGGGCGTCGGCGGCGGGGAGGAGGGTCAGCTCCACGTCCAGCATCCGGCTCTCGGGGAGCTCGTCGTGGCGGACCAGCGCCATGCCGCGGGAGACGGCGTCCGCCTCCACGTCCGCGAGGTTGATGGCGGTGCGCTGGCCGGCGGCGACCTTCTCCGTGGGTTTGCCGTGGACCTGAAGGCCGCGGACGCGCAGCGGGCCGGGGAGGCCGGGGAGGAGCGACACCGCCTCCTCGAGCGCGAGGTGGCCGGACATCAGCGTGCCGGTGACGACGGTGCCGAAGCCCTTGACGGTGAAGGCGCGGTCCACCGGGAGGTAGACCGGGCCCTCGGAGGGGCGCGCCGGGAGCGACCTGGCGACGGCGGCGATGGCCTTTTTGAGGTCCTCCAGCCCCTGCCCGGTCTTGGAGGAGCAGGGGACGATGGCGGCCTCCTCCAGGAACGTGCCTTTGACGAGGCCGCGGAGGTCCTGCTCCAAGAGCTCCAGCCACTCGGCGCCGAGGTCGGGGAGGAGGTCGGCCTTGGTGACGGCGATGACGCCGCCCCTGACGCCCAGGAGGCGGCAGATGTCGAGGTGCTCGCGGGTCTGGGGCATCACGCCTTCGTCCGCGGCGACCACCAGCACGGCGACGTCCACGCCGCCCGAGCCCGCCACCATCGCCTTGACGAAGCGCTCGTGGCCGGGGACGTCCACCACGCCCGCCACCGTGCCATCCGGGAGCTGGAGGTGCGCGAAGCCCAGCTCGATGGTGATGCCGCGGCGCTTCTCTTCCTGGAGGCGGTCGGTGTCGATGCCGGTGAGCGCCTTCACCAGGGAGGTCTTGCCGTGGTCGATGTGGCCCGCGGTGCCGACGATCATTCCGGCGGCGCAGATTAGCGGAGGAAGGGGGAGATGGCCCCCCACGGGCGCCGCGAGCCCCCTGTCGGGTGGCGGTCGGAGCAGCCGGCCCGAGTGGTGGCACTGGGAGTGGGCGCCGCTCCCGGACGCCAGGACGCTCGCCGCGTGACGATCAGCGCCGCTTCCGCTTCCGCCGAACGGGAGCGGCGTCCTTCTGCGGGTCCAGGGACCGCTCCGGCTCGTAGTCGAGCAGGTCGTAGTCCCAGGGGAAGACGATGAGCTCCGCGGTGGTGAGCGCCGTCCAGTCCGGCGCGTAGGCGCCCTCGCGCGCGACGAGGCTGGCGGTGCGCGTCTCCTTGGCGCGGACCCGGGAGAGCAGCACGCGCGCCAGCTCCAGCGAGTCGCCGGAGGCGGCCACGTCGTCCACCACCAGCACGCGACGGTTCCGCAACAGGGGAGGGATCTCCGCCCTCAGGCGCGGCGAGCGGCGGTCGCCATGGTCGCGGCTGCGGCGGCTGAGGCGAACCGGGAAGAAGTCCGCGCCCAGCGCGCCCGCCAGCGCGCCGCCCACGAACACCCCGCCGTGCGCCACCCCCACCACCGCGTCCGGGCGGAAGGAGCGCTTGATCTGCCGGCAGAGCGAGGTGACGAGCTGGTCGACGCGCGCCCACGTCAGCTCGCGCGCCGGTTCGGGCAGGGTGGAGCGGTCGTGCCCCAGCCCCCCGGGCGGCGGCTGGACCTGCGGCGAGAGCATGACGTCGTCCGGGATGGAGACGATGCGCTCCACCTCGTCGGGCTTCGGGTGCGGTCGGGCCCCGCGCTTTCGCTTCCGCTCCGCCATTCGCGGGCGTGCGAGCTACGTGACTTGCCTGGGAGGTGTCAACACTCTCACTCGTCGCAGAGCAGCCTGGCGCTCGGCGCCAACCCCGCGGCCCGGGGGTCGGGGCTGGGCTCCTCTCCCGGTCAGGGGCCGGAGCGGAGCGTGTGCGCGCTTCACCGTTCCTGCGTAGATTGGAGACCCCCCGGATGCCTCGGCCCCTTCCACGCTGGGTGACGGTGCTGGCCGCGCTCTTCGTGGCCGCGGCTGCCGCCGTCGCGCTGGGCGTCTGGTGGACCCGGCCCAGGCCGATCCGGGTGGGCGTGCTCCACTCGCTCAGCGGGACGATGGCGGTGAGCGAGGTGCCGGTGCAGCAGGCCACGCTGCTGGCGATCGAAGAGGTCAACGCTTCGGGCGGCGTGCTGGGCCGGCGGGTGGAGGCGGTGCGGGCGGACTCGGCATCGGACGGCGCCGTCGCCCTGCGCGAGGCGCAGCGCCTCATCGAACAGGAGCAGATCCGCGCGCTGTTCGGCTGCTGGACGTCGGCGTGCCGGAGGAGCGTGCGGCCGGCGGTGGAGCGCGCGCACCTGCCGTACTTCTACCCGCTGCAGTACGAGGGCCTGGAGGACTCCTCGTACATCGTCCACTGCGGCGCTACGCCCAACCAGCAGATCCTCCCCGCGGTGGACTGGGCGATGGAGCACCTGGGCAAGCGCGTCTTCCTGGTGGGGTCCGACTACATCTTCCCGCGCATCGCCAACCAGCTCATCCGGGACCACCTGGACGTGGTGCACGGCCAGGTGGCCGGCGAGGAGTACCTGCCGCTGGGCGCCGTTGACGTGAAGGCGGTGGTGGAGAAGATCGCCGCCGCCAAGCCGAACGCCATCCTCAGCACCATCAACGGCGACACCAACGCCGCCTTCTTCCGCGAGCTGCGCGCGGCGGGGATCGCCTCCGCCCAGGTCCCCACCATCTCCTTCAGCATCGCGGAGGCGGAGCTCCAGGCGGCCGGCGCGCGCGACTTCGCCGGGGACTACGCGGCGTGGAGCTACTTCCAGTCGCTGCCGGGTGACGCCAACCGCGACTTCGTGGAGCGCTACCGGCGGCGCTACGGGGCCGGCGCGGTGACCGACGACCCGATGGAGGCCGCGTACGTGGGGGTCCACCTGTGGGCGCAGGCGGTGGCCGCGGCCGGCACCGACGAGCCTGAAGCGGTGATGGCGGCGGTGCGCGCCCAGGCGTACCCGGGGCCCGAGGGGATGGTCTACGTGGACCCCAAGACGCTCCACCTGTGGAAGACGCCGCGCCTGGGGCAGATCCAGCCGGACGGGCAGTTCGCGGTGGTGTGGAGCGACCGCCAGACGCCGGCGGCGCCGTTCCCGCTGGGGCGCAGCAAGATGGGGTGGGCCCAGCTCGCCGACGGTCTGTACAAGGGCTGGGGCAACGCCTGGTCCGCTCCCACCGCGAGGGCGCCGCCATGAGCGACGCCACCGCGCCGGCGCGGCCGCGGGCGATGACGCCGCGGCGGATGCTGGTCCTGCTCACGTTCTCGAGCTTCGGGCTGCTCCTGGGGCTGGGCGTGCGCGAGCGCCGCGACCGGCTACACCTGGAGGAGGAGGTCCACGCGGCGGCGGGGAAGGAGGCGGCGGCCGGGGCGCACTCGCTGGACCAGACGCTTTCGCCGCTGGTGCCGCTGGTCGCGCAGCTCGCGGCGGATGCGGGCGCCCGGCGCTACTCGTCGGCCGAGATGGGGGCCCGGCTGAAGGAGACGGTGGAGTCCCACCCGCTCCTTCTGGAGGCCGGCATCGCCTACGCGTCCTTCGCGTATGCGCCGGACGTGGAGCTGTTCGCGCCGCACTACCTCCGGCAGGGGGGCGTGGTCCGCGTCTACCAGCGGGAGGCGTACGGGGACTACCGGCAGCGGGAGTGGTTCCGCTCGCCCATGGTGCGCGGCATGAGCTGGAGCGAGCCCGAGCTGGGCCACGGGTCCGGAGAGCTGATCGTCGGCATCGGCGCACCGTTCTATGCCGGGGGCGCGGGGGCGGGCGCCGATACCAGCCCAGCCCAGGGCGCCGGCGGGCGGGTGCCCATCGGCGTGGTGCGGATCAACAGCTCGGTGAGCGCGCTGCAGGAGGCGGTCTCCGGGCTCACCGCGGGGCGGACGCACTACGGGTACCTGCTGTCCGCCAACGGGACCTACGTCACCCACCCGGTGGGCCAGAACGTGCAGCAGCTGCGCACCGTGTTCGACGTCGCCACCGAGCGCCGCGACCTGGCGCTACGCGAGTGCGCGCGCCGGGCGCTGGCGGGGCAATCCGGAGAGGCGGAGAGCACCAGCGAGCTGACCGGGAAGCCGGCCTGGGTGTTCTGCCAGCCGGTGCCGGTGAACGGGTGGGTGCTGGCGCTGGTGTACGAGAAGGCGGAGCTGCTGGCGCCGCCGCGCGAGCTCCGCCGCGAGCAGCTCCAGGTCCTCCTCGCGGCGATGCTGGCGCTGATGCTGCTGGTGTGCGTGGGGTTGCGGGTGGAGGCGCTGGACCACGTCCGGCTGTGGCTGGCGGCGGCCACGATGTCGCTGGTGCTGGCGGTGGGGCTGGGGCTGATCTGGAGCGAGCTGCGGGCGGCGCGGGTGATCGCCCCGGTCGGGCGGCAGGAGATCTTCGACCGCGCCACGCTGCGGGCGTTCCAGTCCGCCAACGCGACGCAGGTGCAGGGGGTGAAGGCGGCGCAGGCGACGTTCATCCCGGCGGGCGTCTACGTCTCCACCTTGAACCTGTCCCGCCCCGGCGAGGCGGTGGTCACCGGGCTGGTGTGGCAGAAGTACCGGAAGGGCGCCGAGGACCGCATCGCCCGCGGGTTCATCTTCCCGGACGCGGAGCAGGTCTCGTTCACGGAGGCGTACCACCGCACGGACGCCACCACCGACGTCACCGGCTGGTCGTTCCGCGCCACCTTGCGGCAGGCGTACAGCGAGTCGTCGAAGTACCCGTTCGACGGCGCCTCGCTGCGGATCCGGCTGTGGCACAAGGAGTTCGACAAGGCGATCGTCCTGGTGCCGGACCTGGACGCGTACGCGCTGATGATCCCCAGCTCCTTGCCCGGGCTGCAGGAGGGGCTGTCGCTGCCGGGGTGGAACATCCAGCAGTCGTTCTTCGACTTCGCCCGCACCCGGCTGGGCTCCGACTTCGGCATCTCCACCTTCGCGGGGGAGCTGGACGCGCCGGAGTTGGGCTTCACGGTGGTGGCCAAGCGGGAGTTCCTGGACCCGTTCTTCGCCTCGCTGATGCCGATCGCGGTGGTGAACTGCATCCTCTTCGTCCTGCTCCTGTGCGGGAGGCGGGACGAGAAGGAGCGCGACCGGTTCGGGTTCAAGCCGATGACCGCGCTCAGCGTGGCCGCCGGCACGCTCTTCGTCATCCTCGTGGCGCACAACAACATGCGCAGCCGGGTGGCGGCGAACGAGCTGATCTTCCTGGAGCAGTTCTACTTCGTGGCCTACGCCACCATCATCCTGGTGGCCGCCAACGCCATCGCCATCACCCGGGTGCGGGAGGAGACGTGGGTGCACTCGGGGGACAACTTGCCTCCGAAGCTGGCGTTCTGGCCGCTGACGCTGCTGGCGTTCCTGGCCATCACCGTGGCGGCGTTCTACTGAGGGGCGGTCCGTAGTCCAGACCCATCTCCTCTGCCTCCCGGGTGAGCGCTGCGGCGATCTTGGCCCGCTTCCGGTCATCCACCTGCCGGTACTTGAAGAGGTCGCTGAACCGGACCCGGCGGTGGGTGCCGACCTTCCGGAATGGAATCTGCCCCCTCTCCATCAACTGCACCACGTAGGGGCGCGACACGTTCAGGTACTCCGCCGCCTCCTGGGTCGTCATCTCCTTGTCTCCTGGAACGAGGGTCACGGACTCCCCGTGGACGAGCCCATCCAGCGCGGCGACGAGGAGCTCGAAGACCGCCCGTGGTACGACGATTTCGCCGGAGCCGTCCGCCACGAGCCGGACGGATGCCCTCTTCTTGCCATCCAGGACTGCGGCCAGCTCCCGGTATGCGCGAAGGGCCTGGATGAGCTGAGAACCTTCGAGCTCAGGGACCTGAAGGTGG
>Ga0268264_10004713_pt1 | contig 11591 bp, 7 predicted proteins | sample KBSSwiS32_FD_190357 | JGI IMG/M metagenome (GOLD analysis project Ga0268264, IMG submission 190357) | Switchgrass rhizosphere microbial communities from Kellogg Biological Station, Michigan, USA - KBS Switchgrass S3-2 (SPAdes) (version 2) | ecosystem: Host-associated > Plants > Roots >... | reverse complement strand
CCGTGACCTTCCTGAGGCATGTTCATATCTCCAAGAACCAGGGCCCGACTGCGCTGCCCCGGACGGAGTGCGGGCGTCGGTTGTTGGCTTGGAACGGAGGGCCGGTAAGGTCAGCAGTGGTGCGTCCAAGGTGGCGGGTGGTGCGGCGGAGGTGCCGGTCGTGCGACGGAAGTGGTTGGGAGGGCGACCAAATATCACGCCGCCAGCGTCGCGGTGTCGATCACGAAGCGGTATCTGACGTCGCTCTTGAGCATCCGCGCATAAGCCGCTTCGATCTGCTGCATGGGGATGGTTTCGATGTCGGCCACGATGCCGTGCGCGGCGCAGAAATCGAGCATTTCCTGGGTCTCGGCCAGCCCGCCGATCGCGGAGCCGGCGAGCGAGCGGCGGCCGCCGATCAGATAGAATATGGTCGGCGATGGATGCGGCGTGGGGGGCGCGCCGACCAGCACGAGCGCGCCGTCGCGGCGGAGCAGCGCCAGCGACTGATCGAGATTGTGCGACGTGCCGACGGTATCGAGGATCATGTCGAAGCTGCCCGCATGCTTCGCCATTTCTTCCTCATTCTTCGTCACCACCACTTCGTCGGCGCCGAGCGCAAGGATATCCTGCCGCTTCGACTCGGAGGTGGTGAAGGCGACGGTATGCGCGCCCATCGCATGCGCGAGCTTGACGCCCATATGGCCGAGCCCGCCGATGCCGACGATGCCGACCTTCTTGCCCGGCCCCGCGTTCCAGTGGCGCAAGGGCGAATAAGTGGTGATACCGGCGCACAGGAGAGGCGCGACCGCTGCGAGCTGATCCTCGGGATGCGTCACCTTGACCACGAAATGGTCCTTGACGACGATGCTCTGCGAATAGCCGCCGAGCGTGTGGCCGGGCGGATCCTGGGTCGGGCTGTTGTAGGTGAGCGTGTGGCCGGGACAATATTGTTCGAGCCCGTCTTCGCAATTCTCGCAGGTCAGGCAGCTGTCGACCAGGCAGCCGACACCGACCGTGTCGCCGACGCTGAACCGATCGACATGCGCGCCGACCGCGGTGACATGACCGACGATCTCATGGCCGGGAACGCAGGGATAATGCGTACCGGCCCATTCGCCGCGGACCTGATGCAGATCCGAATGGCACACGCCGCAAAAGGCGATCGCGATCTGCACGTCGTGCGGGCCGGGCGCGCGGCGGGCGATGTCGATCGGCTCGAGCGGCTTGTCGGCGGCGTAGGAACCATAAGCTTTGACGGGCATGCGGGATCTTCCTGTTTCGGGAGTGACTGGGTCGTGGGGTTCATAGGGCAAGGGCGCGGAGGCGGGCAATCGGGTTGGACGGTCGAATCCCTTCCGCGCCTTCACGATAGCCTATTCCACCGATTTCATCAGGCTCCCCTTTCCTGGTTTCCGGGTGGATCTTTTGGGGGTGAAGTTGATGAAATTGAAGGTTGCCATGGGCTCGCTTCTCTGTCGCATTTCTGGTGCGAAAATTGATGGGTGAACTCTCCCCCGGACTGTTCAGCAATGCCTGGGAGGCATTGCGACCCATCAATGGGATCCACTTTTTCGCGCAATGCTCTGGGGCTCGGCTTTTTGGGCCTTTGTTGTCGCATCGCTGGTTTGCGCGCCGCTTTGGAATTTTCCAGATTCCGGTCGATGATCGCGACCTCCTCGAAGTCGCGATAGTGGAGCTTCATGCGCGATTCGATGAAGTCGGTGGCGGCTTCGGGACCGGCGCAGACGCTGTCGACCAGGGCATCATATTCCTCGGCGACGCGGCGCGGCACGTCATCCTGTTGCCGGTTCGAAAGTGCCAGCCCGTCGAGCCGGGTGAGCACGGCCATCGTGAGGCGGTTGTCATAATGGTGGCGCTCGCCCCACACCTCGCCGTCGCGGACGATCACGTCGACGACGCCGTTTATCGCGCGCGACACGACTTCGTCGGCGATGCGGCGGCGCGCGAGCAGCAAGGCGGCGCGCCAGGCGACATCGAACGCGCGGCCGCGGGCGCTGTTACGGAAGGCATAAGCGCCCTGCACGCTCATCCCCGCCGCGCGCGCGGCATCGGCGACCACGCCGGTCTGGGCGAGCGTGTGTAGGAAGATGTGGATGCGATCGGGAGTCCAGCCGTCGAAGCGGGGGGTGCGGGGTGGTGGCTCCGAGGCTTCGGCGCGGCGGAGGGTGGTGGGGAGGATGGCGTTGTCCGGGGTGAGGGGCGCGGACCGGATGTTCTTTGTATGTTCCATCGCTCGCGCGTAGCGGATTATTTCCTACAATGCAAGACTTTGACGGATATATCCGTATAGATCGGCAATCTGCTGCTTATCGTCACCGAAGGCCTTCTCGCAGCTCAGATCTCGATTTTCGCGTCTGGTTGAGCACCTAAAAGCGCGTTAATCCACGCGAGGCAGAGTACCTCGCTCTTGTAGCTGCCCCACTTGTCGCGCTCCTGCTGGGCGACGATGGGGAAGGTGGAATAGATGTAGCGAATATCCTCACGGCTTTGTGCCGCGTTATTCGGATCGAACACCCCGTACAAGATGAAGTAAAGCGCATCGAGCTTCGCCCGCAGTGTTAGGCGGCGGGCATTGTCCCAGACGAAGGGGGGGAGGACGTCGCCCTTGGCGTCCACATGGCCCATGTCCCGTGCGAAAGGCGCGAGATCGTGGGCGGTGTAGCTGAGTTCGAGGACGGCTTCGCGGACGATCTTGGAGGCGGATTTAGGACCGAAAGAGCGAGTGTAATTTGCGGGCGGGACGGTGGGGAGTTGTTCGACGATGAACCAGTTAAGGTGTTGTCCTTGAATCTTTTGCCGCGCAGTGAAATCGTATATCGCCGAGTTCAAGTTGGCGGCCAGGAGCGCTAAGCTCTCCGCACCGGACTGGCCAGAGTGACCTTCCAACTCGATCAATGGCAGCGAATTCCCAGCCGCCCCGCTCGGAAGGATCGCTGCTATCATCGAGCGCATGTTCGTTGGAGATGTGACGTCTTTGAAACCCAGTGCATAGGGTGCAGAAATGATCCCAGGCTGCGGTTGAATCCAGTGCTGCGGACTCGGCAACCAGTTTGGATCCTCATGTTGTTCGTCCGTAGCTGACAGCGGTTGCGCTGGACGATTGACGTTCTCAGAATTGATCACGACGCTTGCAGCCCGATGATCGAACGCCTGAACCATCTTCCCTTCATAAAGTGGGTACCACACGCCAGCCGATGATTGGAAACAGTTTCCGGCAATCGCCCAAGCGCCTTCACCTTCCTCCAACTCAGCCTGCGTCCGAAATAGATGGCTGTCCGATGTAAGGTTGATCGCTTGCCGATACCTAACTGGCCAAGTCGAAACCGTCGGATCCGCTGACTTGTCAGTAAGCACCGGCAGGCGGGCATAGATGGCCGTAGTAAGCTCCATTTCACGACGCGAACGAAAGATTGGAGCCGTTCCCGTATTGGGGTTTACATTCGCGAATTCGGCTGCCTTCAGTGGGAAAGTCCGCTCAGCGTCGCGGGTTTCCGATACGTCTTGCAAAAAGAATCCGCATTGCGTTGCCGCGAACTTGCGCGCCGGACTGCCGACAAAGCTGCAAAATTTGAATCGAGTATCAACGTCCGGAAAAAATGGGCCAAGGCCAAAACGGGTCCGCCGATTCTCAAAATCGTAAAGCGCCTTGAGGTTGCCGCCCGTCGCCAGAGCTTTGAAGAACCGGCTCGACGAAAGATCACCGGCGATCCCGCTCGGCACTAACAAGCCGACTACACCGTTGGGCTTAACAAGCTGGTGCGCGCGTTCAACAAACAATTTAAATAGGTTCAGTTTTCCGGTGTTGAGCTGACTAAATATTTGACCCGATTTGACTATTGAGGTTGCCATCGCCAGCCGCGCGGTCGCTTTCTTAAAGTCAGTCCAGAGGGGGCTTTGGGACATACGCAGTTCACCGATTCTGGCTTTTCGCTTCGCGCCACTGGGCTCAAGCGCAATGGAGCGATCGCGCGCCTCAAACCACGGCACTTCTTCAAACTCAAACCTATCCCAAGGCGGGTTGCCGACTACTGCATCGAACCCTCCTTCGCGGCCCTTGCTTGCCCAATTGTCCCACACTCCGGGAAAGCTAATCTGCCAGTTGAGGAAGCGTTCCTCGCCAATCAGGGCACGCGCGCTCTTCCAGATTTCGGTGAAACGCAGTACTTCTTCGGGCTTTGCTTTGCCGCCTTCCGGTGCCTTCTTCCCGCGTGAAATTGGGATCGGATCACCAAAGCGCCCGTCGAGCCAGAGACGCATAAGCGCCTTGTCTTCCTTTCCTTTGAGGTCGAGCCAATCGAGCGCGTGCAAAAAGCTGACAAACCCGTCGAGTTCGCCAGTCATCAGTTCGACATCCTGATACATCGACGCAGAGCGATGAGCTTCGGCAATTTCGACGTCAGTAAGCGCTTCGATAGTTTTCATCGCTTCCGCCGAACGCTGCGCGTTGCGGAGAGCATCGTTATAGAGCAGTTCGCCACCCAACGCGGATGCCTGATCGATAGCATCACGCACCCACAGTCCGAAAAGGCTGTCACCTGCGCGCAAGTGGTGATCGACAAACGAAAGCGGCGCGCCGACTGTGAAGGTGTGTAGCCACAACGCCACTTTGGCGAGTTCGACCGCCATCGGGTTTTTATCCACGCCATAGACGCATCGCTTGAGCACCATGCGGCGTACGATGTGGCGATCGTCGAGCCGCGCTGGATCAACTGTCCAATTCTTCTCCCTCGCGTTTCTGAGGATGGTGGCGCGGATTTCTCCGATCTTGTTGGCAAGCGGCGAGACATAGCCAAGTTCAGCCGCTAGCGCCGCCGTTTCCGCCATTGCATCCAGCACGTGGTCGGCCAGGGTATCAACAAGTCTGACGAGGAAATGGCCTGACCCCATCGCGGGATCGCAGATGGATAGGGCGAGAATGGCATTAGCCGGATCGGCATCTGCCAGTTCGGCGCGCCGATAGTCTTCGGAGTCTTTGGGCCGGAGTTTGCTCAGCGCAGTACGGAAGGCCGCGAGTCGTTCGGTGATCAGCGGCTCTAGTGTTTCGTCGAGAATCAGCCCAACCAACTCATCGGGGGTGTAATAGCTCCCGCTATTTTTGCGCGCGAATAGGTTTGGCCGGACGGTGAGCGCGCCCCTTTCGTCGCGAACCAGCTCGAATTCCAGCAAGCGTTCGTAGATCGAACCAAGCTGCTGCACCGAAAGGTCGCGGTAATTGATATAGCGACGCTGACCGGACGAACGCTCATAGGACAGTGCGTCGAGCGCGAGGGCCATGACGCTATCGGGAATGCGAATGGAATCGAGCAACGGCGTGCCGTCGCCTCCGAACAGGCCGCCGTTGTAGGGTGGGATGCCCACCGACGCGTCGCCCTTGTCGATGATACGCGCAAGATCGGACACATGCGCCCAGATCTTACCAGCAGAAGCCGAAAACGCGTCGCCATTTGAAATGCGCTCGCCGACTTCTTTGCGTAGATGCCGTAGGGCGTAGTCGTCATAGCGTTTCTCGCCGACCGGCAGCAGGTCGCGATCTTCAGCGTATAGCATGAACAGCAGACGGTAGAGCAGAACGAACGATGCCTGGCGCACCTCATCCAGTGAGGCTTGCGGTGCGGCGTCGGCAATGGCGCCGGCGAGATCGGGGAACACTTGCTCAAAGACCAGTTTGGAAAGGCTGGCGGCAACCCGTTCCTCGTAAAAGGCAGCCGCAGCCAATGCCCGTCCATGGAACGACAGGCTGTCCGTTCCAGTCTTAATGAAAGCATCACGGCAGAACAGGACAGCGAAGACACGCAACCAGTGGTCACGAGTTTCCTGGTCAGCAAACAAATCATCGTCGCCGTCCAGAGCGAGGACGCGGCCAAGGTCTATTTCGAGAAACTCTTCCGAGACCGAACGTGCGCCTGCCCAATATAACCGCCACTTCGTGCCGTTGGTCAGGATACCCCACCGAAGTGCGCCCTCTGTCAGGTCATCAATGCGGCGCAGGTACCGTAACATCTGGGTAGACGGGGCCGTGGCCTCGTCTCGGCCCGACGCTCGGTCGAGCGGACGCGCCCAGCGCTTGCTTTCGACTACCGCTAGGCCGTGAGCGTAGCGCCTCCATTGATCGGACTGCGCGTTGGCGGCCGCCTTCGCTTCTGCATTGATGAACAGCACACCGTCGGGAACGTCGTCGCGACCGCTGACTGTCAAATTCTGCTGACGTAGAGATTCCGTCCAACCCAACGCGCTAAGCACAGGCCAGATAAAGTCGTCCTCAGTCTGGCTTTCATTGGTTTTATGAGACTGCGGAAAGGCGTTCGCGATCCTTTCGATTACGCTCCGCAAGCCAGCGACGTCGACGGCGAGATATGCTGTATCAGCCCTAATGACCTCAACTAAGTAGTCGGTCGTGAATAGGGAACCGGAAATGAAAATTGCGGGATCAGACAAACAAAAAACCTTTGTCGAGCAAATTTAGCTACACCTAAAAACTACACAAACAGCGAGGATAAAAAGGCGGACGGTGCGGACGGAGTTGAACCGACATCTCTCTAAGGGTAGGTTCGGATTGCTGTACGACCTACTTTGAAACCTCAGAGGCTCTATCCATTAAGCTACGCACCGATTCCTTAGCACCCCGCCCGAAGCAAATGTCGGACATTGTGGGGGATGTCACTTCTTAGCCCCTCGACTAGGTAGCGCTTTCCGTCCGATCCCATGAAGTACCAACTGCGCCACGCATTTTCGACCTTGCCAGTCACGGCGTTGCTTAGCTGATTTAAGCTGGGGAACGCCTCTCCTGTGGACACAAGAAGCCATTTCCCCCCCGTTGCGCGCGCCCGGAAGTCCGTGCCCTTATAGTTACGAAAAATCTCAAAGCCCTCGGGGAGAAGGACATCAAATTTCGGCTCGCGAAAGCCTATACTCCCAATCCCTGCCTCTAGCTCGCTGACGCCCGATGCAAGAGGCAAATTGAATTTCCGCCTGAGAATATCATTCTCCGACTCATCTCCCGGCTGCCATTGCGCCCAAATGGCCGCATAAACATCGGTCCCAACAGAAATTTGTCTCATATTCCTACCTCAGACTTTTTTCCTATCTGAGAAAGGTTTTGTCGTCAAGGCTAGGACTTACTCAACCTCCTGCGCCTCACCGAGCTTTACTCGTCACTCTCCTCTGCCGCCGCGAGATCCATGAAGTTCCGCGCAGCCTCCCGGTCCTGTTCGCCCTTGAAGGCGTCGAGGTCGGGGGCGGCGCCGAGCATGTACATCAAAGCCCAGAGCGCGAAGCGATTGCCGCGGTCCTTTTCAAGCGCGAAGTCGACGCGCATATGTTCGGTGCCGGCTGCGAGCGCGGCGGGGGTGATGGCGGCGAGATCGGTGGTGCCGAAATAGCGCTGGAGCTGGTCGGTGAAGTTCATGGGTGGGTTGTAGGGGCGGGAGACGCCCTTCGACAAGCGTGGGGTGAGCGGGAGGGGTGGGATTAGTTCCGTTCGGGCTGAGCCTGTCGAAGCCCCTTCCTTTCCAAAAATAAGGAGGGTCCTTCGACAGGCTCAGGACGAACGGTGTGGGTGAGAGCTCAGCGGGAGCGCGAGGAACCAAGAAGCCCCACCCCTTCCCCCTCCCCTGAAGGAGAGGGGCTTTTAGGAGCTGAGCTCAGGACGAACGGTGTGGTGCGCTCAGCGTCAGCGCGGTGGGGTGGGGTCGTCGGGATCCTGGCCGCGCTCGGGCGGTTGCCAGGCGGGCGGATCGGGATCGCGGGCGGCGAGGCGCAAAGCGAGGCCGATGCCGGTGCCGATCCCGATCGCGATCGTCAAATCGGCGAGCACGGTCAGCGCGACGGTGAGCAGCATGAGGAAGAGGTCGGCGCGCGGCAGCGCCAGCCGCTCGCGCCAGCGGTGCGGCTCGGTCATCGACCAGGCGGTGACGGTCAGCAGCCCGGCGAGTGCCGGCAGCGCGAGCGCCTCGGCGAGGAAGGAAGCGCAGGCCATGACCGCGAGGATCACCAAGGCATGGACGATGCCGGCGACCGGCGTGCGGCCGCCGGCGCGGACGTTGGTCGCGGTGCGCGCGATCGCGCCGGTCGCGGGCAAGCCGCCGAACAAGGGCGAAGCGAGGTTGGCGGCGCCCTGGGCGAGCAGCTCCGCGTTGGAGCGATGCGCGCCGCCGAACATGCGGTCGGCGACGATCGCGGACAGCAAGGATTCGATCCCGGCCAGCAGCGCGATGGTCACGGCGGAGGGGAGCAGAGCAAGCAGATCGGCAGCGGCGAAGTGGGGAAGCGCCGGCCATGGCAGGCCATCGGGCAGGCTGCCGTAGCGGCCGCCTACGGTTTCGACCGAGGGCAGCGCGACGACCGCCGCGGCGCTGGCCAAAGCGACGACCAGCACCATGCCGGGAAAGCGGGGTGCGAGCCGGCGGAGCAGCAATATGCCGGCGATCGTCGCGGCGCCGAGCCAGAGGGCCGGCCATGTTATCGTCGCGCGTGCCGCCCATAAGGCCTCGAGCTTGGCGAGGAAATCGGCGGGAAGCGGCGCGGTGTTCAGGCCGGCGAGGTCCTTGAGCTGGCTGGTCGCGATGACGATGGCGATGCCGATCGTGAAGCCTTCGATCACCGGTTCGGGAATATGCCGGATCAACCGCCCGGCGCGCAGCAGGCCGGCGGCGACCAGGATCGCCCCGGCCATCAAGGTGCAGACCAGCAGCCCGTTGTAGCCGTGCGCGGCGATCACGCCGTAGACGATGACGATAAACGCGCCGGTCGGGCCGCCGATCTGCACGCGGCTGCCGCCCAGCAGCGATATCAACAGGCCGCCGACGACCGCGGTGACGAGCCCGGCCGCGGGCGGCGCGCCCGACGCGATGGCGATCGCGATGCTGAGCGGCAAGGCGACCAAAGCGACGGTGACGCCCGCGAACGCGTCGCCCGCGAACTGGCGCGGGGTGTAGCCGACGAGGGTGGTGAGCAATTTGGGCTTCATGGCGCCTCAGTCACGGGTGGCGGTGCTCTTCCTCCTGGCAGGGTTCGGCCTCGGTCTGGATCGTGCAGTGGCCGATGGCAAAGCGGTCAGCGAGCATCGCCTGGACGGCGGCGCGGACATCGTCGCTGTGTGAAGGATCGGCGATCTCGATATGCGCGGTGCAGCTGACGTCCTCGGTGGTCAGCGACCAGACGTGCAGATCGTGGACGCCGGCGACTCCGGGCACCGCGCCGATCGCGCCGCGGATCTCGGGCAAGTGCAGCCCGCCCGGAACGCCCTGCAGCAGCACGTTGATCGTGTCGCGGAGCAGGATCCACGTGCGCGGCAGCACCCACAGGCCGATGCCGACCGCGACGATCGGGTCCATCAAGGTCCAGCCGGTGAAGCGGATCACCAGGGCGCCGGCGATCACGCCGACCGAGCCGAGCATGTCGGCCCATACCTCGAGATAGGCGCCCTTGACGTTGAGGCTGGCGTCCTTGCCGGCCATCAGGATGCGCATCGAGGCGAGGTTCACGAACAGGCCGATGATTGCGACGACCAGCATGCCGGTGGAATGGACCGGCTCGGGCGCGCGGAAGCGCTGCACCGCCTCGACCAGCACATAAAGCGCGACCGCGAACAGCATCAATGCGTTGAACGCGGCGGCGAGGATTTCGAAGCGGCGATAGCCGAAGGTGCGCCGGTCGTCGGGCGCGCGCTGGCCGATGCGGATCGCCATCAGGGCGATGACCAGAGCGGCGACATCGGTCAGCATGTGGCCGGCGTCGGACAGCAAGGCGAGGCTGTTGAACATATACGCGCCGACGACTTCGGCGACCAGATAGGTGGCGCTGAGGGCCAAAGCGATGGTCAGCATCTTCGCATTGGCGCCGGCGGCGTGGTTGTGGGCGTGGCCGGGGCCGTGATCGTGGCCGTGATGATGTTCGTGCGGGGGCATAAGGGTGCTTATCGCGGTGGGACGACGCTTCGACAACCCTTCGACCCTTCGGCGGGCTCAGGACAGGCGGGCTCAGGGTGAGCGCGGTGGGTGGGAGCGGTGGACTAGCGCCAGGCGACGATGATGCGCGAGGATTGCAGCATGGCGATCCGGGCCCTGAGCTTTTCGGTTTCGGGGTCCTTGGGCATCATTTCGAGGACCGCTTCGGTTTCGGCGCGGGCTTCCCTTGGCTTGCCCATTGCGAGCAGGGTCGCGGCGATGTCGCGGCGGACCGGGTACCAGAAGGCAGGCGGATCGGTGAGCGCGCTATATTCCTCGCCCTCCTGGAGCTTGGCGGCGTGGCGGAAGGCGGTGAGCGCGGCGGGATAGTCGCCGTCGAGCGTCGCGGCGCGGCCGTGGAGGACGAGGCGGGCGATGTCGATCGTGCGCGCGGCGGCGAGCGAGTTGTCTTCCCAGCTGAGCTTGCCCTGCGGGGTGAGCATGGCGGCGGCTTCGGCGCGGACGGCGGCGGCGTCGCCGCGGCGGGCCAGCGCTTCGCCGCGGGCATAATGCCAGTAAGCAGTGGCGTAGCTCAGGTCTTTGGCGGGCGGAGGCGCGGTGAGCACGCTGGCCGGATCGGCGAAATGGCCGAGCGCGAAATAAGCGGTGCCGGCGACCATCTGGATGTAAGGCGAGCGGTCGCCGCCCTTGGCGGTCGCGGCGCGGGCGACGAGCGGCGCGCTGAGCGCAAGCGCGCTTTTCGCGTCGCCCGAGATGAGCGCGGCGCCGACTCCGTATCGCACGTTGTGCGCGTGATAGGGCAGGTCCCAGACGCCATCGGGCTCGGGCAGGCCGAGGCGCCTGGCGTTGGCGATGCCGATCGCGACCGCGCGCATATTGGCGTCGACCGCGTCCTGATAACGGCCGATGTGGTAATAAGTGTGCGAGGGCATGTGGATCAGGTGGCTCGCGGCCGGGGCGAGCGCGGGCAGCCGATCGGCATAAGGCTCGGCGCGTTCGGCGAGGCCGGCGAGCTCGGTCGCGTGGATGTAGAAATGGATCGCCGGCGTGTAATCGGGATGTCGCGCGAGCACCGGCTCGAGCAGCGCGATCGAGCGGAGGGTGTAATCCTCCTTCTCCGACGCGATCAGCCAGGCGTCGGCGGCGAGGACCTGGATCGCGTCGTCGTCGGGATAGTTGCGGGCGACGCGGTCCATCGCTTTCGCGAAGGCGAGATTGCCGTTGGCCTTTTCGTTCGCGGGATAGCGCAGCAGGAGGGCAGCGGTGAGCGCGACCTCTTTGGCGGGACCGCCGGCGGCGAGGCGCGCGGCATCGGCGGCGCGGCGGGCGAGACGGCGCGCCTCGACCGGGTCGATCGGATAGTTGATCGTCGGGCCGGCCGACCATGCCTCACCCCAGGCGCACATCGCGCAGGCGGGATCGCGGCGCGCGGCTTCGGCGAAGGCAGCGATCGCGGCGCGGTGCGCGAATGCGGAGGCGAGTTGCATGCCATTGTCGAAGAAGGCCTGCGCGGCGGGGACATCGGTGCGGACCGGGAAGCCGCCGCTGCCGTAGCCGGGAAGGATGGCGGGATGGGTGGGTGCGGTGGTGTCGCCGGAGCAGAGCGCGTGGCCTGGAGGGCGTGGGGGTTCGGACGAATCGGCCGGCGCGAAGGATGCGGCGAGCGGTGCGGAGAGAGCGAGG